>ERZ1026780.676-NODE-676-length-25616-cov-5.603928_pt1 | contig 25616 bp, 20 predicted proteins | sample MGYA00380126_ERZ1026780 | MGnify/ENA primary metagenome ERZ1026780 (study PRJEB33269, sample SAMEA4719762) | human gut metagenome | biome: human-associated habitat; feature: organic feature; material: feces | place: Cameroon | collected 2013-10 ... | reverse complement strand
ATCTATATATATAATATTATTCCCTGTTTCTTTTGGATTATCAAAATAAGAAAGAGAAAATAGGATACCACATTGTCCGACACCAAGTTCCGAAGTTTCCCTCACCTCAAAACTCAGCGTTGCACAATTTTCTTGAATATCAAGTATTGAAATGTCAGTTACCACCGGCACGTAAATGCTATCCTCAACACGATATCTGTAGTCTCGACATGACGACAGACACAAAAGAGCAAGAGCTAAGGTCCAAACAAGTTTTTTCATATCTTCATACATTTTTTCTAGTCATTGAACGACAAGGAGATACAACAATCTACGTCGGCAGCTCCGATAGGGCTCCGTTTTTGCGAATATACGAATTTATCCGCAACAAACAAGAATAAAAATCCCGTGTGCAAAATGAATTAACTATGGATTTATTGCACGAATTATAATTGTACATTTGTATTATCGTAACCGCTGTTACGGTAATACATATTACGATAAAAAAGTTTCAGCTATGAGATTTTTTGGTAGAGAACAAGAGTTTGATAAGTAAGATGCAACCTGTATATGAGAAGTTGAATATCTGCCATATTGTCAACAATTATTCTCCCACTTCAATGACCTAAAACTGTCCTGCAACTCCTGCAAATGCTCCATAATTTCATCAAATGATGGTGCTTCTGCATAGATGAAGCCAATTTGCATTTGGCGGTAATCGTCCTGTAATGCAGTCATTATATGCGTAGGAGGAACAAAATTTATCGTTTGTGGCAAATGTGAGGCATAGTCAAGACCGCTCCATGCGGTGAATTCACTACGGTGCGACACTATATCCTCATATAGTATCTTGTTGTTCATTGCTTCGGAGGCAAACGGCTTATCCATCATTTTGACAATGTCATACATGTGGCGAGTTATACGTTCTATGTGTGTACAACCATTCGGACGATTGAACTCTTCATGCAACAAAAACACTTTTTCCAGAAATGTTCGTCCCGGAACAACTGTTGGAACAGCAAATGCAGATAAAGCAAATTCTTCATCAGGATAAGCATCCTCTATCATCGAACGAATCTCTATCCTTTCATACGGTTCCATAAGAGAACGACAACTTATTTCAATCTTAACTCGCTCCGGAATATATTGAATCTTATTTTGCAGGATTGAATCATATTCAATAAGTACTACAACTGGGTCGAGATCACTTACCGAAGTTTCCGGGACAATTACTTTACAATGGTCTGATAAACCCAATTCATCTAATTTGTTGGCTATGTCTACGGCAAAAACGGTGTCGATAAACTTCTTTGAATCTTTGCGTAATTTAGTTCGCTGTTTTTTGGTATCAACAGTGGTGAATCCCAAATACTGGCGGTCTATTGCCAAATCAATATCTTCAGAAAATCGTTCTATCAATGACCATCCTTTGCTTAAACTCGTTCCGCCTTTGAATACAAAAGCAGTAGCGTATGGCAGAGTGAAAATAGCACGCAATACCATACTAACCCAATAATCCTTTTCAACAGCATTGTCTACAATTCCTTTGGATTCTGCCACATTAGATAGGATAGTAAGTTTTTCTTCTATTGTAAGTTTTGTCCAATTATTCATAGCGCAAGTCTTTGCTTAATCCATAATGGAGCCATGTCGTAGTCTCTCTTAATGTTTTCATCATCCCCATATTTACTGATTGCATGTTTTATAATCTCTACTTGTTCGTCAGTTACATTTCCTTTTCCCAGTTCTTTCATAGCTGCGACAATCAATGGAAACAGTTCTGTTCTATATGCAAAATTACGAGGCACACTTCTTTTGAAAATGATTTTCCGATTTCCTATGGTAAGTTCCCTTGCTGCTGCATCTGTCAAATACACGGCATTCATTGTAACTTGGGTTGAGAGTCCTAGCTTATTCAATGCAGTTAATCCGGAAGGAATAATGCGAGCCTTATCCTTTTCCGCAACGGCGTATGCTATTTTTTCTATAGATGGTCGCAGGATTCCGAACTTGTTTCTTGACGGATATAAATATATACCCTGCGATAGACGTATCAGAACGCCCTCCTTTTCTAATCTGGAAAGAGCACGAGTAACCAGCCCATCATTATTTAGATATGCAAAGTCCTGAACCATATAGAGTTTGTCAGGTCCATTGCTTTCAATAGTATTGCGTATCTCTTTAGTCAGTATTATTCCCATGATTGTTACTAATCTGAATGCAAAAGTACAATATTTCCCCCAGCGCAACAACAAAATGTCCGAAATTCTTAAAGTAAATCGGACAGTTTTCATGCCGAGACAAGCGAAAAACTTTGATGAAAATATACTGAAGGCCAAATCAGAATTGTTCCGTAAAGCCGTCGGCCCATTCAAGGGGTACGAGGTTATTTATAGAGGATTATCTATAGAAGATATGTAATTCCGTAAAATCCCGTGTGCAAATACGTTCATTTTGCACACGGGACAATATTGTTCATAAATTCATACTTCTATTCCCGAGGTTCCCGGAAAATCCGGGAATCGGATATAGATTACTCAGCACACTATTTATACTCCAGGACTGTTTGTTCCGGAATATATGAAGTGCTGCGGTCGTAGGTAATGTAACGTATGCGCTGAGACTTGTCGAGGTAGAGCGTCTTGAGTGTTGACATCTTCGAGCAGTCCAGGGTCGTCAAGAGCGGATTGCCGCTAATGTCAAGAGTCTCCAGGAAGTTATTACTGCAATTCATAGTCTTGAGCAGCGGACATTTAGTCACATTGATAGAAGTCATATTGAGTGAACTACATTTAATCGACTCCAGTTCAGGATTGCTCGTCATGTCCAATGTTTCTACGGTTCCATAGAGTGACAAATCTTTCAAATGAGGATTTCCGCTCAAGTCTAGAGTTTTCATATTGCAGGTATTTGATCTTAGCGATGTCAATGATGGTAAACCTTTAATGTTGAGGTTCGTGATTCTGTTAGAACTGTAATTCTCGACTATCACTTTCTCCACCCTTGTGCCTCGTATTTCACACGTACTATATATGCCTTTTAAGGCTAGTTCTTTTAGATATGGATTATTACCAAAATCGATATAAGTCAATGAACTGCAGTCTTGAAGTGTTATCTCTTTTAAGGATACATTATTCGATAAGTCCAAAGAGTTCCAAGCCTTACATTCATTGATAGATATGCTATGAAGATTAGGTGTAACCGAGAAATCAATGGAAGGAATCTGACCACAACTGTTGAAACGAGCAGTGGTTAGGGACTCGCTATTTGGGAGATTTACTTCACGGAGTTGACCACCAGAGCATCTCAAGCTATTCAATTGACGATTGTTTCTCAAGTCCAAAGTTTGCAATTTTCCCCCTGAGATATAGATACTTCTCAAATTCGGTAATGTCGATAAATCTAGTTCTGAAAGAGAATTATCGATAATACTTACACTCTTCAATGTCGTACTGTTTGAAAAATCGATTCCCTTTAGTTGAGAGGAGCTAATGCTTACACTTTCCAGTTTTGTTGCAATAATGTCAAGGGTCGTAAATTCCTTATAGGTCCTTTCTTCTGTCTTAAATTCCAACGAAGACAGAACACCTCCCACATTTATAGTACTCAATGGATTATATGATATATCGCATGTCGTCAACAAAGTATTGTGACTTAAGTTCAATGAAGGGATCCTATTATTTGCACAGTCCAATTTGCTGAGTTTGGTATTGTGTGAAAGGTCCAATCCAAGCAATACATTAGTACTTAAATCCAGTTCTGTCAGAGATACACAATCAGACAGATTCAATGAAGCCAACAATTGATTGTAACAAATCAATTTCTGAAGTTTTGTACAGCCCTTAAGATTTAAGACACGGATACGGTTAGTATCTGTTTCTTTCCAGTTAGCAAATCCGGAGCAAGATAATTCGATGATTTCCGAATTATGTGACAAATCCAAGGAAGTTAAAGGATTCTCGTCACATTTTAGTGACGTCAATAACGGATTGTTGGATACATCCAATTTCTTCAAGTCACATCTGAAACAAGTCAGAATTTTTAAAGCGACATTCTTGGAAATGTCCAAATTTGTTATCTTACAACTGCGGCAATTCAGCTCTTCCAATGCCGTATTATTGGAAATATCTAATGTCTTCAGCGAACTGTTCTCGGAACAATTCAAAATACGAAGGTTCGTAAACCATTCGATGCCTGTCAAATCTGTAATTCCTTTGTTCGTAATATCAAGAGTCTCAAGATTCAGAGCCTCGGCACGGGAAACTTTTCCGTCACCATCCAGGTCACAGAGAGTTACAGCTATTTTCTCAAAAGCCGGATCTACAAAAGAAATGGTTTCAGCCAAAGCCGACGCATCTGCATCCTGAGTAATACAGAAAGTCTGTGCAATGCTCTCGTCCGCGAGATTGACCAGTGAAACAAAAGCACGACGCTGTGCTCCGGTATTGGCAGCAGCCTCAAATTTCAGACATTCATTTCGAAGACTCTTCACGGCAACAGTCTCCTTGTGAGTAAGCCAAGATTGGGCAGCAGCATCGATCTGAACCCTATAACTCAGATTGGTCTGAACCGGAACTTCCACGATTCCGCCGGTAGCAGCTATGGTCAAAGGCTTCGCTGTCGTGATGATCAATGTTCCTTTTTCTCCGTCTGAAGATCCATCATAGACAAAATTCAACGCCTTCATTATGGTCTTGCCGCGACCGTCAGAAACGAGAACTATTACCGTGCTGCGCTCAACAATGGAATATGGGGTGTTCACTGTCACGAAACCACTTGTTTCATCCGTCTTCTCCAATGTAGCCCTGAGACCGTCTTGACAGAGAATCTCTATGGATGTCTGAGCATCTGAACCGACAAGGGTGTATGCAATCTTATATGCGCTGCCGAGCGAGAAACGGATAGCGTCTGTGTTTTGGAAAATTATGTTCAGTCCGCTTTCTTTCGGAACTTCGAAGCTCGATCCGTCCTTGAGAACGAATGTGACCTTTGTCTCGGAATCGCTTACAGAAGAGAAGAACGAATCACCATCCTTACCATCTGCTCCCGTAGCCTTACCAAGTTCGGTCCAGTTCTGCCCTCCATCAGTTGAGACAAACCAGGATCCGTCTTCAATCTTCAACTGCGGAGTCACACCGTCCTTACCGTTTGTGCCATTTGCTCCGTCAGCTCCGTCAGCTCCGTCATTACCATCCTTACCATCGGCTCCAGGAAGTCCGTCGTTTCCGTCAGCGCCATTCTTTCCGTCCGTTCCTTGTGCCTTGACCTTCTTGCCGTCAGCATCTGTCAGCCATTTTCCGTCCAAAGTCCAGTAATATATGTTATCGGTGTCTTTTTTCACGCCAACGACAGGTGAATAGCCGTCTTTTCCATCCACGCCATCATTTCCGTCTGCGCCGTCCTTTCCAGGCTCTCCATCTTTGCCGGGGGCTCCATTCTTTCCGTTATAAACGATGATAGATGGGGATTTCGCGAAAGAAATCACATATCCGGTCTGCACTCCATTTTCCATGTGAGGTGTGCAGGAAGTGATGTAGTCATTATTCTGCAAAGATGTAACTATCTTCTGCAATGCCTCAATGTTGGTATTCATCTGATTGCATTGAGTGCGAAGCGCTTCGAATGCATACCAAGTCGGCAACTTCAACTGGCTTCCGTCAGACAAGGTGAATACAATAAAGTCCTTGTTGGTGGTATCAACGCTCTTGAAGAACGAGTCGCCTCCATTGATACCATCTTTTCCGTCCACACCGTCTTTTCCATCCTTACCGTCGGCACCATTTTGTCCATCTTTTCCGTCCTCACCTTTAGCCTTCGACAGTTTAGTCCATGACTGCCCTTCATCATATGATATATACCACCAGTCATCCTCGATCTTGAGTTTCGGTGTGATACCGTCTTTCCCGTCCACTCCGTCTTTTCCATCCTTACCGTCGGCACCGTTCTCTCCATCTTTCCCGTCAGCTCCGCCGTTCAATCCGTCTTTACCATCCTTACCGTCTTTACCATCTTTCCCCACAGCCTTGATTTTATTCCCTGATATGTCTGTCAGCCACTTGCCGTCCAATGTCCAATAATAAACTCCATCGCTATCTTTCTGGACTCCGATAACAGGTGTATAACCATTCGTACCGTCTATTCCATCCCGTCCGTCTTTACCATCTTTCCCGTCAGTGCCGTCACGACCATCGGTACCATGATAAATTGTAATGGAATTACTCTTACTGAACAAGATAGTGTAGCCAATCTCAACGCCATTCTTCATTACCGGAGCTACACCGGTGACATAATCATTGTTCTGAATAGCATTCACTATCGACTGCATAGCTGAGATGTTCGTGTTCATTTGGCTGCAGAGTTCCTTAAGATTTTTCACGTCAGCCTCCAGTGTTCCGACACGATTCTGCAAAAGAGTGTCGTCATACTGCGAACACGAGCTTAGAGTTACCGCACTCAGAAGTGCAATAGCATAGGCCCATTTTTTCATAAAATGAATTTAAATGTATGTCATCAGACTCCAGAGACGACCGGTTAGGACAAAAGAAAGTGTGGAGCCATTTTCGTTTATTCGGTATGAAGGTTCTGACAAAACCTTAGCAAAAACAAACGAATACGATGCCCCACACCCGAATAGATATCGAGATGGGGCGTATAGCATCCGTCCCTTTCATATCTACGCAAGTAGTGAGTGCTATTCGTTATCCCTTTGCTAAAAGAAAACTGTCAGATTTTCATACCGGGATAAGTGAAAAACACTTTCAAATATGTCGTCAAACGAAATCAATTATCGTTGACGAGACAAAGATAAGTAAAAAATCCTGATTTTGACTTATATCCATTAGAGTATGTTCGTGCAGGACAAACTGTGGCTCAGGGGGGAAACCCCTGTGTTTAGGATAACTAAAAAAGTATGTGCCTTTGAATAGCTAAAGGTACATAATATGACAACAAGATAAAACAATTTGCTTCTCCAGTTTATGGAGATGGTATATCCAAAAGATTTATTGAGATATTTAGAACTTACGGGCCTTAGAGAAGAGACTGTCTTAGAGAAAGATAGATTCGGTGTTGAGTCTGGAGAATTGATACTCTCCACTGAGGGACAAGAATGGGATGCCATCAATGAAGAAAACAATCAATTGCGATTAACTTTCTTCAGTTGGGAACGCCTTGCGAAATCGTAGCAAAGCTACGGGCCTGTCTTTGGAGGAGGTTGCTCAGGTGCTTCGCAATTCGCTTACGGCTTCCTCGGTCGTCTCTGTTTAGGAAACTCAGGACTCGACCAAGTGCAGGTTAGGGCCCATACCTATCTGAGGTATTTCTGAACCAATGAGCATATCTCCAAAGCCACAAATACACTTGTAACCTACTGAGCCATTGATTGTTACACTAATTTTAACTCACTGTCCAATATGCTCACTCCCATAAAAAATAAGGGTGATGAGCATATATGAATTCAGTCTTAATCACGCGTAATTACCTATAAATCAACTCATTATGTTAATACCAACGGTCTTATAAGTATGCTCATTGGTTCAGAAATCACTTGTGTCTGCTTTCTTGATATCCTCCATAAAGTTCACATCGGGGGTAATCACGCCGGCAGCGGCAGTTTCGCCTGAAATTCTCACGACCGGAAACCACACCGACTTCGGCAAAAGCCCGCTCTGCTCAGGTGCTCCGCAATTCGCCGCTGGCTATGCCGCTTACCGGCTCTAACTTACCGCACTCGGTAGTAGAGGAAGGCATAATACACAGGGTTTTCCCCCTGACCCCAAACTGTACATCCCGTGTGCAAATACGTTCATTTTGCACACGGGACAATATAAATCAGGCATTGAGGTGTGCAGAAAGGCTTGTTTTGCACACGAGCCCATAGATATTTAGCAGTTCATGGCGCCGCAGACGTGGATGACCTGGCCGCTGACGTAAGAGGAGAGGTCGCTGGCGAGGAAGAGGGCCACCTTGGCCACATCTTCAGGAGTGCCGCCGCGACGGAGCGGAATGGTCTTCACCCACTGCTCACGCACCTCTTCTGAGAGCGCGCTGGTCATGTCGGAGATGATGAAGCCCGGGGCAATGCAGTTTGCACGGATGCCGCGAGGACCCATTTCCTTGGCTATCGACTTGGCAAGACCGATAAGACCTGCCTTGGAAGCAGAATAGTTGCATTGGCCTGCATTGCCGGAAACACCTACTACAGAGGACATATTGATGATGCTGCCGCCTCTCTGGCGAGCCATGATCGGAGTCAATGCGTGGATGAAATTGAATGCGGACTTGAGGTTTACATTGATGACGGCATCCCACTGAGCCTCGCTCATTCTGAGCATCAGGCCGTCCTTGGTGATACCGGCATTGTTCACGAGAATATCTATATGGCCGAACTCTGCCATAATCTGGTCCACAACTTCCTGCGTCTGAGCGAAATCAGCAGCATTGGAAGCATAACCTTTCACCTTATGTCCAAACGCCTCAAGTTCCTTTATCGTCTCTTCAGCAGCTTCATTGATTACGAGGTCAGTGAAAGCGACATCAGCACCTTCTGAAGCGAACTTCAGAGCAATAGCCTTTCCGATTCCTTTAGCAGCGCCCGTTATAAGGGCGACTTTTCCATCGAGTAATCCCATTTTGTCTATATTTTGTTTTTAAACATTTTTATCTAACTTTGTCATTCCAATTCGCTTTGGTGGTGGAATTGGTAGACACGAGGGACTTAAAATCCCTTGGGCAGCAATGCCTGTACGGGTTCAAGTCCCGTCCGAAGCACGAAAAAACATTGTACCGCTTACAGCGATGCAATGTTTTTCTCGTTAAGGAGGTTCTTGCCTTCTGGCGTCAATGCATATTCAATGCGGTCAGCATAGTGCTTCTCCACCTTTCCGCGGACAATCTTCATGGTACTGTTCACCATGTGGTTCTGCTCCGTGAACGGCTCGTCAGCCACGATAATCGCAGCAGGAAGCCATCTTTCAGGGAACATGCCGGCACGTGAACCGCCCTTCCTGTAGGAATTGACCTCATCCTGAATCTTCTTCAGCATCAGCTCCTTAGCCTCACGGGAAGCAAGGTCGATACCAGGATTCTCTGTCTTCACGAAGTCCTTCAGAGCCTCTTTGTTAGGAACGATGATCACTGTCGTATAAGGGTCCTGATTGTTGTGAAGAACCACCTGGTCAATGTATTTCGAACTGTCAGTAAGCGAATCCTCAAATCCTTCCGGGCTATATTTCTCGCCGTCAGCGGAAATGAGCAATGACTTGAAACGGCCTACCACATAAAGGAAGGTCTCGTCCCTCATATAACCCATATCTCCGGTATGGAGCCAGCCGTCAACAACTGTTTCAGCAGTTGCGGTAGGATTCTTCCAGTAACCTGCCATCACATTCTCGCCCTTGATGACGATTTCACCTTTCTCGCCATAGCCGAGAGACTTGCCGTCCCCGTCACAGATCTTGATTTCCATCGGCTTCACTACACGGCCGGACGAACCGAAGATGCAGGCGTCGAAAGAGTTTGCGGAAATGATCGGCGTCGCCTCGGAAAGGCCGTAACCCTGGAACATCGGAATGCCGATGGCGCAGTAGTATCTCTGGAGCTCGATATCCAGAAGCGCACCGCCGCCCACGAAGAACATCATCCTGCCGCCGAATCCCTGACGTACATTCTTGAAGATGATCTTGTCGAACAGAGCCATAAGAGGTTTTTTCCAGAGCTGGAAGAATCCGCCTCTATTGTAATACTCCTTATTATAGGAAATGGCCAGGTTCAATGCGAAGTTGTAGAGTTTCTCCACCTTAGGGCCCTTGGCCTTGATTCCGGCCTCAACATTCTTCTTGAAGTTACGCGCGAGTGCAGGAACAGAAAGCATCACGTGAGGTCTTACCTCCTTGATGGCCATCGGGATATTCTTAAGTGATGCCATAGGAATCTTTCCGACCGGAACGGTAGCGATACTTCCGCCATAGGACATCATCGTATAGAAACCTGCAACATGGGCGAAGCAATGGTCGAGAGGCAGAATGATAAGCATCACGGCTTCCTCTGGAATCGCAACCACAGAATGAGCCTGCTCCACATTGGCAGTATAGTTCCTGTGAGTCAGGAGGATACCCTTAGGGTCAGCAGTAGTGCCGGAGGTATAGCTGATGTTGGCATAATCATCCGGTCCGATGGACTTGTATCTCTCCTTGAGCGCTCCGGGATTCTCCTTCATGAACTTGTCGCCGAGTTTCAGAACCTCGGACATCGGTATCTCATTCTCCTTATATTCCGCAAGGTCGTCCAGTACAATGACTTTCTCCACGCCCGGAATTTCAGCCATAATACGTCTTACCTTAGGAAGCTGCGTTCCTGAGACCATCACGAAACGGGAATCGGAATGTTTGATTCGGAAAACCAGGTCACTGCCTTCTTCCAGTTTGATGGAAAGAGGAACATTGACAGCTCCGGCATACAGAATACCGAGCTCTCCGATAACCCACATATTGCGGCCTTCAGAAAGCAGCGATACTTTGTCTCCCTTGTTCAGGCCGAGAGCCATAAGTCCTGCAGCCACTCTGTAAGCCTCAAGGCGGGTCTGTTCAAATGTCGTTTCGGTCCAATGGTCAGCCGGTTTCTCACGCAAGAAAACGTGAGACGCGAACTCGCGAGTGTATTTCTCAACGAAATCGATAATTGTCGGTCTTGTTGTCATATAAAATAAACTTTACTTAGTTTCCTGTGACGGGAAAAGGCCAAACAGCTCTGAATCAATCATATCGGTCACAGCCTCGAAATCCTCTTCCTTGTTTCCGAACTTGTATTTGTCCGCGTCAATGACGAGAAGATGTCCCTTGTAAGAGTCTATCCACTTGTCATAACGCTCGTTCAGTCCGGTAAGATAGTCGATACGGATAGTCTTCTCATATTCCCTGCCCCTTTTCTGGATCTGGGACACAAGATTAGGAATGGAAGACTTGAGATAGATGAGCAGGTCAGGCATCTTCACCAGAGACATCATCAGATCGAACAGGTCTGAATATGTATCGAAATCCCTGGAACTCATGAGGCCCATATCGTGCAGGTTAGGCGCGAAAATCTTGGCGTCCTCATAGATGGTCCTGTCCTGGATGATAGTTTCGCTGTTCTTGGAGATATCCACCACGTCCTTGAACCTCTTGTTCAGGAAGTAAATCTGGAGATTGAACGACCATCTGCTCATATCATCATAGAAATCAGACAGATACGGGTTAAAATCCACAGACTCGTACTTCGGAGTCCAACCATATCTCGCAGCCAGCATCCGTGTCAATGTGGTCTTGCCGCTGCCGATATTACCAGCGATAGCTATATGCATAATTCTTTAGTTTAAACGCGTTTACAAAACAATGCCGCCACTTTCCTGACATCTGCCAGAACAGTGACGGTACAAAAGTAAGAAATTTATCATTCGCGTCAAAAAGTATGGCTTCTATTGAACAACAGAAGTCTTCATTTGACAAATTTGAAGACCGGAATGTCAGAATTCTGCTTCACCCCATTGATGTAGAAACGCCTTGTAATCGACGGCTCTCCATTGACCTTCCACTTCAACCTGTTATATACAGTTATGGTATCGGATGTTCCGTCGCCCCAGTCGATGACGAGGTCCTTATTGTCAATGTCATCTTCACCGCTCAGTTCCCCGAACCAGAAATACCATTTCCCGAAGTTGTCGGTACTCAGCCTGAGCCCGTAAAATATCGGAAGGTAGGTCATAGGTGAAACGCCGGAATCCTCAGACTCCTCCACGCGATACGTCTTTCCTTCCCACACGACAGTCACCTTGCCCGGGTCAAACCCTTCAGCATTCACATCCGGGTTCAGCGAATCATTTCCGTCCGCGTCACTACGATAAATCCGCAGCGTTATCCCGGCGATGTCATAGAGCATGTCACTGCCCAGCACCGAGCACGACAGCACCGGCAGACAGGTCAATGCCAAAAGCAATATATTTCTCAATTTTCTCATAAAATCTGTGTCAATAACCTTTTTTTAGATGCGGAAAATCTCCTTTTTGTTGCATCTGCCGGGTAAAACAATCATTGTTTTGCCACAAAATGCGACTTTTCACCACTCTTTACCGGATTTCATCAAATATGGAAGCATCTAATCACAAAAATTTAGTCCATTCGGCCCTCCTTTATAATTTTGCAGCCGTAACAATTTACAAACAAGAATACACGAAACGACATGAACACAGAATTCAGACAGATTTTCGAAAGAGAATACACTTGGATTGCCGGCTTTATGCGCAATGTCAGGAGATATGGAAACAGAGGCGCCCTGATATATCCTGACACAGACAGGAGATGGTCCTACGATGAACTGAACCGCGAAAGCAACAAGTTCGCCGCAGCCATGCTCAGGGACGGAATGAAGAAAGGAGACGTGATAATGTACCAGCTCCTCAACTGCCCGGAATTCGTATTCGTATATGTGGCCTGCCACAAACTTCACACTGTGAACTGTCCGGTAAGCTACCGCCTCAGCCCGGGTGAAATCGCACAGAACATAGATGACTCCAAGCCGCGCATCCTGCTTTTCGACTCCAAGAGGGAAGCCGAGATACTTGAAGCCGTAAGTCTTGCCACATTCAAGCCGGAAAGGCTTATCGTCACGGATGCGACAAGCCACGGCGACATCCTCTCATACAATGACTATGTAGGCAACTCTACCACTGAGGACCCTGTCCCGCCATATGAACTCAACATATATGACGAGACCACCAGACTATACACCTCAGGAACGACCGGCCGCCAGAAAGCAGTTCCGCTCACCAGCATCAATGAAGTTCTCTCCAGCCACGACGTGATGATTCATTTCCCGATGAGCTACAGGGACATCACGATGAACACCACGCCTTGGTTCCACAGAGGAGGACTCCACTGCGCAGGACCTTGCCCGACACTGTACGCCGGCGGCTGCATGGTAATCATGGGCAAGTTCAATGCAGAGAAAACATTGGAATACGTCGGGAAATACCACATTTCCTTCCTGATCGGAGTACCTACCGTGCTGGAAGACCTCGCCGACGCACAGGAAAGCAACCCTAAGGACATAAGTTCGCTCAGGGGCATTGTGACCATGGGCAGCCCGCTGGAGAAAGCATCCTGCATAAGATACCAGAAAGTGCTGACACACAACATATTCAACGGATACGGAACCACCGAGACTTTCTGGAACACGTTCCTGCGTCCGTTTGACCTTCCTGAATACGCAGGTACAGCAGGGGCATCCTGCATCGACGACGATGTAAGAGTGGTGAAAGTATTCGAAGACCGCAAGGCCGAGCCGGAGGAACTGGCTGCCACTGACGGTGTGGAAGTGGGTGAAGTAATCATCAGCAGCCCGGCAAAATCCCCTTATTGCTATTACAACAACCCTGAAGAGACGAGCAAAAAATACTACAAGGATTTCATCTATACCAATGACTTGGCCACATGGGACAAGAACCATTTCGTAACCATCGTGGGCAGAAAGGACGACATGATCATATCTTCAGGCGAGAATATCTATCCTACCCAGGTGGAAGAAGTCCTCAACATGAACCCTAAGGTCAAGGACTGCATCGTCACTGCTGTTCCGGACAGAGTCAGAGGCCAGCTTGTCACAGCCTATGTCATCAAAGGTGATGACTCATTGACAGTAGAAGAGCTGGATGCGTTCTGCAAGGAAAGCCCGTTCATCGCCAATTTCAAACGACCTCGCTACTACAGGTTCGTGGAGGAGATTCCGCTCAATGCTACAGGCAAGAAGCTCCACTACAAAATCAAGCAGACCGCCGCACAGGACCTTGAAGAGGGACTTCTCACTAAAATCTGACGGACACTCTTCTGAAGGAATGCGATTTTTTTCTAACTTTGCATCCTGATGAGAACACTGAAGACATTAGCTGCCTGCGTGGCAGTCATGATACTTGAAGCATTGGCTTTCAATGCTATAGCACAGACGCCCTTCATCTCTGGATTGGAGGGCGGATTTGCTTTTACGGCTGCCCAATGCGGTTCTGCGGGCAAGACATTGACCTTCTCCTCTTATGGAAAAGCGTTCAAAGTTCTCACTTTCTACTATGGGAACAGCGCTGTCACGGCTGTAGAAGACGCATCGGGAAAAAGGACGGTCCTGTTCATTGACGGCAAGCCGAACATGGCGACTTCTTCCGGAAAGACTTATCCGAAAATAGGATTCAACGGAGGCAATGAGCTGAAAACCAATGAGTACGCAGTCGGGCCTCACGACTTCACCGATGACGGGGAGATGGAACTTGTGGTCGGTGTACGTTCCGCTTCCGGAAACGGTACAGCGATTTATGTGTTCGGACTCACTGCAGGCGGATGGAAATGCCTGGGCGAGATGGTCTCTTCCGGTCGGGAAATCCGGTTCAGCAAGGTGTTCCGCCAGACGGTTACGATGAAAGATGCCGCTTCCGGTGTGCTTTTCACGTGGACTTGGCATTCAAGCCACTTCGATTTCCTTTCAAGCGACCATAAGAACAATCCGGATCTTCTGTACTAACGTTCCTTCTTGACGGCCTCAGATGTGGCGAGGCTGAATTCACATCCGCAGTACAACTGGTTATAGAATCCGTGCTCGCGGATGATTTCGTTGCGCCTTTCCTGAAGTCCGCCCTTCCGCCAATTCATATCCCACCAGGTGACGCCAGGGAAAAGGCCGCAGGCATAGGCTCCGGCTGCATTGACCTGAGTCAGATCCTTCCATCTGGAAGAAGCGAGGGTGGTGGCGAGCACGTCGAAGCCGTTACGGTGCGCATAGGAGGCTGCTCTCTCCAAGCGGTATCTGAAACATTCTGAGCATCTTGCGCCTCTTTCCCCTTCGTGTTCCAGGCCCCTGGCTATGCACCGCCAGTCTTCGTGGCAGTAGTCATCATTGACTATATCCAATCCTGTCTCTTCAGCATAGCGGATGCATTCGTTACGGCGCTTGAGGTATTCTTCTTCCGGAAAGATGTTCGAATTGGAATAGAATATCACTGGCCTAATACCTTGATTTACAAGGCATTCTACTATTGCAGAAGAGCAAGGGGCACAGCAGGCGTGCAGAAGCAGACGCTTGCCGGGCATATGAAGTTCCAGTTTCTTCCGTGTGTTCTTACTCATTTTTCCTTATGGTTTTTCTCTGCAAATTTAACCATTATTGGGGATTGTGCAGTATTTCCCTTGAATGTAACTTTGCAGTCGTTGGATTGAGATTATAAGCCATAATGTAATCTTTTAAAGATAACTTGGTAAAGATTTGTGATGGTTTTTCGAGGATAGATTACTTTTTGAAGAATGAGTGTGCTGGAGAGGCACACGACTGATGAGAAAAGGAATATATACCGGAAAGACACACAAAGATTACAAAGTTAGTTGGAAAAGATTACATACGTTAAAGTGAATCCTTTTGATTGTTGTTAAAAGCGGTTTCCTGTGAAGGAGCACCGCTTTTACTTTCGGTTAAGATTATTAACTTTGCTTTGTTTAACTATGGAATTATGACATTGACAGATAAACATAATGGGAAACTGCTCTCTACGGGGATGAAAATGGCAGATTTGCCTGACGCAGACCATAGACTTTTAGGGGTTATACGCCGACTCGGCATAAACTTCGGATTCGGAGAAAAAACGATAGAAGAGGTTTGCGCCGAAAGCAATGTCAATCCTCATACGCTTCTGCTGATCAGCAAGATATATATCATTGACAATTATGTCCCTTCCAAAGAGGAGATTTCGAGAAGCAGCATGAAGGATATAGTGACGTATCTTCACTATTCGCACCATTATTATATGGGAAAGGCTTTGGAGACATTGGAAAAAGCTGTCAATGAGATGATCAAGGATTGCGACGAGAAGCATTGCCAGATTCTTACGCGATTCTATAAAGGGTACAAGAGCGAGATTCTGAAGCATTTCGAATATGAGGAGGCGGAAGTGTTCCCGTATATCAAGGAACTTTCTGAAGGGGCTGTCACAGGGACAGGCTACAGAATCGGGCAGTATGAGGAAAGCCATTCGAATGTGGAAGAGAAGCTGAACGACCTCAAGAATATAGTAATGAAGTACTTGCCTCAGAGCTGCGACAGCAATCTCATACAGGATGTGCTGGATTGTCTGTACAGATTGGAGGATGATCTGGGGAAACACACTTATATTGAAGATGAAATTCTTGTCCCTATGGCGGCGGCAAGGGAAAAGGCATTGGGAGTAACGGAAAAATGAGAGAGCCAGTAAGAAAAATTCTCATAATCGAGCCGTCAGTAATCATTGCTGAGGGCATCAGGCACATCATTGACAATTTTTCCGGCTTCGATGTCTGCGGTATGCTTCAGTATGTGTCTGAGGAACCGGAGAAGCAGCTGGGAGAGTATGATGCGGACATTGTCATCGTGGATATGGCGGCTTTTGACAGGTCGGGCCGCTCTGCAGGTCGGGATACGATAAGAAACATTCTGGATGTGCCTGTGGTAGCGCTGCTTTCATCTGCCATGGATGCCGGTATTGCGGCAGGCTATGATGCGACCATCTATCTGTCAGACAAATCCGATGAGATAGAGCAGAAGCTGACTTCTACATTGAAATCAGTCCCAAATGAGGCGAAGGCAGAAGGAGAAGAGCTGTCCGCGAGGGAGAAGGAGATACTGGTATGTGTGGCCAAAGGCATGCAGAACAAGGAGATAGCAGACCATTTCTGCATTTCCATATATACTGTGATAACTCACAGGAAGAACATAACGAGAAAAACCGGCATCAAGACTGTGGCCGGCCTGACCGTGTACGCACTGCTGAACAACCTCATTGACATGAATTCAATGGAGTAGGCGGCAACGGCGGACAAGGAAGAATTTAAAATTTTTGATAGTATGAAATTATCTGATTTGAACACCGGAGAGCAGGGCGTCATCGTAAAGGTGAACGGTCACGGGAGCTTCCGGAAGCGTCTGATTGAGATGGGTTTCATCGCCGGAAAGAAAGTGACGGTGGTTCTCAATGCTCCGCTGAGAGATCCTATCGAATATGAGATACTTGGCTACAAACTTTCATTGAGACGGAGCGAGGCCGACCAGATAGAGGTGATCGGCGAAAGCGAGGCCAAGAAAGCCATGCAGCAGGACCACGCATTCGACACCATTTTCGCTGACGACTGTGATGAGGAATGGTCGCTGAACAAGATGATGAGCAACCTCGCCGAGGAGCGGGGCCACGTCATCAGGGTGGCGCTTGTGGGGAATCCAAACTGCGGTAAAACTTCACTGTTCAATATCGCGTCAGGCGCACACGAGCACGTGGGCAATTACAGCGGAGTGACCGTGGATGCCAAAGAGGGCTCTTTCGAATATAAGGGATACAAGTTCGTGCTTGTGGACTTGCCGGGAACGTACTCGCTTTCCGCCTACAGCCCCGAGGAACTCTATGTCCGCAAGAATCTGATTAACAATGTGCCTGATGTCGTCATCAATGTGGTGGACGCATCCAACATTGAAAGGAATCTGTACCTCACTACCCAGGTTATCGACATGAACCTCAGAGTGGTGATGGCCCTGAATATGTACGATGAGCTGAAGGCAAAAGGTGACAAGCTGGACGTCAAGCAGTTGGGCTATCTCCTGGGTATGCCTGTCTGCCCTACTATAAGCCGTGACGGAACGGGTATTCCGGAACTTTTCGACACTGTCATCCAGATATATACTCAGAGCGACGCGAAACTCGCCAGACATATCCACATCAACCATGGAGCCGAGCTCGAAAAGAGCATTGACCGGATAAAGCTTCTTCTGCAGAAGAACAACTCGCTGAGGGACAAGTACTCCACGAGGTATCTGGCAATCAAGTATCTGGAAGATGACAAGGACATAGAGAAGGTCATCGAGACTCTTCCGAACAGGGATGAAATCATAACAGCGCGGACTGAAGAAGAGAACAGAATCGAAGACCTGCTGCATACGAACACCGAGTCGGCCATCGTGGACGCCAAGTATGCCTTCATCCAGGGCGCGCTCGCCGAGACGTACAAGCCGCACCTGGACATAACACCCAAAAAGACATTTACGGACAAGATAGATGCTGTCGTGACGAACAAGTGGATGGCGTTCCCGATATTTATCGCGATACTCTATCTCATTTTCCAGGCGACATTCACATTGGGCGATTATCCGATGCAGTGGATCGACTGGCTGGTCGGCAAGTTCGGGGCATTCGTGGCGTCCATAATGCCGGACGGATGGGTGAAGGACCTGGTAGTGGACGGCGTGATTTCCGGTGTGGGAAGCGTGCTGGTGTTCCTGCCTAACATATTGATACTCTACTTCTTCATCTCCCTGATGGAGGACTCCGGCTATATGTCCAGAGCCGCATTCATCGTGGACAAGCTGATGCACAAGATCGGCCTGCACGGCAAGTCATTCATCCCTATGGTGATGGGCTTCGGCTGCAATGTGCCTGCGATTATGGCGACACGTGCAATCGAGAGCAGAAAGAGCCGGATGATAACCATAGCCATCATTCCGTTCATGTCCTGTGCCGGGAGGCTGCCTATCTTCGTGCTGATTGCCGGAGCGTTTTTCCCGCACAATGCGGCGCTTGCCCTGCTTGGCATCTATATGCTGGGTATCGTGCTCGCGATATTCTCCGCCATCCTGCTGAGCAAATTCGTGAAAGACGATGACTTGCCGTTCGTTATGGAACTTCCGCCATACAGGGTTCCTACCGGAAAAGCCATCTGGCGTCATACCTGGGAAAAGGGTCAGCAATATCTGCAGAAAATGGCCACCACCATCCTTGTATGCTCCATAATCATCTGGTTCTTAGGCTATTTCCCTAAGAGCAAGGAGCTGTCCGTCGCCCAGGAAGCCTACACCGCCGCAGTTTCCGACAAGGTCAATGCAGAGGCTACCCCGGAGGTGTCTCTTCTCGCCGGGCAAATCGACTCACTCTATGCCGCACAACAGGAAAACTCATATATCGGCCAGCTAGGAAGACTGGTGTCACCTGCCATGGAGCCTCTCGGCTTCAACTGGAAAATGGATGTGGGACTGCTTACGGGCATCGCCGCCAAAGAGCTTGTAGTCAGCACGTTGGGTGTGATGTATGCAGACGGGGCGAAGGTCTCGGAAGGGCAGGACCTTAGCGAGGACACCCAGCTTCAGAGTGCACTGCTGAAGGACATTTCGCCGGCCGCCGCATTGTCCTACATGGTATTCATCCTGCTGTATTTCCCGTGCATCGCGACATTCGTGGCGATAAAGAATGAGACCGGAAAATGGCGTTGGGCGATAGCCTGCTGCGTCTATACGATGATTGTAGCCTGGCTGATGGCATTCTTCGCCTATCACCTGGCAATGCTTTTCTGAGCGACAGGAAAAGTACTGCTAGAACAAGCCGTACAGTTCTGAATCTATCTTGTCGGTGATGGAAGCGAAGTCTTCCGGACGGTTCTGGAAATCGAGGCCGTCAGCGTCGATGGTCAGCACCCTGCCAGGGTACTCGGCGATCCACTTTTCGTAGCGCTCGTTGAGTCCCTCAAGGTACTCAAGTTCAATGCTTTTCTCATATTCTCTTCCGCGTTTCTGTATCTGTGCCACCAGATGCGGAACTGAAGATTTCAGGTAGATGAGAAGATCCGGGGCCTTCACAAGCGACATCATCAGACGGAAAAGGTCCATATAGGTCTCGTAGTCGCGGTCCGTGAGATTTCCCATGGCCTTGTTGTTGGCCACGAAGATATATACTCCCTCGAAAATGGTCCTGTCCTGGATGATGACTTCATCGGAATGGGCGATCTCGAGCACATCCTTGAACCTCTGGGTCAGGAAATACACCTCGAGATTGAAAGACCAGCGCTTGATATCCTTGTAGTAATCCTCCAGATAAGGGTTATAGGTGACTGCCTCGTACTTGGGAGTCCACCCATAATGCTCCGAGAGCATACGGGTCAATGTCGTTTTCCCGCAACCTATGTTGCCTGCTATTCCGATATGCATAGTTTTCTTGTGAACGTGTTGTAGTGCAAAAATACGATACTTTCACAAGGAAAACAAAGTGGTTTTTCTTAATTTTGCCAAAATGTGCTGTTCAAAACGACAATCACTATGCTCAAAGTACTGACATTCCACTTCAATCCCTTCGAGGTAAACTGCTATGTCGCCGGTGACGAAACCGGTGAGTGCGCCATCATTGACCCGGGTTTCTACACTGCCGGAGAGGCGGAAGCCCTGTATTCCAAAATCGCGGAGAAAGGCCTGACTCCCAAGATGATAGTGCTCACCCACGGGCATCCTGACCATATCTACGGCGTGAAAGAATGTTCCGAAAAATATGGTATTCCGGTCTATATGAGCCCGGAGGATGATTACCTGCTCAAGGACGATTACGGCAGGCGTTTCGGCCTGAAGAGTGTCGATACTTCTTTCTGCACATTGCCCCTCACCGAGAATCAGACATTGAGTTTCGGCAAGACCGAGTTCACTGTCATATCCACCCCCGGACACACTCCTGGAGGCGTCTGCCTGTACGATGCCGCGGACAAGGCTTTGTTCACGGGAGATACGCTTTTCGCCGGCTGCATCGGAAGGACCGACCTGCCAGGCGGAGATTACGACCAGCTGATCGTAGGCATTATGGAAAAACTGCTGGTCCTGCCTGCAGATGTCACGGTTTTCCCGGGACACGGAGGAGCCAGCAGTATTGCGGATGAAAGAACGCACAATCCGTTCCTGCAGCCATTCAACGAACCGGATACCGACCAGATAGACTGGGATGCCGACGGAATAGAACTGCGGGGAACGGATCTGTAGAAGTCCTGTATTATCAGATTTCCTGCTGTTTGCGTCTCCAGTTCAGGACCGGAAGCAGGAATGATATGACAGCTGCTCCGAACCAGAACCAGCTGACATAGGTAAAGTCGTGTCTTACAACAGTTTCACCAAGTTTGTTCACTGTCTCGAAAGTGTTGCCGTCCAGCAAGAGTCCGGAAACGATATTCTGGATACCTGCTGCAGCGTATGATGCCATGCCGACAATTCCGAGAGCAGCACCGGTTGCTTTTCTCGGCACAAGGTCAATGGCCATCAGTCCGCCTATGAAGCTGATGAGCACTCCGATAGCGACACCGAAGAGAACCATTGACAGGACAAGCACGAACTTGCTTCCGCCGCCGAAGAGGAACAGGAACAGCGCGATCGCCTCGAGAATTCCTGAGACGAATGCAGGATATTTTCTGTCACCCTTGAACACCTTGTCGGAAAACCAGCCTGAAAATACGGTTCCGAGAACTCCGAAGATAGGGTTGATGCCGATGATGGCTGCCGCTGCTGTCAATTCGTAGTCGTATGTCTCCTGCAGGAAAATAGTTCCCCATTCGTTGATAGCATAGCGGCTCATGTACATGAATGCACTGGACAATGCCAATATCCACACTCCCGGATTCCTGAGCACAGCTCTCTGTATCCTTCTGGTTTCCTGAGTCTGAGCCTCTGAATTGTCCTTGCCTGCGGACATTCCGGCTGCGGCCTTGTCAGCGTCATACTCCTGCTGAGTCTTCTCACCGGAGAGAACCTCAACCGGAGGCAGACCATTGCTTTCAGGTGTGTCGTGAAGCCAGAGCAGTATCAGGATAACCCCCAATATGCCGGCACAGGCCGCACCGAAGAAGCCCCATTTCCATCCGAACGCAGCCACGATGGAGCCGACGAATATGAATGAAAGGCCTTCGCCAATGTTGTGGGACGCGCTGAAGAATCCGTAATAAGTTCCGCGTATCTTGAGCGGGAACCATCTGGACAATGCCACGATAGCGGCCGGAGCACCCATTGACTGAGCCCAGCCGTTGATTCCCCACATTATCGCGAAAAGGATGAATATCAATGAACTGCTGAGTCCTGCCTTGGCTGCGGAAACGCCCAGCACTCCCATTATGAAGTTGGCGGCAACAGAAGCGATCAGGCCTGCGGCCATGAATCTCTTGACATTGGCAGTGTCCACAAGGAAGCCGTTCACGAATTTGCCCACGGCATAGCACCAGTAGAGGCAGGCGCCGATGATACCGAGCTGGGTTGCATTGAGCAGGCCGGCATCTATAAGCGGCTGCTTCATTACGCCCATCGACATTCGGCACACATAGTAGAGCGCATAGCCGAAAGTGATAGTCAAAAAGGTCTGGAAACGCTTACGCTTCCAGACTTTGTCAGCATTTTCAGGCGCAACTTTGACTGCTGACGGTGCGCTCATATTGAAGAAGTCAAACATCTCCGTTCCCCTCTCTAGTCGTGAAGTCCTTTCTTACGGAGATAGCTGATCAGCTGCTCAGGACGGTCTGTCTGAATCATTGACGCGCCATATGCGATTACCTTGTCATAAACCTCAGCAGGATTGCCGCAGTCGAGAGCCTTGTCATCATCGAGATAGCCGCAGAGGCTTCCCCAGATAGTGTTAATCCAAAGCTTTGAGCCTGAAGCGATTATCTTCTTGAAGCAATCTTCTACCTCAGGAGTCGTCTTCTTCCAGCAAACCTCATAAGCAAGAGGAACTGTGCCTGTCTCCATATACTCGTTGAAGAGAGCCTGACCATGTTCCTTCTGGATGTCAATGATAGGCATGTACATCATATTGTGCTCATGCTCAGCCATTTTGGCAGCAACCTCCGCTACCGGTTTCTTGCCCTTTATGAGAATCTGGTCGGTCACACCAAGTTCCTCTGTGACTGCCAATACCATATCGTAGTACTCATATCCCTGGTCCACATTGACACAAATCCTGTCTTTGCAGCATTCGAGTGCCTCGCGGAGGGTAGGCATGCGGAGTGAATCCGTAGCGACGCCGTGTGCTCTCTTCAGTCGCATCTGCTTGATTTCGTCCAATGTATAATCGCTTACGAGGCCTTTTCCTGTGGTGCAGCGGTTCAGGGTGGCGTCATGAGACAGGACCAGAACGCTGTCCTTGGTGAGCTTGAGGTCGAGCTCCATGATGTCAGCACCCATACGGATAATGGATTCGATGGCAGGAATGGAGTTTTCCGGGTAGTTCCTCCAATCACCTCTGTGACAAGCAACTACAACATACTTGGAAGCGGGGTTGTGAATCTCTGCGACGATTTTCTCCGCCCTGTTCGCATACTGCGGCTCATTGTTTCCGCAAGAGACAATGCCCAATGCAGCAACAGCTAAAATCAGTAAATTACGTTTCATATAAATTATGTGTTTTTATAATAATTTCCGCAACTCGGACAATGCGCAAGATATGTGGTACTGTACTGTCTTCGGACTGATCATCAGAGCATCAGCTATTTCCTGATATGTCTTATGTTCATATCTGTGCATCTTGAAGATGGTCTTACGCAATACCGACATCCGCTCCAGCGCCTCATCGATGTTCTGCAGCAACTGGGCGGTATCTATTTGCGACAACGGCTCATATTCTTCAGTGTGCGTATCAGCGGCATGGTCACGATACCTGTCCTTTACGTTCTTGTGCTTGATCAAGTTGAGCACCGAATTGTGAGTCATGCTGAAAAGGTAGGACTGCAATGAATCCACGCTTCTCAGATTCTCTCTCGTGTTCCAGATTTTCAAGAACAGGTCCTGAGTCAGATCTTCCGCTTCCGATGAGTTCTTCAGCAAGCTGAATGCAAAATTACGCACCCTTGAAGCATATAGCACATAGAGGATGCCAAGTGCTTTGACATCCCCATCTGCTATCTTGTTCAATAATTGCCTGTCGTCGTTAAGCATTTAACTTACAAAAATAGGCATTTTTTTACAAAACTACCAGTTCTTCACCCTCACCTTGTACATATCCATATCCGGAACCTTGATGATACGCTCGGCACTGGAGCCGTCTTTGTTGGTGCTGTATCTGATCTTCTGGGACGACCAACTCTGACTGCCTTCAGGAATGGTGGCGTCAGTGTACCAGATTTCACCAGTCTCACCGTTGTAGTTCAATGACTTGATGGATGAAGAACCGCTGAAAAGAGTCATTTCCGTAAACAATTCTGTCTCGACATTGAAAAGATAAGCGTGGTCACCTGCGACGGTGAGCGTGTTGTTGTCCACTCGCATCAGGTCGTGGATACCGTTCTTAGGCGCCTTGATGGTCTTTTTCAATGTTATTGAAGGGGTCGCTCCAAGTGTAAGATTGAAAATTTTGACAAGATCTCCACCTGCACCGTAGAGCACGTTTCTGCTATAATCCCAGACTACACCGTGACCGGAATATAACTCTGCGCTGGCAAGAATCTTCTCGCTCTTGTCGATGCTGTAGAGCTGTACACTATTATGCAATGTAGTCGAACCGACAGAAGTGACCACTGCAATATATCCGCCCGGAATGAACTCCGCCGAGTGGGCATTCGGTGTCTGAGTGGTATGGAAGAGGACTTTCCCCGTCGCATAGTCCAGAAGCGCGCACCAGCCGTAAGAGCTTGTAAGCAGAAGCTTGGTTCCGTTGTCCACGAACTTGCACTCGTCCAGATGGTCGCATCTGTTTTCGACCAGACCGAGTGCAGGAGCAAGAGTCTTCACGTCAAGGCTCCAGAGGATACCCTCTTTGTAAGTATCTTTTGCCGTGCTGGCATTGATGACATAAACATGATTGTCCCCGCAGAAAACGAGTTCAGTGGACTCGCCTTCAGCCACTTTCGCGGTATTGTACTTTCCGCCGGACGTAAGTACCATTTCATCATTTACAGAAGATGTGATGGTCTGCCCAGCCGATGTGGTAATCTTTACGGAAATGCCTTTCGTCAATGTCACCGGAGCGCAATAGACAGGAATCGATACGGATGCAGTCCTGCAATCGACCGGTGCTGCCGGAGTAACCTTGACAGAAGCAGCAGTTGCCACAGCATTACCGTTGTCGGTATTGACAGTGACTGTTCCCGCGATATTCTCGCCTCCTTTCGCAGTGAGTTCCAGCGACTTGACATCATAGTCACCCATAGCGACATTGACATAGACCATGCAGCCGGCAGGCTTCAGCGTGAACTTGCATCCTTCGTAGCGGTTCACGTTCTGACTGTCCATTCCGAACATCACTGGAATTTCGCTTCCAGTCTGCTCAGTAGGGATATTTACAGTAACGTCGTGTCCGCTGAAGGAGATTTCGGCATCGGCAGGGTACCAGCTCAACACGTCCGTCTCCTCCCGGTTTGCGAGAATATTGAACAGGAACTGTGCAGTTGTGCTTCCGCTGAGAAGCGGGGTCGCCGTCGCCTTGCTGAGTTTTCCGTCAGCATAGAGCATAATGGCGGCTTTGTCCTCTTTGCCCCAGGTCGGAGTCTTCAGACTTCCGTCAGCAGAATAGTAGCCACCTTGTGTGATGGTTGCTTTTGCAGCCAGGTTCTGAACCTTAGCACTGTCGTCGTCCGTGCAGGCGACAAATGCGGGCAAGGCCAATGCTGCGGCTATGATTGAAAATATTCTTAAGTTTTTCATTTTCAATGATTTTTATTGTCATTTATTTCAGGCAGCATGAGCCGCAGATGTCACCGCCGTGGGTGCTCCAAGTATTGGCTCTTTCACCGCCTACATATTTGCCGTAGAATGCTCCGTTGTCCCCGGTATTTCCTACGAATGCAGAATAGAGGACGCCGTTCAGATAGTTGTTTCCGCCCATCTGCTTC
>ERZ1026780.674-NODE-674-length-25666-cov-13.502323_pt1 | contig 25666 bp, 25 predicted proteins | sample MGYA00380126_ERZ1026780 | MGnify/ENA primary metagenome ERZ1026780 (study PRJEB33269, sample SAMEA4719762) | human gut metagenome | biome: human-associated habitat; feature: organic feature; material: feces | place: Cameroon | collected 2013-10 ... | reverse complement strand
TGACGGTCAGTGAACTGAAAACGGAGGTGTTTGGCATCATGCAGGCTTTTAACCGACATATCCCGGCGGAAGAGCAGTTACGTCGCTACGGTGAAGTCAGCAACCAGAATGGCAGCGAGCAGCAGCAAAAACAAATGGAAAATGCCCTTGCTGAACTAATGAGTCGTTACTGGATTCTTGAGCGTGGATTTCTGAATGGTGAATATAAATTAATATCAGAATCAGGGAATAATTAGACAACATAAGTGTTTTCTTTTTGGGGGATTTGATTTATGAGATCAAAATTATTAAATATCTTTGTAAAAAATATAGGTTGTATAGGTCCTGAGGGAGTTAAGGTAAAACTTGATGATATTCTTTGTCTGGTTGGTCCTAATAATTCAGGAAAGACAACAATCTTAAGGGCTTATGAGTTAGCATACAATCCAAATTCTTTTAATATTCATAGTGATCGATGTAACTGGGCGCAGAAAAATGAACTTTCGCAAGTTATTCTTGAGGTTCATATTCCTGAAGGTATAGGGAATGTTGATGAGAAATGGAAAATTATTGATGGCGGCAATAGAATCGTCAGAAGTTTATGGGTTTGGGATGAAACGGGAAAACCAACAAGAAAAACATGGGATCCTCAGACTGAAGACTGGTCAGAGGACAGCAAGGCCGGTGGAGCCGATAACGTTTTTAAATCACGTTTGCCAAGACCAATGCGAATTAGATCACTGGATGATGCAGCGACTACAGAAGAGACATTGCTCACTCTTGCGTTGACTCCCTTAGTGAAAGAGTTGAAGGCTCTGGAGTGTAATAAAGAGTCACAAATATCAAAAGTTAAAGCAGCTTTGGTTAAAGCTGTAAATGAGATTGCTGAGCCTCATCAAGAACGATTTTCTTCTATTTCTCGACAAATTCAGACAGGGTTTCAACATGTCTTTCCTGCTCTTGGTGTTCAGCTCAGTGTTGAAATGAATCCACCTGAGCTTAAAATAGACAATTTATTAAAGCAGGGGTCTGGTTTATTAGTCAAAGAGGCTGCGGGAAACTCTCGCATTGCGCAACAGGGGACAGGAGCAAGACGAGCTCTTTTTTGGGCAATGCTCCAGGTTCATAATGAAATTAGCCGACAAAATGAAAAGCGAGAAGCTCTTCTTAAATCCTTTAGAGAACAACTTAAAAAAGAGGAGAGGAAAAATGTAAAAAGTGAAAATATAAATCTCCTGAAACAACAAATAGATGCTATTGAAAATGGCGCCCCTGTTCCTGAAGATGCAGACGATCCAGCCTTACCCGGATATATTCTTTTAATGGATGAGCCAGAAAATGCGTTACACCCAATGGCTGCCAGAGCGGCGCAAGCGCATCTTTATGAACTTGGTAAACATCCAGATTGGCAGGTGCTGTTAACAACGCATTCACCATACTTTATAAACCCTCTTGAGGATCATACCACGATTGCTCGTATGCAACGATCAACAGATGGGAAATCACTTTCTCCACGCTTGTATGTGGCTGATGAAGCTAACTTCTCACCTGATGAGAAAGATAATTTACAGGCACTACAACTTACAGATATTGGTTTTGCTGAAATATTTTTTGGGAGTTATCCAATTATTGTTGAAGGTGATACTGAACATGCGGCATTTATTTCAGCAATCACTAAAGAAAAACATGATATGTCAGGTAAGGTAAGTATTGTCAGAGCCAGAGGTAAGGCGATTCTGGTTCCTTTGATAAAGATGTTAAATCATTTTAAAGCTGATTTTGGGATTGTACATGATATTGATTGGCCTTATCGTAGAGATGGTTCGAATAATGGTTCATGGACGCTTAATACGATCATTAGAAATGAGATTATAAAATGCAGAAATAATGGGCAAAAAGTATATCATCGTTGGAGTGTTCCCGATTTTGAGCGTTTTTTAGGTGGTGAGGAGTTGGGGAAAGATAAGCCCTACACAGCATTTAATCGTATTTCGCGCGATGAAGAATTAAAAGAAAAAATTCAAAATCTTATAATTAATTTGTTTGAAGGGGAGTGTTATGATCCTGATGACTTTGAACCCGATGATGATTTTAATGCTCAACTCATGGAACAATTAAAAATATGGGCAAAAAATAATGGTGAAAGTGATAATGTTCGCGTTATGGGATGCTGATTATAACATTGGTTGATGGCTGGATTTCATATAAATGACTTTGCATAACTAATTCATTTTTACTGTTTTTATATAAAGCCTTTAGGAAGTGTGGGGGGAGGGAAAGTGTTGCAATTTATTCATTGAGATAGTTTGTTTGTGGAGTGTTTAAACGCTTTTCGGTGATTGTCTGTTGTTCAGGATAGTATGGCGAATATGAATGAATAGTAAATATAATGTCAGGAGTGAATTGTTAGCTCGTTGTATCGGAACAGGTAGATTGAAAGGAGATGTGAGAAGTGATTTTATTGGGTTTAATGGTAGTAAACAGGTAGGTTATGTTTTATTAACTTTATTCTTAACGAAAGTAACAAATTCTGATTTGCTCTCTCATTATCGTATATTTAATCGTTTTTTGCATTATGAGAGAAAAGTTATGGACATATATAATTCTTTGAGTGATATAGAAGTTGATTGTATTTGCCGGGAAGTGATGGCTATATATGAACATACTCAGCGATGCTGCAACGAAAAGAAAATCACAACTGTCCAGTTAGGCAGGAAACTTAATGGCAGGTATGCAGATATGATTGCTGAGTTAAAAGAAACAGCAGAGATGAGAGGGGAGGATGCGATTTCTTTTGAGATGGATATATTGAATTCCTTTAATGATGCTGATGAGTATCATGGTCGTATTAAACTGGAATTGGATATACCTGCTTCAGATATATTATATTGCCATGATTTTATTGATTCAAAGCATGTAGACGCCTGGTTGGTTGAACCTCATGAGTGGGTGGTTATTAATCGTTCTCTCAATGGGATTGTTACAGTGCCAGTATCAGCAATAAAGATTCTTTATTGATAAATATGTTTGTAATATGTTTTATATGTTCATTAGGATGAAGGCAAGCAATTTTAGTAGTGGCTAATTAAACGTCATTTAATATTTGTTGCTATATGTTGAAAGCATAAACAGGTTTCTTTTGCATAAAGCAAAAATAAATGAATGATAATTTTTTTGCGGAGAAAATCCTTATAGGAGAGAATGCCGCTGCGTACAACAACAGTTCGTATTGAATGGTTTTTAAACGTTTCCGTCGGTATGCCTGTCTTTTTCAGGTAGTAAGGATTCCATTGTGCTTTTCCATATTGTGGTAGAGGTGGTCTGCAGGAAAAAATGTCGTTTTTCAGTATTGTTCATTGGCTGGGAAGTCCAGTATCTGTGCAGCTTTGAGCACATTCAGAAGATGTGGGAGATGTACCGGGATGTGACGGATACCTTCTTACTGGGGGGCATTTTCCCTGACCACGGTAAACGGTGTCTCTCAGTTTCAGCCGGAGTGGATATGCTGGGAGTCTGGTGTGACTTGGGTTCGCCAGCCACCGGAAGAGGGCATTACGGATATGGCGTATTTTCCCTTTTACCTGTATGCCATGACCTTTGAGGAGTTTGTTCCGGCATTTTCTTCTTAGTTTCGGCAATAAATGTGGTGGGCAGTACTGGCAGGTGTTTGTGCGGATGAATCCCTTATCCATACGGATTCCAACCGGTTGTTCTTGTTTGATAGCTTGGAAGGGATGTTATTCAGAGCTGAAGTGGCATACGCTGCTGGTGGATGCGATTAACCTTGTTGGACGCGAATTCTGATCTGAACTAGAAGGAGTTGAGCATGGCATTTATCGCCAGTTGTGATAGTGCTCACAGACAGTCACTTACATCATTTAGTGGCAAAGAGATTATTTTGATTGTTATGAATATTAGTGAAAGCGGTTACGTTGATCTCAAGAATACATATAATGAATTGATTAATTCTTATTAATAAAGTAGATTGTCTTTATTGTACTATTTCTCTAATATATTCTGCGTTGTTATCTTTAAGGATATTATGATGCTTGAGAAGTTAGAATTAACCAAAAATGCACAGTTTTATATTTCAAAGGGAAATAAACCAATAGAAGACGCATTTATTCTTGATGTATTGAACGCTTCTGATGATAATATAGAACCTGATGCTTTATATATACTAAATGAATTTAGAGTTAAAAGTAATTTAATTGATAAAAACATACCTTATTTATATTCGGTCAGAATATTCCCTACAATTAGACCAGTTTACTTCATTGGAAAAGATGATGGTGAGCTTGGCCTATATGATAGAATTCATGCGTTTATTATTGTTTTTGAATTTGAAAATTGCATTGGTATTATCAAAAAAAGCTGTTCTAATATAGTTGAAAAAATTGAGAAGAATTTTGACCTAATAACTAACACAATGATAGCTGAGACTTTCAATGATTCTGATGTTTCTTTCCAAAGAATATCTTTAAGAAATATGACGGTATCGGACAAGGCGATAAGACAGCGAACCTATGAAGCTCCGGATTTAAAGGGCACGTTTTCTACTCATGCTGCCGGAAGATCAATACCGCTATTCTTGAAATTTAGGCAAGGATCAACTGTAAGAACTATTTCAGGAACTGGGCGTTTAGTCGAGTCATCTAATAGAATTAACTTTGATAACTTAGCTCTCTGGGTTTACAATCAACTTTCTCTAATAAAAGATGGTGGAGGCGAAAAGGATTTTTTAGATGCATTTGCGAAGCAGAAGAAACTTCATGAAGTGCTTGAACATACAAAACCAAATGCAATTTTAATTGAAAGCTCATCTTTATATGATCAACTAATCGAAGATGATATTAACATCAGATATGAAAATAAAAAAGGAATGGAAACTGAACTAAAAACAGATGAATTAGAGCGATTGATAAAGCATCTCGAAAGAGTTTACCCAATAGATCCAGAGGGAAAAATAAAAACTAAATTTGGTTGAGCGTTAATTAGAGTAAATAATAAAACTTTAACCTTCGACTCATCATTATTGAGGTCATTTAAAGTAAATGTATCAGGAAGTAATGTTACGCTACAAAGTTATATAATAAAAAATGGATTTTATAGTATTACTTTTGATGATCCCCGTTATATGTATTTTATTGGCAACTGTTTTCAAGATGACTCAGGTATTGCAGAAATAAATAGCATACTAGATATGCTAAGACCCGTGGAAAAGATGGATTCCGTAACTAGTGAAAAAGGTAGTTTTAGGAAAAATAGTGTCCAGTTTTCGAAAAATTCAATGTTTAATCTAGTTGAGAAGATACATAAAAATGATGACTATATTTTTTGTGATGATTTAGGCAATGAATGGGCTGATCATATAACCTTTAATAAAAGTGACTCATGTATCAATTTCATTCATTCGAAGCATGGACTAATTAGTACTTCCGCTAGTAACTTGCATGATGTTGTTGGTCAAGCTGTCAAGAACTTAGGATACATGAATTTTAGCAAAGCTGATTTTATTAAAAAATTCGATGCTAAATTTGTAGGAAAATATAACTCAACAACAGGTGAGACAAATATAAGTAGGACTAGAAAAGGAAATTTAAATGGTCTGGATAAATATCTTTCAGATCTATTAAAGGATTTTAAATTGCATAGAAAATGCATCTTGAGTTGTTCCTTTGTATCAAAGAATGAAATAAAGGATGAGTTTGATAAAATATCCAGAGGAGAGAAGGTGAATGGTCATATTACACAATTGCTATGGATATTATCTTCGTTTTCTCATGCAGTAAAAGAAGTAAACGCAATTCCAATTATCTACTGTTCAGAATAATAGAGCAAGCTTAGGCCCTTAAATATTAAGGGCCATACAGGCCAATAAAACGTCAAAATTTAAAAGGAACAACAATATCGTCATAACCATCATCTATATCAGGTACGTATTTTACACCTGATATATCGGCCAATAATTCTGGTTTGATCTTAATCTTTTCAGCTAACATGCCGAAAGATATCCCCAGATGTTCTTTTAAAATGGTTAAACTTTCCTCAAGAACATGAGGCTCTTCTAACGGAATTTGATCGTCTAATTTTTCTTTTTTTGTTTGTCGTGTTTGACTGAACCAAACATTAGCACTTCTATATTGCTGGGCGTTAATAAAACCCAAGAAATGTGCCCTATAAATAATTGCTTTAGCACTAACTTTCCATCGAGCTTTTAAAGCATACACTTTTTTCCAGTCAATCATTCCCCCAATGCCTAAGCAGGCCGGAAATTCTCTGGCAAAAGACTTTCGAGGAAATAAGAAAGCACTAGCAAAAGCATCAGCCTCTCTCTCTGTCTTTTTACATCCAGTCTCAATACCATCATGCATTATTAAATGACCACATTCATGGGCCAAGTCAAAACGCATTCGGCAGGCACTTTCTTTCGCGATATTGCGAATTATTATAGGAAATTTTCTATTAACAGATAAAGCATCGACTTTTTCAGACACGCCATCAAAACAGGTAACAATTGCCCCCTGATTTTCAAGAACATTAACCATATTATCTATAGGAGCATCAGGTGTTAACCCCCAACGAATACGAGCCCCCTCAGCAATCTTTTCTATCAATGGTGGTGATAATTCTACAATTTTACTATTATCAATCAAATTAAAACCGTTCTCGGGCATATCCAAGTGTTCATGCAACTCAGCAACGAGTTGCTCAAGAATAGTACTGTATGCCTGAACCCGCTCTTTAACACTGGCAGGTGTTGTCTGTCTTTTACGAAAATGGCATTGCTCTGGCTTAACGTCACCAGAAAGAGGTATCCCGAAAAAGTCGGTGGAAACCTGAAGAAACTCTGCCAGTGCATTCCGCACATCTTCAGCGGGGGCTCGAACGTCACTTTCGTACTGATGTATACTTTGCCGGGTTACGCAAACAGCATCACCAAGCTCTTGCAGAGTATACCCTTTTAACAAACGTGCGAGCCGAAGCCGCTCGCCATAAAATTCTATAGCCATAACTTACGAACCATTACTCGAGTCATCATTCTCGGCCTTTTTATCTTTCCTTTTAATAGAGATTGATGCTTTCTGAGTTTTGACTGGCTCAGGCAATTCGGCATCAATGGAGCTGAAAGCAGGAACTCTTTCATCCAGAGGAATTTCCCAGCATGAAACCTGCACGCCTTCTAAAAAGCCAGTAAAGGTTACACGCTCAACATACCGGAAATCATCAACTTCAACAGCAAAAAACCAAATGATTGAAGCAGCGTTGCCTACTTCAATAGGCAACAAACTCATCTGACTCAGCGCTTCTACGCAAGGTATCAGCCTGCGCTCTTCCGGACGATTAGGGCCTCCCCGGTACAAACGGACTGGCACTGAATCAATAGAAAAGGTAAATTTCCCATCGTCTTTCACTATGCCAAGCCAAGGCCACTCTTCGTACTGAGTTGCAGCACGAATTATCCTCGTTCGGCAACATTCATAGGCCCTCAGCCCGGTGGAGCGAGCAGAATCACCAAGCTCTTCATTATGTAAATCAATCACATCATCCCTGACATTTCGAATTAGGGACGCAAGTTGTTTAAGTCGCTCTGTTGTTAAAGCTGGGTTTAGCTCCCACGGTTGCTTCATTATAAAAAGACCTCATGCGTAGAGTTACGTAGCCCTTGATGGGAATTTGGTAGAATGCCCAACAATAGTCTTGCGTTTTCTTGTATTTGTCAAGTTGCTCTTTAAAAGTAACTTGGTTATGAATATGTCAATGTGACTTATAACCATGTTCCTCCATCAGCGTTCTGCCTACTCACACAGTACAGAAAAGTGGTTATAGAGCTAGCTTACAAGCAGCAAGTCTTCCGAATTTTTTCCCATAACTGGTTGTATGTTGCGTATATTACGGGTTTACCGTTTAAGTTGTTCCGGGCGACAGAGTGAATGTACAGATGCGACTGGTGTCAACGACGGATGAAAAGTGGTTCTTCCGCAACTTGGGTGGAAGAAAATGGATGAAACTTTCTGGTGAACAAGGATCTAAGCTGTTTTAAGTTATGGGCAACGCAATGCACTCTCTTAAGACACTTCTACAGTTACCTTGCGGATGGCGATGCAGTCGACAAATTATTAGCTCTGACGGTATCACCCTCCATCTCCACGGAAAACGCAAAACAGCACAATGTCCTGAATGCTCTAAGCGTAGCGACTCTGTTCATAGTTCTCGTCGGCGCCGGATACAGCATCTACCCTGCTCCGGGCAGACGCTATGGCTTGTATTTTCCGTCCGCCACTGGTACTGCCGTAACCCTGTTTGTTCACGAAAAATTTTTGCCGAGTCGCTTGCTCCCTTCGCCGGTTCACACCAGCAGTCTTCACAGGCGTTACAAAATTTACAGCGTCAACTGGGATTAATAGCCGGAGGTGAGGCTGGAAAACGGGCTGCAACGGCAGTGGGTCTCCGTTGCAGTGCAGATACTCTTCTTCGCAGGGTTATCAATACCCCGGGGACGAAACAGTCAGGCGCGCCTCATGTCGGTATTGATGAGTGGGCGTGGCATCGGGCCACCGTTACGGTACGTTAATCGTCAATCTTGATACTAACCGTCCCCTCGTCCTGCTTCCCGGTCGTGATCAGCGTACGCTGGTGACCTGGTTCAGAAAATATCCGGAAATACAGGTTGTCTCACGTGATCGCAGTGGAGTCTATGCAACAGCAGCACGTGTACGTGCACCTCAGGCCAGGCAGGTGGCCGATCGATGGCACCAGCTAAAAAATATAGGCGATGCGCCTGAACGAATGATGTACAGACATATGCCTCTGATACGTCTTGTTGCCAGTGGGTTGTCACCAAAAAAATCACCTGAGCCAGAACTGTCTGTGCCTGCAGCATCGCTCCGTCGTCCGGAACGCCTTAAACAGCAACCCCGCAAAAAAACGGCATCAGCGTTGGACAGAGGTTATGGTCCTGCATAACAAGGGATGTAGTTTCAGGGAAAATCCCGTATTACAGGCCTGTCGCGTGTGACAGTCAGTCGCTGGGTACGTTCAGGAACATTCCCTGAAATGTCAACCCGGCCTCCAAAGCGAGGACTTCTGGACCCATGGAGGGAGTGGTTAACAGAGCAACGAGAAAGTGGTAATTATAACGCCAGCCGGATATGGCGGGAAATGGTGGCCCGGGGGGTTACAGGCAGTGAAACCATCGTCAGGGATGCTGTTGCCAAATGGCGTAAAGGCTGGATCCCGCCGGTTACTACTGCCGCCAGACTTCCTTCAGTGTCCCGGGTAAGCCGCTGGTTGATGCCCTGGAGAATAATCAGGGGTGAAGAAAATTATGCTTCCCGATTTATTAGTCTGATGTGTGAAAAAGAACCGGAGCTGAAAATAGCGCAGCAACTGGCACTCGAGTTCTACCGTATTCTGAAAACCCAAAATAAATCACAGCTAAGCAGTTGGTTCACTCGAGTCCACGAAAGCGGTTCAGCAGAATTTCGGCGCGTGGCGGCGGGGATGGAAGCCGATACTGCGGCTATATGTGAGGCAATCAGCAGTCGCTGGTGTAATGGTGTTGTCGAAGGTCATGTAAATCGCCTGAAGATGCTGAAACGCCAGATGTATGGTCGAGCCGGATTTGAACTACTCAGGCAGAGGGTCATGAGTCCGCTGGCATGAAAATCTCCACCCAAGTTGTGGAAGAGCCACTTTTCATCCGTCATTGACACAACACAGCCCTCAACTCATTAGAGATCAGGGCTGTACTATATCGGCCATTTATATTTTTTGAGTATAGCCTTAAGTGCTGCAATATTGGCCTGCGCGCCTTCAGCTTCTTTTAAACGGCGGCACTACTGGGCAAAGCGGCCAAACTCCATCTTGGCAACAGTAACGTCAGTCTTGCGAACCTCATCGCCTTTATAGCTGGTTAAGCTCATATCCGGCTTACTGGCGTCCACTCGGTTGGCGCAGTCATTTGCGTACAAGCATAATGCAGTTTGTTCTGAATGGTTTGGAAGATGCGGTTGATTTCTTGGTTGGATGGCTCGTAATCGGCAGCCATGGTAAAGATTTCTTTGACTCGCAGATAAACACGACGCTCACTAGCGCGGATATCACGAATGCGTTCCAGCATTTCATCAAAGTAATCTAGCACAGCAGAATGGCCAACGGGCGGATTTTTCAATCTCTCGTCGTCCATGGCGAATCACTTGATCAGGTATTCTTTCAGGACTTGTGTTTTGACGGAACTGTGTACCACGTTGCGAACGAACTCTGTAGCCTACAGACAAAATTGCATCGAGATTGTAGTGGTCAATCTCACGAGATACTTGGCAGGTACCTTCTAATCGAACCATCCGGAATTTCCGGATGGTTGCGTTTTATACAAGCTAACCCTCGTTGTAGATGTTGATCAGGTGCTCATTAATTGTACGGACGTCTTTGCCATAAAGCTCCGCTATTGCAGCCTGAGAAAGCCACAACGTATCAGATTCAAAGGGCATTCGACGCGAGTTTGACCATCAGCACTGGTAAAAAGAACAAACTCACCTTGAGGAGCTTGGGGGATATTCTCTGTCATTCACTCAACCTCTAAGTCCTATTGAGTACTGTTATTCTTGTGTGTAGTACCGTAAGTATTGCTGTGAGCACTTACTCTGATAACGCCACTTCGTAACCACATCACCAATTTGTTCGATTGTCATCGCCTGTTGCTGCCAACCTTTATCGAAATTAACATCATTTGAGCGAGGCAACTGGTCGTCAGATAAGCTGCGAATCATCACTCTAGTTGGTAACGTTGCTGCTTGACCGACAAATATAGCTTCCTGACGCCTTAAACCAGAAAGCATCTTGGTTAAGCCGGACATAGAATCAGGTAACACACTACGAACATGCTCGCGGTCGGCATCATTGGTAATTCGAAGTACGATCCATGAATTGCATTGCGACAATACCGTTGCCTCAACTTCACTCGGTCTTTGCGAAACTAATAACAGACCAACGCCATATTTTCGGCCTTCCTTTGCAATCCGACGAATTGCTGATTGAGCTGCCTCATACTGAGCTTCACCACGATTCGGTACGTATCGGTGTGCTTCTTCACACACCAAAAGTACTGGGCTATTTTGCCGTTCAGCTTCGGTTTGCCAGACTTTAAGCTGAAACACGATTCTCGCGATTGCGGCGCTAGCTACCCCTGCCACTTCATTAGGTACACCAGATAAGTCAACAATCTGCACTGTAGTTTGCTGCGTTAAGAACTGATTGACGATTGTAGGTAACGGATCTTCAGCTCCATTCCAACTTTCCATCATAAATTTGAGTCGGCCGTCTTTTAACAATGAGTCAATTTTCCGAATAACTTTGCTAAAGTCCTCGTGAGCTTTTTTGTCTGCACCTGAAGGTCTCTGTTGGTTAATTGCTCCGATTAAGCCTTCTGTATAGAGTTCACCGTCTTTTTTTCCGAAATGATCTAGCCCATTGCTATCACCTAGAACATAAGGAACTGGTGAATCAACCGTTAATTGGCTCTTATCAAGCCCAAGCTGCTCAGCCGCCTGCTCACGAACCGCAATCAGGGCATTCTTAACAATGTTTGATTGTGATGTTGCTGCAAACTCGGTCTTGCCGATAAACAAGCTCAACGACTCTTCTAAGTCGAGCAACCAATATGGTAGTTTTAACGAACCTTCATCGGTTGATAAACGTTGGTGTGCTGGAAACGCCTTACCATATTCATTATGCGGGTCGAGAATAATAATTTGCGGGTGCCAGTGCTCATGTTTTGCTATCTGGCCACGTTCGAGAATACTGTGAATAACTGCCGCCACAGTACCTGATTTACCGGCACCGGTAGAGCCTAGGATGGCAGTGTGCTTACCTAGTAATTCATTTAATTCAGCGTAACAAGGTGCACCGCCTGAGCCAACATGCTCACCAAGTTCAATAACCGCACCTTTGGCGTCACCGTAAATAGACCTAAGTTCTAATTTAGGTGTCAGATAAATAGTTTGTTGTGGTAGTGGATAAGTAGCAACACCGCGTTCAAACTCAAGAGCAAACTCATTTTCATCTTTCCTGCGCCACTCCCCTTCACCGAACAAATCAGCTTCAATTATTCGCTCATCTGAGGACGCGACAGGCAAGCCCTTTTCTAGCTGGTAATCAGCCTTCATACGTAATCGACTGACTAATCCATAAATTGAGCGGCGGCCAAAATGAACTTTGATGATTGATCCAAACTGCCCAATCGGATAGTTTTCACCAGCAAATACACGGGACAAGTCTGAAATCATAGGGTCGAGCTCGGCGATAATACGCGAGCCATCCACCTCAATAATTTTACCGATAGAGAGATTCTCAATGGGTTTTATGTATTTATTATCCATATCAAATACCTCCTTCAAGGATCTTGGTTAGGTTTTCAAACTTCCACCATTCAATGCTACTTTCCGAGGTTGCCTTGTGTTCGGCGTGATAAAATCCCTTATCAGCAAAAATCAGTACTTGTTCATTGATTGAGCTGTCTTCATACCAAGTTTTCAGCGTGCCGCGAGGTTCGGCGTCACTGGTGAACGCAATCACGGTTAAATTGCCATTTGAAGTCCTTAAACCACGTTCGATTTCTAGATTGATATGTGCATCACCAAAACTATAACCTGCAATCAATAAAACTCGTTGGCTACCACCTCGCGGGTTTAAAACAGCTCTTGCTCTGTGCATTAAATTTGCGTAGGGGTCGAGCTGAGTTTCACGGTATTTAGTCGATGCAGGCCAAATCATAATCTTCGCAACTTGATCTTGGCTGCGCTTCAAATGCGGAGCAATACGCAATGGTGTTGATGAAGAAGCATGTTCAGCCCAATTGATGGAGCCATGTAACTTAAATACTCTGGCATCTAGATTGTTCTGTTCAAACGTCGAAGGGTTCCACCATCCTGATACACCGCCTTCTAAACCATCGGCATATCTCAATTGTGACAGGGCGAGAGAGTCTTCAATTAACGTGTCGTAGTTCATCACTAGATAATCGATAGTGCTCGGCTGGCTGTCCTTGCCTGGTCGCATTGGTCGATGCAGTGCCTGAACAAAACGCTCATGCACAGCAGAATCTACATCAACTTTAATTACGTCAAAAATAGCGAGTTTTATCTCGTTTATCGCTGCTAATAACTGATCATTACTATATTCAGTACCACCAATAGACACACTACTAGCGGTTACATTGCGATTTGTTCGACGAGCAGTGATAGCAAGCCAATCTACGAGTTCGCTTAAGTAGTCTTCTATATGCGAAGCTGGATTTGCGCCAGCAAAAGAGTTTTGTATGGCAGTCAATATCTGCTTTGAATCATCAGAGAGCTTGTCACTTATTAGTGCACTTTCAGTTAACTGGTTTGTTAATGGAAGCCCAGCACAAAAACTTGCTCCGGCCCCCAACAAAACAGCTTTGGAGTGCGAAAGTAACTCTTCAAGCTTGTTTATTGCTTCTCTTAACTCTTTCTGTTCAAAAATTGTGGTATCGAATGCCATACTCCCTCCTTAAAGCTTGCCTTTGAAAGCGGAATCGAGAATTGATGCTTTTAACTGTCCAAGACTTGATATTTTAAATTGCAACTGTTTTTTCAAAGCTATTTGCAATTTCCCAATGTTATTTATTTTTTCGACTATCCGTTTTTGTTCATCCAATGGTGGGTAAGGAATGACTAAATCTTTTATCCCTTTATATGAGATTACTGGCTGCGCAGCCTTGTTTGCCGTTTCCCCAAGGTTTAACGTCGAGAGGACCTTTGCGAGATACTCCTTTAATATATCTACCTTATACTCTTTAATGAAAAACGCGTTATCCGTAACCCATATATCACCATGGACCAAGCGAACATTACCGCAAAGTGCGCCAACACGACCAATTATGATGTTCGAACCACTCAAATTAAAATCATTGTATCTACCAGCTATTCCATTACCACCATATACAGAAAACTTACCCTCAACATGCATATCTTTTTTCGTGAGGTTTTTCCCGCTAGTGATTGTGAAAACGTCTTCAATACGTTTCCACTCCCATCCATGAGGCAATTCATAAATTCCACTTTGGTTTATTGGTAAGGATTTTGGGTTAAAGATCTCATTCAGCTCACTCGCATACAACATATCAGCCAGTGTGACGCTTTCCTGCAAATGCTCAATGGCGGTGTCAATCCGGGTGAGCATTGCATTGAGTTTTTCGACTATCCGTTTTTGTTCATCCAATGGTGGGTAAGGAATGACTAAATCTTTTATCCCTTTATATGAGATTACTGGCTGCGCAGCCTTGTTTGCCGTTTCCCCAAGGTTTAACGTCGAGAGGACCTTTGCGAGATACTCCTTTAATATATCTACCTTATACTCTTTAATGAAAAACGCGTTATCCGTAACCCATATATCACCATGGACCAAGCGAACATTACCGCAAAGTGCGCCAACACGACCAATTATGATGTTCGAACCACTCAAATTAAAATCATTGTATCTACCAGCTATTCCATTACCACCATATACAGAAAACTTACCCTCAACATGCATATCTTTTTTCGTGAGGTTTTTCCCGCTAGTGATTGTGAAAACGTCTTCAATACGTTTCCATTCCCACCCATCTGGCAATGAATATAAAACCTGTTCCATGCTTATTTCTCCGCCAACAGGTCTTCAATTTCATCCAAGAGGCCAGATACCAGCTTTTCCTTGGTGCGGATCTGCTTAAGGATATCGCTAGGTGCTAAGTGCTCAGCATCTTTTTGCTTAGCTGGGTTTTTGGCTGAAAGGTCATACTCTTCAGCCAGTTTGCTGGCTGAAACCGTCCATGAACGTTCGGTAGTTTCGCGGCTGTTATACAGCTCAACAAACTCTTTTAGGTGGTCATCGGTGATGGGCTTGTTTTTAGTCAGCTTTTGCTCAGGCTCACATTCGTAGTACCACACATCGTTGGTGCCGCCATTGCGCTCAAAAAACAGCACGTTGGTTTTAACCCCCGAATAGGGCAAAAATACGCCAGCAGGCAGGCTTAAAATGGTGTGTAGATTAAAGTTTTCGAGCAGATCTTGTTTGACTTGTTTAAACTGATTGTTAGTTTGGAACAGCACACCTTCTGGTACGACGATGGCTGCCTTGCCGCCACTTTTTAGGGTTTTCATAAAGTGCTGCAAAAACAGCAATTCGGTCGCGTTACTCTGGATAGGGAAGTTTTGCTGAATTTGCGACTTTTCTTTACCACCAAATGGCGGGTTAGCCAGAATAATGTCGTAACGGTCTTTTTCCTGAATATCGCGGATATTTTGGGTGAGCGTATTACCTCGGAACAAGTTGGGTGACTCGATGCCATGCAAAATCATGTTCATCATACCCATCACGTAAGCCAGCGAGGTTTTTTCGAAACCAAAGAAGGTATCACGCTGGATAAAATCCCATTGCTCAGTAGAAAGCGCTCTCTTTTTTGATTTCAAGTGCTCAAAGGCTTCGACTAGGAACCCGCACGAGCCAGCCGCTGCATCGTAAATGGTTTGCCCGGCCTGCGGGTCAATGGCCTTGATCATGGCGCGTACTACTGGGCGCGGGGTGTAAAACTCACCCGCATAACCCCCTGCATCGCCCATATTTTGCAATAAGCCTTCATAAACCAACGAGAGCTCAAACATTTCATCACTGGACTGGAAATTCAGCGTGTCGATAATATCCAATACCTCACGCAAGGTATGGCCAGACGCAACCTTGTTGTCTAAATACTGGAAGATGGCACCAATTTTATAGGCGAAGGATTTAGGGTCTGATCCCGTAACGGAGGCATTGGCAAAGCTTTTTAAGTAAGGGAATAACTCGTTATTCACATAATCGGTTAAGTCATCACCCGTGCGAACTTTGTTGATATCTAACTTGCCTTCAGCGTTTTTCGGACAAGCCCAATTTGACCAGCGGTGTTCATCATCCAATACCGGTTGATAGTCCTTACCAGACAGTACCGCTTCGTCTTCTTTTTCAGACTCGTAATCATCCAAAAACTTTAAGAACAACACCCAAGAGGTTTGCTCGGTATAGTGCATAGCACCACTAATGCCATCGTCGCGGCGCAGTATGTCGGTAATTCGGTCAATCTTTTGTTGTAATGACATGGCTTATAGTTTTCCGATAATAAAATTGTACATATTGGTGATATCTTCACTAATTTCTGCGGGCGGAATCAGGTCTATATAGGCTTGGAGTTTTACTGGGTCCAAGCCTTCGCCAACGGTGTTAATCAGCGGGTTGATAATGTCCTTGACGTTCATCCTACGAATATCGTCGTTATCACCAGGATTATTGGACTGGAGGTAATTGCGCTGCGCAATATCACCATTGTTTATTTGGCCAAGCAGATTGTGGTGCGCCAATGCGGTGTATGAAAGCAAATAGTTTTTGATTTCACGGCGTTTCCAAGCCAATAGATATGGCGAGACCCTGGTATCACGAGGCCATTGAATGGCATTTAGCAACTCACGGTACATTTTCCCGTTCACTTGAACGCCATTGGCAGCATTCCAGTCCAATGCCGCCTCGTCTCGATCACAAATTAGGAAAATCTGTGTTGTGACAAGTGGTGATTCAATCTTGCTTAAGCCATGCAACCAATCTATTTTTCCTTTGCCAAAAGTTTCGTTAGCAGTAGCGTAGCTGGACGACTTTTTCATTGCGTGCACAGCGGTCAGACGGTTTACATCTAGCCCTGCACGTGCCGCAAGCTTGGTAAAAATAATCCAATCGTTGTAATCATCTAGTAAAGCGATATTCGGTAGCTTACCACACACCTCAAACTCAACAGATTTGGCACGAGAAAGCACACTGAGCCGGCTGATTAGTTGCTTGATTTTGTTGTCTTCATTGATGCGACCTTGTTCCACCACTTTCAGGTGTTCAATACGGTTTTCTTTTGCAGAAATAGAGTCCAACAGGTGTGTCGTGGTAATCGCATGGCCTTGAATGCTGTGTAATAGCGACCATAGTTTCTCTACGTTTTTGTAGTGCAGGTGCGAGTCTGCTTCATCAAATAGGAATAGCGTATTTGGCGCATCAAAAAGGTCTATCAACGCGTATAGAAAGAGCAGTTGATATTCACCATCGCTTAAATCATCTAACTCAATGTTGCCCAAAAGCATTAACTTGAAGCTTCTTTTGTTAATGAAGTTACCATTGACAGCTTGGGTTAAAAAACTGATTGATGGGTCGTCACCAAAATCAACTTCATCCAAGTTTTCATCTGGATTAATCCTAGCGAACTTTACCGAGAGTAAATCATAAGATGATAATTCGATTGTCTTGGTGGAAAGTTTTTCTTCAAACAGGTACTCACGGTCTATCAGTTCTTCTACAAAACTTTCTAACGAGCGGTAGAAAGGTGTTTGTCTAAGAGTGCCTTTTTCTCCCACTTCTTCTTTTTTTAATGCATCTTGAACACGCTGTGCATAGCGTTTATCTACACGAAAAGAGAATGACAACTTACTTGATATATCGTCTCTGTTGATATCCTGACTCTCTTTTGCGTACCCTTTTTCAAGTAAAAATGTTCTTGTTTTGCCGTCTCGAACCAGAGCTGTAGCTAAAAAGACCAATAATTTTGACCAAGTTTTATCGTAGTAAAACGAAGATAAAACCATCGACTTTCCACGGCGTCTGATTTTCTTTACATGTTCATTAAAGTGCTTTGAGAAAGACTCATTTTGCCCAGATGAAAAGCATACTGTTCTCAAATGAGCAGGACCGCCACCATTAAGTCCTTCGCTAAAAATTGACTGTAAAATAGTGGATTTGCCGCTGCCATTTTCACCAATTAAAGTAGCAACCTTATTGATGTTTAAGGTTTGTGGCTGGTCGTGCAACGGGTTAGGTGCGAGTGTTAATTCCATTTCAATTCACGTGATATAGCTGTTGTTGTAATTGTTTAAAGGCCGCCAGCAAATAGGCTGGTTTTCCACCGAATGCTGTTGAGGCGTCTTTGACAGTACCCAACCCTGATAGCTCGATAAGTGCTGGCAAGCGCTCACGCGATAGTTCGGTGCTACCGGTTTGCTCATACCGGTTAAGTACAAAGTGCAAAAACTGCTGTGCCTTTTCTTGTTGGTACTGATTAAAGAAGGCGCTGTTAGTACGTACTTGATCGGCACGAGCTTTGCGGGTTGCCATTGGCAGTTCAAAGGCTAAAAAAGCCAGCAGATCGAAGATATCGCACTCTTCTGCTTCAAACATGCGTCGTAGTGTGGCGAGTTGCTCTTTATCAAAGCCTGCTTGTACGAGTTTACCGAGCAAGGTTTCGCGCTCGTCTGGGTCTGACCAAATCTGCCGCAATTCCTCAACCGATTTAAACAACCCTGGTAATTGGGTGATCAAGCGCTCAACAAATTCTTGCACCGTGAGAGGTTTACCGTTTTCATCGATATAACGAGTTTCAACGTCAATGACTTTAAGTTCACGGTGTTTGCCTAACTTTACTTTTAACCGAGGTTTTGGCTCACCCGGTTCAGGCTCTGGGCCATCTGTTCCTTCGGGCGGTTCTGGAGTGTAGGGTGGTGGAGTTGGCTCCCCCATACCTCCTAGCTCTGGTGCTTCGGGTTCACCATCCCAATCTTTGTCGTAAAACTTATTGGTTGCACCGCGAAAATCGACAATGGTGAAATAGTCTTTGCCATCAAAAACACGGGTTCCGCGACCGACAATTTGTTTAAACTCCACCATGGAGCCAACGGTTCTATCCAGCACTACGTTACGTACATTATGGGCATCTACCCCCGTGGTTAACATTTGCGATGAGGTAATGATTGTGGGGATGTCTTTGTCATTATCTTGGAATTTTTCCAGTAGCTCGCGGCCGACTTTGCCCTCATCACTGGTTACACGCACACAGTAATGCGGATCTTTCAGCTTTTTGTGTTTATTGATCATGTCACGCATGGTCAATGCATGATTTTGGTTTTCGCAAAAGACGATGGTTTTTTCTAGTGGATTGATATTGTCTAAAATGGCTTTTGCGACCAGCTCGGTACGTTCATCTACAACAATTTTTTTGTCGTAATCTTCTACCTGATAAACATCTTGCCCTGATTCACCTTCGATTACCTGGTCATCTTTGGTTAGCACCAGCTCGTCTAAGTTGGTACGTACCCGCTTAACACGATATGGCGTTAAGAAGCCATCGTTGATACCGTCTTTTAATGAGTATTCAAATGCAGGTGTTCCAAAGTAGTCATAGGTATCCACGTTGGCTTCACGTTTTGGTGTAGCTGTTAGGCCGACATGCACCGCACTGCCAAAATGATCGAGTATGGCTCGCCAAGAGCCTGTCTCATTAGCACTGCCACGGTGACACTCGTCAATCATTACAAGGTCAAAGAAATCACTTGGATACGCTTTGTAGTAGCCTTCAATATTTTCACGCTCAGCAATGGCTTGGTAAATGGCAAAAAAGATATGCGCATTGGTTGGCACGACCCCACCCCGCTTGCGTACCTCCTCACCGTTTATTTTGATCAGATCTTTTTCGTATGGATTGAAAGTGTTAATGGCTTGATCGGCCAAAATATTGCGATCGGCTAAAAACAAAATTCTAGGCCTACGTGTCCCCGGAGATTCTTTGTTCCAACGGGACTGGAACAGCTTATGGACGATTTGAAAGGCAATAAATGTTTTACCTGTACCAGTAGCCAGCGTTAACAACACTCGTGGCTTACCTTTACCAATAGCATCTGTCGCCGCATGGACCGCTAATTCTTGGTAATAACGCGGCTGCATAGCGCCTTCTAGATGGAAAGGCACATTACGAAGTTGCTGGCCTAGATCTGAATTAACACCCGCGTAGCGGTTTTCTAATTCTTGTGGCGTTGGGTAAAATTCGATGTAGTCACCTTTACCGGTTTCTAAATCGAACTCATAGGTTTGTTTGCCATTACTTGAATAGACAAAGCGAACGAGTAGCTTCTTAGCATAGTCGATGGCTTGTTGAAGGCCTTTGGTTGGATACTCAGATTCTTTTTTTGCTTCTACAACAGCAAGATAACGATTGTCTTTATGAAGTAGATAATCAACAAAACAGCGATGCCCACGGACACCACCGGCAAGCTTACGTCCATCGGTAAAGTAATGCTCCCGAATGATGTTTCCCGGTTGCCAATGTGCAGCTTTTAACGCTGGGTCAATGTAGTTTGCTCTCGTATCTGCTTCTGACGGCATGTCATCGCTCCTTGATGCTTTTTAGCTTTGTCTATTGCCTGGCACTTTTTCCAATATGTCGCTCAATGAACAGTTAAATAAATCACATAGCTTATCGAGCGCTTCTAAATTCACCTTGAACGTGGTTTCTTTGTAAAGTAGCGTCACGGTGGTACGGCTGAGGCCTGTTTCTCGCATCATGTCGCTAATGCGCATTTTTTGTTCACCCATTAAGTGGGCAAGGAGGCAGCGGATCATGCTTTCTCCACGGTGTTTTAACTATAAACTCTGGGTGTTATCACTGTTGCATACCCTATCACCATTATGATTTTTCTCAACTTATTTGAGTTGAAACCAAATTTTTAGAGAAGTGAGAACAGATTGTCAATGTGAGGAAGTTAGATTGCCGTAATCAAGAAAATGATACGGCAGAAAGTCGTGGAATTACTGCTCTGTACTACCGATATTCTTCGAGATAGTTGCAATCAGGTGCCGCGAACACCCCAACATATCTTGAATGTCACTGTAGCTATGGCCGGTCTTCAATAGGCTGGCTATGTGCTGATGTCACTTAAGGTCAGGTTGACGCCCATTGTATTTTCCATCGGACTTCGCCTTTGCGATTCCCTGAGATTGGCGGCATTGCCGGTCATCATAATCTTTGCGGGCAACCGCCGCGAGCATGTCCAACATCATGGCATTCACCGCTTGTAAAATCGTACCAGTAAAGTCAGTTTCGCTATGTTGTTGCAAAGCCAGCCAGCTGGTAGGAAGTACTGGTGAAACAATGGCTAGACGTTTGCTGGCCAGCTTTTGTTTCAACGTATCCCAATCACTTTGCTTAAGCCGCGCCAGACGGTCGATTTGTTCTACCAGCACAATGTCACCCTCGCCTGACTTGGCAATCAAACGCATCAACTCAGGCCGGTGCAATGTGGCACCAGTGAACCGCCCCGCAAATCCAGGAGACTAAACTCCCTAAGAAAGAGGTAAACAGGATGACTAAAAATACACGTTTTTCCCCCGAAGTCCGTCAACGGGCAGTTCGTATGGTTCTGGAAAGTCAGGGCGAATATGGCTCACAATGGGCAGCAATTTGTTCCATTGCCCCAAAGATTGGCTGTACACTGGAGACTCTGCGTGTCTGGGTACGCCAGCATGAGCGGGATACTGGGGGCGGTGATGGTGGGCTCACCACCGCTGAACATCGCGTCTGACAAGAGCTGGAACGTGAAAATCGTGAACTGCGCCGCAGTAACGATATCCTTCGCAAGGCTTCCGCTTATTTTGCGAAGGCGGAGTTCGACCGCCTCTGGAAAAAATAATGCCACTGCTGGATAAGCTGCGTGAGCAGTACGGGGTTGGACCTGTATGCAGTGAACTGCATATTGCCCCCGTCAACGTATTACCACTGTCAGCAACAGCGACATCGTCCTGATAAACGCAGTGCCCGTGCACAGCTCGATGACTGGCTGAAGAAAAGATACTGCGCGTATACGATGAGAATCATCAGGTGTACAGTGTGCGTAAAGTCTGGCGCCAGTTGTTACGGGAAGGAATCAGGGTAGCCTGGCGGATACTGAGTCCGAATGTCGTTATCAGATGAGTGACCAACTCACGTTTAAAGGCTGGTTTTAAGGTTTTTTTCGATAACGTCTTTCAGCGCCCGATTCTCTAGGCTCAGGTCAGCAAACATCTGTTTGAGACGGCGGTTCTCGTCCTCAAGATCCTTGATTTTTTAATATCAGAATCTTCCATGCCGCCGTATCTGGATTTCCAGTTAATGGGATGGACTACTTCCTCCCGCTACGGTTAACTGTACGAAATGTGCTCACTAGGAGAATCACCATGAATATCGTATTTCTGGGTATTGATCTGGATAAAAATATTTTTCAGATCTGCGGGTTAAACTAGGCCGGCAAACCGGTTTATACGAAACGCACTGGCCGAAAAGAATTGCTCCAGACGCTGGCAAATATTCCTGCATGTCTGATTGGGATCGAAGCGTCCACCGGGGCATTTGACTGGTAGCGTGAGTTTGAGAAACTGGGTCATAACGTAAAAGTCATCAGCCCCCAATATGTAAAACCTTTTGTCCGTGGGCAAAAAAATGACGGTAACGATGCGCAGGCGATAGCTGTGGCTCTGATGCAACCTACGATGCAGTTTGTTCCACCGAACAGCCCTGAACAGCAGGATATTCAAGCTCTGCACCGTGCAAGACAGCGTATTGTCAATCATCGTACTGCGACAGTCTGTCAAATCCGGGGACTGCTGCTTGATCGGAGAATAACAATCGGCGCGGCAGTCTCAAGAGTTCGTCGTGCTGTACCGCTTATCCTTGAAGATGCTGAAAATGGTCTTAGCGTTAGAATGCACAGGACGATTGCCGAACTCTATGATCTCTTTAACGATCTCGAGCGTCGGATCCATTTTTTTGATAAGGAAATTGAAACAGTATTCAGGCAATCAGAAGCCTGTCAGCGTATCGCTAAAGTTAAAGGCATTGGCCCTAAAACGGCCACGGCCGTTGTTGCTGCTATTGGCAAAGGAACTGAATTTAAGAATGGCCGCCACTTTGCTGCATGGCTGGGTCTGGTTCCACGCCAGCATTCGAGTGGCGACAGGCAGGTGCTGATGAATATGACGAAAAAAGGCGACAAGCATCTGCGAACACTTTTTATTCATGGTGCCCGCGCTGTCGTCAGGGTTGCCACGAATAACAATAATAGTCATATGAATCAGTTGGTTAACCAGTTAAAGGAACGGCGCGGATTTAATAAAACGACCGTGGCGGTCGCTAACAAAAACGCGAGAATAATCTGGTCGATGCTGAGAAATAAGACCAAGTATCAGGTAGTGTGAAATTAATCCCCTGCCAGCAAAAGTTGCAGCGTACTGAGAAATGGTGACAGGTTGCACCTGCACAATCGGAACCTGACTATTATATTGGCCTCAGAGGCCGTCCAGTTGTTGAGGCGATCGTGTGCGGATGACCCATTTGGGAACAGATTTTCCTGATGCCGGATAGATGTAAGCAACAACTCAAAACCAGATTCAGTACTTGCAAAACGGAGGTAGTCCATAGATGTAGTAGGTGGCTTCAGAGATACCGGCCTCCCGGCAGACATCTTTAACGGTTCGTCCGGCTTCAACTGACTTAATCACAGCGATGCTCTGATGCTCAGTAAAACAGGCTTTACGCATAGCGATCTCCTTCGTTGGCAGATTGATTATGCCGGATGATCTCTAAATATAAATGGCACGATTATGCGGGATACTTACAACTCCATACCCCCTTAAAAAGGTTGATTTTTATGCGCCTGTGGCAACGTAATAGTTTTCCCATCAAAATCCCAGAATAATCTCTCAACGATCCCTCCACCGTTTACCACATCCGAGACCAGCACTCGCATATTTTCATCCAGACCAATCGATCCTTTATCAAAGGCTTTATGGTGAATTGCGCAAAACGCCAGACCATTGGGGATTTCACAAGGGCCGCCGTGCTGTTTCCATTTTATATGTGCTCGCAGATTTTCTTCCAAGAAGGGAAGTGATTTTTCCATTTGGGAAACTATGTCAATCATCTACAATTCCCAAATGGTGAGTCAATTGATATTATGCCTAAAACCACACTTTAAGCTCCTGCTGAGATAGTCCTTCTCCGTCAAATTTTACGCCGAATGCTAAGTGGCTATTTAAAGGGAACGGGTGATTGCGGAGCTATCAGCCGGAATAAAAAAGAAATTTATTGGAGCAGGTTGCTCTTCCCCATAGGGAAGAGCATGTGTGTGAATAGCCTTCTGTCACCTTCTCAGAGGATTGTTAACCTTTGCATATTCAAACGGACTGATGCTTTCTTCCCGATTTGCATCCAGAAAATCAGCCCACCACTGTAGCATCAGTCGACGTTCTTCCAGATGTTCTGCTTTATGGATATACGCAGCACGTACACCATTACGCTCCTGATGGCTCATCTGACGTTCCACAGCATCGCGGGACCACAAACCTGATTCAATCAATGCACTGCACGCCATCGCCCGGAATCCATGGCCACAGACATCCTGGGTTGTGTCATACCCCATCACCCTCAGGGCTTTATTTACAGTATTTTCACTGATTGGTTTACGCGGGTCATGTGCTCCCGTAAAGATCAGACCATTTTCACCAGCCCATGTCTGTAGTTCTGTCAGTATGGCTACAGCCTGTTTGCTGAGTGGCACAAGATGTGGTGTTCGCATCTTGGAGCCCCGGTGTGAAAATTTTACGCCTGGCAGAGGTTCGCGTTCGGCTGGAATAGTCCACATGGCATTGTCAATATCAATTTCAGACCAGCGGGCATATCTGAGTTCACTGGAACGAATAAAAACCAGTAAATTCAGCATAACTGCCAGTCGGGTGACAGGCTGGCCTTTATAACCGTCAATACGCGACAGAAGTTCAGGCAGGCGTGAAAGATTCAGAGCAGGGCGATGCTGGCGTTTTACCGTGGTCAATGCACCAGCCATATCCAGAGCCGGGTTATATCTGATGATGCCAGACTGTACGGCATAACGCATTACAGCAGATATCCTTTGCTGCAGACGACTGGCGATTTCATAAATTTGTTTAGCTTCTGCAGCACGAACAGGGATAAGCAGGTCCGGGGTATTGAGTGTTGTGATATCCCGGTTGCCGATAAAGGGGAAAACGTGTGTCTCGAGGCTTTTGAGTACTTTATCGCTGTGTGATTGTGCCCATTGTTTATTACTGGCATGCCAGCGTCGTGCAATATGTTCAAAAGAGAGCTGTAAATCAGGGACTACTTTTTTAACTCTTTTCTGTTCGCAAGGGTCAATCCCCTCTGAAATCAGTTTTCGGGCCTCATCCCGTTTTGTACGAGCTTCGGAGAGAGAAACTTCTGGGTACACACCAAGTGCCAGAGTCTTCTCCTTACCCAGAATACGATAACGGAGACGCCAGTAACGGGAACCATTAGGATGAACCAGCAGGAACATGCCGGCCCCGTCAGTGAGTTTATAAGCCTTGTCAGTGGGCTTTGCAGCCCGGATTTTTGCGTCAGTCAGTGCCATAGTTCAGCCTTCTGAATGCGTTAAAGAGGGTACAAATTCTGTCGAACTGGGGTATACCCGCAATTATACCCACACAATGAGGTTGATGTGGGGAGAATTTGGTTGAGTTCGGTAGAATTGATTTGGAGGAAGAACACTTAAATCATGGTGTTCTGAAACGAAAAACGGACCTCCGTGGAGGTCCGTTGATATGAATTTGGTGCCCGGAGGCGGAATCGAACCACCGACACGGGGATTTTCAATCCCATTGTTCTGGCTTTCACGGGTAATCCGGACTGTCAGGCAGGAGTCTTCAGTGTAGATCATTGGTTGCACATTTTAAAGAGAGAGTGTGCCAGTGAACATTCTGCCCGTTGTATCCACCAAAGGTGGCGAAGGAAAATCAACCCAGTCTGCTAATCTTGCCGGTTTTC
>ERZ1026780.673-NODE-673-length-25694-cov-7.016342_pt1 | contig 25694 bp, 24 predicted proteins | sample MGYA00380126_ERZ1026780 | MGnify/ENA primary metagenome ERZ1026780 (study PRJEB33269, sample SAMEA4719762) | human gut metagenome | biome: human-associated habitat; feature: organic feature; material: feces | place: Cameroon | collected 2013-10 ... | reverse complement strand
CTGAAGTTAAATCTAAAGTTCTCTCTCGTGTGAAGAACGCATACAATTCAACAGTAAATATTAATAGAATCGATCCACAAACTGGCTTTACGCCATTAATTCAAGCTGTTAGAGATAGAAGCTATGACATTATTGAATATCTATTATCACTGGATGGTATTGATATTGAAAAAAGAGATGAATTCAAATATGCCTTTACCCCTCTTTTGCATTGTTGCCAACTAAAAGACACTAAGTCAATGAATTCGTTAATTAATAATGGCGCAAGCGTCAATGCGTCAAGTAGAGGTAAGAATAAAGGCAATACCCCTCTAATGGTCTGTGCATGGGGCCAATTCAATGACGGAATTAAACTTTTGATGGAAAATTCAGATTTGAGTTTCAACCAACAAGACAATAATGGTTTTACCGCTCTTCACAAGGCATGCTACCGCAATAATTTTGATGGAATCAGATTGTTGATTGATAAAATCGACAACAACATTGAAGACTTTAATAACAAAAAAGCTGTTGAGTTATTAGACAAACACTCTTCTCAATTTGAAAAAATTAGCGAATTGTTTAGGAAACAGGTACAAAAATGAATTTTGATTTTATTTGTATAGACTTTCAAAACGATTTTGCTTCTCCTGGTGGAATTAATTTCAACAAAGGAAAAAGTGTAAGTTTTATAAAGGAAAAAATGTTCCCGTTCTTGAAAGATCACAATATTCAGGTTTCTGAAATATTATCAGATTACCGACTCCCTAGGGGCAAGAGCAATAACGAATCTTGCATACCAGGTTCTTGGGGTTTTCAAAGCCTTCTTCCTTCAACTTTGAAAAAAGGAACATCGTGGATTAAATGCATGCATAATCCATTGTGGATTAGAAAAAATATAGGAGTGCCAAATGTCTCTTTGGGCAAAGAATATCAATCACCATGTAAATTTAATAAATGGCTCAAAGATAATGTACCAAACAAGAATGTTATCCTCTTTGGAGAGACTGCCGATTGTTGCATGTTGCAAGTCGCTTCTGAACTTTATTTTAGAGGGTATAATGTCTATTTTATTTATGAAGCATGTGATCCGATGAATGAAAGACTCGATAAAAAAGATGATGTTTTATATCATTCCTCGGTCTCTATTTATTCAAAAACAATTCGTTTCGAGGAATTGCTAGAACTTATTAAGGATTAACTAAATGGCAGCTTGGATTTTTGGGTTAATATTAGCAATTATCTTTGTCATCGTTAATGGATGCACACAGGTTTTTTATGCCCAAAAGAAGGGTTATAAGATTAAGCCTACTGCTTTTGCGTATTTCATTGGTGCTGTCGGTAACTTAATTAGTGGCAATATAGTACCTATTTCTGCACAAGCCGAAACGATTACTGTCAGTGGTGAAATCAAAAACGAGAGAGATCGTGTAACTGCTCTACTAATTGCTGCAGTTATTGGAATTGTGTTTGGTGCTACTGGACTGACCACAAAAATTGTCGATTTTGCCGGGACATCAGTTATTTATGGAATGATGGCTGGTGTTGGATTAATACTTTGTAGAACATCAATAGGTATGTTTGAAACGGATTGGAGAACTTGCTTAATTTCATTGGTTGTTGCAATTGGAATTTACATGTTAACAAAAGACGTGGTTTATACAATCGCTGCCTCGGTATTACTTTCAGTGTTGGATTTCACTCTTCTAAGGAAGAAAAGAGTTGATGTCATTATGAACGAATCATCAGAATGGCGATTCTGGAAAAGAGAGTATTGGAAGGAATTCAAACCGGTAAAACCTAGATTTAGTGTATGGACAATACTTGGGGCATTAAGCTTAGTTTGTTTAAACGTTGGATCGAATATTAGTTTCGGAACTATTAGTGCAAGCATGGCAGGAGCCCAACCTAATTTCGATGCTATTACTTTAATCAATTCTTTAGCTGATATTCCTTCGGTTATATTTGGCGGCATGCCATTAGAAACAATTATTTCTGGTACAGCCTCAACACATTGGCCGTTACTTGCTGGAGTCTTGATGATGGTTATCAGCGGAATCCTGTTAATGTGTGGTGTCATGAACAAATTAAGCAGATTTGTTCCAGCAGAGTCTATTTGCGGGTTCTTATTTGTGATTGGGTTCTCCTTGACCATTGTTCCAAACATGATGTCTGTCGTCCGTTCTGATAAACCTCTTGCGGGTATAGTCGCTATGGCAGTAACTGCTTTAACGAAAAACGCTTTTTTTGGTATCGTTGCTGGCGTGTTGGTTACAGTATCTGGCAACTTATGGGGGTTAGTTTAATGAACGCTTATTACAACATCAAAATTGGAAATTGCTCAAGAAGACTTAAACTAGTTAAAACGGATAAGGTTTTATATTATTCATTTAATATGATGGGCGATGCCGAATTAAACAAAGAATCAGCTGCTGAATTGGTGAAATTCATCAAAAATGTTAACGCAATTGTTACTGTTGAAAGTAAAGCCATTGGCCTAGCCGAAGAAGTATCGCAATTGCTTGGTTTAAAAAAGTATGTGATCATCAGAAAGTCCAAAAAGAGTTACATGAATAATGTCGTTTCGGTGAATGGCAATACAATCATCTCCGGGAATAACGAGTATTTTCTTGATGGATGTGATGCGGATTATCTTAAAGACAAGCAAATTTTGGTACTAGATGATGTTATTTCGACTGGCGGAACAATCAATGCGGTTTATAGATTATTAAAAGGATGCAATTTAGATATTGTGAGTTTTGCTTGTGTTTGTTGTGAAGGAAAAATAACTTCTGAATTTCACGGAATCCCCGTTATTTCTTGCGCGTTTTTCCCATTGCCGGAGGTTGATAATGATTGATAGGGCTTGTATTTCACTTAATGCTAGATGCAATTTGAATTGTATTTATTGTCACTTTGCCACTAAAAAGAATAACAATAATACAAAGGCGAACGAATTTAACTGTGAAGAAGTTAAACTATTTTGCCAAAATTTATATTCATATATTAAAAAGCATAACATCCCTCTGTTTAAATTAGGTATCGTTGGAGCTGGTGAACCATTGCTGAGCTTTTCCGAACTTAAAACAATAGTGGACTTTTTTGATGATAGTGATGTAAAGAACAATATAAGAATGTACACAATATCAAATGGCACATTATTAAATAACGAGATGGTTGATTATTTTTTTAATCATAAAGAAATTATTGAATTAAATGTTTCGTTAGACGGTGATGAACCTATTAATAGAAGATTACGCGGCTCTTTTCCTGACTTGAGCAAATATTTAGACAAGTTTGGTTTTATGCCCAGAATCAATGCTGTTGTGACCAAGGAAGTAATTAACAACCAAGACAGAATGCTTTCGTTTTTTGCTACAAACGGATTTGACAGAGTCAATTTTTCAAAAGTATTTGCTGTAGATGATTCCAACATTAGTGTTTCTAATCAAGAATATGAAACATTTTTACTTCATGCTAAAGGGTTTGGTATTACATCACGACAGAACATAATTGAGAATAAATACGATTGCGCAAAATACGGAAGACTTTGTGGAGTCGGTAAAAACAATATTTACATAGCCAAAACAGGAGTCTATCCGTGTGGAAGGTTCATGGATATCAAAACTTTTCAAATCGGATCATGGGACAGTTCTTTTGATTTATTAGAAAAAAACCTATCTAGATTTACTCCATGCCCTCGTGGAGAATGTTACTTCGAATATAATGGGGTTAATAAATAAATGATTATTGCTATTTATGGTATTCCACGTTCTGGGAAAGACACCTTTATTAACGGAATCCTTTCAAAAAAATCTAATTCTTTTCATTTAAAGGGTTCTTCTAAATTAAATGAAATTGCCCACAGCAAATATGGTTGCTCTTTCAGAGAGTTAAATAGTTCGAAACAAGAAGAAATAAGAATTGATTTTACCAATTACGCAAAAGGGTTAGAATCCTCATATTCATTAATATTAGTAGATGGTCATTATTCTTTTCCCAGCGAAAATGGCTTTAGAGTTGTTTTTACTAAAGAAGATTTAGAATTGTATGACGCCTTCTTTTACTTAAAACGAACGCCAGAAGAAATATTTAGAAACTTTCATAATGGAGATAAAGAAGATTATGCTTCTCTTTTATTAAACGAAGCTAAATGCGAGGAATGGATAAATTTTGAAATTAATAACATGAAGACAACTGTGGAAGATGTCGAAAAGGATTTTATTGTTCTTGATTCTGATCCAGCCTCTTCTCGCTTTGTTGCTGAATTTGGAAATAAGTCAAATGAATGTGCCAAAAGAATAGCGAACGAAACCATTGCTAAGGCCAATGGTAGAAAAGTGGTTTTAACTGATTTAGATAAAACTATAAGTATCAATGATTTGACCAACGATTTTATGAGAAAAGCTAACCTTGATCCCCGTTTTCCTAAAGTTATTTTTAAGGGTGATTATTACACACAGTATCAATTCTATAGATTCCATAATTGGCTAATTAATGTTCCTAATTATGAGGAAGCGGTTTTGTTTTCCCTTAAGCATTTAGTTATAAACGAATACTTATTAAATGCTGTCTCTTATATAAAAAAAAGATGCGTGTGTAATAGCTCTAACTACTGGTATGGCAGATGCTTGGAATAAGAAAAATCAAGAACTCAACGTTTTCGATAAAATATATGGTTTCGGGGAAAAGAGCCAACTTGTTATAACCCCATTAATAAAAAGGTTGGTTGCAAGATATGTGACTTTACAATATAAAACAATTTCCATTGGCGATTCTATTATCGATTTAGGCATGCTTTCTGAAACGACAAAAGGATATCTCATTTCGATGACAAAGTTAGATAAAAGAATCGTTCAACATAATGGAACGATGCCAATTGGCAAGACCATTTATCAACCTAATTATTCATCTTTCAAATATGATTTCATCAAGGAGGAAAAACTCAAATGGTAAAAACACTAAAAACCTCCAATAAAAAGACGGAGAACTGCATTTCTAATTGCCTAAGTTCTTCTGGAGTGTGCGGTTCAAAATTAAGAGAAGCCCATTATTATCTTGGCCAAGAGATCTCAAAATTAATCAAAGACGATTTTTCTATGCAAAATAATGACGTTGCTTTATTGATTATGATGAGAGCTGGTTTACCTTTTGGATTAGGAATAGCCGACACTCTCGATAAAAGTAATAATGTCGAAGTCATCTTTTCTCCTCTTAAAGAAACGGATTTTTCTAAATATGATTATGTTTTAATTGCTGATGCTGTTATCAATACCGGTAAAACAATTTTTGAAAGCATGGAACATATTAATAATAAGAACATCATCGTTGCCACTAATGTATTATCAGAAAAGAACATGGATGTTTTTGAAAAGATGAATGTCTATACAACTAGGATTTCTAAACATTCATATAAAGGAAGCAATGTTAAGATGGTATCAAACGGCAAGGGTCCTGATACTGGCGACCGATTATTTAACAATCATTTTTTTGATAAATAAAATTGTATAGAACGCGAACCAACCTCCCCAAATCGAGGAGGCTTTGCTTTTCTGATGTATAAAATTAGAACATTTGCCCCCTACAAGTGCATAGTATTGGAACGGCATCTATAAATTGATCTTTTAATTTGTACTATGTTTTTGCGGTTGAGGAAAAGAACGATCGCAACTAGAGAAAAACGGGGGTACAAAATTATGAATTTCTATCTAGTAACAACAAAATGTGGTCATGTTGGAAAAAACTCATACATGCCGATTATCTTCCCGGTCAAGGCAGAAAACGGAAGAGAAGCGGCGACCTTAGCAAGGAAATTTCCAAGAGTAAAGCACAATCATTGGGATGCAATTCTAGAATGTCGCAAAGTCGATGAAAAGACATATCGCGAACAAATTGACATCAACAGTAAGGATCCATTTTTAAAAGTTGGTTCAAAACAAGAACAAAACTTATATATGGAACTTATCAAAGACAGGATTCAAGAAGATTCACATCAACTTGAGATGAACAAGTATCCAAGGAAAAGCAACAAGCCAAATCTTTATTATCAAAAACTCAAATACATTAACATCGATGAAGATGAATATTTATACGAAGAATATGAATTCTAACAAATGAGGATGAAACACGATGGAATATAACAATTTACCAGCTCCAAGAATGTCTGGAGACAACATTGCTAGTTGCGTTGGAAGCGCAGCACAAGCGTTCACAGCACTGGTTGTGGTGGGAGGATTAGTCTATGCAGGAATCAAGATTGGCGTTGACTGTATTAGAATCAACAGAAAAGATACTGAATTGGAAATAACTAAAAGTCAAAGGTCTAAATGTTGATTCGTCTTTTGGAGATAGACGGGTCTTGTCTCGAGGTAAGTTTTCATGACCCTGAATGATTTTTTGTCGAAAAACTCAAAACGCATAGCAACAATTAAGATAGACTGGTGTTTAATATTTTCGTAAGCGGCATAATGGGAACACGATTAACAGGTTGGTCTAAGAACTATTCATCAAATGATAATGAGAATTACTAGGTTCTTTTTATGAAACAACCTCATATTGCTGAGTAACATTTTAAGAACACACACATTGAATCCATTGGATCACAAGAATATAAATAAATGGCTATTAAGGGTACAAAAAATTAAAAAATACAAAAAGATACCCGGAAAACACATTTATCTTTATAATGTCATTATCAAAGGCACGCTATGAAAGAGAAAATTTATATTAGAGAAAAGTATTTAACAAAGATTAGACCCTTTTATCATAGCGATATTGTAAAAGTGATTACAGGCATTAGAAGATGTGGTAAATCGTTTTTGATGAAATCCATAATTAACGAATTAGTCAAAACCGCAACCACTCCGGACAGAATAATTTATTTACCTTTAGACAAAAAAGGATTCAAGAATATCAAAACTCCTCAACAACTTGAAGAAAGAATAGAATCCTACATAAAAGATGGCGATTTTTATTATCTTTTTATCGATGAAGTACAAAATGTTAAAGGCTTCGAGTCCGTTGTTTTGTCATATCAAGAAGAAGGATATTCGGTGTTTTTGACTGGATCAAATTCTTACTTATTAAGTGATGAGATTTCTACAAAATTAACAGGACGTTATTTAACATTTGAAACATATCCTTTAGATTTTGAAGAATATGTTGAAATGAAAAAGTTTTTAGGCAGGGAAATAAACGAAGATGTCTATAAAGAATTTGATGAATTCATTTTAAATGGCGGCTTTCCAAAAACATTAGAATTTGATTCCTTATCTGCCCGCCAGTTCTATACAAGAGAAGTAACAAAAGAGATTTTTAAAAAAGATGTAAAAAGCAGAAACCGAGTTTCGAGCGTCGCTGTTTTTGAAAAAGTTCAAAATTTTGTTTTGAACAACTATTCGTCTCCCATAACAATTTCAAACATAGTGAATGAATTAGCAAAAGGCGGAATTAAGACAAAGCCGAATACAGTTAGAAAATACATTAGGTATCTAGAGAGTGCAAAAATTATATATGAGTGCAATAGATTTGATTTGAAGAGCAAAAAGTCTCTTAAAAATGAAAACAAATATTATTTAGCAGATCTTTCACTTTATTTCTCTTTGAATACCGATAATCAACTTAATTATGGGCCATCTTTGGAAAATATCATCTATTTGTATCTTGTGAGTCATAACTACCAAGTAAGTGTTGGAAAGATAGGGAACCTTGAATGTGATTTTATCGTTAGAAGTGAAAATCAAAATTATGCATATATTCAAGTAACTTACACTTTGCAAGGTGAAGATGCAAAAGCAACAAACAAAATTAAAGAAAGAGAATATAAGCCTTTTAGAAATATCCGCAATGGATACCCACGGTACATTATTTCTTTAGATAGATTTAGGGACCAGCAAGAAGGCGTAAAACACCTAAACGCGATTGATTTTATGCTCGGCAAAGAAAAACTAGATGTATGACATTTATAAAGGCACCATTTGTCATTCAAAATATGCTTCCTTCTTTAACAAACGCCACGCAAAATTCAATGAGAACATATTTAATAAATTAAACATGCAACCACAGGCAAGGTATTCTATTGTTTTGCTGATAGAAGGCGTTATTAATTGATTATTTATGATTCTTTGGTTACACTAAAAATGTAAATAGGTAGTATAAATGAATCAAAATTTCAATAAACTAGATAAATTGATGGAGACTGGTGATGGAAGCATATCCAGGAAAGACGCCCTCGCAAACGGTGTGCCTCCAGCTACTTTCACTAGGTATGTCTGCTTGAACCAACTTGTCAAGATAAGACGTGGGGTGTATGCGAAAACGGAAGGGGCCGTCGACGACCTCTACCAATTTCAAAGAAGATATCCGAAAATTGTCTATTCTGGCATAACTGCCCTTTATCTTCTAGGGCTAACAGACAGAATTCCCGACTTGATGGAATTCACTGTGGTGAAAGGATACAGGGTAAGAAAAGAAAGCGCAGGATCACAAGCCATCTGTCATATTGAGAACAACGCCGAACTCTTTGACATGGGAAATGTCAACTCTAAAACTATATTCGGAAATATTGTCACCTGTTTCTCCAAAGAGAAAATGGTCGTTGAAATGATACGGAAGAGAGATGAATATGATTCAGAGTTGTTTCTCAAGACATTGAAAACTTTCTTGAAAGGGACAGACAAGCAGATGAATTTCCTTTTCGAATATGCGAGGATGAGAAAGATAGAAGAGAAGGTATATAGGATTCTAGAGGCGATGGATTATGGGAATTAACAAAGATTCTCTCTACAAGGATATTTAATATAGCAAAGGAAAAGGAGATAAGCGTCAACGTCGTCTATTTTAGGCATTTCTTCGACCATTTCCTGAAGCAGCTTTTTCACTTTCCTCTTATGTGGATAAGTTCGCCTTCGAAGACGGATTATCTGTGTTAGTTAACGTTGCAAACGTTTTATAAATAACAAAAATTGCCACGATACCTACAAAATATCAATGTTATAGTGCACGAAGTGGAAGACAATTACTTCAATTATATAAACTTGCAAAAACACATTAAAAACAATAAAATAAAGTGTAAATGAAAGAAATAACAAATTACAAGAAAATCGAGTCTATCTTCAAGAGGAATGACGGGTTTGTGACCCGCAAGGACATTGATAAAGAAAGAATACCTTCTTGGTTTTTTTCCGAATTCGTCAAGAAGAACCATCTAAGAAAAATTGCTCCTGGATTCTATGCTTCCGATGAATATGCTGTCGATGATTATTTCATACTTCAGATGCGTTACCCAAAATACATATTTTCGGGAATGAGCGCCCTTTATCTTCATCATTTAACGGACAGAATACCAAATGATATGACTGTTACATGTCCCCAAGGATATCATCCATCAAAGAATTCTCTTCCATGCTTGAAGGTCACTAGCATTTCAAACCAAGAACTCTATGCTTTGGGAATCACAGAGATTGAGACGATGTTTGGAAATAAGGTTAGTGCATATGATAAAGAGCGAACGATTTGTGATTTAATTAAATACAGAGATGAATATGACGGAGAGATTTTTGTAAAGGCAATAAAAACATACGTAAGCAATTATCTAGATCAGATGAAATTATTTAAATACGCAAAACAGATGAAAATCGAAAAGAAGGTATTTGAAATCATGGAGATCGTATCAAATGAAAATTAATAAAGATTCTCTTAAGGCGATTTAGCAAGGAAGGCGATCACCTCTTGCCGAGATAAACATCACGGAGAGTTTTTTGTAACTGATGTAAAAAGCATGCGTAAGTGGTTGTCTAAATTAAAATAACAAAGGTGTTCTTTAGATCTTGGCCTTCAAGGTCTTCGCACTGGTTTTTAGCAAGGTTTTTCTCGTTACGAAACGAGACATGAAATATTGGAAGCGATTTCCTTTTCCGATGATATAGAAATCCTTTCCTTTCATGGATTGGGTATAACCAATTTGGGCCACCTCTTTGGCTTCAAGCGGTTTCTTCTTTTTGAAAGTGAAATCGTTATGAGCTTCAGCAACGAATTTGGAATTAAATGGTCCAGGGCAAAGTGTTAGGCATTTGACGTTGGTTTTTCTTAATTCGAAAGATATTGCGCTGGATAAGTTATAAACATAGCCCTTCACCGCGTGATAGGTGCACATATATGGGCCCGGATAAAGTCCAGCAATCGAACATACATTGATGATATGTCCCTCTTTATTTGCAAGCATGTCGTCTAGATATACTCGAGAGAAATAGAGGAGGGCGTTGCAACAGACGTTGGTCATGGCAATCTGCTTATAAACCTCCATGTCTTTGAAGTCTTTGCAATCTCCAAAGCCCGCGCAGTTTACAAGATTATTGATAAAAAGTTCGTTTTCTTTGGTGAAATTAAGGACTCCTGCATAAGTGTCTTCTTTGCTTAAATCTGCGGTGAAAGTGAATGTTTCAACATTCGGATATTTCTTCTGGATTTCTTCTTTTACGGAAGCAATGGCGTCTTTATTGATATCAACTAATACGACATTGTTCCCTTTGGATGCGTAAAGCAAAGCAAATTCTTTGCCTAATCCGCTTCCAGCACCTGTAATTAAAGTAGCTTTCTTCATTATATGTTTTCTCCCTTAACTTTGTCTTGCGTGAATAAAACACGCCCGTTTCTTTGATTATATTCCGTATGCTCTAAAGGAGGAAGAAGAGCCTTCTATATAAGTCTGTTTATAACTGCTTGCCTTCGCGAAGGCGAATCCAAAGAAGCTTATTAAGGAATATTCCGCACCCATTATTTTTGATGAAGTCCAAAAAGCAAAAGAACTATTCCCGGAATCGTAGCCGTTGTAAATGAGATAAGGAGAGAAAAAAGCTCTCAATCCTCAAATAGCATGTATATCTTGACGGGATTGCAAAAATTCAATTTGACGAAAGAAGTCAGCGAATCGATGTCGGGAAAAGTATCCGACACTGAAACGCTCTGATAAATCCAATAATATTGTATTTATAGGTGCAAATATGATAATAACGACAGCGATACTGAAAGAAAAATACCACGACTATGCTAACCCGTTGGACAAAATAAAGCGGGAGGTCGATAAAGGAAATCTCATCAGGCTTATAAATGGAATCTAGGAAACCGACAAGGAGATGGACCCTTGTCTATTGGCTTCCTCTATTTTATTTCCTTCCTACCTGAGCTTCGACTGGGCTTTGTCGTATTATGGTTGATTCCGGAGAGGGTTACATCCGTCACCTCCTCCACCCTTGGAAAAAGAAAGAACAAGACCTTCGAGAATTATTTTGGGAGATATGAGTACACGGACATACCCGTTAAAGCCTTCCCTGAAGGATTGACATATCTCGAGAGCAAGGGCTATGCGGTGAAGGTCGCGACGAAGGAAAAAGCAATATGTGACTCCCTTTGCAAGTGGAGTGTCGTCAGAAACATAAAAGAGCTAACAGAGCTTTTGTTTGAGGATAAGAGGATCGATGAGGATAAGTTTGCTGCCTGTGACCTCAAATTGATGAAGAGGCTGGCTTGTATGCCAAGACCAATTTGAAGTTGTTGATTAAACTCACAAAAACATGTATATTTTGGGAGAAAAAAGGATGGTTTGGGAGAATGAGACATTTTGATTATTCTAAATTAAAAGACAGAAAATGGTCTAAAGATATCGTTAATTATGTTGGCTTAATCCACGAATATAAAGGTAGACAACAACTTTATTTGTCTCAAAAGTCCGAAGAGTTAACCGCTCTTGTTGACCTTGCTAAACGTCAATCTACCGAAGCTAGTAATGATATTGAAGGGATTAGAACAACTAATGCAAGACTTATTCAATTAATGAACGATAAAACGGCCCCAAAGAATAGAAACGAAAAAGAAATTCTAGGATATCGCTATGCATTGGCTCTGGTTCATGAATCATTTGATTATATTCCAATTAGAGTTAATTACATTCTCCAAATTCACAAAGAAATGTATAAATTCATGGATGTCACTTATGGGGGTAGATTTAAAGACGCTCCTAATGAAATAGATGAAGAACACATTGATGGCACGGCTGAGGTGATATTTAAGCCTCTTGCACCATTTGAAACCCCAATGGCAATGGAGAGCTTGTGTGAAGAATACAATAAAGCGATTAATGAATATAATGTTGATCCTTTGTTGGTCATCCCTGTTTTTATTCATGATTTTTTATGTATTCATCCATTCAATGATGGCAATGGTAGAACGTCTCGACTTTTGACGACCTTGCTTTTATATAAATCGGATTATCTTGTGGGAAAATACATTTCTTTAGAGAAGAAAATACAAATTACCAAAAGCGAATATTATGAAGCGTTAAGTAAGAGTTCAGAAAATTGGTATAAGGAAAAAAATGATGATTCACCATTTATTGAATACTTATTAGGTACTATTCTCGCAGCTTATCGTGATTTTGAAGATAGGGTGAATATTTTTTCCAAAAAGACGTCCGCTAAAGAAATGGTGGTTCATGCAATTCACCAAAAATTAGGTAAATTCACCAAAAGTGACATCATGGAATTGTGCCCCGAAATTAGAAGCAGTTCAGTGGAAGCATCGTTAAAAGAATTATGCGAAGAAGGCGTTATTGAAAAATGTGGCGGGGGTCGTTCCACCTATTACGTAAGGAAGAAGTGAAGCGCTTATATATGCCACAAAAGACAAGCCAACGTTAATAGACATCTCTTGTTTGTTTTTTTGGATGAGAATTTATTTTCGCCGTCCTCCAACGTTGAAATGATTCGCCAGGTAAAAGAAACACAAACGAAACGGAAGAAAATACGTTGCATTTGCGTATCAACCACCTTATACAAACAACGAAAACTTTCTCTTTGTGGTTAGACCATCAAAAATAGCTGACCCATGTATGACTTAACCGTTGAATGAATGATGTCTATAAATCTAAGTTTTCCTTCATTACTGATTTTTAATTGCATAAAAACATAATAAAAATATGCAGTTAAAATATATGGAATCTTTTGAAATCATTTTGCCAAGAAGACATTCATTTACCTATTTATCATCTCCTCATATATTGAAAACGCAAAAAACGAGAATGATTAATGGATACAATATAGAAAAAGATAGGAGCACATAATCATGCTAAAAAACATTCCTGCTTGCCTTAGTCCTGAATTATTGAAGACCTTAGATGAAATGGGACACGGAGACGAAATCGTTATTGGAGATGGGAATTTCCCTGGGTCAAGTCTTGGTCCTAAAGTTGTTCGTGCGGATGGAATTGGGGGAGAAGAGCTATTAAAAGCCATCCTAACTTTGATTCCTCTTGATACCTATAGTCCTGCCAATTTTTTCTTGATGGAAACAACAAATGGCGACCCAACACCTGAAATCTGGAATAAGTATGATGAGATTGCTTCAAAGATGGAGCCAAACACTCGTAAAGGAATGATTGAACGCTTTGCTTTCTATGAACGTGCTAAAAAGGCATACTGCATTATCCAAAGTGGAGAAACGGCAGTTTATGCAAATATCATTTTGAAAAAAGGCGTTGTCAAACAATAAACTAAACGGCTTGTTTATTTGCTCTACGGTTTTAAATGATTTGATACCGGATTAAGGGAAATTTTTCTCATGGTATCTAAGATTCCCTTTTGACATCGTTGTAATAAAAAACGAATGTGAAACAAAAATAATAAAAATGTTTCACATCAGTCGAAAAACGAAGTTATGAGATTTTTAAAGGAAAAATGCTGGATTAAAATGGAGAATTGAATTCTCTAAAACCCATTTGAAATACGTTGTTAACAATAAACCGAAAGGCTTATTTGCTTTCTTTTCCGGTTGCATCACCAGAACCTACTTCCGCATTGGCCACGTTGTCGGCCATTTTTTCGATTGCTTTATCTCCTTCTCCGGTTCCCATAGCCATCTCTTTACGATAAGAAAGCTTTAAGAAGATAGGGGTGATGAAGGAAGAAAGCAAAATCAGCAAAAGGCAGAACATCATGATGCGGTTATCAACAAGACCGCAATCGACGCCTTTTTGAGCACAAACGATGAGAACCTCGGCTCTTGCCATCATGCCAAATCCCAATTTAATAGCGTCATGGAATTTGAATTTGAAACAAAGCCCAGCACCTGTACAGCCAATAATTTTGCCAACGATACCAACGACAATCCATAAAAGACCAAATAAAAGGAATTGAAGGAAAGCAGGATCAGAGAAATCAAAATTCGACTGATAAAGACCCATAGCAATAGAGCCAAAAAAGATTGGGCCAAAGAGGTAATTACACGTGGTTTCTGCACGATGATCGATATAACCATGTGCTAAGGTAGAGCTCATCGTAAGTCCCATGAGATAAGCGCCTGTAATATCGGCAATATTGAAATATTCAGAAATATATGCCCAAAGTAAGCAAATAGCTAAAGAGATAATGACAATACGAATATGATGAGGATACTTTTCCCCGAGCCAGTTAAATAATTTTCTAATAAATATTCCAGCAACGAATGTTAAGCCGAAATAGATGACCATGAACAAAATGATGAAGAAAATGGTTAAGAACGTATTTCCTTCTTGTCCCATAGCGGAGATAAGCATGCTAGCAAAATCATTTCCTGTCGTATTTGAACCAGAAAGAGAAATGACTAAGGAGAGAACGATGATACCTAATACATCATCGATAATAGCAGCGGATACAAGGCAACTTCCAACCTTCGTATCAAGTTTGCCTAGTTCCTTAAGTGTGGCAACCGTGACCGATACGGAAGTAGCAGTTAAAATGACCCCATAGAATAATTCACGGAAGATATTAATTTCTGCCCCAGTGATCTTATCGAAACAAAATGCCATCAAGAAACAAAGAAGCATAGGGGTTATAACACCCATCAAGGCAACAACGAATGCAGCAGGGCCCACTGTTTTTACTTTCTTGATATCCGTTTCAATACCAGCGGAGAACATGATAAGAATAACACCAATTTTCGCGAAGAAATCGATGCCGCTCTTCGTATAAGAAGTCAAAACAGTTTGACCTGGAATAAGGTAAATCAAACCAACAACAAGACCAGCGACAAGATAGCCGATAACTTGTGGGACTTTGATTTTTCCTAAAAGAAGAGAAAAAACCTTTGAAAGAATTAAAAGAAGCCCTAACGGTAACAAGATTTTATAAGCTTGAGGATTTGTTTCCGTAGGAATATTGACGAATGATAGCATAACGATCTCCAAAAACATTTTTGATTATAGACCCTCTTTAGAGGGTGGTTAAATGAAACCCCTTTCTAAAAAGAAAAATATGAAAGAATTTAGTTAACCATATAAAAAACATTTTGTTTTCACATTTGTTCCAAAGAATTCACACCCATAAAAGAAACATTAATGATATATTGAAGCCACGAAAGAGATAGAAACCATGTTTCAAGAAAAGTTGAAAGACCTTAGAAAGAAAAAAGGAGTCACTCAAGCGGAATTAGCAAAAGAGATTTTTGTATCGAGAAGCCTTATTGCAAAATACGAAACAGGAGTGGCCTTTCCAAATAGAGAAACATTAGAAAAGATAGCGTTATATTTTAATGTACCTATCTCTGAATTAATCGAACAGGATGAAGCAACATTGGTTGCAGTAGAAGCGAAAGATCTCTCTGAAAAGATAAACGTAGTATCCCTAATCGTTGTTTTAGCCATTATGACGATTTATTGCATTATGGTTTTCATACCTTTCCTTATGGGAAAAAGATATGTTTATCCAATTCCTCCAGGACAAAACCATCCTAACCGCGAAACCTTTTTCGTAAGCATCTTTTCTGGAACGTTGGAATATGGGAACCCTATTGGCTTGATTTCGTTTCTTTTAAGCGGTGGTGTTGCAATTCTTGCTACAACAAGTCTATTTTCTAAGAAAAGACACACACCAATTCTTAGACTCTTAACTTATGTTTTCTTTGTAATTGATGTTTTCGTTTCTATTGCTGCGGTTGTTTGCTGCATTAGCTATATATCTTAGAAAAAATTGATAGAAGATTTATAAAGTCGTTACTTTTAGATTTTTATAGATAGCAGCGGCCCCACATGTGTACAAAGCGGCAGGGCCGTGTGTTGGACCAGTAAGGGATAAGTAAGATAAAGTCAGTTTATCATTGACATAGAGGGAGATGTTGTTGCCCTTGGCGATGGCTTTTAAATGGACGGGAATTCCACTTGGAAATAAATTGATATCCGCGTCGGAAGTCCCACTAAAAGTGTCACCATAATTGCACTCTTTGATGAAGATGTTGGAATTTCCAAGCCCACAATAGAAACCTTGAATGGAATTATCGTCATCGGAAGTGGAGAAGGCTGCATTGGATCCTCTTAAAAGGATGCCTGCGCTAGTTGCTTGAGTATCGCCATCGAGGGTGATATCTACTTCGATTTCATAGTCTCTTAAGGTGGAATCGCCAATATATAGGAGTTGTCTATTTCCGCTTAAAGCGTAATGACCATCGTATTTGATCTTCCAACTATTCACATAGTTGACACCATTCGGAACAAAAGAGCTTAGATCGTTTTCAAAAACCACTTTGTTATTTGTTGTAGGATAGAACTCTCCATTGATGAAAGACACTTCCTCGTCTAAGCCATAGAAAGAAAGATAATGGGTGCCTTTCGTTCCAGGAATAGAGCCTATATTTAATTTAATGATATCGTCTTCCGAGTTGTATTGAGGAATGAGGAAACGATATGTTTTCTCATTATCCAAACGAACTCCGATTCTTTTGCCCATGCTTGAGGATGGAATGGTCAAATCAATACCGTAATTGGCGTCATTTTCCAAATACACGCGATAACTTGCTCGCTCTCCTTTTTTAAGAGAGACGGCTTTGGAACCGCCAATGGCATTACCGCCATCTGTTTTTTCAATTACCGCTAAATCTGCACCGAAAGTCGATTTTTCTTCATCGTATTCTGATGCGTATATTTTTCCCTGCTTCCAGTCTTTTTTCTCAGAGGAGTCGAATGCGTCGTTACTAAATGCCGTGAAAGAGAAATCCGCGTCGTTTTGGTATCCAATTTTCCCTTTCTTAAGGGAGACGTCTAATGTTAAATCCATCTTTTTCATCGAATCAAAATATAAAGCGAAACGACTCTCTTTATACTGAATTCGATAGGTGTGTAAAGCATCGTAGTTATATTGTTTATTTAAAGCGACTTTGCTTAATTCTTTATCTCCTTCAGCTGAGATTTTATGAAGGCTAATAACATTCCCCTCATTGATGATGTAAGCGTAATCCGTTGGGGACGTGTAGCTAAACACCATCTTTTTTCCATTGCCTTTTAAGTTATATTCGGCAGTAAAATAATCAGAAGTTTCTTTTGTGGATAAAAGAAGATTCCCTTGGTTTTCTAATCCTTCTTTTTCATAAGAAGAGAAATCTGGCATTTGTGGAACCAAATTGTCTTTCTTTTCTGGGTGATTTACGCCTAATTCCGAACCATTGAAAAGCATTCTCGCCATGTTAAAATGACGATAAGGGCCATTTACACTAATCAAGTTATGATAAACCATGTAGTAAGAGTCCATATTCGGTCCTAATACGGATGCGCTATGTCCTAATCCGTTATATTCTGCGGATGTGTTTAACAATATGGATGACCCATATTCGAAAGCGTTTCGGCTAAAAACTTTTTTGTCGGAAGAATTGGAATCAAAATATGAATAAGAAACTCGATACCCTGGTGAAGTAACAGATGTTCCCGTAAAAGTTAAGTAATAGATACCATCTTTTTTGATAAGACCAGGACCTTCTGTCCAACCACCAATGACCGTATTTTCAAGGTTTAGTTTTCCGATGATATTCATCTCATCGTCCATCTTGTTCATACGGATGCCTTTATTGTCCGCTCTTAGGAAATAAAGGGTTTCATCATCATCAAGAAAAAACGAACCATCGATTTTTTCACCGAAATTATCTTTATAAGCAACAAACGGCCCCTCTGGAGAAGAAGAACGGAGGATGTAATGCCCCTGGCCTCTCTTAGATTCGCACATATAGAAATAACCGTCTTTGTAGATAACTTCAGGCGCATAAGCCGTGTAGGTAACTTCATCTTTTGAAACATAACCTTCAGGGAGACCTTCTGCTTGGACTTTCTCCCATGTAAGCATGTCTTTGGATTTCCAACCCATAACGCCCGTTTCTAGAGATTTGGTGGAAACGATTAAATAATACATTCCATTAAAACGATAAACGAAAGGGTCGCCACATCCATAGGAATCCCAATAATCGGGGATACGATCTTTTCCATAGGAGTTTTCATATGTTTCTCTAGGGAAAGATGAGGATAATTCATCTAAAGAGCAAACATCACTTTCAATATCAACCTTGCCACAAGAGAACAAAAGAAGGGGGAGTAAGGCAAACGGAAACAAATTCTTTTTCATATGATTATCTCCTTTATTGAATGGTGTTATTAGGACTGATCCACAAGAAAGTTGATGGATTGGTGCTGCTTGTTGTCTTTTCACCGATTTTCATGGATGTTTTCAATGCTTTTAAATCACTAGTGAAAAGAGAGGAAGTGAAACCAATGTCTTTTGTTGTATAAGTGTCTGAGACAACATTTAAAGGTAAAATGATCACGATGTAGGAAGAAGAAATGCTGCATTCAATTCCTTTTTGAGAGATAGCTTTGTTCTTATTGGTACTTCCTAAGAAGAAATAATCTTTGATGGTTCCCTCTTTTAATTTGATTCTTAGGCACCATGTATCATCATTCCTTGCTGTTGATGTTTTACTCGAAGCATCGAAATAGAAAGAAAGAGCATAGTTGGGAACCCACGTTTCATCGAGGACTTTTATGCGGATTCGAAGTTCGTTATCTTTGCGATATGCGTCGACTATATTTTCCTTTTCGTTGGTTGTTATAGTTCCAACTTTTTCGTTATAAGCAGTGGCGTCTTTCAATGGATTATATTCGTTTGTATAAAGATTGCATTCTTCATCAATCCAGACAAAAGAGGCGGGATTAGACATATTTGCAGTTCCTTTTTCTGTTACCATTGTCGCCATTACTTTCATGGTAGTAAGATCAGCGGAAGCAACCCCAAATGCGACAGGGGATGTTGCATATTCTTTTTTAACTACGCTTAATGGATAAGATAAATATAGGTATTGTTCGTTGACCATGATGGTTAGTTTTGTTTTGCTAGCAACATCTTTGTTTTTGCTTGGTCCACCCAAATAGAAGAAAGAACCAATGCCACCTGATGGAGTACTTCTTATACACCAAGAGTTTTCATCTCTTGTGGTCTTGCCATACTTCCCTCCATCGAAATAGAACCAGAAAGCGGAGTTCTCTCCCCATCCTTTCCCTTTGTTATCAAGACGTAAGGTGAGTTCATCTCCTTTACGTTCTACTCCAATATCGATGGCAGGATGATTTGCGGTCTCTGTTTTCTTTTTTGGCAAAGACGCGTAGGCGGTCTTATAGTCATGCTTATCGTTTTCTTTAACGTATGTTGGCACAGGAGGTATCGATAAGGTGTTTTTGTCGTAAACAAAATAGGTGTCTGGTTTTTGTGGGTTTGCAAAGTTACCTTTGTAGGTTAAACCGTACCACATCTTGGAGTTTGTGGTTTTAGAGGAGTACTTATCAACCAAACCGAAGGCTACCCCAATCGTGTTTTCTCTGTTGATTCCTATTTGTTTGTAAGGAATAGACATTTCAATGGAATAACCATTATCCACATCGCCTTCATCGTTTAATGTTCCATCTAGTAAAGATTCATATTGGACCAAGCCATTCCAGGCGGACCAACCTGAACCGTTTCCAACGAGGACACGTGTTTTATTATGGATACCAAGGTTGATTTGATAATCATCGCTTTGAGGGCGTTCCCCACGATTGTTTAAGGTGTCTAGATAGATTTCGACAGAATCGCTAAGAGAAACGTTATTGCCATTATCATTACCTTCAGCTAAGAGATTTGGATCGCTTACTTTAGCAAAGACGTATAGCTCTTTTTCGCCACGATATAATTTAAAGTCCGCTTTAAAGGAAGCTTGTTTTTCTTGATTTGAATCTGCCTTAGAGACATAGGAAATAGTATAGGTTTCACTTGCCCATTCACTTTTCCATTCCTCTTCATCGTCTTTTCCATCGATTGTTAATTCTGGATTCTCGTAATTTCCAGCAAAGGAAAACGGATCGTGAGTATCGAGAGGCATTTCATCAATTTCCTTCCCGGAACAGCCTAGAAGGAAAGAAGAAAGAAGTAGTAGAAAGTATTTTTTGTTTTTCATAAAAGGGCCTCCAAGATAGACATATCCACACTGGCGTTCGCCTTGATGACGATATAAATTACGCAGAAGAGCACGATTGCTAGGATAAGTGCGCTCCATAAAGCAACAACGATCACATTTCTTTTCATACGCTCCTCCTAGACTTATAGTCTTTGATTTCTACCTTCGAATAAGCACTAATATAATAGCCATCCCTTCCGAATGTATTCAAAGATGGGTAATAAGCATTAGCAAGCAACGCTCCATCTAGATAAACGAAGACGGAAGAGTCTTTATAAACTACTTTTAGGTGATATTCTCTTCCTTCCTCGATAGGGGATGGTTTATCAAAGATTCTCCATTTTTTATAACGCACATCTTCGATGACGAGAAGGCGGTTTCGGAAACCAATAAATAAACCGTTAAAGTGGTAACGACATTGAATGTTATCTTCTGAGAAAGAATTGACATTCAATAAGACGCCCGCTTCGGAATAAGGGGTGAAATGATGATTTACGAAGGCGAATTCTACTTCGTTGTTCCCTTCATTTTCATTTAAGCAATAAACATCTTGCTCTTCTTGATTTACGGGGGTGAGGTAATGTTCGTATGTTTTTGCTTTTTCTAGTTTGATCCCTTTTATTTCAACTTCCTTTTTATTGAATTTGATATACAGGGTGCCTTCTTTTTCTAATTCAAGCAGGCCAAAAGAAACAAAAAGGGAAGAGAATTCACTTTCGTTTGGGTGAAGAAGATGCTCTTTCTCATTGATGGTTATCTTGGCTTCTCTTTTCCATTTCAGTAATAAGGAAAGCTCATATTTGTCTTTTTTCTCTGCAACATAATTGAACTTTATCTCATTGCTTGTATCTTTGAAGAGTTTCTCTCCAAAAAATCCTGGAATGCTCTTAGGGAATTCCATGTCTTCAATATATGAATAAGCAAAAGATGATAGATGATTTCCTTTCTCTTTCCTAAAACCTAGGAAGGATGGATGAAGCTTTTCAAAGGAACCTATGTTGGCTGTATCTACGTATAAATAGAGTTTGTCTTTGTTTTCTAAGCGGATGGTGTGTGGGTAGGTAAAGTCAAAGAAATTTGGAAGAGTGGCAAGGATTCCGTTTCCTTTACGTATATGAAATTCATTTTTGGAAACAGAAAAGGAATAGTCATTGCCAAAGGTTAGAGTAGTTTTTTCGTCCATAAAGGCTTCGAGAACAAATTCTTCTTTTGCTCTTTCTGAAGCAACAAATTCCGTTTCTTCTGAAGAAACTATGGTGAAAAATGTAGGATTTCTATATTTTTCAGTTTCAAAGAAGGAAGGCGTTACACTTACATCTCTTTTGTTAATGAATAAGCGATCGAAATTAACCACTCTCTTAGACTTTCCAGGTTTGTTTTCCATTCCGTGATAGAAACAAAGGAAGGAACATAAATCAGGAGAAAGAACTTCTGAGGAGTGTCCTAGTTTGGAAATCGGACTTTCTGTGTCAATGATGAGCGGATTATTTATCCCATCGATATAAGGGCCATCTAAAGTATCCGAAACAGCATAATTGACGCGATATCCGCTCGCACAATAATGGTTACCACAATAGAAAAGATAATATTTGTCTTCAATATTTAATAAAGAAGGGCCTTCTGTCCATCCATCTAAGGAAGAAGAAATGACACGGTGATTGAAAATGTCCCCATCCTTATCCATATCTAATAAAACAATTCCACTAAAAGAAGCTCTTAAGAAATGAAGAGAGTTGTCTTTTGAGACAAACAGACTTCCATCAATCATTGAACCAATATTTTCGGTGATTCTCTCGAAAGGACCGGTCGGGGAAGAAGAGATAAAGACATAATGCCCTTTACCTTTTGGCGAGGTGACCATATAAAATTTGCCAAATGCATAAATGACTTCCGGCGCAAAAGCACATAGTGCCTTTTCGTCTTTGGTGATTTCCCCTTCATTTTTCCAATGGAGCAAATCAGAAGAAGAATAGACGATAGGATAGCCTTCAGGATTTGCTGAAGTAAAATAAAGATAGTAGGTCCCGTTATGTCTTAAAACATACGGATCGCCATAATCTCGGAAATTCTCGTTTTTAAAATCAATGGGGTTTGCGTGTTTCATTATTCTTTTACCCCACTCATGGTGATAGAACCGACAAACATATTTCTGAAGATCAAGAAGAACATAATCATTGGAAGAGAGCTTATAAAGGCGCCAGCCATCATGACCGGGAACTCTAAATTGCCTCCGGTATCCGAATTGAGGAGGTAAAGAAGAACTTGTACCGTACGGATGTCTTTGTTTGTTAAATATAAAGATGGAGCAAAATAGTCGTTCCATATACCAACAAACCAGAAGATGAGTTGCGCAAAAATAGCATTCTTTGCTAAAGGAAGTGCGATTTGCCAATACATCCGGAAGAAAGAGGAACCATCAATCTTTGCGGATTCAATCAAGGAATCATGAATAGCCCCCTTCATATAGGTGATTAAGAAGAACATCATGGAGATTCTTCCGAATAAACCAGGGATGATAATTGGCCATAATGTTCCAACTAAACCCATAGAATCATAAGCACGATACTGTGGAAGCATAACCGCGCTATAAGGGATCATCATTCCTACCATAATGGTGATAAGCAAGGCTTTCTTATGGCGGAAATGCATCTTAGCAAAGGCAAATGCAGCAAGGGAGCTGACGAATGTTCCAAAAGGAACTACGGCAATTTCAATTATCAAAGTATTCAATATGGCGTTGCCAAAATCATATTTATCAAAGAGAGTTTGGAAAACAGACCAATTTGGATGAGCGGACCATAAAATCAAATCCGTAGACATGTTTTCGCTCACGCTTTTTAAGGCACTTGCAAACATCCAATAAAAAGGAAACAACATCGAAAGAGCGAGGATGATAACGATAATATCGGCTAAGATATGCGTTATTTTTTCATGCGTTTTTAAACGAGAAAAAGCACTCTTTCTTTTTCTTTTAGGAGAAGACTCTTCACTTTGAGCAAACATCAAAGGAACGTTATTTAATAATTCCACTTTATCCATAATTAAATATCAAACATTTTGCTCCGTTTAAACTGAATGATGGTAACGATGACAATAACAATGGCCAAACTGACAGCTGCTGCTGAAGCCATACCGTATCTACCATCTTCGATACCGTATGTCCAAATGTAATAAATAATGGTTTGAGCGGGTTTTGTTCCTTTTGTGAAAATAGCCGCATCTGCATAAGCTTGTAAATGGCTAATTAATTGGGTAACTAACAAATAGAAGGTGGTTGGTGAGACCATCGGAACGGTGATATGAACAAATTGTTGCCATTTGCTCGCACCATCAATTTCCGAGCATTCGTAATACTCGTTAGGAACGTTATTCAATCCTGCGGCATATAGGATCATTGTTGCACCCATTCCTCCCCATACACCTTTGATGAATATGGCAATTTTGATTAAGAAGAAATCATTGTTATCAAACCAGTTCAAATGAATGTTAAATATGTTGTTTATAAGACCGTATTGGTAGTTGAACATGTATTGCCAAACGACACAAATAGAGACGGCGCTTGTGATTGCTGGCAAATAAAAGAGCAAGGACAAAAGCTTTGACCCATGGGCCAATCTTTTTAGATACACGGCAAGGAGTAGTCCGGCAGTTATCCCTAAAGGTATAGAAAGAAGCAAGACTACTGTATTTGCGACTGCGTTAAGAAAGTCTTTGTTTTGAAATAAAGCAATGTAGTTTTTAAAACCTACCCATTTCCCTGTATCACGGATCGGATTGTAGTCGGTAAAAGACTGATAAATTGAAAAACCAGAGGAAATCAAAGTGAAAATAAGAAAGCCAAGAAGTGGAATGAGGATGAAAAGATAAGCGGTTCTTTCCTCTTTCTTTGCGGATTTTGAAATTTTTTCCTTTTTCCCCGAGTTCTCTAGGGCGTAGTTCTCTAGTTTTAGTTTCTCTAAGATTTCGTCTTCCATATTTAATCCTGAAGAGCGACAGCGTTATCGTCTAATAATTCTTGGTGGGTAGGGGCAAATTCATCTAAATATTGAGAAGCCGTTTTTAAGCCGGTGTTGACGTTATCTGCTATGTTGCTGATTAAATCATCATAGGAAGAATTGTAGTAAAGATAATATTTGGCACGATTGTGATAGGTGACTTTATCGTTCCCTGTTGTAATATCTAGCCAAACATTTTTATGCTCTGGAAGGGTTTGTCTTCCTTCTAAGCCGACATTGTTAATCCAATCCGTTTTTGCCATGGTCATAATATTCGGCATGGCTTGTCCTAATTGATAATTCATTCGAGCGCATTTCTCACCAATCGTGAGATATTTTGCTAAACGAATTGACGCTTCTTTTTTCTTTTGCTCGTTTTTGGAAAAATTACGGCAACTTAAAGCGACGGATCCAATCCAAGAAGTGGATTTAGCACCGCTTGCTGTTCCATATGGCGTAGGCATAATATCAAAATCAAAATCAACAGAATTCCAATACGCCTTTTGATCCCAAGGGCCCATGAAGGTGACTAAGCATTGCTTATTTAAGAAACGTTGATAACCGTTGCTGGCTTTCGCTTCTTTGGCATTTGGAGCGATACCATGTACTAAGCTTAAATCCGCAATCCATTGAATGGCGTCTTTGAAATTCTTTGTTGTAATGGCTGTTTTGGTTACATCTTCATTCCAAAAATCAGCATTATTGGAATAGACAGCATGCATTGGTTCATAATAGCCGATTGGATAGGCATTATATTCATTCCCTTTGAATTTAGAGAAATATTTAACAAATTCATCCCAACTCATGGGATCTGTAGCACTAGGAAGAGAAAGAGTGGCCCCCGAATCATCTTTAAGACCTTTTGTTTTGATGATTTGTTCCATTGCCGTTTTGTTATAAACAAGACTATAAGGGCCTAAATCTTTTGCTAAACCATATAAAGCACTCCCTTCGCCTAATTTTTTCGTTTCGGAGTCATAACGGAACATCTTTTTAGCGACAGGCCAGATATCTTTCATTTCTTCATCACTCACATAGGAGGAGATGTCCATTAATTTGCCCGCGCTTGCCCATTGGAGAAAATCATAATCAGGCATATAGAAAACATCTGGTAAATTCTTTGCTTTGGTGGAAAGTAATTTTGAATAATTCGTTGCACTGGTTGCTTCGTAAGAAACCTTAACGTCAGTATTATCTTCCATAAAACTATTGATCATAGTTTGGAAGTTCTCTTGTTCTTCAGCAGATCCCCAGCCGAAGAAATTGATTAATGTCTTTCCATCAGGATCGACATCATCGCTTTTGCAGGCGGAAAGCAACAAAGACGTGCCAGCTAAACACAAAATCGGAAGAAATCTCCATTTTTTCATAAAATTACCTCGATAGGACTTAGTCCTATTTCTAAGCATGTTAATTGTCATTTTTTATAGCTTGTTATTCAATGTATTCTTT
>ERZ1026780.672-NODE-672-length-25705-cov-19.255127_pt1 | contig 25705 bp, 13 predicted proteins | sample MGYA00380126_ERZ1026780 | MGnify/ENA primary metagenome ERZ1026780 (study PRJEB33269, sample SAMEA4719762) | human gut metagenome | biome: human-associated habitat; feature: organic feature; material: feces | place: Cameroon | collected 2013-10 ... | reverse complement strand
CCTGTCTCGTGGGCTCGGAGATGTGTATAAGAGACAGATATTATATAATATTATATAGGAAAAAACAAGCAATTTTAAACATTTTTATCGTCGGATGAGGGATTTATCGCGAAAAACGTCGTTGTCTCTTCTAGGTGCCTTATTCGCCGTTATTTTTGATAGGCTGAACGTTCACTCCTTTGTGGGATTTATCGATAAAACTGAAATTTTCATTTTTCAGTTTCACAAAATAAGTTTTGTTTTCAATTTCGAGATCGCCACGATAAAAAATTTTGGCATGGCGTTGCGTGCGCGAGCCAACTTCCATATATGTGATGTCATAAAAATTAAAGTCCAAAAGATTTAGGCACGGATTGATGTAATAAAGCGAGTTGTTAATGTAAACAACGCCTATCATTATCAAAATTGCAACATAAATACAAAAGGCACTGACGAGAGAAAGGTCAAGCGGAATTGCAAAAAACACAAAGAGCGAAAAATAGCCCAAAAAGTGTTGGTCGGTAATGTTGTGCTTTGACAAAATCACAATTTCAATCGACTTGTCTTTGTTGAATTTTATATTCCACACAAGCCCCCACACGCTGGCAATCATAAGCAGCAAAAGCGTCGCCAGATTAATGGAGTTAAGCACGTTAAAAGTCAGGTTGTGATTTAATAATTCAACCACAAGTTTTAGCAGCACTAAAAAATACATAGGCATGAATGCGCTTATATAAAGCAGCAAGTTTTTAAAAAATTTCATAAAAATATTATGCTGTTTTTGCTGCGTTTTTAATCGCCATGTCATTTTTTTTTAAAAAATTTTCTTTTAATTTAATTGCAAGTGTGATATATTGAGTTTGAGGAGAACCTTATGAAAGAAAGAAAAAGAAAACCTTGGTGGGCAAGATTCCTTTTGTGGATTCTAGGAATTGTAATAACGACGGGCTTGTCTTTTGGTGGCGCTTGCATATTCTTAAAGGTTAAATATGACATCAACGTCTTTGCAACAATATCACAAATTAAAACATTAAACCAAACAGTTAATGAAGAAAAAAAGTTTGACAACATCATCACAGAGGAAGACAAAGCGTCGGCTCAAGCGTCAATCAACGCTCAGCTTGAAAACCTTATCACGTATTCGGCAGAAGATGGATATAAAATGTCTTCAGCCGTTCCTATGAAAGACACATTAAAACTGACTGACAAACAAGCGGGCGCACTTTTAAAAATTATTTTAGAATCTAGCAACAGTCCAAAAGTAAACATCGGCGGCAACGAACTTGGTTTTGACATTTTACAAGTTAAATTCAGCGAAATCGAAACAAACGTAAAATCAGACGTCAACATCGTCGCAAAAATTGACGCATCTTCACTCAAAGAGAAGTTTAGTTCATTCCCGCTCAACATCTTTGGCAAACGTATCCCATCAACCCTTTATGTTTCAGCAACCGTAACAATCCAAAAAGGCGAAGGACCCTTTACCTATACTCTTACAGGTAAAAGCCTTGAAATAAACAACCTTGACGCAAAGCAGACCGAAAGCTTTATAAAAACAATCGACACTTTCTTAAAATGTGGCGACGCGAAAACTTTGTGTGAAAGCATTGCAAAGCCATTCATTGACGGCTTAATTGGAACAGAAGAAAACACAGGCTTCGCTCTCTCTTTAAAAGATGTTGGCGCAACCGATTTCAATTTTGAAACCGCAGACGGCGTAAATTATTTTGTAGTTGAAAAAACAGTTGTCTAAAAGCCTCAATAAAAATCAAAAACATAAATGCATCATTTCACGCAAAATTTTATAAACGAACTCAAAACAACAAAAAAGCGAGATCTTCTCGCTTTTTTATTTATTTTTATATGGTTATTTTCTTTTAATGTTTTAATTATTTATTTTCATTAAAAATATCAAGTTTAAACCCGTCCATTTTTTTGATTGCGTCAAAATAGAATTTATGGAGTTTTTGTTTGTCAACACCGACAACAAGTTCGATGTTGCTGTCCTTGACTTGGTGAATTGTTGTTTTGCCGGGTTCTTCAACTAAATCGACATCAATTTTAATTTTCGCGGTTTTGAAAAATTCTGGATTGCGGCAAGCAAGCACTGCACACGTGTCGTTTGTTGCGACGCGCTTATCTTCATAAAATCTTTCCCAATATCCGCTATACATTGTTGAAAGAAATTTTCCCGTGTCGTTTATTTTTGCCATATCATAAACTTGTTGTTCAGTAAAGTTTGCCATTTCTCTGCCGGCCTTTGAAGGAACGATAGTCATAGGGATTCCGCTTTGAGTAGTGATTTTAAACGCCTCGGGATCGCTTGAAACATTAAATGAAAGGTGAGTAATCCACCTGTCTTCCCCCTCTTCATATCCATTGAGTGAACAGCCTTCGCAGTAAATATGCGAAATCATTCCCACAACGTCGGGGTGTTTTGTGATAAGATTGCCAATGTTGGTTTGTGGACCTAAAACGATAAGACTGATGTCGTTTTTATTTTTCTTGATTGCCTCATAAAGTTGTTCAACAACGTCATCACTTACAGGTTTTAAAGCAACCGTTTCCGGTGGAACATATCCGCCCATTCCAAACTTTTGGTGCATGTATGTTGCATTTTTTGGTTCACGAACCATTGGCCTTGCCGCCCCGCGAACAAGTGGAATATCTGTTCTTTTAAAAAGTTCCAACAAATGCAAAGCGTTACGAGTTGTCATGTCGATTCCAACATTCCCACTTACTGTGCTGATAAGCACAATATCCAATTTTTCGTCATAAAGCGAAAGAATAATTGCGGCGCTGTCGTCTACGCCAGGGTCTGTATCAATAATTACTTTTTGTTTTTCCATTTCAGCTCCCGTCTAGTCAGTATATTTTTTATTTTTATTAAACGTGTAAATTTTACCATTTTTTTATTAAAAAAACAAGAAAAACACTAAAATATGTTTACATTTTGCAAAATATTTGCTATACTAACGGCAGTCTTAACTAATGCACCCATAGTGAAATGGATATCACGAAAGTCTACGGAACTTTTATTTCAGGTTCGAGCCCTGATGGGTGCACCAAAAAACTCAGCACTTTTGCTGAGTTTTTTATTGCTAAAAAAGAAAATGCAAAACCTATCGTTTTGCATTTTTTGCTTGATTTATAAATTTTTATTTTACTTCAAATGTTAAAGTGATGTCGCCTGAACCTAATGCTTGGTTGTCAGAACGCCACCATTGGAAGTTATCTTTATCTAAAAGGCCGATTACAAATGTGTAAATTCCTTTTTCTTTAACTGTTGCAAGCACGCCGTCAGCGTCTAATGTTGTTCTCTCGCCGTTGATCAAAACCACATTGCCAATTCCATAATTTGCAATTTTAATTTCATGATTTTGGCCGTCGTAAGTGATTTCTGTTTCAATCAAATTTGGCATGTAAACATTGCCTTTTTTAATTGAGCCTTCAAGGTCGATTGTGCTAACGTTTAATGTTTCATAAACTTCAACGCCATCAACTTTGTCAGGAACGAAAATAACTTGTCTTAATCCTGTTGAGTTTGAGTTGACCATTTCAGTTGGGTCAGTCCATTCAAATCTTCCTTCGACTTCCTCGTCTGCCCAGTTTGTAATTGTGCAGCCCGCATTGATTGCAACTTCGCCAAGTTGGATGTCTCCCATTTTTCCATAATAGTTGTATTCATATGATGCCGATGCTTTTTCATTAAAATTATATGTCAACACACCTTTTTCAACCGTTACAAGGTGGCTTATTTTTGTATATCCAGAAGCATAGTTACCATGCGCTGGAATGAAAGCATAAAAATAATATTGACCAGGTTTAAGTCTCATGTTTTTATAATAATATTCTGAAGCATTCTCCATTTCAGATTCAAAATTTGCTGAGTTTAATGCGTTGTCATAATCTTGTTTCGATATTACAAAAATGGTATGTGACACACTTTCGTCTAAACTAGTAACTGACACATCAACACTATTTTCATGGCTGTATTGCCATGAATTAAGTGAAACAAACATCGAATATGGCAATTCGGTTGATGCTTCAATTATTGAATAGACTTTCATTTTCATACCTTGGTATTCAATGTTTACATAATATGTTCCGACGTTAAAAATAGAAGGCGGAAAGTCTGTTGCTTTAATTTCTACGGGTTCTTCGCTATTTTGGTAAGCGTATGTCACTTGGCACTGACTAAAATCAACAACCTTTTTTGAATTGTCGCTGTAATTTGCATATATAGTAAAGTTCCAATCAGGAAACCCTTCTCCAAATTTATATATTCCATACTGCGCATAGTTTTCGGGCATAATAGAATCGGTAATGTTTTCTCCGTTCTTTTCTGCGCTAAGCCCGATAAGCTGAGGCTTTTCTGCGCCGCAACCTGCCAAACAAACAGCAGCGGGAACAAACAATGCCGCACTTAATGCGATAGCCGCACCAATCATAAGTTTTTTACTTTTCATAAAATCTCCCCCCCAGACAAGTTTTTTAGCTCATCTAAAATAAGTATATCACATTTTATGAAAATTTTCATAATATTTTAATGTTGTCCAAAATATTAAAAACTGAAAGTAATGGCGAAACAACAAAAAAAATAAACGATAACAACAAAAAACGACTTAAATTAAGTCGTTTTTTTATTCTTCTTCTTTTCTAAAATGTTTGTAAATTTCTATAGCCAACGTCTCATGAATTCCAGGCACTATCATAAGCTCTTCAACGCTTGCCTTTTTTATTTGCTCAACATTTTCAAATGCCGTCAAAAGTGCCTGTGCCTTTTTAGGCCCAAGCCCAGGTATATCTTCCAAAAGCGAATGTGTTTGTTGTTTGCCGCGCGTTTGCCTATGGAAAGTAATGGCAAATCTATGCGCTTCATCTCTTATGCGTTGCAAAAGTTTAAGTTCGGCGCTGTGTGGTTTAAGCAAAATTGGTTCGCTTTGTCCAGGAACAAAAACTTCTTCAATTCTTTTTGCAAGCGAAATCATAGGAATCTCAAGGCCACTTTCATGCAAAATTTCTTGGCATGACGAAAGTTGTCCCTTCCCTCCGTCGATTACAAGCAGATCTGGCGTTTCTTTAAAACTTTCGCCATCTCCGCTTTTAAGTCTTGCGAGTCGCCTTTTTAACGTTTCTTGCAACGAAGCAAAATCGTTTGAACCCTTTACAGTTTTAATTATAAACTTGCGATAATCTTTTTTTGAAGACTCGCCGGCTTTAAAAACAACCATCGACGCAACCTTGTTTGTTCCGCTGATGTGCGAAATATCATAGCACTCCATTCGCATTGGGAGTCTTGGCAGTCCAAGCGCCTGTTGCAATTTTTCAAGTGCGCCAAAAGTATTTGAAAATTTAATCTTCTCTTTTTCTATGTGTTTTTCCAAATAATCTTTGGCATTGGCCTCCGCCATTTTTAATAGCGACAAATTGATGCCTTTGGGATTGGTTATGATTTTCGTCTTCTTGCCCAGTTGTTCAAACAACATTTCTTCGTCGTCTACGGTGTGGCTGACCACGATTTCATTCGGAACGATCATATTTTGATAATATTGCAGCAAAAAGTTGAACATTGTTTGCCCTTCTTCAATGCTGGCATCTTCAGTAGGATAATTCATCACGCCCAAAATTTTCCCGCCGCGCACAACCATAGCCGTAAGCACGCCGTTAAGCCCATCTGAAAAATAAGCAAAAACGTCTTTATCAACATCTTTTGGCATGTTCGCCACAACACGTTGTTTAAGTTTTTCAACCATCTTTAATCTGTCGCGATACATAAGCGCACTTTCAAAATTTTCGTTGTCGGCGGCCTGCTTCATTTTCTGAGTCAAAACTTGCTCAATTTCATCATCGTTGCCGCTTAAAAAGTTGATTGCTTTTTTAAGTCTCTGCGCATATTCTTCTCGCGAAACTTGTTTCGTGCATGGCGCGCTGCACAATCCCAAGAAAAAGTTAAGACACTCACGTTTTGCGCGTGACGTGTCCGTGATTTTATTATTGCAAGTTCTAAGTCCAAACGCGCTGTTTGCGGTTTTTACAATTTCACCTGCATTCAATCCCGCAAAATATGGCCCAAAATATTTGTAACCTTTTTTGCCCACCTTGCGCAATATTTGCAATTTTGGAAAAGGCTCATTCATGTTGATCGCAATGTAAGGAAATGCCTTCCCGTCTTTAAGCAAAATGTTGTAGTGCGGTTGATATTTCTTTATTAGGTTGCTTTCAAGCGCCAACGCATCGCGCTCTGAGGCAGTGATAAAATATTCAAAGTCGTCAACATTGTCAACCATCGCTTGAACTTTGATAGGTTTTGGTGAATTTCTAAAATATTGACTTACGCGATTTTTCAATACTTTTGCCTTGCCAACATAAATGACAGTGCCGTTTGAATTTCTCATTACATAAACGCCACTTGACAAAGGCAACATTTTTAATTTTCGCGCAATTCTATCGTTCATTTTTTACGTAACTATAAATTTCGTTTGCGATGTCATCAACGCTTCGAATTTGGTCACCCTTAAAGCAATCAATTTCGGTAAACGAACATTCTTTCGCAAGTTTCTTATATGTTTTTTCCGCATTTAAAAGATAATTAGCATCTTTTTCGTGATCATCTTCGCGTTCTTTGCGGTTTTGTTTCAAAATCTTAACAAGATCGACAGGTAAATATAAAAAGAACGCTATGTCAGGTTTCGGAAGTTTAAGCAGGTCAAATTCAAGTTTTGAAATAAAGTTGAAAAACTCGTCCTGCTCGCTTTCTTTAAGTTTGCAACCCTGATGCGCCATGTTTGAATAAATGTAACGATCCAAAATGACATAATCGTTATTTTTAAGCGCATCTTCAATAATCTTTTCGTTGTATTTTCGATCGGCTGCAAAATAAAGCGAGGCCACATATGGATCTACATGAGAAGCGCCTTCTTCAAAATATGAATTGTTGTCTTTGCCAAGATAAGGTCTGCCAACAATTCGCCCTGTTGGAGAAGAATAGAAAGGAAAAGAATATTTAGCAACAGTTTTACCCTCTTTTCTCAATCTGTCCGCCAAAATATTAGATTGCGTCTCTTTTCCTGAACAATCCACACCCTCAATAGTGATCAGCATAATAAACCTCGCTATAAAACTTAAAATTTATTTAATAATTGTTGTTCCGTCAAAGATTCTTGTTCGCCCGTGCTCATGTTTTTTAATGCAAACACACCATTTTTAACTTCGTCTTCGCCCATGATAAGAGCATAGCTTGCACGCTTGCGATTTGCTTCTTTCATCTTTGACTTAAAACTTTTGTTTTCGGCAAACACTTCTGCCTTAACTCCATTTGCTTGCAGTTTAGCGCAAGTATTCAAGCAGTCAAGCAAAGTGTCACCCAATGGGATTATTGCCACTTGCGTAGCAGATTTAACTTCGTCGCCGAAATATCCGCTTTGGTCAAGATAATCAAACAATCTGCTCATCCCAATGCTCATTCCAACGCCAGGGAGTTTGCGATCTGTAAAGTATTCGGCAAGGTTTTCATATCTGCCGCCGCCACCTATAGCACTTGTGCAGCCGTCAATAAATCCTTCAAAAACGGTTCCCGTGTAATAATTATGTCCGCGAATGATTCCAAAATCCAACACAAAATCATCTTCGCTAAGGCCCATTGCTCGCGCATAAGTTAAAACGCTTTTAAGTTCGTTAAGCCCGCAGATAAATTCTTCATCATTTGAAAGACGACTCGCTTTTTCAATCGCGTCTTCATAGCCTGATATTTTGGTGAGTTCAATCAATTTTGCTGCATCAGTTTTGGAGCAGCCAAGTTCTAAAAGTTGTTCTTCAACATTTTGATTGCCAATCTTGTCAAGCTTATCCATAATGATTGCAGCATCACCAAACTTTTCTTCAAGTCCAAGAGCTTTTGCAAGTCCAAACAAAACCTTGCGGTTGCTTACTTTAACTTGTCCTTTAAGATTAAACTCATCAAAAATATCTTTATACAGTTTTATACACTCCGCATCATTCACAAGTGAAAGTTCGCCATCACCAATCACGTCTGCGTCACATTGATAAAATTCTCTAAATCTTCCCTTTTGAGGACGCTCTCCGCGATAAACTTTTCCTATTTGGAAACGCTTAAAAGGAAATGCGAGCGTGTTTTCATTTGCAGCCACAAAACGAGCAAGTGGAACGGTCAAGTCATATCTAAGGCACGCATCTGTCGAACCTTTTGTAAAACGATAAACTTCTTTGTCTACATCGCCGCCACTTTTAGCAAGCAAAATCTCAGAAAGTTCCATTGCAGGAGTATCAAGCGGCATGAAACAATGTTTGGCAAAAACAGATTTAATTTTGTCAATCATTTCTTCGAAAAGCATTTCTTTTTCGGGCTCAAGTTCCCAAAATCCCGCCAACTTTCTAGGCATAATTTTATTGTTCATTTTTGTGTCCTTTTATCGAGATAAGTTTATCGCATACAAAAAAAATTGTCAATCGTTTAAACTTTGACAATTTCTTATTTGAAATACATATATGCAATGTTTTCCATAAATAAATTTTATATCAATTTTCGCTTTTTACTTTTTCGGCAAAGCACATTAAAATCAGATCGCGTTTACAACGGCTTTTTAATGTTCTGTGATTTTAGGACAATTAAACGTAACGAAATCTTTTGCGTCCACCAACATATTTAAAAGCAACATATAAAATTTTATATTGTTTTTATGTCTCTCAAACGAAGAGAAAAAGTTATCGCGAGGAGCGATATGCTTGCTTGCAAGGGCATTCGCAACGAAGCGAAATCTTTTGCACTATAGCGGCTGCTTGAAAGCAGTCGCGCATGCTGGTAGCATGCAAAAATCGCAGATTTTAAAGTGCAAAAGTTATCCACATTTCCACATGTAAATATTTATGCAAAACGGCTTATTTTTATGCATTATGACGGTTTATGGGGTCTGTGTGGGCAATTTGGGATAAGTTATCCACATTTCCACATTAAATTTGTAGCAAAATCGCTATTTGCCTTTATTTTGGTTTTAGGTTTTTATGCTTTTTTAACGTGTGATAGTCAATTTGTTTCTATCACGTTTTACTTTATGCTCCACCCCTTCGCCATTATGGCATAATTATTAGTCGTTTTTTGTATATTCATGCCTTTTTAAGAATTTTGATTTCTTGCCTTCATAAAGGATATCAAGTTCATGCAAGGCTCTTGTCGAAGCGACATAAAGCATATTTCTGTCGAGTGGTGAATGATAATTTGCTTCATCTACAAATGGAATTATTACATAATCAAATTCAATTCCCTTTGAAGTTGAAGCTGTCGTAACTACAAGTGGATAGTCAAAACTTTCATCTGAGCCAACGATAACTTCTAACTTAACCTTATCTTTTAACATATTTGAAACGCGCGCCACTTCTTCGCTGGTCTTGCAAACTATGGCAGTATGCGTAAATTTTCCCTCCGCCTCTTTGATAAGTTTAAGCAATGCTTCTTCGGTTGAGTTTGTGCGAATGATTCTTGGCTCTTTCCCTTCACGGTTAAAATTAACAACGCCTTTGAGCCCAATCAGATTTTCGCTGAATTGTGAAATCTGACGGGTTGCGCGATATGTTTTGTTAAGCACGATTGTCTTTGCTTTCAAAAATCTTGCAAGTTCTATGAGATATTTCTTTGACAGCGTTTTTTCAATACACTGATTGATATCTCCTAAAATAATTTTTGGACAATCCCAAATGCGATTGAAGAAATAAAAGTGCATTGGAGAAAAATCTTGCATTTCATCAATAATCACATATTTAATCCCATATTCATGGCTTAACCCTTGCGTATATTCTTTAATAACAAGCAAAGCCGCCGCATCTTCATACGGCACAGTATCAAAAGCGGGTTGGCTGAGCCCCATTCTTGCATAAAAAACGTTGCAAATTTTGTAAATGTCGTCAATAGGGAAAAACTTGTAAAGCATGCTTTTAAAACGTGGCTTTATAAGTTCGCTCTCTTCTGCCCTGAGACCAAATCTCTCAATAAGATAGTCTGTCATGTAATCAATACGCTTGTTAACAGGCAACGAGCCAAACACTTCAAAATACAAGTGCATCATTTCATCGCGCGTAAAGGTGAATGCATTATATGAGTTTACGTCCGCATCTTTTGGTTTAAATACCAAGTCTTTTGGATCAAAAAGCGAAGCATATGATTTATTTAAAAATTCAAGCAAATCGTTCAAAAACTCAAACGATGCCTTATAAGCAATTTCATTAAGTTTTGTCTGATTTTTGTTTGCGTAAATTTCATCAATAAGTTTTTCTCGCGGTTGAATCTTCTTTTTTAGTTCGGTCTTTGCAATATGTGAGAAGGTCATTTCAATAACATTATCTTCGCCAAGTTCTGGCAGAACTTCACTTACATAACTTGAAAAAAGATTTGAAGGAGACAAAATCAAAACGTCATTGCTGTTAAAGTCGTTTTTATGTTTGAAAAGCAAATATCCTGCCCTATGTAATGCAATGCTTGTCTTTCCCGAGCCAGCCACACCCTGAACTAAAATCGTTCTGAATTTTTCTTCACGTATGATAGCGTTTTGCTCTTTTTGAATTGTCGAAACAATTTCTTGCATTTTGGTTGAAGAATTTTTGCTTAGCACTTGTTGCAAAATTTCGTCGTTTATGTTTTGCTTTGTGTCAACGTAATAATTCAACTTGCCATCAGAAATTCCAAATTGGCGTTTAAGCGTAATCTTGCCTTTTACTTCGCCATCTGGTGATTCATATTCGGCATCGCCCTCGTCATAATCATAATAAAGGCTGCTGATAGGCGCGCGCCAATCGCAAACGTATTGTTTGTTTGAATCAGAAATATGTGAAAGACCTATGTATATTTTTTGGTCTGTTCCAAGTTGATTGTCATGAAAATCTACTCTTGCAAAATATGGCCTTGGTTTTTGTTTTTTAAGTGATTCGATGCGTTTTGACAAAAGTTCAATTTGATTTTCAGTCTCAGCCAGCGTCGTTTTATAGCGTGACATCATAACTGCGTCGTCTTCATAAAATGAAGATGTAAACTCGGATTTGGTTTTGTCAAAGAAGTCCTGCTGTCCATCTCTTTCTTCTGTTAGCAGTTTGACATTCTCGTCAATAGCTTCTTCAACTTGGGATAAATAGCGTTTTTCTTCCTGCATTTTCATCCTCCCTAAAAATAAACTGTGCTATTATATCATTTTTTTAAAAAATTTGCAAGCATGTTTAAATAACAAATGGCATGTGATTTGATTAAGTTGATTTTAAAAAGAAAAATGATTATACTATTCTTATATAAGTGAGGTTTATATGAAAAAACACCAAAAGATTTTTGCTGCGATATTTATGGCGATTTTAATCCCATGTCTCACGCTGCTCATGTCGGCATGTGGAATCGACACGACCTACGTTTCTCCAATCGTTTCGGTTGACAAAATAACAACATCCGACATTGAAGAAGCCACCAACAAAGCGGTTTTAAGCGTAGTAAGCATTTACACCGAAGGCAACACTCTCGCTTCGTCCGTCTTTGGCTCGACCACCAGCCAAACGGTGTTCAGTGCCGGCGCAGGAATAATATATAAACTTGACAAAGATGCGGGCGACGCATATTTGGTAACCAACTATCACGTGGTTTACAACAAATCTTATACAACATCAAACCATATTGCAAAAAAGATTTACGCTGAAATTTATGGCAGCGAAGGCACAACCGCAACCGAACTCAGCGACGGCAGCGTAAGCATCACCTACGGCAAGCAAGTAATCGCCTGCGAATATGTGGGCGGCGCATTAAACTATGACATAGCGGTTTTAAAAATTTCAAACAGTGACATTATCAAAAACAGTTGCGTTCGTGCAGCAGACATAGCCACAAACCCAGCGCACCTTGGCGAAACAGCAATCGCAATCGGCAACCCGCTCGGCATAGGCATCAGCGCGACAAAAGGAATCGTCAGCGTTGAATCAGAATACATTCAATATTCAGACTTTTACGATGTAGTAGTCAGATGTCTTCGCACAGACGCGCCAATCAATGGCGGCAACTCAGGCGGCGGCTTGTTTGATGAAAAAGCAAGATTGCTTGGCATAGTAAACGCCGGCATCAACGACGCGCAAAACATTGGCATGGCAATCCCAACCAACCTTGCAATCAACGTTGCAGACAACATCATTTACAACTATGAAAAAAGCGGATATTCTGGCGTGAAATTATACAACTTAGGCCTCACAACCGGCATTGCAAACAACAAAGCCGTATATGACGAAGAAACAAAACTCACATATATGAAAGAAGATATAATCGTGACGGAATCTTCTGGAATGGCACTCACTAGCGGACTTTTAGTTGGCGACAAGGTCGTATCAGTCCAACTTGGCGAAACAAAACTGGAACTCAGCCGCGAATTTGAACTTAACGAATTCTTCTTAAAAGTTCGTCCGGGCGACACATTCAAAATTTCAGTAGTCAGAACCACCGGCATATACACCGCAACCGTAACCGCATCTTCATTAAACTATAAATCAGTTGCCTAACTCTTCTCCATTCCCTACAAACAAAAAACAGACCCAACGGTCTGTTTTTCATTGCTCTATTTTTCCTATTTTTTGATTATAAAGTTAATTTTGTAAGTCATGCCAAACGTTCCGCTCAGCAACCCTAAAAATCTATTTAGTTTCGCACCGAAATAATCGTCGTTAAATTCATCTTTTTTAAAATCAGGCGATGCGATTATGTCAAAGTTGTAACACTCATCTTCAATACGCAAATCTGTCTCTAAAATCGTTTTAAATACATGGTCATGCGCCATATTTTTTAAATCATAACGGCTTCTAGTAAAGTCCATTTTGTCTGCAATCGCTAAACATCTCGAAACGGGATCTAAAAAATCCTCTCTCTTTTTCCCGCCGTGGCTCGCAATGGCATTACACACAACATCAATCTCTTGCGGTTTTAAATCACTGTTTGCAAGAAATTCTCTTGCAATTTCGCTGCCACTTGCCGCGTGTTCTTCTCTTCCTTTTATATAGCCCACATCATGCAAAGCACACGCAATATACAATAACTTTCTTTGTTGATTGTTAAGATTGTAAAGATTTGCCAAACTTTTAGCATACTCTATCACATGATTTACATGTTTAAATCCATGATTGACAGGAAAGTTCTTTTTCAGCTCTTCAATCTCTTTGTAAGTTTCGTTGTAAAATTTTGATTTTTTTATATCTAAATAGTTCATTTTTGCCTCCTGTGGTTGTAAAAATCAATAAAGACGCAATAAGCAAATTTTAAAGCAGCGGCGAAAGCATTCTATAAAACGCTTGCCCCATTTTGGTTAAAAGCGGAATCTTTTTAAAGTATGCTTCATCTGCGACAACTGAATTCATAAAATCTTCTTCCAAGAATTCAAGATATTTTTTCGTCAATTCTTCGCTATACATAATCGCCGTGCACTCAAAGTTAAGCCCAAACGAGCGGTTGTCAAGATTGCAACTTCCAATCGACAATTTGTTGTCGTCGACAAGCAGCGTTTTCGCGTGTAAAAATCCATTGTAGAAATAAATCTTAATGCCCACTTCCGCCATTTCTCTTGCATATGAAAGCGTTGGCAAATAAACGGCGCGCTTGTCAGGCTTTGCAGGCAACATAATTCGAACATCAACCCCGCTCTTTTTCGCAATCGTAAGCGCCGACATAAACGCATCGTCAGGCACAAAATATGGAGTCTGCAAATAAACCCTTTTCTTTGCACTTACAATCATTTTAATGTAGGCTTCTTTAATCTTTTGTAACTCGCTGTCAGGTCCAGATGTCAGCACCTGCAAAGCGACGTCGCCCTTTGGTTCTGGCACAGGAAAATAAAATTTGAGATATTTTTCAACAGGCGTTTCATCTTTTTTAGCATAACGCCAATCATCCAAGAATATGTTTTGAAGTGGATACACGCCACTGCCTTCGATACGTATGCTTGCATCGCGCCAAGGTGAAAGTTTTTTCTTCATTCCCATATGGTCGTCACGGATGTTTATTCCGCCCGTGTAAGCAATTTTGCCATCAATAACCGCAATCTTCCTGTGATTTCGATAGTTTACTTTCAAATTTATCGAACGAACGTGTAAGAAAGGTGGGAAAAATTCCGCAACTTCGCCACCAGCCTTTTCAAGTTTCTTGAAAAATCTGCGTGAGCTCTTCTTGCTTCCGATTGAGTCATAAATAAGTTTAACCTTCACTCCATCTTTCGCCTTTTTGATAAGAATGCCCATAATTTCTTTTCCAATCCTGTCGTTGGCGAAAATATAGTATTCAAGGTTGATCGATTTCTTAGCTTCTAAAAGGTCTTGTTTTAAAATAGCCATTTTCTCCATGCCATGGCAGAAGATTTTTACGTCGTTGCCAATACAGGGATAGCCGCCCATGTCAAAGCAAAGTTTAACAAGTTCGGCGTCGCGACTTAACACCTTAAGCCCAATAACTTCCGAAAAAGTTTTCAATCCTTTAATGTTTTTCAAAACGTCTTTTTCAGAAATTGCTTTCTTTTTAATCATGCTTTTGACACGATGGCTCAGCCCACTGCCCAGCAACATATAAAATACGAATCCGATAATAGGCAAGAATGTTAAAATCGCCATCCACGCCATGATAGTTTGTGGCTTTTTCTTTTCGAGAAAAACCATTCCTATCAACAACAATAGGTTTACAATGCCAACTACACCAAATCCTAAAAATACCCAAGAAATCCAATGCATAAAAATAGTATATACTTTTTTCAAAAAAATGCCAAAGCATTTTTTTGCTTTGACATTTTTGTTGTTAAGGATTTGAAGTATTTGTTGAGTCGGTCAGATAGATTCTAAGCTCTCCAAGAAGTTTCTTGTAATCCTTGTTTCCAAAACTTTCACCGTCCCAGTTTCCGTTTGGTCCACCTGAAGCTTTAATCCAAATTCTGATCAAGATGTATTGGTTTTTGTTTAACTGATAATTAGCGCCTGTCACAATCGTTCCCTTTGTTTTTCCTGGTTCAGTATTATAAATAACCGCATCAGTATAGCTTGTTCCATCTTTACCAATTGTGAATTCAATGGCGCTTAAATCAACGTTCTCTGTATCTGTTAAAGCATACAGGTTTCCTTGAGTGACTGTGCTTACGTTAGTTGCAGCTGACGCCACTTGAACAGGGTGATAAGTTTTGCCATTAGACAACGTTGCTCCATTAGCCCAATCTCCCAAATTAACAGTATAGCCAATATAATTATTATTTTCATCATATGCTTTTAATGCATTCCAATCTTCTTTGGTCTTATAAATCTCTTTAACAACTTCTTGACCTAAGCCGTTGTCGAAGTAAGCATATTTAGGAGTCATAATAAAGTTATGTTTATATTGATAATAAGTTCCATTGGCTTTAATTATATAACTCTTTGTAATGCTGTATTGATAAACGTCAGTAACGCTTGTCTGTGAAGGGATTCTTTCAGCACTTTCAATGTAAAGAACATCTTGGGTTATCCCTTCTATCTGTAACTCTTGTCCTGGAGTAATCGCAGTTGTCGACGAAATGACAGTTGTTGCGTTTTCTGCCTTTAATGTAAGCTTTACGTTGCCCTCAAATCCAACTTCATAGATTTTATTATTCAGCACAATTTTCGAACCTTTATAATTGTCAACCATACGCCATACGCTATCTTCTTTTATCATAGCAAGCTTGTATTTAGCTTCTGTTCCATCTTGCAGTTTAAGAAGTTTATACTTATAGGTTTTGCCGTCGACATTTATTATACCTTCTTGATTATCTACTGATTGTCTAGCATAATATACTGACGAACCATCAGTCCCAACCCATGAAACTTCAATTTTATTTGTTTTAACAGGGTCAATTGTCATTCCAAGTATTTCTGAAAGACTAATATAATCAGTTCTTTGACTTGTTGTAGATGTGTTATTTCTAGTCAAAATGAAATTATTTGAAGAAAATGCATTTATTCTTACATCTGTTATATTGACTGACAAGACTACTTGCCCCTGTGCAGGAATTGTAACTGCTAATGTATCGTCGTAGTATTTTTCATTATCGCTGCCATTTTGGTCACCTTCTGCAACTTGAATATAATTCGATAAGGTAAATTGCTGCCCATCTGTAATTACTTTCGCTGTCGAATTAAACTTAGCTTTCTTTGTAATATTTGCGTTATAAACTACTACACAACTTTCCTGATTGTCGTCGTCTCCCGCTTTGTAGGTCAAGCTTATCAAAATAGAAACTTGAGTCGTGTCAGATGTTCCATAAATCCAGCCGTCCATGTAAGGAACTTTATAATATCCTGCACTTAGCGTTCTGTATTGATCATTTTTGCCAGGCCAATACAACGCATCTGTTGCAAGGTTTCTCACACCCGACTTATATATAGATCCTGTCACAAGCGGCACTTCAGTGGTTGAATCGTTTATAGCATCAAGATCTAAAATATATTCGCCATTTCCTACTCCTTCTTGGTCATATGACCAATTTCCTTTATAAGTATTTTCAAATGTGACCGTTTTATTTTCTAAATCTATGTTTGTCACTTTAATGATCAATTGTGGTTTATCCGAAGATGAATTTTTACGTATGGTTACTTGTTGGTCTTTCGAATATTCATTGCTGCCGATTTTAATTTTACATACATTATCTTCACCAACTACAACATCTCCCTCATACTCTTTACCATTAAAAGTTGCTTTCCATTTGCGTTGAACAGCTCCATTTGTGGTGGTTTCTTCAATTGTACCATTGATTGTTGACTTAAGCTCTCCGCTCCTAGTATTCACAGTATATTGCACGCCGTTATATTCAAAGCTATTGCCAACTGCTAAATCGCATGTGGCGGCGTTTTGATCTGTTCCCCCAAGTTTGAATTTATAAATTTTTGATTCGAGCATTCCTTTTCCAGTAGATGTTCCTTTATCGTTTGCATACTTAAATGTAACACCAGTAACTGTCACATCATGGAATTTAGGATCTCCAGCATATTTGCCAGTAAGACCTGACACGCCTGCTGTGCTTGTATTTGTTGTAAGCCCCCATGCATCAATGTTTTGAAGAATAATCTTTTTGATTGCATCGCTTTCTGGCGCTTTGTTGTATTCGATTTCAGCCGTTTTCGGCGTTTGCTCTGTTGTTTCTGTTGTTTCTGTTGTTTCTGTTGTTTCATCTTTGACTTCATTGATTGAAATTGCATCATAAACAAGTCCGATATCAAAATCCTCGCCTTCAACAAAGTTTAAGGTTGAAACTGCTTCATAAACTGTTGGTGTTTGATCGTCTGCAGGAACAAGATTGAAATAGAACATGATCTTGTAGCCATAATCATCAGTAATTTCAACAAAATATTGTTTTACACCAAACACAACTTCTGCAGGAGCAAATTTAATTGTTGTAGATGTAGGCTTATATTGAACAACACCATTATTAGTTGCTGATTCCCATCCACTTACTTCATCTAATTGCAACTTTTTATTGTTTGCCCCAGTGTTGTATTCACTGTTTTCTTGTTGTGTAAGCACATAGTCAAAGCTGTAAGCAATGTTGGTTGCGTTCCAATTTGTTCTGATTGCAGAAATAAGTTGTTCGCCGCCGTCTTTGTTTGCAAGTGTCATTGTTTTGAATTTATCGTCGCTTTCTTTAACAGGAGTAAACACATAAGGTTTATCTTTGTTTGTTACATATGCGCTATTATTTTCAACAACAGGTTCATATTTTTCACCCGCAAGAGTGATTTCATAGTCTGGCACGATTTTGATTGCGATAAAGAAAGGTTTTTCCACACCATTGTTTGTATATATTATTTTAAGCAAAACATAATCGCCATCTGCTGCACAACCAAGTCCGAACAAATAATAGTCGTAAATTTTCTTATTATTACCTATTTGTTCTGCAATGTCGTGCAACTTGAGATAGTCTTCACCTTTGTGGTTGTTTCGATATTTAAATTCTTTATAGTTGTCAAATATTCTAGCATATTTATCGTTGCCGTTTGCTGTTACATCCACTACTTCATAAGAAATTGTTGAATCACCGAGTGATTTTGCAGTGATAAGTTCGCCGGTTGATGGGTGACGAATTCCCGCTTGTTCAACCAAACGATAATATTCACCCTTGTGAGCTTCGATTTCAATAATCGTTGGTGTCGAATTTGAATTGCTTGCATCATATGCTCTATCAACATCAATATCTAATCCCATTTCAACTTGATAGCTGATTTGAGATTTAAAGTCTTTTGCCTCTGTAGGTTTTTCGCCAATATAGTAGCCAACTATATAAGTGTTGTCAGCATCAGGACTTGCTGTAGTCGCTGCCGTTTTCATATCCGCATTTGTTATATCAATGCTTTGTCCGTCGGCTGTTGCATAACGATATTCAACTCTACCTGCTGTGCGAACAAATGTAACACCTGTCATTACAGCATCGTTCGCTACATCTGCACCTGCTTTTGCAAAGAATACGATTGTTTGATTTGCAGCAAGTGTAAGTTTATCCTTTCCGCTGTCAACATATATCGTTCTTCCAACATATTCAGATTTAAGTTGGAATTGCAAAAGTTGTTCTTCATTAGTATAAGTTCCGTCGTTTCCCACTGTGACAACATATGGATAATAAACTGCGCCAACGATTGCACTTGCACCAACTTCGAGCTTGAGCAATCTTGACTTATTGAATAAGTCTGTGGTGTTGATACGATCTTGATAGATTGTTTCGACTTCGCCGTTTCTATGGATTGTAGAGTTTACATAACCACTTACAACATTGTCAAAAACATAAACGGTATAGTTGATTGATACGCCATGATATTTAACTTGCAAAATTACATAGCTTGTGCCTGTGCCTGTGCCTTTTGTGAATTTAAAAATAGCAGTTGCTGGATTCACAGTCGGCTCAGAGTTCACGGTCAATCCAGAATTCTCAGTCGAGTTAGGATTTGCGTATAATGCATAATACGTTACAGGGGAGTCCGGTGTTGTTTGTTCTCCATATTCCACTTTTCCCATATTTTGTATGTCAATGATTTTTACTGAAGCGTTGCCACTTAATGCAATATATTCATCTATATCATATCCGCCGTTTTCATTGAACTTAGCGGCTGCCGCTTGAATTCTTTTTGCACTTGCAAATTCTGCAGCTGATGATAAGAAATTATTGATTTTTGTTCCACTTTTAACTGATTCATAAGTAAGGTTTTCAGTTTGGCTTGGGTTTGGATAATTTGTTTTAAGTCTGTATGCTGGATAGATTGTCACTGGCACACTAACATTAAATGTAAATAATTCTTTTTCTCCGTTTTTATATGTGAAAGTTAATGTAACTGTTGTGCTGGTTGTGATTGCAACATATGTTGCCGTTATTTTAATCTGGCCATTATCCCCCATTGTGATAGCACTAGTGCCAAACAACCCTGAGTCTTGAGCACTCCATGTCAGTTCAAAATCTTCACTGTAAGAAACCGCTGGGTCTTGTTGTTGCAACGAAGCAAATGTAATTCCAGTGTATTCTTTGCCCGAAATTATCGATTGAGTTTCAAGAGATTGCTTAGGTTTAAGATTTGCTTTGATTTGATAAGTGTATTCCACATAACCCTTTTTGGTTTCAGTGCCAGCAATTTCCTCTCCAGCTTCGTTTGTTGTTGTTACTGTGTATGTATAACTATAATTAAGCCTTAATTTAATTGTTTTATCTTCAATAGCATTGAAAATGCTAATTGATTTGCCATCGGCAGCAAGGCTAACGTAGTCTGTATCGCCGTCTTTTATTTCAATCCTAGTCGTTGCCGCGCCTTCGCTTACACCAACTAATTGATCAATCCCGTATGTTCCGCCAGCAGTAAGAGTTGAATTCTTTTGAGTAGCATTGACAGTTGCTGGAATGATTAAAGTGATTGTTGAAATTACTTTTCCGTCAACCGAGAAGTAAACTTTTCTTGTTATTTCACTTGCTCTAAATGCTGGAAGTTTGATTGAAAGGGTTGGATTTGCTGCTTTGTAATCATATTCAACTGTGTATCCCCCTCCCAAATCATCATGAGTTAACACTGTTACTACTTTGTTTGGATCTACATTGCTTTCGCCTGAATCAGTGCGTTGTTTTGTTGTCACCCTAACTGTTTGAGCGTCTGTGGTGTTTGCTAATTTCCAAGTCGCATCACGTGTTCCGACTGTGAATTCACCCGCTGGTTTTCCATGTTCTGTGTTACCGACTGTTGGTTTTGCATTGTTGTATTTAATAAAGTATTCAACACTGCTTGAGTTGATTGAGAACACATATTCAAAATCTGCACCGTAAACATTTGGATATTCTCTTAACAATTTTACTGTAACATTCTTGGCATTTGCTTTGTTTGTAAAAGTTACATTAAGATTTGTTTGGTTGCCATCACTGCCTTCTACGATTCCAATCGCAACAGTAAATCTTTCATTGTCTGCATAGCTTGAAGTATAATCCGTTCCGTCAATCAAAAGTTGTGAAACTGACAATGTCGCACTCTTTGAAATATCAACCGGATCTGTTTTTCCGTTTACTAAAATTTTATCAGCAATTCTATGTTTGCCTTGATTTTGAGTATCTGCGCCTAATTCTGCTTTTAAATCGATAGGTGGATTTGTTGTAACACCATTTTCAACTGTTAAGTTTTCAGCGCTGCCACCAAATGGATATGTTACATTGCTGAATGTTGTGTTGCCTTGTTCGTCTTGAACAAAGTTTGTCGCATTTGGTTTAACTTTAAGAGTGAATTTATATCTTAAGTTTTCAACGCCTGCCTTTTCTGTTTTTTGAACAATGTAGAAGAATGTGTCAACATCGTTTTCAGAAATAATGTTGTTGATTGTAAGTTTATTGTCTGTTATTGAATATACTTTTTGATTGTTTAAAACTTCAAAGACATAACCTGTTTCGTTTGCAAAATCTGTTTGTTGCAAACCTGTTAAATACTCGTTATTTCCAAGTGAAGTTAACATTTGGCCATAAATGCTGTCTTTGTAAGTGTAAGTATATGGTTCTTCGCCTTCTCCTATGTGCTCTTTGTATGCTTTGCCTTTATAATTTATTCTGCATCCACTTTCGTTTTTAGTTCCCTCGTATGCTTTATAAATTGTGATTTTCTTGCTTGCTGTATCAATAGCCTTAAAGTAATAAGTGGTTGGAACTTCGTCTTTAGTAATTGTGAATGTTTGTCCAACTGAAATTGTGTTGCCATTATTTACGCCGGCAGCTTTGATTTGATTGCTATCATCAATCGTGAATGTAATTCCCTTAAACTCAAAGGTTTCACCGGTTTCGCCTTGAGTGTATGTTATATCGCCGTCGTCTTTGCCGTCGCCATCGTCGTCGCCAATACTTTCAACGATGGTTAAAATTCCTTCTTGCAAGTAATATTCAAAAGGTGCAACGAGATAATATGTTTTGCCACCTTCAACTTCGACAAACAAATTGTTAGGGTTGTTGAGAGTGTCATTTAAGTCGGTGTTGTTTGTGTTTGAATCGCTAGGTGTTTCATAAGGATAAGATGCAATTTTGCTTCCCACACGTGACCAAACAAATGGGATTCTCCATGTGGCAAGTGTGTTGTCTCCGTCAGTAAAGTATACTTGGAAGTAAACTGAATTGCCAGCCACCAACGCATTGTTTGATGCGCTTGTAAAGGTGATTAGCGTTGCGGCGATGGTGTAAGCATTTTTAACTGGGTTGAGTTTTACACCTATGCCGCTGTCAGTATCCTTATAATCTTTTACAAAAGTTGCACTATTTCTGTCAACCCAAACAGCATCATAGCCGTTATGTCTTATTGTTCTTCCAAGCATAAACAAATCTGAGAAGCTTGCAAGATCAACTATGCTAAATCCAAGTGAAAGATTTGCCGAGCAAGTTGCTACAACTTTTTCGGTTTCGTTGATAATTGTTTTTGCTGAAATTGTGATTGTTTTGTATGTTTCACCATAACCTAAATCTAAAGGCAAAACAGATACAAACTTTTTATTTGTATCAAGTTGATAGTATTTTGAAACTTCATATGATGAAATTCCTGTAATTTCGCCTACGCCATTTGCTTGAACTGTGGCATATCCAAGAGTTATTCTTTTTAGCTCAAAATATTTTGTGAAGTCATTATCTAACTTTATGTTTTTAACGCTTAAATCTTTGTTTTTTTGAACAAGCTTAAAGTTTGGACATACAACAAATGTTAAATCTTTATAATAAGCATATTTGTTTCCATTTTTAACATAAAGAGTAAATGTGTATTGTGTTGGTTCGTAAACATCATTAAATGTCAACTTTCCATTCTCAATTTTTCCAACCACTGTTGAGTTGATTTCAAGATCCTGTTTTTCTTTATATATTTCTGCCCAATTTACATATGTAACATTCCCTTCGGCGTCTGCTTCACCAAGTCTAACTTTAACGTATTCATTAAGGTCAATTGGGAAAGCAGAATAAACATATGTCGCTGTTGGGTCGAAGTTTTCACCTTTGTCTTCGTCTGCAACTCCTATTTGGCTTATTGTTTCGCCAGTAACCTCGTATTCGCCATATTTGATGTTTGCAAAGTCAACTTTTTCTTCAGTTGCGAATTTTTTGATTGTGATGTCAAAAGTAAAGTTTAATGTTGAATCGCTGTTTGTTGCAACAAATGAAATAGTAACATCGTCGGCAAAGTTTTCTTTAATTTTGAAACTTTTAATTTCCGTCGTAGTATTTCCATATGTAAAGTCAATCATATCTTTCAATGCTTGGCTTGGTTCATCTTTAAGTTTGATTGTATAGTAGCTTGGATCATATAGTCCAGAAGACACAAAGACATCAAGAAGTCCATTTCTAGCACCTTCACCGGCTGTGTTTTTGAGAACGATTTCTTTATAATTTCCGCTTGCATCCTTTTCAACTTTGCCATCTAATGAGTATTTTGGATTTGCAAGGTTGTCTTGATCTTTTCCCTCAACTTTAATTCCTGTCACACCAGTAGTTGAAACATTTAATGTAAAGTTGAATGATTTGCTGCCCGCTGTGATTGTAACAATAATTCCATCTTCAGTGCCTGTGCCAAATGTGATTTTCTTTTCGTTGTTGTCAGCGATTACGATTTTTGAATTAGAAGATGAAATTGTGTAATCATACTTAAAAGCACGTCCGTAAACGTCAGTGATTATAGTATAATTTTCGCCATTTATAAGTTCAGCAAACTGATTAATTGCGTTTTCGCCAATATATCCTGGTTCGGCAATTTTCCCGCCCCTAATTGTTATTTCACTAGAACCGGTGTTTGTCATTGTTTGAGTTACATTAAATGTTTGATCTTTTAAAGAATCATTTGAAATTCCGTCTGGACGTTGGTTGTAAACAACTACTCCCGCTTGCTTGTCGCCATCAGCAGGTTGAGCAGTCCAATCTAAAATTGCAACTGAGTTGTTGTATTCAACACGAACAAAGAATTTTGTTCCCAATTTTTCAGCAATGTTTACATCAGCTTTTGTTTTTACTGGAATAGTAACAACGCCGCCAGCAAGAGTCATTTCTCCAAATTCAAAAACATCGCTTCCAACTCTGTCTTTGCCTGCAATATCTTTGCTTGCATAGAAAGAGATTTTGCTTTTTTCGTTTTCGAAAATAGCCGCATCACTCGCTTCTTTTAATGTAAGTTTTAATTCAAAAGCGTTTTCAACGCCTGTTGGAATTGCATAATAACCGCGATTTTCTACGAAGTATTTTTCGTCGATTGAGTCGATTACAACTGACTTGAATCCTTGCAGAGTCTTTTTAACAGAAACTAAAACTTTTGAAGAGATTTTTTCAAGAGTGTACGTTCCTGACGCGTTCATGATTGGGTTGCCATATGCATCAGTTCTAACTGTTGCAAAAACAAGGTTGAAGTCAATCGCTTCTTTTGCTACAAGTTGATAGCTGTTGAGCAATGGGTAAAGTTTTTTGGTTTCTCCGCTTGAAATTGTATACATTCCTGCGCCGTCGTCAGTAACAGCAACATAGTCACCCATGTCCTTTCCATCAGGGAAAGCGGCATCATAATATGCAAAGAAAACTCTCTTTGTATAAACGTTTGTTGATGGAACGTGAGAGATTGTTCTTAAATCGTCTTTGTATTCTGAAGAAAGAACATTTCCGTTTTTGTCGTATACGATTGTCATTGAAATGCCCGATTCAACAATACCGGTTTCCCAATAAATGTCAGATTCAACATTTTCTTTTGATTGCATATAGACTTTGCGTTCGGTGGCGTCATCAAAAATGTGTGTATCACCATTTTCGTCTTGAACAAAAAGTTTAATTTCAGCAACGATTTCATATTCACCGTTAGTTGAGATTTCCCAATATGCGTGGTTAAGGTTTTTAACGTTTGAATTGATTAAAACATATTCTTTTTCGTCGTAAATTTTGATTGCTCCGCCCTTAACTGTAACAAAGTTTGAAAGGTCGTTGACAATATCAAGTCCTGAGTTTGTATCTTTGATTGAGATAATTCTAAGGCCGACATTTTTAATCATAGATGAAAGGTCGTTGTCGTGAATGTCGCGAATTCTGATAGATATTTCTTTTTCGGCAAGAGCACTCGATCCAGCTGAAATTCTAAACAACTTGTTAACCGTAAATTCAAATGGTGAGCCCGCTGTTGGTTTGATTGAAAAACTTCCAACATTGGCTTCAACAACGTCAACTTTGATTTGTGTTTTGATTGCTTTTTCAGCGGTTGACAAAACGCGGATTGCTTCGGTATAAAGTGGAAGGCCTGCAAGATCGGCGTTTTTAGTATAAAATTCTGCTTGGTCTTCGGCCGAAGCGAATGTGTAGGCGTTGATAATGTTGCCGGCTGAAGTTTCGTTTCCGGCTACGAAATAGATGTCGCCGTCATTGTAGTTTAATGTAATTCCTTCGTTTGAAGAAGCTGATTCATAATAAATATCTTTTTGTCTTTTTGTGGTGGCTGCGTCGTTTTTATCGTCGCTGAACATATATTGGCTTGCTTCTGGATAGAAGGTTGGTTTTAAAACAAAGTTTGTGCCTTGTGAAATTTTGTTTGCGCCATCAGCTGTGAGTTTGTCGCCTGTTGTAGAGTTGTATGCTTCAAGTTTAATTTCCCCTACTGGCTTGTCAACAGCAACTTGGATTTGCGATGAAGTAAGCGTGTTGTTTTGAGTGGTAACGATAAGGTGTGAGATCCCGCCTTTGTTTAATATATGTTCGTTGCTGTTAGAGTCGAGATATGCTTCTTGAACAAGTTGAACATAAAATTCCTCATTCATTTTTACTTTTTGTGGAACGATGATAATTCCGTCTGAGATTTTTCCATCTTCGGTTGTTGTTACTGAAACGCCAGATGCAAAGCTTAATGTGATTTCGTTTTGAGTTACGTTTTCGGTTGGAGTTGTGATTTTAAGTCTAAATTGCTTTACGGCTTCATATTGTGTCGTGGATAAATTATAAACGCCATCAACGTCATTTATTTCGATTGACTCTGGAGGTGTAACTTCTGGTTTGAATCCTGTTTTAAGATAGACAGCCAAAAATGAGCCGCCGATAGCCAGCACAATAACTGAGACTAAGATTAAAATAAGTTGCCAAGTTTTAGGCGCTTTAAGTTTCATAAATTATCTCCAACCTTTATTAAACTTTTGAAGGCGTTTGCAAAATACAAGACTAATTTATTGTTTGCATAATACTTCAATGCTGCTTTATCGCGATTGCAAGTTACAATAACA
>ERZ1026780.670-NODE-670-length-25720-cov-6.588194_pt1 | contig 25720 bp, 23 predicted proteins | sample MGYA00380126_ERZ1026780 | MGnify/ENA primary metagenome ERZ1026780 (study PRJEB33269, sample SAMEA4719762) | human gut metagenome | biome: human-associated habitat; feature: organic feature; material: feces | place: Cameroon | collected 2013-10 ... | reverse complement strand
CGGGGACGTCGGCCCCTACCACGCCCCGCGCCATGCAACGCCCATGCCCCGCGCCACGCCTCGTACCCCCGCGCCACGTCCGCACCCATGGTAGGGCGCGACGTCCCCGGCGCGCCGCGTCCACAGAGACGCCATCGGGAACGCACACAGGCACGCGGGCCGCCGGGGACGTCGGCCCCTACCACGCCCCGCGCCATGCAACGCCCATGCCCCGCGCCGTCCAGCCTCGTGCCAACAAACATTTCTCACTTTTTCTGATTCTGCCCCCTGGTTGCATGTATCGAATATGACATACTGTCTGCATGAAGGCAAAGAACTGTAAGGACGATGCGGCCAAGGCCGCGTTTCTGAGGAGGGTCGCGGCGCTCGACGAGATGGAGGAGGGCGAGCAGGCGCGGCGAGACCTCAAAGAGCAGCGTTGGAAGCTGGAAGAGGAGCGTCGGCGAAACTTGCTGAACGAACAGCGCATCCGCAGGCTCGAAGACGAGCTGCGGCGGCTGAAGGGCGGGTGGTTGTCTGGGTGAGCACCTCGCAGCACTCGCTACTTGCCGGTGAAATGCAGAAGATTGGATTCGTAGTCCTGGAGCGTATGGTAGAAATGTACGATCAGAACACGTTTGGCTGTCTCGTCAATGCGGTATATGATCTGGTGGTTTCCAACTTGGGCGCGACGGTATCCCATGGCGCGGAGGAACGCATCTTTGCAGAAGGAGAATTTTCCCGGCATGGTCTCCAGTTCGCATAGGCGAGCCTCGATTTTGTCCGCAAGGGCCGTCGCCGCCGGAGGGTTGCGGAGATCGGCGGCAATGTATCTGATGATGCGGTCGAGATCGGCTTCCGCTTCGGGCGAGACCACAACCTCATACATGGTATTTCTTCCGGATGGCGGCGAGGGATGCACGTGCGCTTTTGCCTTGGCCGGCCGCAATCTGCCGTTCGGAGGCCGCGATCTTCTCGTACATGGCCAGCCTGGAAAGCGTCTCGTCGAAGAACCGGGTGCTGACGATTACGGAAGAGCCGTATCCGTTTTTTGTCAGGTAGACAGGCCCGTTCTTGATTTCATTCTCGACATCGGGATATTTGTTCCGAAGGTCGGAAACCGGGCGAATGCGGGTTGCGATCATGATGGATTCCTTTCAGCAAGATGCGAATATTATATCACAATTTTATCAGAGGCCGGCTGCGCGAGTTTTGCGATGGCCTCTGAGGTGAGATCTGTGAGAGGACTTGCGCGCTTACTCGTAATGCCCCATGCAGGAGCTGATGACGAGCTGACCGTCGTCGATTCGGAAGATCAGTCGGTTGGCTTCGTCGATACGGACGCTCCACCATCCGCTGAAGTTCCCCTTGAGGGGTTCGGGCTTCCCGATGGAGGCATAGCCGTTTCGGTCGATGCTCTGGATGAGCGCGTAGATGCGCTTCAGGGTCTTCTTGTCGCGCAACGACCAGTCCTGAAGCTGTTCCCAGGCGAGGTCAGACCACAGCTTTTGCATGGCGGAGACTCCGATGCGCACGACGTGGCGCGGGCGTTTCGGTCAGCGGCGGCAGTTCGTGGAGGTGGTAGTTCCGCTTGCCGTTCCGGTAGTCCTCGGCGGCGGCGCGAATGCGCGCGGGATCGGCGAGCGGGTTTGTGCAAGCGCGGACATCGAATGGGAGGGCCTGCCGGTCAATGGTCTGCCGTATGAAAATCGTGATGGCCGTCGAAAGGTTCATGCCCATGCTGTTGAAGATGCTTTCGGCATGGGATTTGAGGTTGTCGTCGATTCTAAAGCTGACTTGTGCCATGGCTGGTTCTTCTCCTGATGGGGTGCAGTATACAACAACTGCGGTTTCGCTGTCAAGCGGATGCAAGACGGTGAAATCAGGCCTGAAGCCCGGCTTGGGCGAGGTCGACCATTTCATGGCAGCGGTCGTAGAGTTCCTTGCGCGTCGGCTGGCGCGCGGTCGCCTCGTAGAGCGAGAGGAAGAGCATGCGCCCGGCGGCGCAGAAGCGCTCCTTCTCGCGCGGCGGGTGCCAACGCGGGCCGAAGCCCTCGGGCGACAGCACGACCAGCCCGCCGCCCGCGCGGGCGATGGCGTTGCCGCAGGCCTTTTCAAGCGGGCTCATGAAGGTCGAGACGCCCGCCCCTCCGGGGCCGATGCGCGCGGCCGATTCGACGAGGGCGTTCCATTCGGGCGAGCCTTCGGCGGTCGCACGGTGGCCCTTGAAGGGCACGAGAACAGGCAGATCCAGGAGCGCGCGGTTGCCGTAGGCGAACCAGCGGCGGCCGAGGAACTCGACGGGCGCGACCTGCTGAAAGAAGCGGGCGTTCGCGCGGCGCAGGGCGGCGCGCGCCGGGTTTTCGCGGATGTAGCGGCGAAAGGCGGCGAGCTGGCCCTCTTTCTTGACAATCCAATCGTGCCAGGTGGGGTCGAAGATCGGGCGGAGCGCGGGCGTTTCGCGGCTCTGGCCGCGAGGTGGCGCGGACGCGCCACCCGCAAGACCCGGTGCGCCACCAGCAAGACCCGGTGCGCCGCCCCAACCTGCACGGTTTGGGCAAGCCGCGCGATTGGGCGAGGCGGGAAGGGTTTTGCCTGTCGCGGCGTCGGCCGCGACAACCTGCCAATAGGCATTGCGCAGGGCCTTGGCGAGTTGGCTGACGAGAACCCCCAGCGCGACGCGGTCGGGTATCGCGCGAATCTTGAAGAGAAGGTGAAGATGATCGGGCATGATCACGAACGGCGAAATCTCTTCGCAGCAGCGCCACTTCAGATGAAAGCCCCTGATGGCCGCCGTGAACGCGCGGGTGATCGCGTTTTCGACGAGGCCATTGGGCCCAATTTCGGAAAACGCCGCCAGCCCCTTGAGACGCTTCAAGGTGACCATGTAGAAATACGGCGACTTGTAGTCGAAGCCTCTGAGACGGCCCATCGTCCCCGTCCTTTCGCGATTTCCAGCCCAACAACACGTGTAGTTTACGATAAAGCCGCCGAGTTTGCAAGGCGGAGGAGAACTGAACGATGACAAACACCGAATCCCTGTTTCCGCCGAAGTCGGCGGCACATCCGACGATCTACGCCCATTCCGAGACGCGCGCGGAACTCGCGGGCCTCCTGAAGGTCGGCTATACGGACCGCGCGGTCGAGACGCGCATGGCCGAGCATTATCCGACCAAGCTGCCGGACGGCACAATGCCCTACCGCGTCGAGCTGGTCGAGTCGGCGATGCGTCCCGACGGCTCGTGCTTCCTTGATCACGATGTGCATCGCCTCCTGAAGGCGCACGGCTTCCCCTGCGCGGGCGGCGAATGGTTCCGCTGCGGCGGCGACGACGTGCGCGCGGCGATGCGGGCCTTGGAGTCGATCGAGGGCTTCCGCTCGCTCAACAAGGACATCGCGACGATCATCAGCAACGCGAAGGAACTCAAGAAGGCAAAGGCGGAAGATGCGAAGCCGACGAAGGCGGAGGCCAAGGCGCTGACCGAAAAGGAGAAGGAGATGAAGTCCAAGCGCAGGGAGATCCAGGAAAAGCTCATCAAGTTCGCGACACGCGTGCCGATCTTCATGTACCTCTCGGACTACCGCGAGCGGAGCCTGAAGGACGTCGTCTCGCAGCTGGAGCCCGGCCTCTTCCGGGCGGTGACGGGGCTCAACGTGCAGGATTTCGAGCTGCTGGTCGGGCTGAACGTCTTCAACGGGCCGCTCATGAACGATGCCGTCTTCAAGTTCAAGCGCTACGAGGACGGCAGCATCTCCTACACGGGCATCGACCCGCACGCCGACGACGAAACCATCGGCGGCTGGGACACGGCGATGGACCGCGCCACGTTCGACGCGCTCTATCGCGGCCAGCAGGCGTCTATGGCCCCAACCCACGCATTTATATAAATGCGTGGGTTGGGGCCATGCAGGGTTGGGGCGTGACACCCACCTGCGCGTACCGTCCACCCAGGGACGCGCGGGTTAACGGGCGACCGGGATGTAGAAGAGCCTCTTCGCCGTGTCGCCGCCCTTCGCGAAGCACCAGTCGAAGTAGGCCTGCAGGGCCGCGCGGCGCGCCGGAGGCGTGTCCTTCCGTACGAGGATGTAGGTCTTGCCGAGGATCGGCCAGCCGACGGACGTGGGCTCGACGGCCACGCCGGACGCGCCGCGCAGGTTCACGATGCCGAGCTTCGCCTCGTGCGCGAACGTGTACTCCGTGTAGCCGATCGCGCCCCGGATGCGGCGCACGCCGTTGCACACGCCGGGGTTCTTCTGGCCCGCGATGCCGCACGGCCACTTGAGGAGCGTGCCCGCGCCGACCTGTTCCTTCCAGTCGGGACTGACCGCCGCGAGGTAGGTGCTGAAGATGTGCGTCGTCCCCGAGCCGTCGCCGCGGTGGACGACCGTGATCTTCAGGGCGGGCAGCTTCAGGCCCGGATTGAGGGCCGCGAGGCGCGCGTCGTTCCAGCGCGTGATCCGCCCGAGGTAGATGTCCGCAAGCGTCTTCCCGTCCAGGACGAGCGCGCCGCTCGCGACACCCGGCAGATTCACCGCCGGCACGACCGCGCCCGACACCATGTGGAACTGCTCCAGCCCGGCCGCCTCGCACGCGGCCGCGTCGAGCGGTGCGTCCGTCCCCGCGAAGTCGACCGTCCCCGCCTTGATCTGGCTGATGCCCGCCGAGGAGCCGACGGACTGGTAGTTCACCTTCGCGCCCGTCCCCTCCTGGGTGTAGGCATACGCCCACGCCTGGTAGAGCGGCGCCGGGAAGCTTCCGCCCGCGCCGTTCAGCTCGATCCGCTCGGCGGCCCCCGCCGCCCACGCCGCCGCGCACAGGGCAACCGCCACGGCCGTCTTTCCGATCTTGACCTTGTTCATGTTCGTTTTCCTTTCCTTGTCTGTTTTCCTGTTTACCGTCAATGTGTTTTCCACCGCCCACCGGAGGGTACGGACGCGCTGGCGCGCGCCCCTCCCGCCCTTGGACAATCCGCGCTAGAACTTCCACGCGAGCTGGACGCGCCCGAAAAGCGCCGGGTTGCGGTCCCCCTCGTCGAAGTAGTTGCCCTTCCCGAGGTATTCGCCCTGGAAGGAGAGCGCCCCGCCCTTCAACCAGTCGCTGCCGGTCAGACGGCCGAGCTTGATCTCGTAGCGCAGCTGCGCGTAGAGCCCACGGTAGTTCCCCGCGTCGCCGCCTGCGGCGCGGTGTTCGGAGACGGGCGCGAAGAGCGGGCCCGCCTGGACCTTGAGCGACGCGACGTCGCCCGTCTTGCAGCCCGCCGCGAGGTGCGGGTAGAGGAGGTTCGTGTAGTCGTACTTGTTGTACATCGGCGCGACCGATTCGCCGAGACCCGTCTCGCGGTTGAAGACCGCATGCCAGGCGTGCGAGCCGCGATCGCCGTCCGCGTCGCCCGTGAGCCCCCACACGGCACCCGTCAGGTAGGGCTTCGCCCCGTGCTTCGCCTTGTAGGTGAGGCCCGCGTAGCCCTGTCCGGCGAGAAGGCCGTCCTCGCCCGCCTGGGCGGCCCCCTCCAGCTCGCCCGAAAGGGTTTCGGTGAACTGCGGCAACAGGCGGAAGCCGGCCGTGTGCGTCTGGACGTTGCGTCCCTCGGAACGGTACTTGGCCTTGTGCCCGCGGATCTCCTGCTTGGCGACGTAGTAGAGGTCCCAGCCGAGCGACGTGTTCGAGCGATCCTGGTAGTAGAGGCCCGCGCCCAGTTCATCCTGCCCGTAGCCGTTCATGTCGTAGCGGTGCGGCTTCTTGCCGTTCTCGTGTTCCTTTCCGAGCGTTGGCAGCCAGTCGTCGTGGGCGCAGAAGAGCGCAAAGGCGTCGAGCGTGCGGGCGTCGTCGAAGTGCGCGGTGAGCCGCACGGCATCGAAGTAGGCCGAGCGCGAACCGTCGCCGCCGGTGCCGTCTGAAATGATGCGCTTCGAGCCGAAGGCCATGTCCTGGCGGCCGATGCGCAGGTCGAGGAAGTCGAAAAGCCCCTTCTGCCGCCAGTAGAGGTTGTCGATGAAGACGACATCCGGGAAGCGCTGCTTGCGGCTTTTCGATTCGGGGCGGCGATAATGGCGGAACTCGTCGGAGAGACGCGCGTAGAGCCCCCAGTTTTCAGGTCCGATGTCGATCCACGGATGAATCCGGATGCGCGCGTAGTCCGAATGGGGGTCCTCGCCGCGCTTGTTGGTCGGGAGCCCCTGCGTGACGTCGTAGCGCAGGCGGAGATCCGCCCCCGCCTTGACCACGCGCTCCGCCTCGTTCGTCGCGCCCCACGCGACCGTCGCGGCGAAGAAGGTCGCCGCCGCCAACCCCAACTGCCGCCGTCCGGCGGGTTGCTTCTCGGGTTTCTTCATGTGTTCTCCTTGTTGTGTCATGTCGCCGCAGATTATGGAAAATCAGCGTGAACAACAAGTCAAGGGTACATGAAGAGTGAGTGAATATCCTGTTAGGAAAAGGTGAAGGTGCCATCGCGGCACATGGGGACGCGCGTCTGGTTCCGCGTCAGCTCCGCTGGCGCAGCATTTCGTACAGGCACACGGCGGCGGCGACGCCGGCGTTGAGCGACTCGATCTCGCCCGGCATCGGCAGCTCCGCGATGAAGTCGCACGTCTCGCGCACGAGGCGCGTGATGCCGTTCCCCTCCGCGCCCACCACGAGCCCGGCGCGGCCGCGGAAGTCGATCGCCGTGTAGGCCTTCGCGTCCTCGCCCCAGTCGAGCCCGGTGAACCACATGCCGGCCTCCTGGAGCTGCTTCATCGCCCGCACGAGGTTGACGACGCGGGCGACCTTGAGGTATTCGCTCGCGCCCGCCGAGGCGCGCACGGCGGCGGGCGTCACGCCGCAGCCGCGGTCCTCGGGCAGGATCACGCCCGTCGCGCCGACCGCGCAGGCGGTGCGGAGGATGGATCCGACGTTCTGGGGATCCTCAAGGTGGTCGAGGACGACGACGGTCGCACCCTCGTCGGCGCGGACGTCTTCAAGGATGTCCTCGAAGGCGACATAGGGGTAGCCCGACGTCTTGAGCGCCACGCCCTGGTGGTGCCCGCCGCGCGTGAGCAGGTCGAGGCGTTTGCGGTCCTCCGTGCGCACGACGATGTTGCGGTCACGCGCGGTGGCGCGGATGACGGCGAGCTCGTCGGCCTCGTCCTTGTCCGGCGGCGGCAGGACCACCTCGCTGAACGTGCGCCGTCCGGCGCGCAGGGCCTCGATGACGGGATTGCGTCCGTAGATCCATTCACCGCCGGTGCAGAGCTCGCGGGGGCCCTTGTGCTTCTCGTTTCGCATGGCGCCTCGTTCCTAGAGCATGCGAAGCTTGACGGGCGACTCGTTGAGGATGCCGGCCTCCCGGATCTCGGCGAGCGCGGCGTCCACCGCCTTCGCGGGCGCGGGGTGGGTGAGGACGACGACGGGCACGAAGCCCTTCTCGTCCACGTTCGCCGTCTTCTGCGCGGCGGCGGAGATGGAGACGCCGTTCCGCCCGAGGATCGTCGTCATCGTGCCGAAGGCGCCCGCCTTGTCCGCCACGTTGAAGCGCAGGTAGAAGCGGCTCACGATGTCGCCCGGCGCGCGGAGCTTCGTCACGCCCTCGCCGTAGGTCGGCACGGCGCGCGCGTAGCGCACCTCGCCGTGGGCCATGTTGCGGGCGATGTCGCCGATGTCGCCCACGACCGTGGAGGCGGTGGGGAGGCGCCCGGCGCCGCGTCCGTAGAACATCGTGTCGCCCACCATGTCGCCGCGCACCATCGCGGCGTTGAAGACGCCATTCACGCTCGCGAGCATGTGGTCGAAGGGGACGAGCGTGGGGTGGACGCCCACCTCGATGTCCGCATCGTGCTTGGCGACGACCGCGAGCAGCTTGATGCGGTAGCCGAAGTCGGCCGCGTACTGCACGTCCTTGCCGGAGAGGTTCCGGATGCCCTCCACCTGCACCTGGTCGAGCGACGGCTGGAAGCCGTAGGCGAGGGCGCTGAGGATGCAGGCCTTGTGCGCCGTGTCGAAGCCGTCGATGTCGAGCGAGGGATCCGCCTCGGCATATCCGAGCTTCTGGGCGTCGGCCAGGATTTCGTCGAAGGGACGCCCCTCGTTCTCCATGCGCGTGAGGATGTAGTTGCAGGTGCCGTTGAGGATGCCGTGGATCTGCTGGATCTCGTTGCCGGCAAGGCCCTCGCGCACGGCGCGGATGATCGGGATGCCGCCGCCCACGGAGGCGCCGAAGTAGATGTCCACCCCGTTCTTCGCGGCCGCGTCGAAGATCTCCTTCCCGTATTCGGCGAGAAGCTTCTTGTTGGCCGTGACGACGGCCTTCCCGGCGTTGAGGGCCGCGAGGACGAACGTCTTCGCAATGCCGGTGCCGCCGATCGTCTCGACGACGATCTGCACGGACGGATCGGCGATGACGCCCTGCGCGTCCGTCGTCAGCACGTCCGGATCCACCGCCACGCCGCGGTCCGTCGTGATGTCCAGGTCCGCGATCTTCCGCAGCACGACGTCCACGCCCAGGCGTTCAGACATGACCCTGCGGTTGCGCAAAAGACCCTCCGCCACGCCCGCGCCGACCGTGCCGAACCCCAGGATGCCAACTCCGACTTCTTTCATCTTGCTTCCTCTTCTTCCTTTTCGCGCGCGGAAACCCTCCGCCGCCGCAGATGGCCCTATATGATACCGCACGAACCCCCTTGCGTCAAATGCCAATTCAGACTATACTATTGCACCAGTAGGATCAAAGGAAACTGCCATGCTGAAAAAAGTCGTTCTGCCCGTTTGCCTCGTGTTCGTCCTGGCCGCCCTCGCCGTCGGCGCCGTCTCCTGGGCCTGGTCGCGCCGCGATACGCCCGACTCCCGCCGCGCCGCGCGCAAGGAGACCGGCAAGGCGCTGCGGGCCTGCGCGCCCGAGGCGGTGCTGCCCTTCCTGGAGAAGCTGGCCGGTGAAACCGCGTTCCACACCTGGTTCGTCCCCGCCGCCGACGGCTCGGCGAGCCCCTGGCGGCTCTGGACCCTGCGCTGCGGGATGCTCACCGCCGTGCCCTACGACTACATCGGCCAGCTCACCGAGGACCAGTTCATCCGCTTCGCGGGCGACGGCGGCGCGAAGCCGGCGGACGCCGCCCGCCTGAAGGAGCTCCTCGCCTTCTCCGACAGGCTCCTCAAGCGGAACGTCCTCTCCGAACCCGCCGCGAACGCCCTCCGGGAACGCCGCCTTGACGGCTTCTTCCTCTCCGGCGACTTCGACGGCGCCATCGCCTACCTGGAGGGCGAGGGCGTGCCGAAGCGCTCGCCCGGCTGGTGCAGGGGCACCGCCGCCAAGCTCCGCGCCCACAAGGCCATGGCGGCCGGCGACAAGAAGGAGGCCGTCAAGCAGCTGCTTGCGTTCGGCGCGTTCATGCTCTCCGACGAGCAGAAGGACTTCGAGGACTGCGATCCCACCACGGGCATCGTCTACTCCCGCGACTGGGTCGTCGCCCGCAACTACATGCGCTGCGCGAAGATGAGCCGCGAGCTGGGCGACGCCGCGCAGGCCGACGCCTACCTCGCCGAGGCGAAGCGCTTCTTCGCCACGGCGCACGAAAAGGCCAAGGACGACCAGAAATCCCTCGACACGCTCCGGGCCGAAATGAAGGAGGCCGGCTGCGCCCTTCCCGCGCTCCCCGCCAAGACCAAGTGAAGATCCTCTTCCTCTTCATCGACGGCGTCGGGCTGCGGGAGCCGGCGGCGGACAACCCCGTCAACCCCGAGGTCTGCCCCGCCCTGTGCCGCCTCATCGAGCGGCACAGCGTCCCCATTGACGCCTGCCTCTCGGTCGAGGGGCTTCCGCAGTCCGCCACCGGACAGGCCACCATGTTCACCGGCGTGAACGCCCCCCTCTTCATGGGCCGCCACTGCGAAGGCTTCCCCGGCCCCGGACTGCGCCGGAAAATCGAGGAGGACAACCTCTTCCTCCAGCTCAGGGCCCGCGGCAAGCGCGTCAAGTTCGCCGACGCCTACCTCGTCGAATCCGCCGCCGAGCTCGTCCCCCGCCGCTTCAAGAGCGTCACCACCGTGATGGCCCTCACCACCCCCGAGGTCGTCTCCACCCTGGGCGACCTCCTCGACGACCAGGCCGTCATGCAGGACCTCACGCGCGAGACCATCCAGGACCGCTACCCCGACGTCCCCCTCGTCACCCCCGAGGACGCCGCCGAACACCTCTTCAACCTCGCCCGCGCCCACGACTTCACCCTCTACGAGTTCTTCCAGACGGATGTCTCGGGCCACTCGATGGACTACGACCGCGCCTGTTCCGTCCTGCGCACCTACGACCGCTTCCTTTCCACCCTCGTCCGCTTCACCGAGGCCGCCGGCATCACCCTTCTCATGACCGCCGACCACGGCAACATCGAGGCCATGAACGAGCGCGGCCACACCCGCAACCCCGTTCCCTTCATCGCCTTCGGCCCCCGCGAGGCCGAAATCCGCGCCCAGGTGAAGTCCCTCGTGGACGTCACCCCCACGGTCCTCAAGTACATCTAGCCTGCGCGGCGACAAACGCCCGGTGGACCGCCTTGTCCGCATACGGATCGTCCGCCGCCGCAAGTTCCGCCGCCGTGTAACCGCTTCGGATGCCGAGCAGCGTCACCACGCGCGCCGCCTCGTCCACCGCGAAGTCCAGCCGGAACATCCGCACCGAGAACGTCCCCGCGTTCGCCCCCGTGCGCACCACGCGCTTCCGCGAGGCGTCGAACGGCTCCCCCGCGAGCTGTAGCCTTGCCGTCGCGAGAAGATCCTGCCCGCCCGCCGCGCGCACGCACGCGGCCGCCGTCTCGAACGCCGCCGTGGCGACGACGCGCCAGTGGTCCTGGGCGTCCACCCAGCCCGCCTTCGCGCCGGGGAAGGCGTCCGCCGCCGGAATGTACGGCTTGATGTCCAGGATGGGCGTTCCGTCCAGCAGGTCCGCCTCCTCGACCTCGACGACGCGTCCCCGGACGGCGACGAGGCGCACGCAGGAAAGCCCGATTGGGTTGGGGCGGTACGGCGCGCGCGACGCGAAAACGCCCACGCGCGGAACACCCGGCGCCGTCACGGGCGGATGCGCCGTCGGACGCCACCCGCCGCCGTTCCGGTCGAAGACGAAGACGAGCCAGATGCGCGCGAACCCATCGAGGTCCCGGAGCGCCGTCTCGAAGTTGCGCCCCGCCGCCAGCTCCACCCGCCCCGCGCCGCCGGCGAACACGCCCTGCCGCGGCGCCTCGTACTTGCGCGCGGCCCCGCCGTGGAAGATGCCGATGGGCTCGAAGTTCATGCCGTCATCCGAAAAGCAAAAACCACCGCACGTGCGGTGGCCCTTGGAGTGGTGGCGAGAGGGGGATTCGAACCCTCAACCAGCAGATTATGATTCTGATGCTCTACCGTTGAGCTATCTCGCCGAACGAGAAAATAGTTTACCAGATTCCCCTCCGTCCCGCAACTGCAAAATCACGCAAAGAACGTCATGGACGTTTTCTTGTACTCGCGCGTGGAAAGGAGCATCACGGCGGGCACGGCGGCGCCGGCCACCCGGTTGACCTCTGCGGAAAGGGACGCAAACTGCGCGTTCGCCTCCGCCGCCGCGCGGGCGTGGACCATCGCGAAGAGGTTGTAGGGGAAGTTCGGCACCTCGGGCCGTTCGTAGCAGTGCGTCACCTCGCCGCGCGCCGCGAGCGCGCGGCCCGCCGCCGTCGTGTCGCCCGCCACCCGCCAGCAGCACATGCCGTTTGCGGACCACCCCGCGTTCCGGTGGTGGAGGAGAAGTCCGATGCGCTTGAGCCGCCCCTTCCGCCGCCAGATTTCCAGCGTCGAGAGGAGATCCCATTCCTTCATGCCCAGCCGCCCGGCGAGGGCCGCGAAGAAATCGGCCCGCGCCTCCGTGTCGCCCTGCAGCGCCCCGATGACGGCACGGTCCCGCGCCGTGACGGGCGGCAGATCGTCGCCCTCCGCCACGTCCTCCTCCCGTGCGCGCGTGGCGGCGCCGAAGACCACATCCACCTTGTAGCGGCGCGTCGCCGGCAGGACATGCAGGGCATACGGCCCCAGGCGCGCGGCCACCTCGTCCACCATCGCCGGGAAGATGTCCGCCGGATAGCTGAGCGTGAACCAGAGGTTCGGAACGCCCGGCCGCAGAGCGGACGTGGCTTCGCGCACGTAGCAGTGCGTCACGCCCGCAAGGGGCGTCAGCTTCGCCGCCGCCGCGTCAAGCGCCTCCACGGACACCGCGGCGGCGCAAAGCGCGGAACGGTAGCCGAGACGGCGCGTGTCGAAGACGGCGCCGAACCGGCGCACCGTCCCCACCGCCCGCTGGCGCGCCAGGCAGGCGAGGAGGTCCGCCTCGCCGCATCCCAGCTCGCGTGAAAGCTCCTCGAACGGACGCGCGCACAGCGGGATCCCCCGCTGCAGCGCGACCACCATCGCCGCGTCGTCCACGCTCACCGCTTGTTGTACGGATAGCTGACGACGTCGTCGACGATCTGGCGGGCGAGGTCGGCCGCAATGCGCTGCGCCGCGTCGCGCTGGCCCGTCAGCAGGTCTCCCTGCACGAGGAAGGTCGTCTCCGCCACGTACGTGCGTCCGTCCACCAGCACCTTGCCGGCCTCCTTGTCGACGAGCGACACCTTGGCCGTCACGAAGTAGCGGTACTCGCCCGCGCGCATGCCGTAGCCGCGGTCGTAGGAGACCGGGCGGCGCTCCGCCTTCACGAGCGCGCCCTGCACCTCGATGGACGAGTCGCCGGAGCGGCGGATGGAGAACGTGCCCTCGCGCTGGAACTCGCGGAGCGTGTACTGCGTCACGATCGGGCCCAGCTCGGCCGACTGCGTGCGGTTCTCGAACACGGGCACCGCGACCGTGCGGATCTCATCCGGCACGCGGGACGTCCACCGGTAGTCCGGCAGACCCGAGCAGCCACAGAGCGCCAAGGCGGGAACGAGAAGGAGGAATGCGCGACGTTTCATGGACCTGGTACCTTTCAGTTGTTCGGCTCGGCGGCGGGCGGGACGGCTGCGGGCGGCGGTTCCGCCAGTTCGGCGATGCGCGCCCGCACGGTCTCCGCATGGGGGGAATCTGGATATTCGGCGAGGAAACGCTCCCACGACGTGCGCGCCGCATGGCGCGTGCGCTGCTTCGAGTCGTAGAACTTCGCGCTCCGGTAGGCGTCCTCCTCCATGTAGCGCTTCAGTTCCTCGGCCCACCCCTTCAGCTCCTCGGCCTGCTCAAGGTCGGGCCGCCGCGCCAGCGTCATCTTCAGATAGCCCATCGTGTCGCGGCAGCGCGGGATGTTGTACGCGAGGCGGCGGCACAGCCACATGCGCGCCCGCGCCTCCAGGTAAGCCGCCCGGCGCGCCTCGACGGAGACGGGGTACTTGCTCTGCAGCGTCGCGTAGACCTTGCACGACTCCTCGTACTGGCTGTCCTGCTCGCGCAGGTCGGCGATCTTGAGCATCGCCTCGGGCACGTAGGGGGCACCCGGCGCGCGCCGCACGATCGACTCGTAGTGCTGGCGCACGAGGCGGTTCGAGAGGAACGAGAAGCCGAACCAGGACTTCTTCTTCTCGACCATCGTGTTCACGAGCCGGTAGCCGTATTCCACGAGCTCCTGGTACCTGCAGTCGCGCGCGTAGAAGTCCAGCAGGTATTCCAGCTGGTCGAACGCCTCCTCGTAGTCCTCCAGTGGACCGGCCAGCAGCTTCACGAACCGCAGCTGCGCCTGCGGCGCCTCCTTCGAAACCGGCCATTCGCGCACGAGCGCGTCGTAGGCCTTCGCGGCCCCCTTGGAATCGCCTTCCGTCTCAAGTTCCTGCGCGAAGGCGAACTGCTCCGCCGGCGTGTCGCGCTTGACGCCGAACCACCAGCTCTTCTCGCGGCGCTCGGGCTTCTTCACGTCGTCGAGCCCGTCGAAGCCCGGATAGGCGTCCGTCGCATACGGCGAGTTGCCGCCCGTCGAGGCCCCCGCCACGCTCCGCGCCGGCGCCGCCTGAACCGCACCCAGCGCCATCATCGCGACGGCGCACAATCCAATTTTCCAAAACGTGTTGCCCATGCCCTGTCCGTTATCCGTTTTCGTACCGTTTCCACACAGTATACCACATCACACGCGCCCCCGCCACCCGCTTCCAGGCGACGCGAGATTCCGCATCTGGGGAAGGGACGCACGCCGCCGCGTCCGGGCACCGGAAGAAGTATGCCACATCGTCCCCGCGTCAGTCGGCAAGCGGGAAGGCGCGGGCCTTGAACGACACGGTGACGGGCACGCCCGCGCGGCACTGGATGCCCTGCGCGGCGTTGATGAGGTCGTTGCCGCACCACATCCGCGCGCCTTCGGCCGCGGGCACGCCCGCCTCCTCGGCCGTCACGACGCCCCACGGGCGCCGCGTGTTGCAGACGGCGTGGCGGTGGTCGTTCGTGCTGACCGCCTTCGGCACGTTCCAGCCCGTCCCCGCCTCGAAGCCGCCGTCCAGCAGCGCCGCGCCGTCGACGCGGACGTCGTCGTAGAGCGTCTTCTCGCCGCGCGCGCCCATGGCGATGACGGCGAAGCGCCCCGACGCCGACGGCGTGAACGAGAAGCGGTAGCTCTGCCACCGCGCAAGGTCCGCCGCGCCGAACGAGGCCACGATCCGCCGGCCCCGCGCCCAGTCCGGAACCGTACACCCCTGGAGGTCCGACGCGCAGCGCGCCGTCCCCTCCGGCAGCTCGCCGTCGAAGCGCAGGTCGATGCGCACGCTCGCGAGGGCGTATTCGCCGCCGAGGGGGCGCGGCGGCGTCACCCCCTCGCCGAAGCGGACGGCCGGCGAGGCGCGCCGCGCGCTTGCGTAAAGGCCCATCTCGGCGAAGCGGAGGGGCCCCAGGCGGCGCGCCCCCTCGCTTCCCGGGCGCAGCGACCAGTCCATCCCCGCATAGTCGGCGAGGCCGGGGTCGTCCGCCGCCACGAGGTTGTTCGTCACGCAGCACGTCGCGGCAACCTTCCTCCAGTTCTGGAGCTCGACGCCTCCGTGGCAGCCGACGAGCACGTTGTTCGTCAGCACGTTGAAATGCGCGTCGTGCGCGGAAACGGGGTCGGCGAACGCGAGGGCGCGCGCCATGTTCGGGTAGCGGGCGCGGGCGCGCGCGCCGTGCGGGCCGTCCATGTAGCGCTTCAGCCCCTTGTAGACCTTGCTCTCGGCGCCCTTGGCCGCATAGGGCCGGGCGAAGCTGTCGACGCCGCGGCTCCCGAGCGAGAGGCCGTACGCGCAGTTGAGGATGAGGTTGCCGTAGACCCGGTTGTCGTGGCCGCCGCCGATGTAGACGCCCTTCGACGCGCGGTTGATGATGTTCCCCCGCACGGTGACGCCCGCGCTCCAGTCGTCGAGGTAGACGCCCTCCGTATGCGCGGTGCGCGGCTGCTTGCCCGTCATGTGGATGAGGTTGTGCTCGATGACGGTGCCGCGCTTCGTCCAGTCGCGCTGGCAGCAGTAGACAGCGCCCGCGTCGTCGTTGTACGTGCAGCAGTCGTGGCAGACGTTGAAGCCGATATAGTGGTCGCTGCCGTCGAAGGCGATCGCCTGATGGCGCGTGTGATGGATGAGGTTGTGCGTCGCGCGGCTGCCGACGCCGCGCAGCTGGACGCCCGGGCGGTAGTTCGGCACGACCTCGCCGAAATGGTGGATATGGTTGTTGTCCGCCACGTGGCACGCGGGCGCGCCGTCTTCGCCGCCGGCGAGCAGGATGCCGCCCTCGCCGAGGTCGTGGAAGTCGCAGCCCACGACGCGGTTCGAGACGCCGCCGTCGACGATGCATCCCCACGACGACGTCTGGCGCACCGTCGAGCCGGTGAGCGTGCAGCTGCGCGCCCGCCTGAAGACGAGCGCCGGCCGGCGCGCGGCGGCGAAGACGAGGTCCTCGAAGGAGACGTGCGCGACGTCGACGGCCCGCACGAGCGTCTCGGAGAAGGCCGCCGTCACCGCGGCCCCTTCGCGCGGCAGCCAGCAGAAGAGCCGCCGCGTCGCACGGTCGAGCGCCCACTCGCCCGGCGCGTCGATCTCAGAGAGGGCATTGAGCGCCCGGAACTGGCCGCCGGCCCTGATGCCGAACCCGATCGGCGCGGGATCGACCGAGACGCGCTTGGCCGCGACGTCGACGCCCCTGACGCGCACCGTCGCGTCGGCCCATTCGTACACCCACAGGCCGTACATCCAGAGGTCCGGCTCCTGCGCCCAGCGCGCGAGGCGCGGGCTGTCGAAGACGAAGACGCCCGAACGGCAGAAGGATGCGTCGTGCGACGTCTCGACCGCGCCGACGTTCGCGCCCGTCCGCGCATATCCGTCGTTCGGCCACCGCGCCTGCGGGAGGCGCCGCCCCTCGCAGAAGAGCGAGATCGGCGACGTACACAGCCGCTCGGGCGTCCCGCAGCCGCCGTTCGTGAAGCCCGGCAGGTCGCCCGCGCCGCCGAGGGTCGCGACGCGCACGTGGCGGCGGGCCTCGCCGCCCAGGAGCGCGAGGGCCTTCCCGTCCTCCACCGCGCGCCACGCCGTCAGCGTCACGCCGCCCGAGACGACCGCCCTGCCGCGATGCGCCGCGCGCCAGACGACGGGCTGCCGTGCCGTGCCGCCGTCCGCCGCCGTCAGCTCAAGCGTCTTCGCCTGCGCGTAGACGCCGTCGGCGAGGACGACCTCGGCGCCGCCCTGCGCAAAGGCGTCCGGCCGCGCGGCCCGTGCGCGCCGCAGCGCGTCGCGCGCGCCTTCCAGCGTGCGCAGCGGCGCGGCGGGCGTGCCGGGCGCCGCGTCGTTCCCGTGCGGCGCGACGTGGATCTGAATTGCGGCAAGGACCGCGAATACCGTGGAGACCATGACGAGACCTTTCCCTTGAAGCGCTATTCGATGACGACGCTTGTGCCGACGTCACACATGCCGCGGAGCTTCTCCGCGTTCCAGTTCGCGAGGCGGAAGCAGCCATGCGACTCCGCGCGGCCGATCCGCTCGGGGGAGGGCGTGCCGTGGATGCCGTAGGTGGGCAGGGAGAGGCCGATCCACGACGTCCCGACCGGGTTGTTCGGCCCGGGCGGGTAGATGTGGCGCGCGATGCGCCCGCCCGGCCCCGCACGCGGCGCGGTGTAGGTGTAGTTCGGCTTCGGGACGAGCGCCGTCACCTGCACCTCCCCGGCCGGGGGGCGCTTGCTCTTCTCCGCCGCGATCGAGCAGGGGAAGAGGCCGATCATCCGCCCCGCCGCGTCGAAGGCCGTGATTTCGAGGCGGGCGAGCGAGACGCGCAGGACGCTCGCCTCGCCGAGGGGAAAACGGCGGGAGGCGCCGCGCACCGCAACGGGCGTCGTCCGGGGAAGGACGACGCGCGCGCCGACGGGCGGGTTCGGCCAGGCCAGCGCGGGGTTGAGCCGCCGCAGGAGCGTGACGGAACAGTGTCCGCGTTCGGCGAACATCTCCGCGAGGGATTCGTACCCCATCGTGGCGAGCTGCGCCTTCTCGGCGGGCGCGGCGGGAATCCGCCCGCACGCCGCATGGTCCGCCGCCGTCACGACGACCGTCTCGAAAAGGTTCGTCTCCCCCGCGAAGAACCGCGCATGCGCCGTCGCCTCCGCGCCGGGGACGTACGCGAGGCCGTTCACGGCGCAATAGGTCGCAAGCGCCACCTGCGTCTTGCGTCCGCACTGTCCGTCGAGCGTGTTGCAGGAGAACCCCCGGCGGTCGAGGCTGATCTGGAGCGCGAGGACGCGCTGCTCCCGGGGCGACAGCGGCATGCAGGGCTGCGGCGCACCGAAGAGAACGCCGCACCCGGACAATGCCGCCACACAAGCGAGCAGGTTCTTTGCCGAACGGAAAGCCATGCCGCCTAGCACTTCTCCAGCGCCTGCTTCAGGTCGGCGATGAGGTCGTCGGGGTCTTCGAGTCCCACCGAGAAGCGGATGAGGTCCGGCGGGATGCCGGCGGCCACAAGCTGTTCGTCCGTCAGCTGGCGGTGCGTGTGCGAGGCGGGGTGGAGGACGCAGCTCCAGGCGTCGGCGACGTGCGTGACGATACCGATGAGCTTGAGGGCGTCCATGAACCGGATGGACGCCTCGCGCCCGCCCTTGATGCCGAACGTCATCACGCCGCAGGGGCTCGGTCCCTTGAACTGCTTCACCACGAGCGCGTGGTCGGGGGAGTCGGGGAGGCCCGCGAAGTTGACCCACGCGACCTTCTCCTGCGCGCGCAGCCACGTCGCGATCCTGAGCGCGCTCTCCGCATGGCGGCGGATGCGCACGTGGAGCGATTCGAGGCCGATGTTCAGCAGGAAGGCGTTGAACGGCGAGGGGATCGCGCCGTAGTCGCGCATGAGCTGGGCGGTGCACTTGACGATGTAGGCCATCTTGCCGAAGCTCTTCACGTAGGAGAGGCCGTGGTAGGAGGGGTCGGGTGCGACGAGGCCGGCGAAGCGGTCGGGATACCGGGACCAGTCGAAGGCGCCGCTGTCGACGATGCAGCCGCCAACCTGCGAAGAGTGTCCGTCCATGTACTTCGTCGTCGCGTGCGTCACGATGTCGCAGCCGAATTCGAAGGGACGGCAGAGAACCGGCGTCGGGAACGTGTTGTCCACGATGAGCGGCACGCCGAAGCGGTGGGCGGCCTCGGCGAACTTCGCGATGTCGAGGACGACGCCGCTCGGGTTCGCGACCGTCTCGCCGAAGACGCACTTCGTGTTCGGGCGGAACGCGCGCGCGATCTCCTCCGGCGGGGCCTTCGGGTCGACGAACGTCGTCTCGATGCCGAGCTTCTTCAGGGAGACGGCGAGCAGGTTGAACGTGCCGCCGTAGATCTGCGCGGAGGCGACGACGTGGTCGCCCGCCCCGCAGAGGTTGAGGATTGCGAACGTCGAGGCGGCCTGCCCCGAGCTCGTGAGGATCGCCGCCACGCCCCCCTCCAGCGCCGCGATCTTCTTCGCGACCTGGTCGTTCGTGGGGTTCGCGAGGCGCGTGTAGAAGTAGCCGCTCGCCTTCAGGTCGAAGAGGTCGGCCATCTGCTCGCTCGTCTCGTACCTGAAGGTGGTCGAGGCGTAGATCGGCACCTGGCGCGGCTCGCCCTTCTTCGGCTGCCAGCCGCCCTGGACGCACAGTGTATCAACGGTCATGTTTTTCTCCTTCCAGTCTTTCATTTGAGGCCCGAACGCTCAACGACTTAACAACTTAACGACTTAACAACTTAACTACTTAACCACTTAACCACAACTTAACTACAACTTAACTACTTAACTACTTAACCACTTAATCACTTCCTGACGGTGCCGTCGCCCGTGACGACGTACTTGTAGGTGGTCAGCTCCTCCAGGCCCATCGGACCGCGCGCGTGGAGCTTGTCCGTGGAGATGCCGATCTCGGCGCCCATGCCGAACTCGGCGCCGTCCGTGAAGCGGGTCGAGGCGTTGTGGTAGACGGCCGCCGAATCGACGAGGCGCAGGAACGCCCGCGCCCGCGCGGCGTCGTTCGTCACGATGCAGTCGGAATGGTGCGAGCCGTGGCGGTTGATGTGGTCGATCGCCGCATGGACGTCGCGGACGATCCCCACGTTCATCTCAAGAGACAGGAACTCGCGTCCCCAGTCCTGCTCCGTCTCGTGCAGCACGACGCCCCGATCCGCCGCCCACGCCCGCACCATTGGCAGGAAAAGCGGCGCAAGCCTTTCGTGGACGAGCAGGCATTCCGCCGCGTTGCAGGCGCTCGGACGCTGGACCTTCGCGTTGTCGAGGATCGCAAGCGCCATCGCGAGATCGGCCTTGTCGTCCACGTAGACGTGGCAGACGCCCTTGTAGTGCTTGAGGACGGGAACGAGCGCCGCCTCGCACATCGCGCGGATCAGGCGCTCGCCGCCGCGCGGGATCGCCACATCCACGTACTCCGGCATCCGCACGAGCGCGCGCACGCCCGCGTGGTCCGTCGTCTGCACGAGCAGCACCGCGTCGAGGAGCACGGACGGATGCGCCGTGCCGCACCAGCGCGCGAGCCCCTTCTGCACGGCCTCGGCGAGCGCCCGGTTCGAACGCAGCGCCTCCTTCCCGCCGCGCAGGATGATTGCATTCGAGGTCTTGAAGCAGAGCGCCGCCGTGTCGACGAAGACGTTCGGGCGCGACTCGAAGACGACGGCGACGACGCCCAGCGGTTCGCGCACCTTCACGATGTGGATGCCGCTCGGGCGGTCGCGCTCCAGCAGCGTCTCGCCCACGGGGTCGGGCAGCTGCGCCACGAAGCGCACGCCGTCCACCATCGCGCGGAACCGCGCGGGCGTGAGCGTGAGCCGGTCGACGAGCGCGGGGGCAAGCCCCGCCGCGCGCGCGGCCGCGACATCCTCCGCATTCGCGGCCGCGATCTGCGGTTCGGCCGCCTCCAGCGCCTCCGCCACGGACAGCAGCGCAGCATTCTTATCGCGCGTCTCCAGCGTCCGCAGCGCGCGCGACGCGGCGCGCGCCCTCTTCCCCAGGTCCCGGATTTCCTCTTCAACCGTCATTTCTCCACCCTTTCCTTGAAAGGCTCCAACACCAACTCGGCGACCTCGCACGCATCGGCCTCATGCGCCTTCAGAACCTCGATGAACGCGGCCGTGGCGCCCTCCGGCGCGACGAGCCCCTTCTTCGGCGAACGCTTCGAGAGGCGCACGCCCTGATACCAGAGGCCGTCGCCGACGGACGCCCCGTTGCCGTCCTCGAAGCGCAGGCGCACCCACACGGGCGCGCCGCCCTTCTTCAGCCTCACGGCAAAGCGCAGCCGCCGGTCTCCCGCCGGCACCGTGCAGCGGCGCCGTTCGACCACGGGACCAAGCTGCGTCGGCGACGCGGCGGGCACAACGGGTGGCGGCGCGAGCACCTCCGGCCCCGGTACTTCGGCGATCTTCACGTCCGACAGATCCTCGCGCGGCGGCAGGGCGCTCACGAAGTGCGCCGCGCACCACACGCCCGCGAGCGCCACGACGAGCGCGCCCACGACGAACGCCGCCCCGAACGGTCCGTGCGGACGCGGGGCTGGGGCGGGCGGAGCGGCGATGGAAGGGGTAACGGGCGCCGTTTTCTTCTTTTTTTCCTTCCCGGACTTTCCAAAACGTTCGGCGCCCCGTACCTCGGCGTGGCGGCGCTCCTCCGCGCGCGCGCGCATCCAGGGCGCCTCGTCGAGCCCCTGTCCGTTCATCTTCGCGCGGTAGCCCTCCAGGTCAAAGGGCAGCGAGCGGAAGGAGACCGTGCCCGTTCCGTCATCGTAGAGGCAGTAGAAGCTGCGGCACACGCCACTGCGGGGATACCCCACGCTTCCCACGTTGACGAGGTAGCGCTTGCCCGGCTCCAGCACGAAGTCCATCGGCTCCAGCGCATGCGGCTCGCCGCTCGTTCCCAGCACGAAGATGCCGGGCTTGTGGCTGTGGCCGACGAAGAGGAGCGGTTCGGCGCGCGCGCGCCAGGAGGGCCGCGCGTCAGACGGCTCCAGCACGTAGTTGAACCGCGTGGGATCCGAGAACTCGCCGTGCGCACAGGCGAAGCCCCCCGCCGGACCGGGGAAATCGCAGACATGCGGCAGGTGGCGCAGCCAGTCGAGCGCGGAAGGCGCGAGCGCCGCGCGGTGCCGCGCCACGGCGGCGGCGGCAAAGGAGGTGAAGTCCTCCACGGGGAACCGTCCCGACACGGCATCGTCGTGGTTGCCCGCAAGGCACACATGCGCCCGGCGGTAGACGAGCTCAAGCGCCGCGACCGGATCGGGACCGTATCCGAGTACGTCACCGAGGCAAATGATCTTCTCCGCACGCGCATCGGCGGCATCCGCGAGAACCGCCCGGAGCGCGGTCTCGTTCGCATGGACGTCCGAGATGATCGCGTAGCGCATGGGGAGCCCCCTTCTAGAGCGCGCTGCCGGGCACGAAGGTGCCAACGTCGCGCCCCGCGAAGATGCGGGCAAGCACGTGCGGCTGCACGGCGTTCGCGATCACCACGTTCGCGCCGCTCCTGGCGGCGTTCTGCACGGCCTTGAGCTTCGAATCCATGCCGCCCTTCGAGAGCGAGCCCTTCTCGCCGGGCTTCACGAGCTTGAGCGCGTCGCGCACCTTGCCGATCGCGGGGACCCGCTTCCCCTCCGCGTCGAGAAGGCCGTCCACCGTTGTGAGGAGGACGAGCGCGTCGGCGTGGACGAGCTTCACGATGAGGGAGGAGAGCCAGTCGTTGTCACCGAAGGTGAGGCCCTTCAGCTCCTCGTCCGCCACGATGTCGTTCTCGTTGATGACGGGCACGATGCCCGCGCGCACGAGGTGGTCGAGCGACCGGCGGAGGTTCGCGACGCGGCGGTGGTCCGCGAAGTCGGAGTGCGTGAGGAGGACCTGGCCGATCTTCACGCCGCGCGCGGCGAAGAGCCGTTCGTACTCGGTGATGAAGCGCGGCTGGCCGACGGCCGCGCACATCTGGACATCCGAGACCTCGGCGGGACGGGCCTTGAGCCCCAGCGCCTCGACGCCGGCGGCGACCGCGCCCGAACTCACGAACAGCACCTCCGGCCCCATCTTGCGCAGTTCGCAGACGCCGTTGACGACGCGCCGCAGCGCGGCGGAGTCGGGGCGGCCCGTCTTCTTCGCGATCGAGTGCGTGCCGACCTTCACGACGACGCGCCGCGCGTCCCGCAACACCGCGCGCTCCCTCAACAGATTGTCAGATTCTTTCATCGGTGGATAGTATAACAAAAAAGGCGCCGCAGGGGCGACCACGGGGGCGCGGGCCGCCGGGGACGTCGGCCCCTACCACGCCCCACGCCCGCGCGCACCACATGGTAGGGCGCGACGTCCCCGGCGCGCCGCGCCCACGAGGATGCGGGCCGCCGGGGACGTCGGCCCCTACCACGCCCCGCACCACGCAACGCGCCGCGCCCTGTCCGCTGAGTGGGGGGATGAGGTCTTGACTACTTCAGATTCCACTTGAGGACGCCGCCGGAGAAGTCCTTCCGGAGCTTGACGACGAGACGCACGGCCTTCGCCCGGACCGGAGCGAAGGACACGCCGTTGAAGCGGTTGGCGACGCCGGGGCGTTCCGTCGTGACATCCCGCCACGGCGCCTCGGAGGAGGCCTTCACCTGCACCTTCCAGCTCGCCGGCACGCGGCACGCGCCCACGCCCGTGTCGTCGAACCAGTAGACCTCCGCGCCGGAGACCTCCTCCGCCTCCGGCAGCTCGTACGAGACCCACTCCTCGCTGCCCCTGTGGGGCCAGAAGGTCAGGCGGCGGAGCTTCCGGTCGCCCGAGCCCTTCGGCTCGATCCCGTCGCACAGCGCGTCCGTCGTGTCGGTCTCGCAGCAGTGCGAGGCCTTCGTCTCGAAGGAGACGGACACGAGGGCGGGATCGGCTTTCACGGGGAAGAAGACCTGCATCTCGCCGGCGCCGCGGTGACACCACGCGAAGTACGGAATCAGCGTCAGGGTGGTCGGCGTCGACACGCAGGACCTGAGGCCGCGCGTCACGGTCCGGGCGGGACATGTCAGCGCGGGATAGGCATTCCCCAGCACGTCGACCGCCGTCTCGGTGAACACGGCGTCGGGCGCGACCGCCTTGTCCAGCGCGCGGCCGCCGTTGTCCACGCCCTCGGCACAGTAGAGGATCGGGCCCCGCTCGACCGCGAGACGGTCCCTGTCCGCCACCACGGCGTCGTGGGCCTTGATGCGGCGCACCGACATGTTCATGTCGATCGTGACGACATCGCCCTGCTTCCACGCGCGGTCCAGCACGCAGTATCCCTTCCGGGGCTCGGCCTTCACGGCCGCGCCGTTCACCGCCACCGAGAAGTCCGCGAGGGTGCCGGGGACGACCTGCTCGTAGAGGTCGCTCGGCACGGGCCGCCCCACGCACCAGCCCGGGATGCGCACGTGAAGCGCGAAGCGCTGTCCGTCCCTCGACGGCGTCACCGTGACGGCGCTCGTGCCGGACCAGGGATACGCGGTGCGCTGCGCGAGCTTCACGTCGCCGCCCGCGAGATTCAGCCGCGCCTCGGACGCGACGAAGAGGTTCACGTACGCCGCGTCGCCGCGCGTCGCATAGGCGAACTGCGCGATCTGGGGGATGAAGCGGACGATGTTCACCGGGCAGCAGCTGCAGCCGAACCACTTCGACCGACTGTATCCGCCGCGAGACGCCAGGGGATTCTCGTAGAAGAACTCGTCGCCCCCCAGCGAGACGCCGCTCAGGAAGCCGTTGTAGAGCACGCGCTCCAGCACGTCCACGTACTTCGCGTCGCCCCGCATCAGGAACATGCGCTGGTTCCAGAGGGCGTTCGCGATGCTCGCGCACGTCTCGAGGTACGCCCCGTCGTTCGGCAGCTCGTAGTTGGCGCCGAAGGCCTCGCCATCCGGACGCGCCCCGATGCCGCCGCTCAGATGGAGCTTCTTCCCGACGACGTTCGCCCAGAGGGCGTCGATCGCCTTCACGTACGCGCCGTTGCCCGTGAGCGCCGCGACGTCCGCCATGCCGCAGTAGAGGTATCCGGCGCGCACCGCGTGCCCCACGGCCTCGCGCTGCCGCGTCACCGGCAGATGGTTCTGGTTGTACGCCCCCGACAATCTCATCTCCTTCTCGCCACCCGCCACGAGATCGCCCTCCTGGGAGAAGACGTTCGCCGCGCGCGTGCCGCCGTTCGCGGCGCCGCGCCGGTCGAGGAAGTGCTTGGCGAGTTCCAGGTAGCGCGCCTCGCCGGTCGCGCGGTAGAGCTTGCAGAGGGCGAGCTCGATCTCCTCGTGTCCGGGCACGGCCTTGAGCTGCGTCGGGCCGGGGCCGAACGTCCGGTCGATGAGGTCGGCCGAACGGATCGCGACGTCGAGAAGCGTCCGCTTCCCCGTGACCTCATGGTAGGCGACGGCCGCCTCGTACATGTGGCCGACGTTGTAGAGCTCGTGGCTGAAGTGGCAGTTGCTCCACCGCGTGGGCCCCATCATGCCGTAGTCCGTCTTGCCGTCCTTCTGCCCGTAGGTGAAGCCGAGCGTGCGGGACGGGTAGAGATAGCCGTCCGGCTCCTGGGCCTTTGCGATCAGGTTGATCAGGTCGTCAAGGTACTTCTCGAGCTTCGGGTCCGGATGCGTCGAGAGCGTGTAGGCCGCGCCCTCGATGATCTTGTAGACGTCGGAGTCGTCGAACGGGATTCCGCGAAACGTGCCCCAGTTGCGCGCCGCCGCGTTGCGGAAGTTCGGGATGCGGGCGTCCTCGCTCTTGCGGAAGTCGGCCCACACCGTGACGAGACGGTTCGTCTCGAAGCGCGGCAGCCAGAACCCCGCCGTCACGGTGACGTTCGTCATCTCGGCGGGGCGGAACGGATAGTCGCCCGCCCAGCAGGCCCACCATGCCACCAGCGCGCCCAGCGTCACCAGGCGTTTGCAAAGCGAGCGCCCTGCGTCTCGGTCTTTCCGCCGGCGCGATGCCCCCGCGTCAGCCCATACGCGCAGATTCCCTTCACGTGCTTTTTCCCTCGACATGGATTTCCCTTGTCCTTTCCTTAATCAGCAAGTGCATAATTTGCGCGAACTATATCTAAAATCGCAGTTGATGTCAATGGTCGGGTGCGATGTCCCCGGCGCGCCGCGCCCACGGGGACGTCCACGGGGACGCGGGCCGCCGAGGACGTCGGCCCCGACCACGCCACACGCCCGCGCGCACCACATGGTCGGGCGCGACGTCCCCGGCGCGCCGCGCCAACGGGGACGTCCACGGGGATGCCCACGGGAACGCGGGCCGCCGAGGACGTCGGCCCCTACCACGCCACGCCCGCGCGCACCCCATGGTAGGGCGCGACGTCCCC
>ERZ1026780.669-NODE-669-length-25720-cov-14.015741_pt1 | contig 25720 bp, 27 predicted proteins | sample MGYA00380126_ERZ1026780 | MGnify/ENA primary metagenome ERZ1026780 (study PRJEB33269, sample SAMEA4719762) | human gut metagenome | biome: human-associated habitat; feature: organic feature; material: feces | place: Cameroon | collected 2013-10 ... | reverse complement strand
ACTTCCTACACTTGAAAAGTGCGAACATAAAAACAGTTTCATCCATATCCTCCTTTATAAATTTGTTGCTCAATTTCGTGTTCAATTTATACCATAAAACTTGTGAACAATTCTACCTAAACTTTTGTGAGATATGAGAAAAGTCCGAACAGTTTTCTGCCCGGACTTCCTCGCTCAATCATAAATCAATTCCGCTTTCACGACTTCCTCTGCCTGTGCCTTGCAAGCATTCATCTCATCCCGAAGCCGCTCAAAATCACGCTCAACAGTCCGCTTATTCACGCCGAACTTAAAAACCAGCTCGTCCATTCCCACAAAAGCCCCTCTGCGGAGCATCTCGTCAATCTGAATAATGCGTGTAGTGCGGCGGATGTCGTCGCGTTTTTTATCACAAGCCATGTTTGATTCCATAATAAGCAATTGTAACACAGTTTTTTTTTGGGGGTGTGTCCGCAAAACAATTTGCGGACCGGGCTTTCCATGAGTTTTCAAGGAAAACTCACTACAAAAACGGTTATCCGTTTTTGCTGGCTTCGGCTTCCGCCTCCGACCAAACGCTCCGCGTTTGTTTTCGCGCATTTTACAAAATGCGCTCACCATTCCAATCCCTCACACAAGAAATTCCTACTCCCTCAGCAGCTTTTTTACCTTCCGTTTCAGCAAAAAGACAATCAGAAATTCCGTCAAAGACAAAAACAAAATCATCAAAAAAAAACTGCGTTTTCCATATCTCCTCCAGCTTGCATTTACAATTCGATTTTTAAAACGACATTCCGGCAATCAATCCGCATAAGCTGCGCCTTGAAAGACATTTTTTCAGGTTTTGCGGCACGGATTATTTTTGCGGCGGCAGCACGGACATAACCGGCTTTTTCAAGTCCTGGGTTTCTGGCGAAACGTAAAGTTTTGGATTGCAGTTCAGCCCGTCCTGCTCTTTGAAAACACAAACCAGTTTTTCCCGCAATTGATAAGAATCTGCTTTTCCGACATAACAACCTCCAAATCTCGCGGCGCAACTTCACAAAAAACCGCGCGCTCGCTTTATCTTTTTTCATTATAAAACGCAAGAACGACATGGAGTGTCGGAGAGAAAAAGAAGAGCAGCGGACACTCTAAGAAGTCATATTACAGAAAGCTTTTAAAGACTTGAAAAAAAATTGTTTAATGTAATATTACGGCAGGTTTGTTGAATAAATACTAATGTTCTAAGTTCTGCCGTAAAAAGTTTGAGGTTTATTGGAGGGGTTTAAAGTACAGGAAATATATAATGAAAAAACAAAATTTAGCCGCGTGTTTTTCCGTAATCACCATTGTATTTACAATAATTGGTTGTAAGATAGAATCAACTTCCAAAACGAATTATGAAGAAAAACTTTATGTTTCAGCAGTAAAGTTTGAGGCAGAATCTTCCCCAGACGATACAGATAGATATAGCGTAAAAATTACAATGTCCACTGCAACAGACGGTGCAGTAATTTACTATAGCATAGATGGAACAGAGCCAACCGCAGAAAGCACAAAATACAAAGAACCATTATATTTCAATAAAGACACACAGTTAAAAGCTTTTGCAATAAAGGAAGGTTTAAAAAACAGCCCGATTTCACTAGCAACTCTTTCAATAAGTTCAAAAACAATAACAAAAAAAGTTTATATATGTGCAAAATGCAAAAAAGAATATAATACAGCACAAGAAGCCGCTGACTGTTGTGCGGAAAAAACAGACACATCAATTCCTTTAGATGTTACAGAATTAAAAGCCCATCCAAAAGATTCTGCAGTTATACTTACCTGGAAAGATGCTTCTGACAATGATATTTTCGGCTATATTGTAAACTGGGAAGTTTTAGATACAAGTCGCAATTTATCTGCCCTTGAAAAAGATAGTTTTATTATTGCCAATAAAAAGGAAAGTTGCATTATTACAGGTCTTACAAATGGCAAGGAATACACATTCACCGTAAAGACAATGGACACAAGCGGAAACATAAGCAAAGGTGTGACAGTAAATGCAGCACCAAAATCTATTCCTGCCGGCAAAGTCATGGAAATCAAACTTGAGGCCCCAAACGCAAAAAGCAATACAACTGTTAAAGTAACAGTGAACATCTCGACTAGAGCAGAAAAAATTGAAAAGGTCGTATACAAGAAAGACGGAAGCGAGAATGCTGCAAAACTGCTTTCAGATGCTGAAGCAAAAGAAGCAAATCAAAACAGCACCGACAATAAAGAATGGAATTTTGTGCTTAAAGCCACAGATGAGAGCGCCAACGGAATATATACTGTTGCAGTTCTTGATTCAGACGGACGCGAAAAAACATCGCAGATAGAAATTAAAAACTTTGACTTTACCCCTCCTGAAAAAATAAAAAACGTCACTACCAACTATTCAAGCGAATCAAATGTTATAACACTAAACTGGGACACTCCTATCGACAGTGATTTTAATCACGTAAAAATATCTTACACAACAAACGACGGGTCAACGGATTCAGAAAGATCCGAACCCATAAACGAAAATACCGACAGCAGGACATTTACTGGAATAGATAAAACAAAAAACTATTACACATACTATATAAAGAGTGTGGATTCTGTCGGAAATGAGAGTTTAGAAATAAAATATAAAGTAAGAGTAAATAAAACAAAGAGTTACGTACCAGAATACTTTGTAAAAATTCCTGCCGTTTCAATAAACGGAACTGAAAGCATGAAACCTAGTTCAGAAGTATTTCTAACCAACCGTGCGATGGAAATCGCTTCTTTTTACATGAGTGACCACCCTGTAACAAGGGCTGAATACAAAGAAGTTATAGGCAGAGATCCAAGCACAGCCAGCGCATACGATGCAAATGGTAATATTCTTACAGGAAACGCAACAGCAAATAATCCAGTTAATTATATAAACTGGTATGATGCAATAGTTTACTGCAATATGCTTTCTTTGCAAGAAGGACTTTCTCCTTGCTATACAATCAATGGCTTTACCAACCCTGACAATTGGGGAAATGTTCCGGGTTCAAAAAATGACATATGGAACAGCGTAGAATGCGACTGGAATGCGAACGGCTACCGCCTGCCTTCAGAAGCTGAATGGGAATGGGCTGCACGCGGTGGCGAAAGCTACATTTATGCAGGAAGTAATAATATAAATGAAGTCGCATGGTATGGCGTAAACACCAATTCTACAGGAACAAGAGAAGTAAAGGTAAAAAAAGCCAATGGCTATAAACTTTATGACATGAGCGGAAACGTTAAGGAATGGTGCTGGGACTGGTATGGAAGAATATCCGTCAACTCAGCTATTACAGGACCTTTGTCGGGCAATGTCCGCTGTCTCCGTGGCGGTTCTTGGAGAAACAGTACAGGTACAGGCGTGAATGTTACAGGCCGAGAGAAATACTACCCGCACACCCGTTCTGGCGAATATGGATTCCGTGTCGTTCTTAATGCAAACTAAGGAATTCTTAAAACCATCGAATGCCTTACGGAAAAATCAAGTTCCTTAGACTCGAGTGTAAAATGACTCTTTTTAGGAAGTTTGTACGTTGAATCTGAAAAAAACGAATCTGCTTTTCCATTTGCATTGCGAAGTTTATATTTTCCATCTTTAGAGTGCTCAATCATAGGTACATGCTTATGATCACATACGGAATACCATTTTTATTCTCCTGATATGTTGTGCCATTTGTCAATGACAAAACAAAAAAACATTTTTTTAAATTATGCCAGAGCGTTTTATGATGATAATCCCAAAATTCCAGATATTTTTTTTCTGCTCAACGTAGTTTCATAAAGGAATGAGTTCCCCCTTAAATAAAATCTATTCCGTATTTTTAAATCGGCAAGATAAAGAAATTATGAGCGCATGGGTAATGCACTCATTTTTATTAAAGTTTATACAAACCTTAAAAACGGCGGAATCTTTGCGTTGCTTGGCTCTTTGGTCACATTTTTGGGGACGTATTTTTCAACCTTAAACACAAAAAAAGAAGAACGGACCACAAGGCAGATAAATTGCTTGCCGATTTGGAATAAAACAAAACCAAAAGTTTGCAAAATAAGCGTTGTGGAATAAAAGCAACGCTTGTTTTTTCTACAGCCTCAATAAATCAGCATGAGTTCCGGTGCGTGAAAGCGTAAGAATCAGTTCCGTCTTGTTCTTTATGTAGACCAGAATCCAGTCCGGCTGAATGTGCAGCTCCCGGAATTTCTTCAGTTTCCCTTTCAGCTGGTGGTCGCAGTATTTTTCGGGGAGCTTTTTGCCGCTTTTCAGCCATTCCAAAACTTCTGCAAGAGCATTCATGTCAAGATGTCTCTTTTCTGCAAGACGAACATCTTTTTTGAACGATGATGTATAAATCAGTCTATATGTCATGGTTTGTACTCTGGCTCATCCTCTGCTACAGCAAGCATATCATTCATCATTTCCTTTACAGAATCATACCTTTTCGCCTTGATTTTTCCCTTGCTTATGTCCAGCGCCTCCTTGCAGGCCGCAAGTGTTTCGTCGTTGTATTCCTCTTCCGCCTTGATTTTAAAAGGAATCGTCCGCGTGCGGTTCACCGCCTTGATGAAAATATTGATTGCGGTGGAAATGTTCATTCCCATTTTTGCGCAGATTGAATTGAAAGTGTCCTTGTCGCTCTGTTCCACATTTACAGTTATTGCCGCCATTTTTGTCCTCAATATATTGTAGTTTACTAATAGAAAAATATTTTATATATATAATATAAGATATTACTGTTATAAATGCAAGGAAATTCGGTGCAAAATTTGAAATTTCATAATTTCGCCATTGCCGTGCTCCGACACTACAATCTCCCGTGTCATTTCCTGTCATAATCCCGCGGCGTTTTCAACACAAAACTGCGATTTGTGATACAATTGCAACTAATCTCTCAAATCTTCGGAACCAGAGAAGGTAAAAAAAATGTCGGCAGGAAAAATCTTTCATAAAATATTCATCTGGTGCAAAAAGGAAATTATCTTCTGCATCACATTTTTATTCGCGCTCGTTTCAATGTTTTTTGTAAAGCCGGATGCAAAATATATTTCGTACATCGACTTTGGGACGCTTCTGACTCTTTTTTCGCTGATGGCGGTCGTTTCAGGCTGGCGGCGGACAGGACTTTTCGACGCTCTTGGGAAAACCGTCTGCCGTAAAGTTCACGGTCAGCGCGGACTTTGCCTTACGCTTGTTATGCTTTGTTTTTTCACAAGCATGATTATTACAAACGACGTGGCGCTCCTTACATTTGTTCCGTTCGCAATTGTGCTTCTTTCAGGAACGAGCGGTTTTCTTCTATTATATACCGTCGTTCTTCAGACTCTTGCGGCAAACCTTGGAAGCATGATTACACCGATTGGAAATCCGCAGAATATATTTTTGTTTTCAAAAATGCCGCTCGGCACAGTCCAGTTTATGAAAATTCTTTTTCCGTACACATCGCTTTCTTTTGTGCTTCTGATTTTTTCAACTCTGATAATAAAAAATGAAAAAACGCAGATTGAACAGCAGGAAGCCAAAGCTGAAAGCACTAGTTGCGCAGGAAAAAATATTCTGTACACTGCCCTTTTTATATTGTGCCTGCTTTCAGTTGCGGACGTAGTTCCAAAATGGGCGGCGGCAGTCCTTGTCGCTATTTGCGTTCTTGTTTCCGACCGGAAAATTTTCTGCAATATCGATTTTATGCTGCTTCTGACATTCACGGCGTTCTTCATTTTCACAGGAAACATCGCGCGGCTGGAAAGCGTGGACAGTTTTCTAAAACGGATAACCGGAGGAAACGAATTTACCGCAGGCCTTGCGTTCAGCCAGTTGATAAGCAACGTTCCCGCAACACTTTTGCTTCATCCGTTCGCGCAGAACACAAAGGAGCTTCTGCTTGGCGTAGACATCGGCGGCCTTGGAACACCGGTGGCATCTCTTGCAAGCCTTATAAGCCTAAAACTCTACACGCAGGAAAAAGGCGGCACCGGAAAATTCCTCGCAGTCTTTACGCTGATGAACATTATTTTTCTAGCCGCCCTCTGCGCAATGAAAGCGGTTTTAAAAGATTGACGGAAAGAAAAAATGGACACATTGAACGCAGAGCAAAGAAGCCTGAACATGGCAAAAATCCACAGCAAGGACACAAAGCCCGAAGTCTTTTTAAGAAGCGCGCTCCACAAAGCCGGATTCAGATTCAGAAAAAACGACAAGCGGTATTTGGGAACGCCGGACATTTTTCTTCCGCATTACAACGCAGTTATTTTTATACACGGATGCTTCTGGCACGGACACAAGAACTGCCGGCTTTTCAGACTGCCAAAAACAAATGTTGAATTCTGGAAAAATAAAATTGAAAGGAACATTGCACGCGACAAAAAAGTAATTTCAGCCTATCTTGACAACTGCTACAGAGTCGCTGTCGTCTGGGAATGTTCAATAACAGGAAAACAAAAAGAGCAAAAACTTTCAAAAGTGACGGAAGAAATTTCCCTGTGGCTTGAAGAAGATTTAACAGAAAACTACAGGGAATTTTAAAGTTTTTATTTTTGTCCAGAGCAAATGTGAGCCATCCGTTTCTGTTTTGAGCGTTTATCGCGGAAAAATACTGTCAAGGAAGCCTTGAATGCAGCGTTTTTGTGGAAACTTCAAGACTTACTACAATTTTTTCCACAAGATTTTTTGCGGTTGTAAGAGTTTCCGTCTTGTCTTCAATCAAACCGCTTTTTCCGTCGAGCGAGCCTGTTCCAATAAGCTCCAGTTTCGCCTCATGATTTTCAAGGCTGATTTCGGCGCGGTAAACTGAGGAAGGCTGACCGTTCACACCGGAATATTCCGCGGAATTCTTCCCGGCGTCTTTTGGATAGAATTCGTTGTAGTCAAAGCTTTTGTTCACTTCCGCAAAAACAAAATATTTTTTTCCTTCCTCAAGCTGAATTTTCCGAGAAACATCAAAGCTGCCTTTTGGAGTTGCCGAGCTTACCGCATCCATCTCATTCTTTGATTCCGGAACGTAGAAATTTTCGCAGGAATGATACCACACAGGAAGCGATTCCGGGCGGCCGTCTTTGGGCGCGAAAATCCATTTTTTCTTCGAGGCCCTTTTTGTGGCAAAAATTGTCCGGCTGAAGTTTCCGTCCGAATCCTGAATCCACAGCGCAAACTGCGGCGGAAATTTTCCCTTCCATTCGCTGCCCGGAGTTACAAGCACCCTAACCTTTGCAGTCCGAATTTCAGAATTCTCTTCCGCCCAAACCTGCTGAAAAACCAGAAGCGCAAAAGCCGCCACAAAAATTTTCTTGATGATTGATTTTAAAATCATAGTTTTCTCCTGTTTTCTAATTTACAAAAATATTTTCCGCCCACATACTGATAAAACGTTCTGTGAACGGCTCGGAATTTTCCCAGTATTCAACTTCCGACTTGCGCGAAATCACGGACTGAAGACAGCCCCAAAGTCCGAATACAAGAACACCGACATCCAGCCGGGGATTTTCAGAACGCGCCACTCCTTCTGCAATACAAAGTTCAAGAAGTTTTTCCCCAGTACGGTTGCAGACATAGAATTTTTCAGTTTCTTCCGGCGGAAGATTCACCGCGGATTTTATTTTTTCCATCACAAGAGAGGCGACCCGCGGATTTTTAAGGCTCCAGTTGCGAAACGCCCTGATTGCGGCAAGAACCTTTTCCTTTGAAGAAACGGCTTTTTCCGCGGCGGCTTCAATCACCGAATTTATCTGGTTCAGACAGTCCAGCGAAATCGCCTGAAAAAGGCAGTCCTTGTCCCTATAATAATGATAAATTGCCGTGGCTGAAACGCCGCATTTTTTGGCAATTTCCCTCATTCCGATTTCCTCAGGTTCTTTTTCCATTAAAAGCTCAAGTGTCCGCTTTTTTATGGAAGAAACCAGCTCAGGATTCGCATTTCTCATAATTCATCCGCCTTTTATAATGTAACACAGATAACTTAACAATGTTACATAAAATAATCAATAGCTTTTTTATCGACACGCCTAAGCGTTTGGTGATAAAACTTTTAATAACGACATGGCATAAAAAGTTTCAGCACAGAATCAGATTGAGTTCTGCATCCCGGCAAATTTCAAAATTTCGGTACGTAAAACGAACTTTTTTTTCCCCCCCCCTGATTTGCTTGTAAAATATCGTCATATCAACTTTTTAAGGGGTTTATTTTATGAAAAAATTTTTAAAAACATTGGCAGTGATTGCGGCGGTCGAAGCACTTGGATTTGGATTCGCATCTTGTTCTGATGATGATGACGGCGGTTCAGGCCCGTCAGCGTTGGCAGCGTTTACTTATACTACAATGACTGATGGAACAACTGAAACAGAAACAATTTATTTCTATGAAAATAATACCTGGGAAAGTTACAACAGATACGATGGCTATACAGACAAAGATTATAGCGGAACGTATGCAATTACTTCTGGAGATTTTACAAACGGAACTCTGAATTTTACACTTGTAGTGCATGAGGAAGAAAAATTAGGCTGGAAACCAGTTTCTTTGAAAATCAAAGAAGGCATATTCTACCTTTACATACATGATTCCACAACTATAGTTGACGTAAATGATGAAAATCTTGATAAATATGTAAAACAGTAGTCCTACGGTTTAATCCGGTAAAATACGGACTTTTATAAAGGGTTCCTGTTTTTTGCGGGAAGCTTTTTTTATGAACTGTATAAATGCAATAAGGGAGGCCGGCATAGAATCAGCGCATTATGCAGACTGAAAAGTATTTTAAATTCCGCAAAAGTTTTCACTAATACTGAAAACTTTATTAATTTTTAGAAAAGTTTTCAGTAGGATTTAAACATGATAAACAGAGAGCGGTACATTGAGAAAATCCGGCCGTTTTATGAAAGCGACCTTATAAAAGTAATCACGGGAATCAGGCGGTGCGGAAAGTCGGTTTTCCTTGAGCAGGTTAAAAACGAGATTGCGGCACAAGGAAAAAACATTATTCATTTGAATTTCGAGCTGCGTTCTGTCTCCTCAAAAATAACGGATGACGAAGAACTCATCAACTATATAGAAGAAAAAATCAAAACAAGCCCCGATGAGAAATGGTATATTTTTCTTGATGAAGTTCAGTCCGTAAAAAACTGGAATCTTGCCTGCAGGTCGCTACGGCTTGAGAACACGTCAATCTTCATAACCGGCTCAAATTCAAGGCTTCTCTCAAAGGAATTCACAAAGGAGCTGAGCGGCCGATATGTTTCGTTCTCAATTCATCCTTTTGTATACAACGAGATTCAGGAATATGCGAAAGAGCTTGGCAAAGAAGTTTCCATAAACGACTATCTGATTTACGGAGGATTTCCAAAACGGTTTGAATTTCCAGACAGCGAATCGATGCTGCGCTACCTGAACGACCTTGACCAGACTATTGTCCTGAACGACATAATCAACCGCTACAAAATCCGCAAGGAAGAGATTTTCACAAAGCTTGTTGATTTTGTGCTTGTCTCGAACGCACGGATTTTCAGCTCAAACTCCGTGCACAATTATCTGAAAGCGCAAAAAATCGAATGTTCCGTGAACACCGTGATGAAGTATCTTGATTATCTGGAAGAAGCCTACGTCATCCGAAGAATTCCACAGTATTCCACAAAGGCAAAAAAGCGGCTCGACTTTTACACAAAGCTTTACGATGAGGATGTCGCGTTCAACTCAATCAGACAGACGAATGGAAGATTCGACCTTACACACAATCTTGAAAATGTCGTCTACAATGAGCTGGTCTTTATGGGCTACTCGCTGAATGTTCTGAACATCGGCGGAAAAGAAATCGACTTTCTTGCCGCAAAAAATAACATGGAATATCTTGTGCAGGTCGCTTACAGCGTTGCTGAGGATTCAACCTACGAGAGAGAATTCGCTCCGTTCGCCGCCACCGACAACAGCCGAAAAAAAATCCTGATTACAAACGACGAGAATGATTTTTCCACAAGCACCGTGCAGCATATCAGGCTGAAGGATTTTCTTTTGATGAAAGATTTGGAAGGGTGAAAAAACAAAATTATTTATTCAGCTCCAAAACACGCTCCACGGCATACAGAGGAACATTCGTCATCCAGTCCTGCTCGCGGTACTGTGACATTGAAAAGCGGATTCCGTGGATGCCATTGTCCGCCGAAAACTGACGCAAAGACTTTGCGCGCAGATTCTCCTCGGCCTTTACTTCGACCGGAATTATTCTGCTGCCGTTTTGAAGCAGAAAATCAAGCTCCTGTTTTGAGTCGTCCGCGCTGAAATACCAGCAGGATGTGTCCTTTATGTTCAAAAGCTGCTCCAGGACAAACTGTTCCGTAAACGCACCCTTGTATTCCTCAAAAATATTGTCGCCAATCAGAATATTTTCAGGCGGAGTTTCAACAATCGCTCCCAAAAGTCCGCAGTCCAAAATAAAAAGCTTGAAGGAATCAAAATCCTCGTAGAATTTCAGAGGAAGGCACGCCTTCTTTATTCTGGAGATTTTATGGACAAGCCCGGCCTCAATCAGCCATTGAATCGCTGTCTCAAAATCCTTTGAACGCGCGCCGTGCTTTATCGCACCATAAATAAAACGCCGGTTTTCTTTAGCAAGCTGCTGCGGAATCGAATTCCAGACAAGGTGAATACGCTGAATGTCTTTTGGATCCGCGTGCTTTGAAATGTCCTTGTCATAAGAATACAGAATCGAGTTCTGAATCGTGCGGATTTCCCCGACGCTCCGGTTCTCTGAAAATGCAAGGACAGCTTCCGGCATTCCGCCTGTAAAATAGTATTGCCGCAGAAGTTCCTTGAATTCCGTATGAAACGAAGAAAGATTTTCAAGCGGCTCATTCAAAAGGTATCTGCAAAGATTCTCGCCACGCACCGCAAGGACAAATTCTGAAAAGCTCATCGGATATAGATGAAGCAAGTCAACTTTGCCGACAGGAAATCCTGTTCCGGCGTGAAGGCTCAACCCCAGAAGCGAACCGGCAGCCGCAACGTAGTATTCCCGGCCGTCCTCGCAAAAATATTTCAGGGATGTAAGAACCGGCGGAATCTCCTGAATTTCATCAAAAATAATAAGCGTGGATTTTTTTTCTATCTTTTGCCGTGAATAAATTTCCAGTTTTGAAATGATTGATGAAATATCAAAAGAGCCGCTGAAAATCTCACGGATTTTTTCATTCTGGTCGCAGTTTATGTAGACAGTATTCTGAAATTCCGTGCGTCCGAATTCCTTCAAAACCCAAGTTTTTCCAACCTGCCTTGCGCCGTCAAGTATAAGCGGCTTTCTGTTGTCCCTGTTTTTCCATTGAATCAAATCAGTCGTAATATTGCGGTTCATACGTGTAATATTTTACACTAAAACACCCGAACTTTACAAGAAAAACACACTAAAACACCCGAAGTTTTAAAACGAAACCGGCAAATTTCAATCGTAAATCAGCCGTAAAATTTTACGCTTGTTTTATGATTGTTTTCAGCTACATTTTCCTTATTATGAATGATGAGTCAAAGGCTCAGATTGCAGAAGAACTAGCCCCCATTCCGTAGACACTTATTTTACCCGCATTTTTTAAAAGACCGGCTGCAAGAGCCGCAGGATGTAATTTCTAAATTCGTAGAATAAGCGTCGGTTTCCTATAAAAAAACACTTCTAATGAATTTTTATGAATTTTTCACAATTTTTTATGTGAAGTTTCATAATTTTTTTTGAAAAACTTCACATAAAGATTTCCTTTTTCCAGCATATAATTTCGCTACTGATATAAGTCAGGCGGAAAATGGAGGCAAAAATAATGAGAAGCATAATACAGAAGTTTGAGGCAAATTATAAAAAGGATTTTGATGACAAATCCAGAGGCTATGCCTGGTATGATTTAAACGAAGCTTTTGGAAACAAGAATCTTTCTGAAGACCAAAAAGCAAAGGAACTTTTCATCTATCTTGCGAACTGGGGAATGGTCGCACGCGGAAGTTTTCTTATGAAACACACTTGGCGTATTCTGAAACCTGTTATAGAAATTTTATTAAAACCAGAATACAAAGAATTAAGAAATCCCGAAATTGAAACGGTCGAAAGAAACATTGACCTGCTTATTGAATTGAGGGATAAAATTGATGAATCGCTTAGACCTTATCATGACGATAAAACTGTTTCCTACACGCTTATTTCAAAAATTCTTCTGGGCACTTTAGGCTGCACCGTTGCCTATGACAAAAAAGTAAGAAATGTACTTTCTTTAACCGAAATTGCCTCTGCAAAATTTGAACCTGATTCAATCAACTCTCTCTGTGAATATTACAAACAAAACAAGAAAGATTTTGAAAATATCCGCAATAAAATTGAGGATCAGACTGGAAAAAAATGTCCGCCTTTTAAATTATTGGATTTAGTTCTTTGGTCTGCCGCCGACAAAAACAAGGTGGCAGAACCGAAGGGTGAATAAAACTTAGCCTGTATAGGCAAAAATAGAAAAGGAGTTTTTTATGAAAACAACGACAAGAAGAGCTAGTAAAATTACACCTATAATTTTACTAGGAATGATGATGCTGTCTTTTGCGAGCTGCGGTCAAAAAATTGTGCACAAGACTATTACAGTAGGCACAGAACCATGTCCTGAAAGTGATTTTACATTTGTATTGAACGATGATGGCAATAGTGTATCTATTACATCTTACACAGGACACAGAGAAGATTTAGTTTTTCCAAAAACTATACAGGGACTTCCTGTAACAAAAATAAAGAAAGTTGATGGTGTATGTGGAAAAAACAAAAATTCATCAGATGTATACTCTTGGGAAGTTGTAACTTCTGTATATATACCAGAGGGTATAAAAGAGATTGAAGAAAAAGCATTTAGCAGTTTTTATAAATTAAATAAAATTGTTATGAAAGGTGTAACAAAAATTGGAAAAGAAGCATTTAAGGCAGTCGGTTATAATTATTATCAGAATGATGATGGAAAGATTGTATGTTCCTCTACTTATATATGGAATAACGAGAAAAATAGATGGGATGATGCAAATTACGATTACTTTTCTGTTGATTCTTACCCTACAATTGAATTTTCAGAAAATCTTGTTGAAATCGATGAGTCTGCATTTGCAAGTTCTGGGTTTAGGAATATAGACATTCCCGCTTCTTTAAAAGTAATTGGTAATTCAGTATTTGCTAAAAGTTCTCTAAAGGAAGTAAAGCTTAATGAAGGTCTTGTTGCAATTGACGCAAATGCATTTCTTGAATGTAATCTCCTTGAAAAGATTAACTTTCCATCTTCTTTAAAAGTAATTAGTGCATATGCATTTTGTAACACTAATCTAAAAGAAGTAAAGCTTAACGAAGGCCTTGAATTTTTAGGAATATACGCATTTAATAACTGCGAAGAATTGACTTCTGTCTCTTTGTCATCTTCATTAAAATATGTAGCAATAGATCCTTCTGATCTTGTATATATCTTTAAAGGTGATAAGATTTCTGACATAATTATCCCGAATAATTTTAATCCCAAAATAGTTAATATGGATGACTATGGAAATATCGATGGAACTTCATACGACAAAGAAAGTCAAAAAGTTGAAAAATTATTTGCAATCCCAGATAGCACATTACAAAATTCATTACAACTTCAAAAAACATTGAGCAAAAAAATAAGATATGCAACAAACCCCGAAGGTGATAAAGCTTATTCTGATTATCACTTGTATGTTCATGGAAAAAAAGTTAAAAGAGAGTATATAGATATGTTCTAGTAAATTCAGCAGGCTGCGGTAAAAAATTTTAATGCGGATAAATCCCGCAAGCAGCTGGCAGCCACTGATTATGTTTTGACCATAAGTTTTTGATTGATTTTTATCAAGGGCTAAATGCTAAAGACAGTTTCCTCAGCGGGAAATTGTCTTTTTTTATAGATTAGCCTGAACATAAGTAAAACCATTTATGCTTCTGATAATCTGCACAGCAAGCACGGTCTCCGGTTCCGGTTCGGCTAAAAGGACAGGCAAAAGCAAAAATGTTTTCATCAACAAACAATAATTTTTGTGATATACTCTACAATATGCCAAAGACTCTTAGAACTGTTGTGATTTGTATTATTGCGGAAATCCTGAATTTTATTGTTACGGCAATTTTTTATCATGGGCTGAAGATTCCGCTTTTTTTCGATACGATTTTTACTGTTGCCGTTGTATTTTACTGCGGACTTCTTCCGGCTCTTTGCGTTTCAATCGGCTACAATCTTATTAATTCTTTTCTATGGATTTGCAACAAAGGAGTCTTTGATCCTTTTATCTTCGCTTATACTGTCTGCGGAATTTTGATTGTCTTTTCAACCTGGCTCTTTGCCCGCAGAAAGGATGACTTTAAGATTTCTCCGGCGATTACAGCCCTGTACCTTGTTTTGATAGCCCTGCTCTCTTCTTTGTGCGCCATTATTTCAAGCGGAATTATAGATTATTTCCATTATATTTATTATGACGTGCCAGACATGATGAATCCGATAAAATCTTTTACAAAGTCTTTTGTTCAACATCGCTTTAGTCTACTTGCCTCCTGCATTCTGGCGCAGATTCCAATTTCATTTGCCGACCGTCTGATTGCAACCTTTGCCGGATACGGAGTATATCGTCTTTGCGAACATCATATAGAGAGAAAAACAATATGAACCTAACTCAGACTGTCGAAGAGCTGGAAGACATCATTCGCAACTACATAACTTATTTTATTGTTTTTGATATTCTGTTTTTTGCGGTTTTATTTGTAAGCGTTCTGCTTTTAATCAGATTTTTAAAATCAAAGAAAAGTCTGAAAGATTCCAATGAATATCTTTTGTTCACGATTAAAGGGCAGGAAGAAGAGCGGGCAAGAATTGCACGGGAACTTCATGATACAATTGCCCAGGATTTACGATATTGCAGAACCCTTCTTGAAAAAAAGAATTGCGCGGAAAATATACCGGAAGCGGTTCAGCTTTTGGGAAAATCGTTGTCAGACGTGCGCCTTATAAGCTACAACCTTTCGCCGGCGGATATTACAAAAAAGGATTTAAGGGCAAATCTTGTAAACCTCTGCGCTTCTATGGCACAGACCTGCGATGTAAAATTCAGAATCTCAATGCCCGATGACACAGACACTTCCTTTTTGAATGAAAATGATATATTGAACCTTTACCGTATTGTGCAGGAAAGTCTTACAAATGTAATAAAACATGCAAATGCCGGTGAAGCGGTAATTCTTATCAGAAATTCCAGCGAGAATGAAGAAAAAGGTCTTTACATTTTTATAAGTGATGACGGCTGCGGTTTTGATTATGACGCAGAACAGTACGAGGGCTTTTCAAGTTACAAAAGAATCGGCGGCGCAAAACATTTTGGACTTATCGGGATGAAAAAAAGATGCCAGCTGATTGGAGCCGAATTTTCAGTTTCCTCTGCCCCAGGAGAGGGAACACAAATCAGTATTTTTAAGAGGATGAATTAGAATATGGGACATGAAGTCAGTTTTTTTGTAGTTGAAGATCATACACTCACAAACAGGGGAATCCGCGAATTGATTTCCGAGCGCGGCAGATATTCCTGCTGTGGCTATGCTTTTTCAAAAGATGAATGCACTGAAAAACTTTATGAACTTGCAAAGGAATCCAGATTTCCGGACATTCTGATTCTTGATTTATTCCTTGGCGACGAAAGCGGACTTGATATTCTGCGCGAGGTAAAGACCAATCTTCCTTCTGTAAAAGTCATTGTCTATTCAATGTTCGCAAAACCGGGAATTGTATCTCTTGCGCTTGAAGGCGATGCCGACGGTTTTGTTCTAAAATCCGCCCCTGAGAGTGAACTTTTTGCGGCCATTGAAGCAATTCTTGCCGGCAACACTTACGTACAGCAGACTCTTGTAGCCCCGCTTTTTACATATAAAAGTGTTTTTGACGGCCTGACACGCCAGGAGCAGACAGTTTTCAAAAAACTGATAGAACGAAAAAGCCGCAGCCAGATTACAAAAGAACTGAATATTGTCGAACGCTCGCTGGAAAATTACCTTTCCAAAATTTACCAGAAAACAGGCTGCAAGAACCACGAAGAACTGATTAAAAAGTTCGGTGAGTGAAATGAGGGAAAAACACGCCTGGAGGCAAGGAAACGGAAATGGAAATTAGGCTTGAAATTCCGAGGTGAAAAATCAATTTTTTACAAAAACATTGCCATATAAACTGGTAAATAAATTATGCCGTTTTCTTCCTTAAAATCTGAGGTGTGAATGACAAAACATTTATCGGTATATTCTGCGAATTTTTTCCTAAACTTGTTAAGCGAAGAAATTGTATAACGCTTTGAGGATTTTACTTCGATTCCCTGAATGTTGTGACGCGAAGTAACCTTATTTTTTGTAATAAGAAAATCAATTTCCATGCGGGAAGCAGAATCTTCATTGTCAGACTTTGAATAAAAGTAGAGTTTGTGTCCGCTTGCTGTAAGCATCTGGGAAACAATGTTTTCAAAAATCATTCCTTCGTTTACTTCAAGCTTTCCAAAAAGCAGTTTTTTATAAATTTCTTCAGCGACAAGACCATTTTCGTCAAACGCATGGCTAATTAAAAGTCCAGTATCTGCCATGTAGCATTTTAATGTGGTGCGGCTCATATTCATTTTTAATGCGATATTAGGCTCATCAGCATTGTAGCAAATGTTTACGATTCTAGAATCTTTAAGCCACATAAACGCGTCATCATAATTGCGCATTTTTGCATCTTTTTTTAAGGAAGCCAGCTTAAATTTTTTTTCGTGCTTAGAAAGCTGAGAAGGAATTTCATCAAAAATAGATTCCGCTTTTAATTCCGAGCCTTTTGCGTGCTTTTGAATATCGTTACGATACAGCTCCAGAATTTCCCGCTTTATCATATCTACCTTTTCAAAATTTTTTGATTCACAATATTCTTTTACAGCTTGCGGCATTCCGCCGACTATAAGATAAAGCCTGAATAAATCCATAGCCTTTCTATGCAAAGCCTGCCCCATAGGAATTTTCTTTTCAAAGCAATTTTTTACAACAGGAATCAACGTGTCATTTCCTAAAGCAAGCAAAAACTCCTCAAAATCCATGGGATTTAACTGTAAATGATGTTCTTCCGATGGAATTAAAATGTCCTGTGTATTTTTTTTAATGGAAAGAAGGGAGCCTGTTTCTATAAAATCATAGCGCCCATCAGCAACAAGATATTTAATTGCGGCTCTGGCTCTTGGAAAAAACTGAACCTCATCAAAAATAAAGAGCGTGTTGCGTTCGTGCAGTTTTACAGAATAATAGGCAGAAAGGTGCATAAAAAGAGTGTCTAAATCAGAAAGGTATTTTTCAAATAGTTCTTTGATTTCATCAGGAGCAGAAAAAAAATCTATGAGGATATATGATTCATATTCATTTTTTGCAAATTCCTGCGCAAGAAAGCTTTTTCCAACACGGCGAGCGCCTTCAATCATGATGGCACATTTTCCTTTTTCTTCATCCTTCCATTTTAAGAGAGTTTTATATGCCTTTCGATACATATTTACACCTTTTTGACTTTAATTTTTATTAAATCATACACCATTTTAAGATTATTAACAAGCAAAAATTACACCTTTTTAAAGGTATGGAAAATATGCAGAACCAAAAACACTTGACGCCCGCGGGCAAGCTTTATTCCATCTGGCTTTATTGGAAGAAAAGCGACTTAGATAAACGCCTCTCAAACCGCAAGAATTCGGGAGGTAAAATCTAAAACTTCAAGCTGCGAACTTCGACTCCTTTTGCAAACAAAAAGTTTCCGCTATACCTGAAACTTTTCTTGAATTCCAGAACTTTTTCGATTATATTGGAAACAAATGAAACAGATTGCGCTGGACAGATTCGGAATCGACGAAATAATTTCTCTTTACAAGGACAAGCCCGTCATAAAAGTGCTTCTGGCACTCGGCGACAACTTTCCAAAACTCATTCTTACAATGGACGACCTTCCGCCCTCAAACGAAAACGGAATCGTAAGAAAGAATATAAGGAAGTGGATTTTGGAGGGGTGAAAGGAGTTGCAAGTATTCAAATTCAGTCCGCTATTTAAATAACGAAACAATCAAAACAATTGGTTCAATTCCAAAAAATATTTGACCTAAATCTCCCCAAGCAGAAAATCCCTTATGTTTCTGTGAATTATTCCGTTACGGGAAAAATCAAATTCGTCCATGGAAACAACATATTTTGGAAAATTGTCTTTTATTGAGTCGTAGACTGAAAATTCTCGTCTCACCGTTTCTTCGCTCGCCAAAAGATACGCCACCTGAACATAAATTTTTACACCGTTCCTTTCTGCGATAAAATCTATTTCAGATTCATCCTTTTTTCCGACAAAAACCTTGAAATTCCTGCGCAAAAGTTCAAGACATACAATGTTCTCAAGAATCTGGTCGATGTTCTGAGTATTTTTTCCGAAAACAGCCTCGCGGAGTCCGTGATCAGCGCAGTAATATTTTTCGTTCACTGTCAGAACCTTTTTTCCCTCCAAATCGTAGCGGCTGATTTTATAAATCAGAAAAGCATCTGCGCAGAATTTCAGGTAGTTCAGAATCGTGTCGTGGGAAATATTCCGCTTCTCGCTCTTAAAATATTTTGAAAGCGAAGTTGCACTGAAAATATGCCCGATGTTAGAAAAAGCGTACGCGATAATCCGCTCCAGCGTGTCCACATCGCGGATATTGTTGCGCTTCACAACGTCTTTCAGGACAACGGAATTATAAATGTCCATCAGGTACTGATTTTTTGCGGAATCGTCACCAAGAAAATTTGCAAGGAACGGCATTCCACCGGTTTTCAAGAAAGCCGTGAAGCAAGCTGACTTGTCAATCTGAGAATTCTTCTGGCGGTTCATCTCCAAGAATTCCGCGAACGAAAACGGATAAATCACAAATTCAACATAGCGGCCGGCAAGATAAGTCGCAAGCTCGCCCGAAAGAAGTTTCGCATTCGAGCCTGTTATGTAAATGTCGCAGTCGAAGTCAACACGGCATGAATTGATGCATTTTTCCCAGCCATCAACCTCCTGAATCTCGTCAAAAAACAGATAGATTTTTCCGTCCGCACTTTTCTGAAACTCGACTATTCTTTTGTGAAGAATTTTTGCGTCTAGCAGCTCGGAATTGGAAAACTGCTCAAAATTTATGCAGAGAAAATTTTTATCGCTCACCCCGGATTTTTTAAGCTCGTTTTTCACAAGTTCCAGCATTACGGATTTTCCCGAACGCCTGATTCCTGTAAAGACTTTGATTAGTTCCGTGTTGATGAACGGCCTGATTCTTTTCATGTAAATTTCGCGGCTTATCATAAGGCAATTTTATCAGTTATAGTCGCCAAAATCAAGAATATTCACATTTTTGGAGAGTATAACTGATAAATACAAATATATAAAACAACCTCCCCCGCTTCAAACTTTGTTGTTTTTTACATACAATAAACCGAATAAAAATTATGACAAAAAGGGATTTTCTTCTTTCGCTTTCAAAAGATGAGCTTGTGGAGCTGATTTTCGGTTTTTCAGAAACGAATCAGGAAGCTTGTGATTTTATTCAGAAAAAAATCTATCAGGCTGAAGTTTTAGGACAGAACAACAAACAAGAAAATCTGTTAGAAAATCCTAAAGCCATGAATGCGGAAGTTCCTGCTGCGGAAATTTCTGCATACATCAATGCCATAAACCGTTTTAGTTCCCCGGAAGAAAAAATCGCGCTTTTTAAATCACTTTTTTCAGGGCGGAAGTCTGGATTTTGTAATTTATAAAAAAGCCTTCAGAAACAGAAAAGATGCAGTTCTGGCAATAGAACTTGACGGTCCAGAACATCACAACAATCCGAATGTAATCGCAAGAGATGAAAAGAAAAAACAGATTTGCAAAAACCACGGCTTTGATTTGTTGCACATTGATAACACTTATGCAAGACGATATTGCTTTGTAAAGGAAATTCTGACAGAATTTTTGGAAGATGGAAAATAAGATATGATGTGAAAAAAGTCAAAATCGTAAAAATCCAATAACAGTTTAGATTATCCGCTTTATTTCATATAAAATGCTTTTATCATTTTTTCTTGCAAAAGTTTCTAAAATTAAGACAGACCGTAAAGAATACTTTTTAGCTTTATGAACAAAATCATCTATTATATCTGCCAAATTATCAAATAACTTTAAAAAAAATAATCTAGTCATAACAGAAATAAAATGCAAGGCAAAAAAAGACATCAGAAAAATAAAGGCAAATAGAAAATACTCAACCTTAAATATAAGTTCAAAATCTTTTTCTGCAAAACTACAAATGTCTTCTTTAAATACAATTACAGAAACAATATCCAATAAGTAAAAAATCTCTAAAAAATTAAAAACTAGATGAGGATTATTAGTTAGAGATCCAGTTTTATCAATTATTTTTCCAAAAAGTTCCTTCATAATTTCTTCTCCAAAATCATTTTTCCAACCTTTTATTTTGATTACTATATATCAGCGTCGTTTTAGAAAGGCTTCTGATTTGAGATTCATTTTTGATTGTTCTATAATAATATTATAGTTTCTCCATGACATCTTTACCAGTTCTGCAGAATAATTTTTCTGTAAGAACTTCGATGTTCCCAAACCTTCACTATATGCAAGCCTCATGCATTATTATATTCTTATGAAACAAGACAACAAAACCAGAACTTATATGTTCTTTGGAATTCCAGGAAGCGGAAAAACGAATGTTCTGTTCAAATTCCTTCGTCAGAAAATTTTGAAAGAAAAACGGCGATGCAACAGCAAAATGACTGAACCGCCCTCCGAGGTGATTTCCTTCAACAGCTTCAATATCTGCGCCGGTGAAATGTGCCAGAAAATCTGCCGCATGATGTCCGTTCCATGCAAGACTGAAATCAGCAAAGCTCCGGAAGATTACAGCTACAGAGCGGACAAAACTTATTTTGTAGACACAAGCGGAAACCTTGGCAAGCAAAAATCTGTATACGATTTCTTTTCAAAATCCGTGTTTGCCGCAAAATGTTTTCTTGCAGTTCCAGCGATTATTGACCTCCAGATTTTGAGCGGAATTTTAGAGCAATATTCCTTTTTAAAGGATTTTAAAGTTGTCCTGACTTTCTGTGATTTTGCAAATGACAAAAAGATAAATCAGATTTCAGAATTTTTTGAATCTCGGAAGATAAGGATTGCAGCCCGCAATACTTCAGGAATAATCGACGAGTCTCTGGAATTTTTATAGCTTTGTTTTCGGCGAAGATAATTTTTGTGCGGTAAACGTGTCGCAATAAATAAGCGTGAAGCTGTAGATTTCGCACGAATCACGCGCAAAAATTCTCTGATGAAAAATACTGCATTATTTTTTCGGAAACCTGATTTTTCCAGATTTTTCAAGTCCGAATATCACGTCAAGAATTTTCTGCTGCGCTTCCAAGGAATCCTTGCGGGAAACATCAGTGTTGTACTGCATATCTTCCGTTATCATCTGCTCCGCACATTTTGACATATTGCGGAAAAACGCATCCTTGACTTCCGCAGTCGCTTCCATCAAGGCATATTCCAGATCCATAACATCGATTTTCTTTAGAACAAGCTTAACGGCACTGTCCTTTAAAAGATAAATGTCGTCAAAAGTCATCGCATTTTTCATGTCCGCCTCCAGTTTTGTTTCACGAAAGATTTTTATTCAGCTTTAAAACTATGATAACACAGCGGACTTGCAAATAATGACAGTCTAATTTTTTTCAAAAAAAATATTTTTCGTGATATAATTTTTAGACTTGCATTATATGACAGTGTGATGATGTATACTAAAACTACAGTGAGGTAAAAAGATGGAAAAATCAAATTATCCACAATTAGATGAAGGACTTGATGAGAAAGTTTTTGGTTATAAAGGAATTGAATACAGCCTTTATGAATTACGAAATTCTGCAAATAATTTTCGTACAGATGACGCAAAATGTTATCGTAATATCGCAAAAGCAAAATATTCAAAAATATATAATTGTGAACAAGACTTTGTTCCAGTAAAACTTTTGGAAGAAGTATACGGATTAGACGAAACTTTCAAAGAAATATGGCGTGAAGTTCCTGATAACAAAAAATATACTGTGAGTAACCTTGGTCGAATAAAGCTAAATGGAATTCTCGTTTACCAAGATGATGAAAATTTTAACGGTTATCTTAAAATGACTAAAACTACAGAAGGCAAAGATTCAGATAATCGCTCTGAAAATATTTATATCTTTGTCGCAAAAGCTTTTTTCTCACTTGAAAAACTTCACGGTAAGTGCATTCACCATATCAACAACAACGGATATGACTGCCGCCCGGAAAATCTGATTTTACTGGAAAAAGGCCAACACTCAATAGTTCATAATTTTCCTGATCCAGAACTGACGGAAGATCCAAACTATGGGCAATAGACGGCTTTCGCTTTCCAATTACCGCAGGGCATTGCAGATTGACGAGCTGATTGCAGCGGAAAAATATCCGAACGTCGCTTTTCTGATGGAAAAATTCGAATGTTCGGAGGCTACGGTTCTGCGGGCAATCGAAACTCTAAGAAACGATTTCGGTGCGGAAATATTATATGACCGCAGCAGAAAAGGCTATTACTACGCTGAACCTCACTTCCGCCTGATTGCGAGCTTCACAACCGAAAAGCAGATTATCGCCGCGCACCTGATGACAAATCTGCTCAAAATTGTAAAGAACACGCCAATTTATAATCAGGCGATTGAAGTATACAAAAGCCTAGAAAACGAGCTTGACGGAAACGAAAAACTGAATGCGGCAAAACTTGAAAACCGAATTGTGTTCCTCGGAATGAACGCAGTAAAAATAGAAGATAAGCTATGGAATCTAATCGAAGAAGCCATGATGAAAAACCGCCTCATCCAGTTTGACTATTATAAAAATGGCAGGCGTTATGAAGTTACCGTTGAGCCTTGGCAGCTTGTCTACTTTCAGGGAATGTGGAGCTTGTACTGCTACAATAAATTCTACAAGGAAACTCGGCTCTATAATCTTCCTGCAATCACGAATCCAAAAATTTTGGACAAAACTTTTACTCTTCCGCCGGACTTTGAATTTGAAAAGCACAGCAAAGGCAGCTTCGGAAAATTCATCGGAAAAGAAAACTACAGCTTCAAACTGAAAATCCGCAAGGAAAAAACCGACTACATCCGAATGTACAAATGGGCGGACGACCAGAAATTCGAGGAACAGAGCGACGGAACAGCAATAATGACTTTTACAAGCAACCAATACTACCCCGTCCTGAACTGGACTCTGGAAAAGGGAATGTATGTCACTCCACTTGCGCCGCAAAAATTAGTTGATGACTGGAGGGAGAATGTCCTTGCGATGTATGATGAAGCGCGTGAGATGTGATTTTGGTTTTATCGGAGGAGTTTACTAATCTTGTTGTTTATTTAACTCGTCAATAAAAACAGAAAGGTTTGAAAACGCTTTTTCTGATTCTGTATTGGAAACGATATTATCTTTGGCAACATTTCTATTTTTCCAAAGAACTTCCTGCTGTATCAATGACAAAGAACCTTTTATATAGGTATTCCATTCTGAATGCATTTGCAATTTCTGAAGACATTTATTTACATCTATTATTTGGCTGTTAATTTTCTCAATATGTGCAAGAAACCAGATTTCAATGCAAGGATTACTTAAAAGACTTGTTGCATCACATTGCTTTATTGTATCAACAACTTTTTTTACATCCGCATCATACATAAGATAACATTGAATTTTATCTGCAGCATTTATTCTAAGTTCCTTTTTATGCCTATCAATAAGGCGTTGATTTATCTTTTGTCCTACGATTTTTGAAATAACTTTTATAGGCAATCGATATTTTTGTCTGAGCATATCAACATAACATTCTTCCGTTTCACCTTCACATAAAACAAGGATTACCTGTTTCATTCTTCTAGAACCACGTGATTTTTCTTTTTTCATATCACTCCCTAAACAATTTCTTTATAGAATCAATAGAAGAAGTTGTATATGGAACAGCATCGAAACGCCCCTGCAAATATCCTTTTTCAGCATCCATATTTTCACGGAAATCCTTAAAATCATAAAGCGAGTAAAAATCAGTTGATGCGTCCTCCTTTTTATTTGTAAAACAAATCTGATCTCGCCTAAATTTTTTAACATCGATTAGATTTGTATTATGACTTGTAAAAAGAAGTTGAGCATTTTTTGAGGCATGAACCATATTGACAATAAATTCCGCAAGTTCACTATGCAAGCTCTGATCAAACTCATCTACAATAAGGCTTTTTCCATTTTTGCACACATCAAGAAGAACAAGAAGAAGCGAGAAAATCTGAATTGTTCCGTCTGATTCTTCTGAGAAAAGATCAAAATGAATACTGTTGTTTTTTTTATGTACAGTCAAAAATCTAACTATCGTTTCATGCTGCATAGCAGGAATGCTAGGTATTGCCGCCGTTCCAATCTGAAGATACGCAGGCGGAATAGGAACGTTAATTTTTTCTTGCCTTACGGAAATATCAACGATGTCGCTGTCTGCCATCTGCAAGGCTTTTAATAAAAGTTGCTTGTTTTCCTTGAATAATGAAACTGCATAATTTGTACTAATCTTTGGAACACCAATAAATGAATTCTTCAAAAAGAAATTATAAATCACTTTTGCAAGTTCCCTATCCATTTGACTTGCCCGGCTTATAAAAAGAGTATTACGGCTAGTGCTATTTGCAACATCAAACGGTTTTATAAAGTAACCCTCGCCAAAACTATAAATTTCATCTTTCCTTTTTCCAACCTGTTCATTTCTTGTGAATATCTTTGCCTTTCGCTTCCCAGGATAATAATACAAACTTTCTGAAACAATTTCTTCACGAGTAAGAGAGAATGAATACTCATACTCAACTTCATTCTGAATAAAGCTGATAGAAAAACTGCTTGGCTTTTCATGATAACCGTCAAACTTAAACGGCATAAAATTAAAAACCGCACCATTATTATTAAGATGAGAATAAAGGATTGTTTGATAGCAAAACGCAAGAGCTTTTATTATGCTGGATTTTCCAGAGGCGTTTGGACCGAAAATTCCGATAGTTTTTAAATATTTTTTTCCATTGCAAATAAATATATTATCTGAAAGTTCCTTTGCACTCTTAGTTGAAATATTTTCAGTTCTAAAATCGACAGTAATTTCATCTTTTATCGAGAAAAAGTTACTTAAACTGAATTTTAATAGCATAAAACACCTTTTTTTGTAGATTTACTACAAATATAACACATTTATAAAAAAGAAGATAGAACTTTATGAATTTTACACTGAACATTATTTTTCAGAAGAGCTACTTGTTCCAGCAATGCCTATGTAAAAATGCTTATAACAATTCCAACTGAAACTAACATATCTGTTTTGACGAGCACTTTATTCCCTAATCACAACAATTATCAAACTTGTACATTCTGCTTTCAAAAAGAACTATGAAAGGGATTTCCATGCAGAATGATTCACCGTAGTCAAACACGGCAACTGAATAATTCTGCCCGCTACGACCTTCAAAATAGGCATTCAAGGGCTTTGCAATATTTTTTAAGTAAATCATTCAGATAAATGGAATGTTCTTTTTCTAAAAATATATTTATTACTTTTTGTTCATTTTTAAAAGTATTTTTATGAAACACCATTATATATACATC
>ERZ1026780.666-NODE-666-length-25780-cov-6.768008_pt1 | contig 25780 bp, 7 predicted proteins | sample MGYA00380126_ERZ1026780 | MGnify/ENA primary metagenome ERZ1026780 (study PRJEB33269, sample SAMEA4719762) | human gut metagenome | biome: human-associated habitat; feature: organic feature; material: feces | place: Cameroon | collected 2013-10 ... | reverse complement strand
TCGTGGGCTCGGAGATGTGTATAAGAGACAGGGAGTAATGGTTGTGAATTGCTTTCAAATTAGTATCTTTGCAGTGCACGAACAACTAATCTTCATAAATCTTTTTCTTTGCATTAGTTGTGAATTGCTTTCAAATTAGTATCTTTGCAGTGCACGAACAACATACATAAACCGATATGACGACAGAAACAGGTTGTGAATTGCTTTCAAATTAGTATCTTTGCAGTGCACGAACAACCCATCTTGAACTTGGTGTTGACACGTTCTGTTGTGAATTGCTTTCAAATTAGTATCTTTGCAGTGCACGAACAACTCCATTATTCCAATCGACAGCACGAGATATGTTGTGAATTGCTTTCAAATTAGTATCTTTGCAGTGCACGAACAACCTCTGTCGTATGGCATACGCCTTTCGCCCAGTTGTGAATTGCTTTCAAATTAGTATCTTTGCAGTGCACGAACAACCAAAACGGAATATGTATTCGATACTGTGTAGTTGTGAATTGCTTTCAAATTAGTATCTTTGCAGTGCACGAACAACAACAGTTGTTAAACCATCAATCAAATCTCCGTTGTGAATTGCTTTCAAATTAGTATCTTTGCAGTGCACGAACAACATTCGGAAAGGAATTTCCGCAATGATTTGGTTGTGAATTGCTTTCAAATTAGTATCTTTGCAGTGCACGAACAACTTTAATCGCATTATTTTATGAAGACAATGCGTTGTGAATTGCTTTCAAATTAGTATCTTTGCAGTGCACGAACAACTGATACTTTTAAAGCAAAGTGTAGTTGGTAGTTGTGAATTGCTTTCAAATTAGTATCTTTGCAGTGCACGAACAACTGAGGATGTTAGTAATTATATGATGATTGAGTTGTGAATTGCTTTCAAATTAGTATCTTTGCAGTGCACGAACAACGTTGCAAGGCGTTGACATTTCTGAAATCGTGTTGTGAATTGCTTTCAAATTAGTATCTTTGCAGTGCACGAACAACTCAATTCCGCATTATCACCAGCCTCCAAGAGTTGTGAATTGCTTTCAAATTAGTATCTTTGCAGTGCACGAACAACAAAATCCATTTTCACGCATAATTTTAAGGAGTTGTGAATTGCTTTCAAATTAGTATCTTTGCAGTGCACGAACAACGACAGTCGCCAACATTTCTCTTGTGTTCTCGTTGTGAATTGCTTTCAAATTAGTATCTTTGCAGTGCACGAACAACTATCGTTTTCATCGTCGTGGTTAACGTACCGTTGTGAATTGCTTTCAAATTAGTATCTTTGCAGTGCACGAACAACCAAATTTTGGTCATAATGAGAGACGGCAAGTTGTGAATTGCTTTCAAATTAGTATCTTTGCAGTGCACGAACAACGCCCCTCTGCTCACGCATCTTGATGTCTCTGTTGTGAATTGCTTTCAAATTAGTATCTTTGCAGTGCACGAACAACATGGAGCTGCCAGGGAAGATTGCAATTCTTGTTGTGAATTGCTTTCAAATTAGTATCTTTGCAGTGCACGAACAACATCGATGCCCTCGACATCGATTAACGCCGCAGTTGTGAATTGCTTTCAAATTAGTATCTTTGCAGTGCACGAACAACTTTTGTTCTTCGTCGGCGGGCGGGGAATCGGTTGTGAATTGCTTTCAAATTAGTATCTTTGCAGTGCACGAACAACATAAGGAGAATAAAGATATGATGTACTATAGTTGTGAATTGCTTTCAAATTAGTATCTTTGCAGTGCACGAACAACACGCTTTCAAACTCATTCGCTTATCTGTCGGTTGTGAATTGCTTTCAAATTAGTATCTTTGCAGTGCACGAACAACGGTTACTCAAAGAGAAAAGCCACGAAACTGTTGTGAATTGCTTTCAAATTAGTATCTTTGCAGTGCACGAACAACTAATGCTAACATCAACAGGGTTTTAGGTGCGTTGTGAATTGCTTTCAAATTAGTATCTTTGCAGTGCACGAACAACACCATGTACGAGTGGTTGTATTCAATCCGCGTTGTGAATTGCTTTCAAATTAGTATCTTTGCAGTGCACGAACAACCAAAAAACGACTTTATCGACGAACTGCTCAGTTGTGAATTGCTTTCAAATTAGTATCTTTGCAGTGCACGAACAACTCAGCACAAATGAGGGTAGCACATATTATAGTTGTGAATTGCTTTCAAATTAGTATCTTTGCAGTGCACGAACAACGGTTTCGGGCTTGCGGTTTTGCAGTTCTGCGTTGTGAATTGCTTTCAAATTAGTATCTTTGCAGTGCACGAACAACTCAGTCAATAAGTAGGATAGATATTTGCGTGTTGTGAATTGCTTTCAAATTAGTATCTTTGCAGTGCACGAACAACTTAAATCCCTCAACGAAGCAATCAATTTTGGTTGTGAATTGCTTTCAAATTAGTATCTTTGCAGTGCACGAACAACTATGCAAATCTTTGCTGTCTCATATTATTCGTTGTGAATTGCTTTCAAATTAGTATCTTTGCAGTGCACGAACAACTTCCACGTTGTTTGCTCATATACTTGAAAGTTGTGAATTGCTTTCAAATTAGTATCTTTGCAGTGCACGAACAACAACGATTGTCGAAATTCGCAGGGTCGAACTGTTGTGAATTGCTTTCAAATTAGTATCTTTGCAGTGCACGAACAACCAGATAGGAGGAAGTATGGCAAACGATTTGTTGTGAATTGCTTTCAAATTAGTATCTTTGCAGTGCACGAACAACTGCCCAGATATTGCAAGCTGTCGATGATAAGTTGTGAATTGCTTTCAAATTAGTATCTTTGCAGTGCACGAACAACAATAAACTCAGAGAGACAACGAACAGATACGTTGTGAATTGCTTTCAAATTAGTATCTTTGCAGTGCACGAACAACCTGTGCAAAATACCTCGGTAAAGATTTATGTTGTGAATTGCTTTCAAATTAGTATCTTTGCAGTGCACGAACAACAATTTCTTAGATGTACTCTGCTGCAAATCGTTGTGAATTGCTTTCAAATTAGTATCTTTGCAGTGCACGAACAACGAAGCTCAGCATGTAATTTTTCCATCTGAGTTGTGAATTGCTTTCAAATTAGTATCTTTGCAGTGCACGAACAACTACTCAACGCCATCTCCGATTGCTTGGATAGTTGTGAATTGCTTTCAAATTAGTATCTTTGCAGTGCACGAACAACACCCTCACCATGGGCAATCGTCAGATAGACGTTGTGAATTGCTTTCAAATTAGTATCTTTGCAGTGCACGAACAACCAAATGCAAATAATACCACTGCAAAAAGCAGTTGTGAATTGCTTTCAAATTAGTATCTTTGCAGTGCACGAACAACGTTTACTCCACGTCAAGCGAGTGTCGTAATGTTGTGAATTGCTTTCAAATTAGTATCTTTGCAGTGCACGAACAACAGATAACGTCGGAGGCAAACTCAGAGCCTGTTGTGAATTGCTTTCAAATTAGTATCTTTGCAGTGCACGAACAACCATCACAATCACTGACTTGAAGGGTGAATTGTTGTGAATTGCTTTCAAATTAGTATCTTTGCAGTGCACGAACAACCGTTTTCAGTGCGGTAATAGCCGTACTTGGTTGTGAATTGCTTTCAAATTAGTATCTTTGCAGTGCACGAACAACCCAACTCATTGCACGCAATGCCGCATCATCGTTGTGAATTGCTTTCAAATTAGTATCTTTGCAGTGCACGAACAACGAGGAGCGATATAATGTTCCAGTCGCAAAAGTTGTGAATTGCTTTCAAATTAGTATCTTTGCAGTGCACGAACAACGCAATGCCCGCTGGGGTGTCTCGGGCAACGGTTGTGAATTGCTTTCAAATTAGTATCTTTGCAGTGCACGAACAACTACCTGCATGTCCTCCTTGTAATCCTGCCTGTTGTGAATTGCTTTCAAATTAGTATCTTTGCAGTGCACGAACAACGAGGTGGTGGAACTTAGTTACGACAAGCGTGTTGTGAATTGCTTTCAAATTAGTATCTTTGCAGTGCACGAACAACTATCGTTTGAATTCTCTGCGTCGTCGAATAGTTGTGAATTGCTTTCAAATTAGTATCTTTGCAGTGCACGAACAACTGCGGCAGCGAATGAGGGACGAATAGTCTAGTTGTGAATTGCTTTCAAATTAGTATCTTTGCAGTGCACGAACAACGATGTCGTCGATGATTATATAGTTAGGTCTGTTGTGAATTGCTTTCAAATTAGTATCTTTGCAGTGCACGAACAACTTGACGGCGAGCAATCGACGATGGACGCTGGTTGTGAATTGCTTTCAAATTAGTATCTTTGCAGTGCACGAACAACATCATCAAAACCGCTGATGGAGTGTCGGTTGTTGTGAATTGCTTTCAAATTAGTATCTTTGCAGTGCACGAACAACTATCGTTTGAATTCTCTGCGTCGTCGAATAGTTGTGAATTGCTTTCAAATTAGTATCTTTGCAGTGCACGAACAACTGCGGCAGCGAATGAGGGACGAATAGTCTAGTTGTGAATTGCTTTCAAATTAGTATCTTTGCAGTGCACGAACAACGATGTCGTCGATGATTATATAGTTAGGTCTGTTGTGAATTGCTTTCAAATTAGTATCTTTGCAGTGCACGAACAACAATGTAGAGGTCAAAACCTGAGCTCCTTCGTTGTGAATTGCTTTCAAATTAGTATCTTTGCAGTGCACGAACAACTAGCTTTTCGCTATTATCATTTGCAAACTCGTTGTGAATTGCTTTCAAATTAGTATCTTTGCAGTGCACGAACAACCGCACCCGCTACCCGCCCCCGCTGCCCATCAGTTGTGAATTGCTTTCAAATTAGTATCTTTGCAGTGCACGAACAACTTTCTCGCTCGATTGCTCTCTCGTACTCCGGTTGTGAATTGCTTTCAAATTAGTATCTTTGCAGTGCACGAACAACGAGTTGCCATGCTATATGCAATTGGGAAACGTTGTGAATTGCTTTCAAATTAGTATCTTTGCAGTGCACGAACAACAAGATAGTTGAGTTCTGTAAATCATTGGAGTTGTGAATTGCTTTCAAATTAGTATCTTTGCAGTGCACGAACAACATCATCGAGGCGTACCGCAACGCATTGCGGTTGTGAATTGCTTTCAAATTAGTATCTTTGCAGTGCACGAACAACGCATCAGCAGGCGAGATTTGTGCCGATGGCGTTGTGAATTGCTTTCAAATTAGTATCTTTGCAGTGCACGAACAACCCCTTGCAGAGCGTTGACGCTTCAATTTCTGTTGTGAATTGCTTTCAAATTAGTATCTTTGCAGTGCACGAACAACGTAGTCTTGTAAATCAATCCGTTCATTCTTGTTGTGAATTGCTTTCAAATTAGTATCTTTGCAGTGCACGAACAACTCCCGTAAGTGTCGAAGTATTCCTGGTTGTGTTGTGAATTGCTTTCAAATTAGTATCTTTGCAGTGCACGAACAACCTCCTCGCTCTTGGAGACGAGGATAAGGCAGTTGTGAATTGCTTTCAAATTAGTATCTTTGCAGTGCACGAACAACTATATAATGGTAAGACATGGATTGATCTGTGTTGTGAATTGCTTTCAAATTAGTATCTTTGCAGTGCACGAACAACTGAGTCGCATTTCGGTGAATATATAAATCTGTTGTGAATTGCTTTCAAATTAGTATCTTTGCAGTGCACGAACAACTCGTTCAAAGACTTAATCGTACTCTCTGGCGTTGTGAATTGCTTTCAAATTAGTATCTTTGCAGTGCACGAACAACGACCAACTGCTTATATGTGTTCACTCGATAGTTGTGAATTGCTTTCAAATTAGTATCTTTGCAGTGCACGAACAACTAGCGTGATGAAACGTGCCAAAGCTCTTGGTTGTGAATTGCTTTCAAATTAGTATCTTTGCAGTGCACGAACAACTATCCGCTCCTTGACTTGCAACAGGTACGCGTTGTGAATTGCTTTCAAATTAGTATCTTTGCAGTGCACGAACAACTTTTTCAGAGGGACGAACGTTGCGAAACGGGTTGTGAATTGCTTTCAAATTAGTATCTTTGCAGTGCACGAACAACTCGTATAGCATTTAAACTTGCCGTAGGCACGTTGTGAATTGCTTTCAAATTAGTATCTTTGCAGTGCACGAACAACTTCCAGAGAACTAACCCCAAACTGGCAAAAGTTGTGAATTGCTTTCAAATTAGTATCTTTGCAGTGCACGAACAACGTAGAGGCTAAATAATCGTACCAAGCACGTGTTGTGAATTGCTTTCAAATTAGTATCTTTGCAGTGCACGAACAACCATAAACCAAGTATGGGAACAAGAAACCGGTTGTGAATTGCTTTCAAATTAGTATCTTTGCAGTGCACGAACAACTCGACAGTGTGAAAACCATTGCTTAAAGAAGTTGTGAATTGCTTTCAAATTAGTATCTTTGCAGTGCACGAACAACCGTTAAGTATAACGGGGGTAGAATGTCCAGTTGTGAATTGCTTTCAAATTAGTATCTTTGCAGTGCACGAACAACTTGCTAACATATTTACCTGATGGGTCACGGTTGTGAATTGCTTTCAAATTAGTATCTTTGCAGTGCACGAACAACGATTATGATGAACTACGAGACCAGAACCCGTTGTGAATTGCTTTCAAATTAGTATCTTTGCAGTGCACGAACAACTAGACCTATCGAAGCCCGTAAGAATAGGCGGTTGTGAATTGCTTTCAAATTAGTATCTTTGCAGTGCACGAACAACTCATGTGGCATTTTTTGCGGTGTTTTTGTTGTTGTGAATTGCTTTCAAATTAGTATCTTTGCAGTGCACGAACAACGCTTTCCGTATGGGAACGGTACCAAAATTGTTGTGAATTGCTTTCAAATTAGTATCTTTGCAGTGCACGAACAACTTCCAAAGCTAATTCCCCAAATTGTCCAAAGTTGTGAATTGCTTTCAAATTAGTATCTTTGCAGTGCACGAACAACTACAATCACGAAAAAGGTTTCCAAATTCGCGTTGTGAATTGCTTTCAAATTAGTATCTTTGCAGTGCACGAACAACGGGGGTAGAATGTCCAGACCCTATTTCCTAGTTGTGAATTGCTTTCAAATTAGTATCTTTGCAGTGCACGAACAACTGTCAAACCTCGCTGTGTCGATACAAATATGTTGTGAATTGCTTTCAAATTAGTATCTTTGCAGTGCACGAACAACTGTCAAACCTCGCTGTGTCGATACAAATATGTTGTGAATTGCTTTCAAATTAGTATCTTTGCAGTGCACGAACAACCCCCGTTAAGTATAACGGGGGTAGAATGGAGTTGTGAATTGCTTTCAAATTAGTATCTTTGCAGTGCACGAACAACGTTAGGTTCATCTCCCTCCTCTGGTTTGGCGTTGTGAATTGCTTTCAAATTAGTATCTTTGCAGTGCACGAACAACATCAAGAACAGCAGCAACAGCACTTGAAGGTTGTGAATTGCTTTCAAATTAGTATCTTTGCAGTGCACGAACAACTCTATTCTGTATTGCTCCAACCAATGGGGCGTTGTGAATTGCTTTCAAATTAGTATCTTTGCAGTGCACGAACAACATAGCCTCTTTACCAAAGTTTTTCGATTTCGTTGTGAATTGCTTTCAAATTAGTATCTTTGCAGTGCACGAACAACTTTGTAGGCAAAATCAAAAACCTCTTTTCGGTTGTGAATTGCTTTCAAATTAGTATCTTTGCAGTGCACGAACAACATTAAAGTAAAATAGCATGGCAACAAAGCGTTGTGAATTGCTTTCAAATTAGTATCTTTGCAGTGCACGAACAACCTTGGCGGAGGGCTGTCTTATCCTTTCCTCGTTGTGAATTGCTTTCAAATTAGTATCTTTGCAGTGCACGAACAACCAGGCGAGGCATATAATGACCAGCATTTTTGTTGTGAATTGCTTTCAAATTAGTATCTTTGCAGTGCACGAACAACGTTGCAGTGCATTGACATTACGGAAGTCGTGTTGTGAATTGCTTTCAAATTAGTATCTTTGCAGTGCACGAACAACGAAAATATGAAGAGAACATTTGAAACCTGGTTGTGAATTGCTTTCAAATTAGTATCTTTGCAGTGCACGAACAACCTGTTATCGTGGGTATTACAGCATTTCCGGTTGTGAATTGCTTTCAAATTAGTATCTTTGCAGTGCACGAACAACTGGAAACTCCTGAACCTTCGATACCATTTAGTTGTGAATTGCTTTCAAATTAGTATCTTTGCAGTGCACGAACAACCTGAACATCGGTTTCAAGATATTCATTCCAGTTGTGAATTGCTTTCAAATTAGTATCTTTGCAGTGCACGAACAACTTGTCCCGAACGGTTTGTGTGACTATTTCAGTTGTGAATTGCTTTCAAATTAGTATCTTTGCAGTGCACGAACAACCGGAGTTCTACTGTCAGATGCTGAAAGACGGTTGTGAATTGCTTTCAAATTAGTATCTTTGCAGTGCACGAACAACAAGAGTGTATAAAATCACTACTGAATTTGGGTTGTGAATTGCTTTCAAATTAGTATCTTTGCAGTGCACGAACAACTTCCCGAATTAAGTCGAGATATGTAGGTGAGTTGTGAATTGCTTTCAAATTAGTATCTTTGCAGTGCACGAACAACTCTTCCTTGGTTTTCCGTTTGAAGTATTCCGTTGTGAATTGCTTTCAAATTAGTATCTTTGCAGTGCACGAACAACCTGGTGCAGTGATATAGACAGGTGGGTATTGTTGTGAATTGCTTTCAAATTAGTATCTTTGCAGTGCACGAACAACAATCAAACGACGATAACACCCTTGAACGCTGTTGTGAATTGCTTTCAAATTAGTATCTTTGCAGTGCACGAACAACTTGCCAGAAGAATAGGTGTAAGCGATGCTAGTTGTGAATTGCTTTCAAATTAGTATCTTTGCAGTGCACGAACAACTGCCCCCTTGAATTTATCAAGTCCGCCATCTGTTGTGAATTGCTTTCAAATTAGTATCTTTGCAGTGCACGAACAACGACACACCCAAGGAGTATTCGACGGTAAGAGTTGTGAATTGCTTTCAAATTAGTATCTTTGCAGTGCACGAACAACCTTCTGCCATTTTATTTTCATTTGTTAAAGGTTGTGAATTGCTTTCAAATTAGTATCTTTGCAGTGCACGAACAACCGACGGTTATACTGTTTGCACGCACAGTCGGTTGTGAATTGCTTTCAAATTAGTATCTTTGCAGTGCACGAACAACCAGCGTAGCTATATTAAGCTACGCCATGCCGTTGTGAATTGCTTTCAAATTAGTATCTTTGCAGTGCACGAACAACTACTACATGGAGAGTAACTTTATCCAATCCGTTGTGAATTGCTTTCAAATTAGTATCTTTGCAGTGCACGAACAACATATGGAATGCCTCCGAGATATATCAAGACGTTGTGAATTGCTTTCAAATTAGTATCTTTGCAGTGCACGAACAACCTCGGGTCGGTATAGCATATAAGGCGGCTGGTTGTGAATTGCTTTCAAATTAGTATCTTTGCAGTGCACGAACAACGTGGGCAGTAAAAAGCATCGACTTCAACTAGTTGTGAATTGCTTTCAAATTAGTATCTTTGCAGTGCACGAACAACAGTGATGCGACACATCAAGGTTAAAATTGGGTTGTGAATTGCTTTCAAATTAGTATCTTTGCAGTGCACGAACAACGATGCGGTTAACGGATTGATTGACAAGTTGTTGTGAATTGCTTTCAAATTAGTATCTTTGCAGTGCACGAACAACGAATAGCTACGAATGGAGCATTCAATTATCGTTGTGAATTGCTTTCAAATTAGTATCTTTGCAGTGCACGAACAACGGTACAAAAACCATTACGTGGTGGGATGCGTTGTGAATTGCTTTCAAATTAGTATCTTTGCAGTGCACGAACAACCGAGCTTAGGCTTGTATCCTTGCCCGCCTGGTTGTGAATTGCTTTCAAATTAGTATCTTTGCAGTGCACGAACAACCAAAATCTGTTTTGACTTTGCAAAAGTAGGTTGTGAATTGCTTTCAAATTAGTATCTTTGCAGTGCACGAACAACGAATTGCCGTCGATATGTTCCGCGACCTGCGTTGTGAATTGCTTTCAAATTAGTATCTTTGCAGTGCACGAACAACCTCATTGAGTTTGTCGCCCACCTTGTCTGCGTTGTGAATTGCTTTCAAATTAGTATCTTTGCAGTGCACGAACAACAACGGAGGACTTGGGCTTGACAGCGGCTGCGTTGTGAATTGCTTTCAAATTAGTATCTTTGCAGTGCACGAACAACTTCTAAACCTGTTTTGTTTTTGCAAAGATAGTTGTGAATTGCTTTCAAATTAGTATCTTTGCAGTGCACGAACAACATCCTATTTTCTGCCCTAAGGCATAGGTACGTTGTGAATTGCTTTCAAATTAGTATCTTTGCAGTGCACGAACAACTGATACTCTTCTATATTCTATTCGTGCAAGTTGTGAATTGCTTTCAAATTAGTATCTTTGCAGTGCACGAACAACATAAGCGTTGAGCATATCTGCAACATTTCCGTTGTGAATTGCTTTCAAATTAGTATCTTTGCAGTGCACGAACAACAATCGATGTTAAAAACATACACGGGATTGAGTTGTGAATTGCTTTCAAATTAGTATCTTTGCAGTGCACGAACAACTTTGAAGCCATTGAGGGTCTAAACTTACAGTTGTGAATTGCTTTCAAATTAGTATCTTTGCAGTGCACGAACAACAAGCGGTGGAGAAGTACAACGGAAGTGTGGGTTGTGAATTGCTTTCAAATTAGTATCTTTGCAGTGCACGAACAACCTTTGTAAAGTTGACAGGAATACGCTTTCCGTTGTGAATTGCTTTCAAATTAGTATCTTTGCAGTGCACGAACAACCGGAGAGTTCGATTTTGTTTTCCATCTTTGGTTGTGAATTGCTTTCAAATTAGTATCTTTGCAGTGCACGAACAACAGATTTTGAAATCCTCGATGCCGAGGAGTAGTTGTGAATTGCTTTCAAATTAGTATCTTTGCAGTGCACGAACAACTTCTGAGTCGCCGTACGATGATGCCGACCGTTGTGAATTGCTTTCAAATTAGTATCTTTGCAGTGCACGAACAACGCTACCGTGGTACATCTGCACCGTGGTTGCGTTGTGAATTGCTTTCAAATTAGTATCTTTGCAGTGCACGAACAACTGACCAAAGCAAAAAAAGCCTACACCACAGGTTGTGAATTGCTTTCAAATTAGTATCTTTGCAGTGCACGAACAACCGTAAATTACCTGTTATGTCGTTGTATGTTGTTGTGAATTGCTTTCAAATTAGTATCTTTGCAGTGCACGAACAACTCTTCGCTGTCGGATTGTTCGATGTAATCCGTTGTGAATTGCTTTCAAATTAGTATCTTTGCAGTGCACGAACAACCGTACCGTGTATGTGTTGTTTTTGCACGTGGTTGTGAATTGCTTTCAAATTAGTATCTTTGCAGTGCACGAACAACTGCAACAGGTACGCCATCGACAGCAATCTGTTGTGAATTGCTTTCAAATTAGTATCTTTGCAGTGCACGAACAACCGTATGATATAGATACGTTCTATTCCGTGCGTTGTGAATTGCTTTCAAATTAGTATCTTTGCAGTGCACGAACAACGCGACACCCCGATTAAGGGTGTCGATTATAGTTGTGAATTGCTTTCAAATTAGTATCTTTGCAGTGCACGAACAACAGGCGTTGATGTAATCGGTGAAAATAACTCGTTGTGAATTGCTTTCAAATTAGTATCTTTGCAGTGCACGAACAACTTTTGAATGATGATTGTGTACGCATTACAGTTGTGAATTGCTTTCAAATTAGTATCTTTGCAGTGCACGAACAACAGATTTTGAAATCCTCGATGCCGAGGAGTAGTTGTGAATTGCTTTCAAATTAGTATCTTTGCAGTGCACGAACAACGCACTATACCATATTTGCAACGCTATCTGGTTGTGAATTGCTTTCAAATTAGTATCTTTGCAGTGCACGAACAACTATTACACAGAATTACTACATTCGCTGCTAGTTGTGAATTGCTTTCAAATTAGTATCTTTGCAGTGCACGAACAACAGCACATGTCAAGCAAGTGCTTAAAAACAGTTGTGAATTGCTTTCAAATTAGTATCTTTGCAGTGCACGAACAACAAAATCTATGAAAAAACCCATCACAATTCCGTTGTGAATTGCTTTCAAATTAGTATCTTTGCAGTGCACGAACAACTGGAAACAGTAAAGAACACAAGAGTTGCAGTTGTGAATTGCTTTCAAATTAGTATCTTTGCAGTGCACGAACAACACGCTTTCAAACTCATTCGCTTATCTGTCGGTTGTGAATTGCTTTCAAATTAGTATCTTTGCAGTGCACGAACAACGGTCGTCAAGATTATGGTTAAGGTGGGGTGTTGTGAATTGCTTTCAAATTAGTATCTTTGCAGTGCACGAACAACTCGTCATAGGTTGTCTATTGACCAGCTGCGTTGTGAATTGCTTTCAAATTAGTATCTTTGCAGTGCACGAACAACAGTTCGGAGAGGTGAGCCGCGGCAACATGCGTTGTGAATTGCTTTCAAATTAGTATCTTTGCAGTGCACGAACAACAATTATACCATAACCTATTCATTCGCAGGGTTGTGAATTGCTTTCAAATTAGTATCTTTGCAGTGCACGAACAACGACGCTCGCTCTGCTCTCGCCATTGGCTTCGTTGTGAATTGCTTTCAAATTAGTATCTTTGCAGTGCACGAACAACTGAATCCGGGAAATTTCCTCGGATTCAGTTGTTTATGCTGGTAATTAGAAAAGAAAAAACAAAGGTTTTAGAATAGTTCCAACTGTTGTGTACAGCCTTTTGTATGTTCCGGTTTGCGACAATAGTAGATTTCAATCTCGCCGAATTGTTTGTCTGTGATGCAAAAAATTCCCACTTTTCCATGTTCCGGCAGGGAGTTTTTTACTCGTTTGATGTGTACGTCAGCATTTTCACGACTTGGGCAGTGCCTCACATAGATTGAGAATTGGAACATGGTAAAGCCGTCTTCCAAGAGTGCTTTCCGAAACTTGGTTGCCGCAGTTCTATCTTTCTTTGTTTCTGTCGGCAAATCAAAAAGTACCATTACCCACATGATTCTGTACTCGCTGAAACGTTGCATGCTACATGACGGGGTAAATAATTTTGCGAGCTTCTCCGGAGTAACATTTTTGTAATGAGGCAGTGGTGGTGCTGACTGCTACCATTAAAGGACTACGTTGGGAATTGATGATTACATCTATTACAGGTATTTGAAGTAATTGCGACTTTAATTTTTTGTTTAGCTTTTCGCAGTCTCGGTTTTGGTCAAATAATTCCATGACTAATTTATCGACATACGGTCTGTATGGCTCCATAATATCGTCTGCAAGACAATAGGCATTGTATTTGTTTCGGTGATGTATGCCGAGGGTCGGCAGCAAACCACTCGATACCAATGCACGTGCTACTATTGCTCTGAGTATTGCATAGCCATAATTTAGTAAGTTATTCGGAGCAATGCCTTCCCTTGTGCGTACGAAGTTCGATATGGTGGGGAAAGCGTTCTGCCAGTAATAAACAGCTGCTCTTGCTTCCATATTATCACTATCGCCACTTTTGACATCTGCTGCCCATTTGAGCATGTTGCGTACTTCTGTTTCTCTGATTTGTTTGAGATTTGCAGCTTGGTTTTGAATCTTGGCAATGATGGTTTGTTGCCAAAGCTGTTTCTTTAATGGTAAAGAGGCTTCAATCTGGTATCTCATTCTTTCGGTCTGTGTGCTATTTCCGTTCAATGGTAGGTGCATGCCTATCGGCAGATGGCTTTGGTCGCAGGTTATCACGGCACAGTTGTTCTCCAATAATTGTTCCAGAACACCCTGAGTAATGGTTATCCTCTGATTATCCAACACTACTATTCCTATGTCTTCTATCGGTATTGTGGTAACAGTATTCTTCTTGAAGCTATCTGGCAGTGTATCATTAGTCTCAACTTCCGGCAGTTTTATAACCAACTGTCTGTTCTTTACTGACAGATATGCGGGATTTGAAAAACACAATGTCCGTTTAATCATGGCTTATTTTGTTTTATTCCAACTATGTTGCCAAGTCTATCGACTTTTATGGGAATACAGATTTCCTTAATCATCTCTCCTGTAATTGCTCTTTCATTTTTTGATTTTGGACTTCCTACACCATATTCGTCTTGAATAAGGAAGTGGTTTTCATCTTTAAAAATCTCTTTTTGCTTCTTTTTTGTCATGGAAAATATTGTATTAGCAGAATATGCTGGTATGAAATCTGCCTTATTTCCACTACAACTCACGAATTTGTATATTCTTTCTTTGTTAAAGTGGTATATTCTGTTTTCTTGCTCTTCTTTGTTTGGTAGATAAACCAAATCATTTGGCGAAAGAATAAAGAGCAACATGGAGTTATTGTCAATATCACCTCGTTTTTTGAGTATTGTTGTTATCTCTGCTTGCCAATTCTTTTGATATTCTTTCTGGCAATTAATTACATCATTCAACGGTATAGTTGCATATTTACGACAAAGTTGTCCGTTCTTGTCATTTGTCTCATAAATTGCAAAGAATAGATTTGTACCTTTTGCAGCTTCAACAAATTTTTTTGATTTATTTCCGTGTTCTCCAACAGCGAATTTATCTGCTTTCTCATATATCCTAACTCGATAAATTGGCTTGTGAGCTTTGCCTCTATTCAGTGTTTGTATATTCTTGTTCAAATCTTCTATGCCATCTGGCGAGAATGCTATTTGGGGATCTCCTTGATGCTTATCAGAATGTAGATGTTTTCGCAAAATCTTTTGAATCCCTGTATCTGTAATACTATCAATTTTTTTGTCGTCAAAGCTGGTGTCCAATGTTGTTCGAGTTGCAAAATATCTATCATTTGTTTCTTTGGTGAAATAATAAACTTCAACCTTATCGTCCTTTATTTCATCTTGCCATGTATCTGTATTCTCTGAAAAATACTTCTTGATGTCTTTGTTTTGCATTCCTGCAGTAATCAATTCAAAAACTTTTTTCTTGAGTTCTTTATCAACTATGTAAGATGGTGTCTGTATTGCTGACAATAAACTAACTGTCTTACGTTTTCTAAGATTGACTTCGCCAAATACTGTTTCTTTATGAAGAGCTTTTCTTATTGCCCAACTATCACCTTGCTTTTGGTGTCTTAATTCTTTCTTTCCTTCATTGTTGTAATGCTCAAACACGTTTGTTGTCTTGTTAATCACTCGCAGATTTTGTTTGAAACTTACCACTATATTTTGTAAGACTTCATAGGCATCTTCAGTAAATGTATCCCATGGTTTGAAAAACTCCTTGAACGTTTCCCGTTCTTCTCCATTTTTCTGATATTTCTCTCGTTTTCGCAGTTTGTATGAAAGTTGATAGCGAGTTGAGCTATATTTGGAGTGTGCTGCTTCATTATTCAATAGATTGATATGATTACGAGTTGCACAAGCTATGACAATTGCATCCATAGCATGGTGTCTATGGTCTATTCTTTTCTTGTTGAAACCTTTTTTAATTTCAAAAGGAATGGTAGGGATGTTGTGTCCTTTGGTATTCTTTGTTGTGAAATCAGTCGTGTCTGTCAATGTGTTGAGACGTTCGAAGCGGGGAAAGATTATTCGATTCCATACATCATTCATTCCCCAATCTTTTTTTAGAGTGTCGGTTATTTGTCCTGTGCAAGAGATTAGATTTCTTGATACAGCCTCTTGTTCATATTCTCCATTTGCATCTTTTTCTCTGACAATATTGGACAATAATCCTTTTATATGTTTGCTTATGTAGCGACTATCGTTGAGTTGTCGTTCAATAAACTCATCCGGAATGTCTGCCATCAATAGTTTTTTCTTTTTACTTCCACTATAATGTTCAGAAACAAACTTTTCATACTGTTCCGTGGTAAATATTCTTACAGTTTTGCCACCGTTGAGTGTAACAATCTCCCCTCCATGTTGCTCTATAAATTCATATCCGAGCATGTTATCCTTTAATTTGTTCACTTCCGATTCACAAATAACTTTGTTCGAGAAAGAATCGTCGAAGTATCTTGATTGTGGTATGATATGTTCTATTTCGTATGCAGGGGTAAAAAGTTGTGATAAAGGAATTGTTTCGCCAGTGTATGGTGATTGATATTTTTGTTCAAGCCATGCTTTGTACTTGGAAATACTGCTTTTGCTTAATGTCTTACCTTCGTCTTTTTTATCATTGTTTAAAGCATAGCTTTCGTATATCTTCATAATCTCTTTTTGAGATGGAGAATAAGGTCTTATTTGTTTGATACCGTCCTCTGCAAGCTCGGATAGTATCTGTTCTATTCGTAGATTAGTGTTTTCATTTTCGATAATTGTATCGCTGAGTCTCTTTCTTTCTTCGGCTGTTTTCTTGATTTCTCTACCTAATTCCAAATGTATTTCATCTATGTGTCCGACTTGCTTCCATATGTCTCGAACAGTTCGTAGTGTTTCTGTAACAACTTGCTCAACAATAGGGTTTCTCAATGAGTGTTGCTTGAATTTTTTTAGGTAGTTGTCTATATCTTCCGGTGTTTCCCATTTAGTGATATCTTTTGTTTCTGAATGCCTACCATAAACTACATAGCATGCCAGCCATATAGGCAATCCGTTAAAGTCCTCTATTCTCTTTAAGTTGATGGTTTTTTCTCTAATTTTGTTTTTGATTGTCTCGTCAAACTCTCCCGTTAATAGTTTATCTATTCTTCGTACGGTCTCTTCGTGAATGGTGTCTTTGCTCCAATACTTACCAACTCTCATCAGCGGGAGTAGTTTCTTTATGGCTTTTTCTGAGTAAGAGCCATATTCTTTGTCGAAAGGTTTTACTTTTGAAAATACCTCGACAAATTCCATTGCAAGGGAGTGTTTATTTGCGAATTTTGTCAAAGCAGACTTCAATTCGTTTTTGTCGCTGATAGAATATAGTATATGCCAAAGAGCGTTTTCTTCCTCTTGGTTCAAAGTATCTGTTATACCAGCGTTTTTCAATCCGCTCAAAATAGTGTACCTTGTTTCGTTGCAAGGATATTGTTTGTCTTCAATATAATTCCAGCGATATTTGCTTGCCTCTTTTTTTAACTTGAATGGTGGATATTGCAGAAACTTTTTTTGATCTATATTTTGCAGTGTGTTCAACCAATCAAATAGGGCGGTTATCTCTTCTTCAGTTTTAAGGAACTGTGTTGTTACGTCAACGTCCGTATGAAGTTTATTGCTATCATATTTTTCCTTTTGATAAATTCGTAAGTTGCCGATAAATTGCCATAAGCGAAACTCTTGAAATAATGGATTGGATTTTGCAATGCATTTCAATGGGGAATTGAACAATAAGTCGTTTCCATTTTCATCTTTGATGTATTTTCCATTTTTATCAAGTTTCTTATAAGAGTGATACTCATATTGGCAGTTGGCTATAAGAGATTTCTTACTCTTTAAAGGTCGCTGATAGAATATAATGTCATCAGTAAACAATGATGTGAAATCTCTTTGAGATACAACATCCCTATGCTGCTCATTTACTGCGTATAGCTCTTGAGTACATTTTTCAAGAAGTTGTTTGCTGTTCAGTTCGGAAATGAATTCTTTTTGCTTGTCAAGTATTTGTCTCAACTCATCTTTATAGAATTTTCTTTCGATGACACGAACCAATTTACCTACTATCTTTTGACTTGGATTTTGTAACAATGCGTCAAAAATATAACAACCAACGGTCTTTTTACTTTGTAAGATGTCGGCATCTGTTTTGGCTTTTAATAAGGCCCAATCATCTTCTTTAGGAGATCTAAATGAGCGTTTTACATTTCCTTCTTTGTCTTTTCTTTCATTTCCATTTTCGTCAAGGTCTGTTGTGATTATAAATTCCTTGGATTTTCCTTCCCAATCCAATGGGTATTTACTCTTTCGGCGATAAATCATACCGTTATCCAAGTAAACACTATACCATGTTCCATCTTTTGCGTCTTCGCCTTTTTCTACTTTCACAACATTCAGACAACAGTATTCTATTCTTTGATTCTTAGATTCTGTTTCTTCTCCTCTTAGCTGATAATAACCTCTTTTCTTGTTAAAGTTTAAGAGTACCTAAGCTAATTCCTCTTTTGTCAAGGCTGCATACAACGCTTTCTTGCGGAGGTAATATATTGTCCAATCATATGGTACTTTTATTTCCGGATTGTTGGTGGATGCTCTGAATAATTCACACATTTCTTCAAACGATGACATGAATAGAAATTTACCATCATCCCAAGGTAATTTTGGCTCGGTGTTCTCTATAAATTTTCCGTACCGTGTAAGCATTTTGGAATAATGAGAAGGGAGAAAGCCCATGATATTCAAGACCCTGTTCAATCGTTCTCTTCTGAGAAGATGTCGCTCTAATAGTCTCCGTGTTCCTCTATATGCTGTTCTTGTTGCTGTTTGTGATTTGGAGTTCCCTTTCTCAAAATCACCTATTATGCTACCATCCATAGGAATTATCCTGCTTCCTGCACATTCAATTCCTACAAGTTTCTTTTCGCCATCTGCTGTTTCTGCTTCATTTACCACTGCCCAGCCTATGCTGTTTGTACCTAAATCCAAACCTAATATTTTCTTCATCTGTTGTATGATTTTCTTCTTTTTGCAGCCAAAGGTACAAAAATCTTTGAAAAGTTTGTGCGGTTTCGAGAAAAATCGTATCTTTGCAGCACTAATTTGAAGCAATTCACAATAAGGATTATTCCGTTGTGAAAACATTAAGAGTGGCGGTTTCGTTTTGCGAAATCGTCGCTTTTTTGTTCGGAGGGCTTTCTCTTCTTGTGGAATCATTGCATAGAAACATATTTTTGTTTGCCTTATTCATGTCTCCAAATGGCTGACATGAATTTATCTTGCTTTTTGGCCTTTCTGCGAAGCGGCATTTTGTTGAAATGAAACGCCGAAAGAAAAAATCGAATCGGCGTTTCGCGAAATTCTTTCGGCGGTTTAATTTCAATGAATCGGCGTTTGCTTTTTCGCTGTTTTGAGGTCTTGATTTTCAGCCCGCTTTTTGCCTCTCGGAATGGATAGTTTAGTGGTTTGTTTTTATCGCATTATTGTTTGTTTCCCGTGCTTCTGATTTCGTTGTAAACATTCCATGGTTGATAAAAAGGAGGGAGGATATACTTTCAAGCCGTGTTTCGGAGTTAATTTAGCAAAATCAAAATCTACATTATCATGAGGATACTTTCAGGTGGTTTCTATTGTTTCGCAAGCATTGTTTTGTTTGCCTTTTGTGCTTATTCTCAAAAGGTAATCATGAACGAACGTTGTGTTTCCGACTACAAGGCGGCATACGATAACTATATGAGCGGCAATTATTCTTCGTCATTGGAGGGCTTTTCGGACTTTCTTTCCCGTTATCCGCAGGAGGATAATCCTTTCTCGGAGCAGGCTTTTTTCTATCGTGCGGCAGCTTCTCATGCCTTGACGAATGCAGATGCCGATGTCTTGCTTTCCGACTTCATCAGGCAGTATCCGCAATCTCCGTACTTGAATAAGGCATCTTTTCTTTTGGCGGATTTCTATTCCGATGCCAAAAAGTTCGAGCAGGCTTTGGCTGTATATCGCGGAATGAATGCTTCTGCTCTTGAAGGGGAGAGTTGGTATGAGTATCATTACAAATATGGTCATTGTCTGTTCTTGAATGGTAATTATGATGAGGCCGTGACGGAATTGGATAAGGTTAGGGAGGCTAAAAGCAGGTATGCGGCTTCGGCAAGCTATTTTCACGCTCACATAATGTATGAACAGCAGCAGTATGAGCCTGCATTGAAAGAATTCCTCGACTTGCAGCAGGATAAAAACTTCGGAAAGATTGTACCTTATTATATTGCCCAGATTTACTACTATCGTGGAAATTATGAGGAGTTGATAGAGATTGCTTCGAGCCTTTCGGAAAAATCCCAATCCAAACGAAGCGGAGAGTTGAATCGCATGTTGGGCGATGCTTATTACAAATTGGGACGGTACAAGGAAGCAATTCCTTATTTGGAAAAGGCGGTACAGCAAGAGAGTGCCGATGCTCAGGATTATTATCTTTTGGGTTATACCCTTTTGGAGGAGAAGGAATATGCCAAGGCGAAGCCTTATCTTTTGAAAGCGACGGATAACAGGGACTCTTTGGCTCAAAACGCTTTCTATCATTTGGGAATATGCTGCCTTGAATTGGGAGAAAAGCAGAATGCACAAGCCATGTTTAAGGAGGCTTGGGAGATGGATTTCGATAAGGCTGTTCAAGAAAAGGCTTTGTTGAATTACGCAAAGGTTTCCTACGAAACCGCTCCGGCGTATAACGAGTCTGTCAAGGCTTTCCAAGCGTTTGCGGACATGTTCCCGAACTCCGACAAAGCTGATGAGGCAAAGGAGTATCTTGCACAGTTGTACGGAAACATGAAGAATTATCGTGATGCGGTTGAGATGTTGGAGCAAATGTCTGAACGCAGCCTGTCTGCAAACAAGGCTTATCAGCGATTGTGCTTGAACCGTGCAATAGAAGTGTTCAATGAGGGTAGGGCAGAGGATGCGTTGATTTACTTGGATAAATCGTTGTCTCAGGCACATGATAATGTACTTACGGCCACTGCGTACTATATGAAAGCCGAGGCTTACTACCAAATGGGAGAATATGATTTGTCCGTGCAGAACCTCAATGCCTTCTATGCTTCGGCAGGTGCGGCGAAAAGCCCGTATCTCGCCCAAGCCGATTATACCATGGGTTATAATCTTTTCAAACAAAAGAAATATTCCACGGCAAAGAACTATTTCCAAAGAACAATCGGCAAACTCGATGCCAAGCAAAGCGAGGATGCCGTGTTGCGATATGCCGATTGTTTGTATATGTGCAAGGATTTCGATTCGGCAATAGAGCAGTACGGAAAGATTGTAGAGAAACAACACCCCGATGCAGACTATGCGTCCTATCAGACAGCCATGGCATACGGTGCATTGGGCAATTACGAACGTAAAAAAGAGGTTTTGGAGCGAGCGTATGAGAATTACAACAAAGGAAACTATGCGGCAACAATAAAATACGAACTTGCAAATACCTATCTCACTTTGGAGGAAAACCGCAAAGCCATGGACACTTATCAAAACGTCATAACTTTATATCCGCAGTCGCTTCACGTGAAGGATTGCTATGCAAAGATAGGTATGATTCATTACAAACTCGGCGAAGATGCCAAAGCATTGGACTATTTGGATAAATTGGTCAGGACATATCCGGAAAGTGAGGAAGCGCGTGCGGCTTTGGCAAATATCAAGGCGATATATGTCTCAGCCAATAAGGTCGATGATTACTTGGCTTACACCGAGAAATTACCGACAGCGAGAGTATCGGCAGGGGATAGGGATTCCATAAGTTATCAGGCGGCGGAGAATTTGTATATGGAAGGAGATTGTGCGAATGCAATCATAGGTTTCGAGCAGTATTTGAGCAAATACCCGAAGGGAATCTTCTTTGTGAATGCGGATTACTACCTCGCAGATTGTTTGAACAAGTCGGGCAGAAAGACGGAGGCCTTGAAGCATTACGAGGCAGTGATAGAAAATCCCAAGAATGTGTTCACCGAAAAATCCTTGCTTAAAGCAGCTGAATTGAATTTGGAAGCCAAGAATTACGAGAAGGCAGAACAGCAGTACAATCGTCTGGAGGCGATAGCGGAAGTAAGTACGCATAAACTCTTGGCATCGGACGGACAAATGCAATGTTGTTTCCATTTAAGCAAATTCGATTCTGCAACAATGTATGCCAATAAACTGCTTTCTCTTGAAAAGGTAGATGAGACCGTAAAGGAAAGAGCAACGTATATTTTGGCAAAATCTTTGCTTGCAAACCGTAACAGCGGACAAGCGATTGTCGAACTGAAACGTTTGAGCCATGCAAAAAATCCCGAATATGCCGGAGAGGCTCAATACACCTTGGCTGAGTTGAGTTTTCTTGCAGGAGACACTGATGGTGCAGAGAAGATGATACACCAAATCAACGCAAACCCGTCAAGCGAATACTGGTTGGCAAAAACGTTTGTGCTTTGGGCAGACATATTCAAAAGCAAGGGCAATGTTTTGCAGGCAAAGCAGACATTGCAAAGCATAGTCGATAATTACGATGGAGATGAAGAACTGATCGAGACAGCAAAACAAAAACTTCTTCAACTGACCGAAGAGCAGGACAAGACGCGTAAGGAAAATGAAACCAAACGCATGGAACATAATGCGGCAGTCGATGAGGTCATAATAGAGGAACAAGAGCAATAAAAGAAACAAACGCAAAAAGAAATCGGTACATGAAAAAGTATATATCCGCCATCATGGTTTTCTGTTTGTTGGGCATGAGTGCAAAAGCCCAACAAACAAAAAAAGATGAGTATAACGAAAGCGTCGTTATAAAGAGTACGTTTTCTCCTGTGGTGAATGAAGCGTACAAACTGACGAGTAAGCCAAGCGTATTCGACTCCACGTTCGAACTTCCGGCATTCAAATACGATAAAACAGGCAAACAATTCCCCACATTCATGACTTTCGATAAGATAAAGCCTGCAAACGTGAAAGACGAACGGGCTGAGAAGTTGTACAATGCTCATATTAAAGCAGGCATAGGCACTTATTTTACCTCTCTTTTGGAAGCCTCATACTCGCAAACACGTTCCAAGGATTTGGTTTACAGTGCGGATTTCAAGCATAGGTCATCTCTCGGTCAGATAAAGGATTATGCACACTCCACGTATGCGGAAAACGACCTGCATTTGTACGCAAAAAAGATATGGGAGAGTTTTTCCTTGGACGCAGACATCTTTTATGAACATCAAAGGTACTATTATTACGGTTTTTCCGATACGATAGACAAGGCAAAGAGCGATTACCGCACCACATATCACACAATAGGAACACGTCTCAACTATCGAAGTCTGTACAGAGATGAAAGCATGCTGCATAATTTCGCTTCCTTTGCTTTCAAGCATACTTCAGGTAAATGGGGTTATGGAGAAACGGATATAAATCTCGTGGCAGGAGTCAGAAAAGAACTTTCACTTTTCAACAATCAAACACAGTACCTCGGATTGCAGGTAAATTATAATCAAATTGTCGGTTCATATTCCGCAAAAGACCTTACGCCGTTCTTTAATCCGGAATTACGTCTTGAAGATTACAAAAACAGACAAGGGGTTGTCGATATACATGCTTACATGGATTTCATGATAAAGCAATTCAACATTCACACAGCTTTATCCCTCGCTCCATGTTTCGGAAATCATGGAAAGTTTTATTTTCTTCCCGACATAGTCGTATCCTTGCCTAATCTGACAGAACATATAGGTGTGGAAGGCGGATTGAAGTCCGAAACAGAACTTCCTACACTCAATGCCATGGTGAGGGAAAACCCATATATTTCGCCTTCGGTGCAAACGAAATTGCAGAGTACCATAAGCCTTTTTGCCAAAGCCTCATACAGCGGTTCGAACAACCTGCATGCAGAGTTGGAATTGGGATTTGCTTCGCTTCAAGACAAGTATTTCTATACTCTTGACACCAATGCAACTCTCAACAATATGTTTTCCATCGTACACGACAATGTTAAGCGACTTTATGTCGATTTTCGTTTCGATTATAAACTGAAAGACATCACCTTGAAAGCCAATGCTTCTTTCCAAAACATGAAAACCGAGGATTTGGAAAAAGCATGGTATGTTCCGAACTTCAAAACCGGAATATCTGTCGAATATTCGGTGGATAAATTGACCGTAGCCTTGATACCGACTTTTGCAAGTTCTGTCAAATGCTTGAATGAGAAAAGGGAAGTCGTCAAATTGAAATCTCGTTTCGATTTGAACCTTAATGCTTCTTATAAATACTCCGACCAATGGACTTTCTTCACGGAATTGAATAATCTTGCGTTCCAACGCTATTACAATTACTACAACTACCCTGCACAACGCTTCGTAGGCATTATTGGAGCAAGATATGCTTTCTGAAAATGAGTAAAACCGAAAAGGAAAGTCTCATCAAGGAGCTTGACTGTTCGATGGGCATTGCTGCAATAGAGCGTTTCATAAGAAGGATAAAAGAAGGCGAATTGTCGGTCGTCTGTCTGTATGAAGTAAGTATGGAAAGAACTGACAAAACGGGCTTTCATGCTGCTTGGATTTTGGAAAAGCTATGTGAGAGAATACCTGATTATGCGGAGTTATTCATTGAAGAGTTGGTAGGAAACTTCACCGAAATACAAAATCAAAGTAGCATGAGGGCGTATGCCAAGTTGCTATCTCGTCTTTTGCGACAACAAAAGCGAGGGATACTTCATAAAACACTCTCCACAATGTTACTTTCCATAAATCCCGACAAACTTATAGAAGCCTGCTTTTCTTTCATCATCAACCCGAATGTGCGTATCTCCGTAAAGCAGATGTGCTGCGAACTTATGTTGTTCTACAAAGGAAAAGAGGGTTGGATAAAAAACGAATTGCATGAATTTGCCGCACAACTTGCTCTGCAAAGTACGCCTGCGGCACAGTCTTACCGCAGAAAACTAATCCAAGCCTTGGAAGTATAGCAGATAAAGAGGTAAGAGAAAAGGCTCGAACACTTTTTGAATGCACCGAGCCTTGATATTATCAAACCATCAAATTTATTCGATGAAAATTTTTTTCGTCCCAATTTGCTCTTGTGTAGTCTCTTGAAATTTTAGTGGTGTTAAAACAAAGAATTACACAAAACCGACACAAGAGAGTGTTAAAAACAAAAGAATATCGGACAAAAGCCAAAGCCGCCTTTGGCAGATATTCTTTTATATCAGTAACACTTGTAATTGATAAAGGTTTTTGGTGAGTAACAATCCCGCCTTCATACTCTGAAGACGCTCGTTCAATATCCTCGTTTTGTGAAACTCTAAATCGTAAGGCGGATTAAAGTCAAACACCTCTTGATGATTGCTGACCTTATACCTGCTTTCCGAAAGAGCTATTTCGATATTGTTTCTCGTTTCGCACTTTTTGGCGTTGAATAGCTTGCCGTATGGCTTGGCTTTGCCGAAAGAAGTCAACGAAGTCTTGAAAAGGTAAGATTTGCAGCCACGTGTGGATACATCGACACCGCTTTGCGAAATCAACATCATCGCAAGCAATGCCAAAACGTAAGTTATATTTTTATACCCTTTCATTCTGCGAAACCGTATATAAGTATCCGTCTGCAAAAGTACAGCAAATTTCTCACCAAAGCAAATTTTTCTTCATCAAATCCTGATTTCTTTTTCCTCAATGCTTATTTCATCTCTGAGTTCCCCACATAAGTGCAACTTTAGGAGTGCGGGGAGAGAGGCAAAATAAAACTCAAACAAGAGAGTGGAAATTTCCTTTTCTGTTCGAGTCTGAAAAATGACTGTCTTTGCTCTTACCAAATACTGCAAAATATAAGTCATCTAACCAAGGAGCAAAGGTTCACAATTTTCGTGATGAAACAACAAGGTTTCAGGAATAATCAAATCGCAAACGTTATCGGTAAAGATAAATCTGTGATTAGTCGTGAATTAAAGCGGAACTGCGATAAGCGTAGCGGACAATATAGGGCAGAGCTTGCACAACGCAAATATGAACGAAGAATGAAAGAGAAGCCAAAGTTGATCAAGTTCACAAAAGA
>ERZ1026780.665-NODE-665-length-25911-cov-6.236618_pt1 | contig 25911 bp, 15 predicted proteins | sample MGYA00380126_ERZ1026780 | MGnify/ENA primary metagenome ERZ1026780 (study PRJEB33269, sample SAMEA4719762) | human gut metagenome | biome: human-associated habitat; feature: organic feature; material: feces | place: Cameroon | collected 2013-10 ... | reverse complement strand
CGTGGGCGCGGTAGTAGGCGAGCATGGCGCGGACGTCGCCGTGCGTGAAGCCCGTGAACGCGGCGAACGCGGGGTTCAGCGAGATGTTCGTCGCGATGTTGAAGCCGCTCGTCACGTCGTCCATCGTCACGGGCGTCACCCCCGTCACGAAGAGGCGCGTGATGGGCGCGCCGATGCCCGTCGTCGCGAGTTTGAGCTCGTTGAAGAACTGCTTGAAGAAGCCCTCGCCGTGGCAGAGGGCCTCGTAGCTCTCGCGCGATCCGGCGAGGATCGTGTTCGTGAAGTTGTCGTACTCGTCGATGCAGACGTAGAGCCTCGCGCCCGAGCCCATCAGCCGGGTCGTGAGGGCGTTGAGCTTCTCGTGGCACGTCCGCTTGGCGCGGATCGCCTCCGCCGCGCCTTCCGGGAGCAGCGCGGCATGGCGCGCAGCAAACTCGTCGATGATGTCCCGGCAGTAGGCGTCAAAGCTCGCCTCCACGCGGTCGGCGCGCTTCTCGACCGCCGAGAAGTTAAAGCCGAGCCAGAGGTACTTCCCCTGCTCGCCCGTCGGGTCGCGCCCGATGTCGAGGCCGCCGAAGAACGCCTCGAAGCGGTCCGCGTACTTGACGTCGTAGTAGGCCTGGAGGATGGCGCAGAGGAGCGACTTCCCGAAGCGGCGCGGGCGCAGGAACATCGCGTAGGAGGTCTTCTCCAGCTCGCGGATGAGCGCGGTGCGGTCAACGAAGTAGCCGTTCTCCGCGCGGATCCGCGCGAAGTCCGTCACGCCGTACATGATCTGCTTCATCTTCTCCATGCCCGCATTATACCACAATCCCCCGCCCGCGATGACCGGGGTTCGCGGTCCTCGGAGGCGGCGAAGAGGCCGCCCGTCACGAACGCGCGGCGACTGACCGACCGATTCAACGTTTTCGTGCCGCGAGTATAGCACATCACCGCCGCTCGTCCCAATCGTACGTCACGGTGTCCCCGTCGCCGAAGCGCCACCGCCGCGGACGCGGCGTCTCCAACCAGTCGAGCGGTTCGCCCGTCGCCGCCGGACGGGAGGCGGTCTTCCACGCCGCCCCCAGCGCGCGCGCGACCTCGGGATCCGCCGCGAGGCTCCGCTTCCAGCTCGTGAAGAGCGCCGTGCCGCTGCGCGCGACGAGGTCGAGCCACTGGCGGTTCAGGTGCCACGGGACGTCGCCCGCGTTCACGAGGCCCACGCAGTCGCCGTCGTTCAGGTAGAACGTGCCGTTGTGGATGGCGCGCATGCCGAGCGTGTTCGGCCCCATCTTCCGCGTGCGCGCCCACTCGCGGCCGCTCGTGTCGTCGCCCGTGCGCTGCAGCTCGAAGAGCCCGGCGGCGAAATGGTCGATCGCGTTGCAGCCGATGATCAGCATCCGCTCGCCCGCCGCCTCGCGCATCGCCCGGTAGAGCCCGCGCACGACCTCCGCCGACGTCCGCGAACGGTCACGCCACGCCGCGAGCGGCTTCTTCACGGGCGAGTCCTCAAGCTCGAAGCCCCAGGCGAACCCCCAGTCGTAGGTGATGAAGTCGATCTTGACGAGCTCCATGCCCCAGTCGGCGAAGCGGGCGAGCTCGGCGCGCAGGCGCCGCTCCCACTTGGGGTCGGTCGGGTCGACGGGCAGGGCCTCCTTGCCCTCGTCCGGATCGAAGGGGCGGTACCAGAGGCCCGGCCGCGCGCCGAGCGCCTTCACGCGCCGCGCGAACACGTCCATCGGCATGCCCCAGTGCGGGTTGACCGCGCCCCACTGTCCGCCCGGCTTCGAGGGGTCGCCACCGCGCTTGAGCGCGTTCTGCCAGCCGTCGTCCACGACGACGAACGGACGGTTCGCCACGGGCGCGCCCGGCTGGGCGTCCATTGCCTCGACGAGGAACTTCGCGTCGGCCAGGAAGTTCGTCGCCGTGTTCTTCCCGTAGGCGCAGTACCAGTCGTTGTAGCCGTAGACCGGCGCGGACGGGAGGCGCGGCGCGGGGCACATCGCGCGGCAGAACGCGCGCCCCGCCGCGAAGGGACGCTCCCCTTCCGCGCCCTTGCGGGAGACGAGCGTGCAGAGCGCGAGCGCGCGGTCCCCCAGCTCCACGGGCGACGCGCCGGCCCGCACGTCGAGGCGCAGCGTCAGGCGGTCCGGGAAGGCCCGCCAGCACGCAAAGGCGTTCGGCTGCACCTTCACGCCGTAGCCGTCGGTGCGCGTGCCGTCCGTCGCGAGGACATACCACGCCATCGCCCCGCCGCGCGGTGCCTTCGGCGCGTCGACGCGCCGCCAGGCGCTGTCGCCGTAGGTGCGCTCCCACATGCCGCCGAGGACCTTCGTCTCCACCCCAAGGCGCCCCCGCCAGACGAGTTCAACGCACGACGCCGTCCCGCCGTTCAGGGTGAGCGTGCCGTCGCCCGCCAGGGCCACGCGCGCGCCGGCGGGCTGTCCGTCGACCTTCACGGCGTCGGGCGCCGTCAGATCGATGAAATCCATCGCCGGAACCGTTCCGGCGCACAGCATCATGAGGGGAAGCAGCATCCGTTTCATGGTCATCTCCGTTTTTTCGTTTTCCCCGGGAGGGTCGCGCTCCCGCTTGTTGCGACCGGCTACGGCGCAATGGCCTCCGCGCGTTCGATGTACTTGTCCTGCTCCGAGCGGGGGAGGTCGTTCCAGCGCACGTTCCACCCGCAGACGCGCACCTGCAGGTCCTCGTACTTCTCCGGATGCGCCTGGGCGTCGCGCAGCTCCTCGGCGCTGAAGACGGTGAACTGCACGACGCTGCCGCCGTTCGCGTGGAAGACGCGCACGAGCGTCTTCATCGCCTCCAGCCCGGCCTGTCCCGCGCAGGCCGAGGGATGCAACATCACGTCGAGCGGATAGTCGCCCGGCAGGTCGACGACGCTCGCGGAGGCGAGCGTGTTCACGAGCGCCGTCGCGCCCTCGGTGTCCGCCCCCATCGTCGGCGAGAGGTTCTTCGACATCTCCTCGCCCGCGCGGCGCCCGTCCGGCGTCGCCCCCGTCTTCGCGCCCAGCTCGATGAACTGGCGCGCGCAGTGGCCCGAGGCGATGAAGATGCCGCCCCGCGAGTTGGGGACGCCGTTCACCTGCCCGGCGAACGTCTGGATGACCGCGCGGCCGAGCGCGTTCGCCTCGGGGTCGTTCGTCCCCCACTTGCGCTTCGAGCGCTTCATCCGCAGGCGCAGGTCCTCGCGGCCGGCCCAGTTCGCGGCCATCAGCGCGCCCAGCTCGGCAAGCGTCATGAGCTTCTTCTCGTAGACGATCTCCTTCACCGCGAGGAGCGCGTCGACCGTCGTGCCGAGCCCCGAACTGAGGATCGCCGTGTTGTTGCCGCGCGGGCAGCCGTTCGCAAAGCCGTCCTTCCGCGTCTTGAGCGCGTGTTCCGTCGCGAGCGTCATCATGTTCGCGGGGTTGACCTCCGGCAGCACCGCCTCGCACGCGAACGCGAGCGTGCGGCAGCGCACGGTGACGTCCGCGAGGCGGGCGAGGTAGGCATCGCGGAACGCCTCGAAGGTCGCGCAGCCGGCAGGAGGCGACGCGAGCAGGCGCTCGACCGGCTTGAGCAGGTTGAGGTAGCCGACGCCCGTGCCGTTCACGCTGTCGCGGAGGCCGAACTCGTAGCAACCGCGCACGACCATCGTGCGGCAGTCCTCGTCCGAGGCGTTGCACCACTTCTTGAGGGCCTTCGCCGCCGGTTCCTCGCCGATGAAGGAGACGGACCGGTGGCGGCGCGCGAGGTCCATCAGCCGGTCCATCGCCCAGTCGGGCGTGTTGGGCGCGATCTTCACGAGGAACTTCGGCGTCGGCAGGTTGCAGGCGTCCAGCTCGTCGAGGATGATCGCCGAGACGCGGTTGAACGCGCTCGTGCCGTCCGCGTTCGTGCCGCCGAGCCCAACGGGCTGGTTCCAGTAGTTGCCGATGGAGCCCCACTGCCAGAAGAAGTGGCACAGCTGCTCGCGGAACTCCGCCTCGGTCGTGCGCCCGGCGGCGAGGTCCGCCTCGTAGTACGGCGTGATGAACACATCGAGCTCGGTGAGGCTGCGGCACTGGATGCCGTCCATGTGCTCGGAGTAGAAGAAGTAGAGCCACACGAAGAGAAGCATGTCGTAGGCCGTCTCGGGGCGGCCCGTGCGGAGGCGCGTGAGCGCGGCGATCTCCTTCGCGAGCCGCCCGGTTGTCGCGCCCGCGCGCGCTTCGTCCGCGAGGCGCCTCTTCGCCTGGGCGATGAAGCGGTCGATGCCGCCGAGGACGGCCTCCATCGCGAGGCGCAGCCCCTCGTAGAACGGGTCGGCGTAGGCGCCCGCCGCCGTCTTCGCCCCCGCATACGCCTCCAGCCGCCGCTGCATGCCGGGGAAGCCGAGGGCGAGGATGACGCGCCAGTCCGGCACGGAGTGGTCGAAGTCCTGCCACATGTTCCAGTCGCCGCTGCGGTTGCCTTCCGACCAGGTGCGCCGCACCTCCGCCGGAAGCCGGCGCGCGTTCACCTCATGGGCGCGGTTCCAGAAGACGGTGTTCATCGGGCGGTCGTTGCGGTTCCAGATCGCGATCGCGGGGAACCAGTCGAGCGGCGAGACGTCGATCGCCTCCCGCAGGGCGAGTGCGGCGAAGCACTTCGCCTTCGTGACGCGCCAGTCCTCGCCCGTCTTCTTCCCGTCGGCGACGAGCCCCGCCAGCACCTTCTTCAGCGCGGGGACGTCGAGGCCCGTCGTGCGGTCCGTGACGTTCTGGCGGAACTTCCGCCGCAGGTACGTCGCGGAATCGGCGATCGTCTCCACATGCGGATCCCACGACGTCGTGTCGAAGGCGGACTTCGCGAAGACCGCGAGCGGCCCCGCGTACGAGCCCGTGAGCGCCGCGAGGCGCAGAAACGTTCTTCTGGAAAGCGTGTCCATGGCGTGCCTATTCTAGCATATTTCTTCGACCTAGCGGAGCCCCGCAAATATGGTAGAATACGCGGCATGGACTATAATCGCCTAATGGATCAGAAGAGCGCGGCGGCGCATCTGCACATGCCGGAGAACGAGCTGCGGCACTTCGCGCAACGCGGCGAGGTCGAGAGCGTCAAGCGCGGCGACCTCTACTTCTTCGAGCACCGCGTGCTCGACGAATGGGCCCAGCGCCGTCTCATCGCGCTGAGCGACAAGGCCCTGACGGCCGAGCACACGGTCGCGATGACGGAGCGCCGCCGCACGGATGGACACGACTTCCATGTCGCCGAACTGCTCCGCCCCGAGACGATCGCCCCCGCCCTCACCGCCCGGGGGCGCGCCGGCGTGCTGCGCGACATGACGGACTTCGCGGACGCCACCGGCCTTCTCTACGATCCTGAGACCCTTTTCGCCGAGCTGAGCGCACGCGAGGAAGTCGCCTCCACCGCCGCCGGCGGCGGCGTCGCCTTCCTGCACCCCCGCTACCACGACCCCTACCTCTTCCAGGAGACCTTCCTCGCCCTCGGCCGCGCCGTGCGCCCCGTCTTCTTCGGTTCCCAGGACGGCACGGGGACCGACCTCTTCTTCCTCATCTGCTGCACGGACCACACCCTCCACCTCCACATCCTCGCCCGCCTCTGCCTGCTCGCCCACGGCACCACTCTCCTCCAGGAACTGCGCGACGCCCCGGACGCCGCGTCCATGCACGCCGCCCTGAAGATGGCCGAGGACGACTTCCTCAACCACCTGCATCCGTAAAATGTGGTATACTGACCCTTCGTTTTTTCTGAGCAAGGATTACACACCATGTGGAACTATTCCGAAAAGATGATGGACCACTTCCGCAACCCGCGGAACGTCGGCACCATCGACAAGCCCGACGGCACCGCGACCGTCGGTTCGCTCGCCTGCGGCGACGCCCTCACCTTCCAGTTCAAGCTCGGCCCCGACGGGCGCATCGCCGACGCCAAGTTCCAGACCTTCGGCTGCGCGAGCGCCATCGCCTCCTCCTCCGCCCTCACCGAGATGGTGATCGGCAAGACGCTCGAAGAGGCCTCCAAGATCACGAACAAGGAGATCGCCGACTACCTCGGAGGCCTGCCGCCGCAGAAGATGCACTGCTCCGTGATGGGCCGCGAAGCCCTCGAAGCCGCCATCAAGAACTTCAAGACGGGCGAAAACGCCGACCGCAACCTGGAGGACACGGTGCTCTGCACGTGCTACAACGTCTCGGAGAACGAGGTGCGCCGTGTCATCACCGAGAACTCCCTCACGACCGTCGAGGAGGTGACGAACTTCACGAAGGCGGGCGGTGGCTGCGGGCGGTGCAAGGAGAAGATCGCCGCGATCCTCAAGGAACTCAACGGTTGACGAAAAGAGACGGATTGGCGCGCGCGATGGAACGTGGCTTTGACAACGAGAAATACCTGTCCGAACAGTCCGAGGAGATCCGCCGCCGCGCGGAGCGCTTCGGCAAGCTCTACCTGGAGTTCGGCGGCAAGCTGATGAACGACATGCACGCCGCGCGCTGTCTGCCCGGCTACGATCCGAACGTCAAGCTGCGCCTCCTCCAGTCCCTCGGTGACCAGGCCGAGATCCTTCTCTGCATCTACTCGGGCGACATCGAGCACAAGAAGATGCGCGCGGACTTCGGCATCTCCTACGCCGACGACGCGATGAAGCTGATCGACGACCTCAAGGGGCTCGGCCTCCTCGTGCGCGGCATCGTCATCACCCGCTACGCCGGCCAGCCCGCCGCCCTTCAGTTCCGCCAGCGCCTCGAAAACCGGGGCGTGAGCGTCTGGTTCCACTACGTCACGCAGGGCTATCCCGCCGACGTCGCGACCATCGTCTCCGACGCCGGCTACGGCAAGAACGACTACGTGCCCACCGAGCGCCCCATCGTCGTCGTCACGGCGCCCGGACCCGGCTCGGGCAAGTTCGCCACCTGCCTCTCCCAGATCTACCACGAGTCCCGACAGGGCCGCAAGGCCGGCTACTCGAAGTTCGAGTCGTTCCCCGTCTGGAACATGCCCCTCGAACACCCCCTCAACGTCGCCTACGAGGCCGCCACCATCGACCTCAAGGACTTCAACATGATCGACCCGTACCACCTCCAGGCGTACGGGAAGACGGCGGTCAACTACAACCGCGACGTTGAGGCATATCCCCTTCTCCGCGCCATCTGGGAGAAGATGACGGACGGCGAATGCCCCTACAAATCCCCCACCGACATGGGCGTGAACCGCATCGGCTTCGGCATCATCGACGACGCCGTCGTGCAGGAGGCATCCAAGCAGGAGGTCATCCGCCGCAACCTCCGCTCTCTCTGCGACTTCGCGATGGGCCTTACGGACCGCGATTCCGTCGCCCGCGTGGACGCCCTCATGCACAAGCTCAACCTGCGCAACGAGGACCGCATTCCCGTCGAGGCCGCCCGTCTGGCCGCGCAGGAAGCCCGCGAGGCCAGCAAGGGCAAGGACGGCGGCTCCGTCGTCTCCGGCGCGGCCATCCAGCTGCGGGACGGGCGCATCGTCACCGGGCACAACTCGGACGAACTGCACGCAACATCCGCCATGGTCCTCAACGCCGTGAAGCTTCTCGCCGGCATTCCCGGCCAGATCCACCTCATCGCCCCGAACATCATCCAGTCCATCGCGCACATGAAGCGCGACATCCTCAAGGGCGGCTTCACCTCGCTCAACCTGGACGAGGCGCTGATCGGCCTTGCGATTTCCTGCACCACGAACCCCGCCGCCGCCATCGCCACCGAAAAGCTCGCCGAACTGCGTGGCTGCGAGGTCCACCTCACCCACATCGCGCCGCCCGGCGACCAGGCGGGCCTCCGCCGCCTCGGCTGCCGCTTCACGAACGACCCCTTCTTCGCCAGCAACGCGCTCTCGATGGCCGGACAGTGACAGAGGGAGAAGAGGGGATCTTCCCGTCCGCACGGGACGGCGGCGGAAGGACCTTGAAGTCACGGAGATCCGTCAGGCGCCCGGCTTCCGCCTGTGCGCGTCATTCGGGCCTCCCCGTCTGCGTCCAGCGGCCCGTGAAGTCGATGTTCTCGACGGTCGCCTTCCCGACATTCCCCCTTACCACCATGAACGGGATCGGCGCGACCTCCATGAACGGGACCGGCGTTTCCAGCGCGTTCGTCATCTTGCAGTCGCGCACGGTCAGCGTGCGCACCGTCGCCGGCTCGTCAATCCGGAGCGTCGCGACGGGAACGATCTTCTCGTCGCGGCTGAGGCCCTCGACCGTGAGCCGCCCGACGTCCACCGCGCCCTCGACCCAGACGAGCGGGAGATGCGCGCGCGAGTGAACGCCGACGTTCTCCGGCGAGAGCGCCTTCGCCGCGAAGGCGTCGCGGATCACGATGTCGTCAAAGACGCCGCGCGTCTTCCGATTCCCGAAGAAGTGCGTCAGGCCCACCATGTACGTGTAGAAGTTCCCGTGGACGTTGCGGATCGTCACGCGCTTCAGGCTTGCGCCCGTCGAGAGGAGCCGCACCGCGCTGTGGCAGTAATCGGCGTAGATCCCGTCGATGTCGATGTCGGTGATGTCGCCCTCCTCCTGCGCGCACTGCCCGTCGTTCGCGTTCAGGGCCACCATGTCGTCGAAGCACGTGCCGCGCAGGTTCGAGATCTTCCCGTGGTGGCACCAGCCGTCGAGATGCACGCCGTCCATGTTGAGGAAGATCGGGTTGCACGTCGTGTAGTCGAACGTGAGGTCGTCCACGAGGAAATAGGACGTGCGGCAGAAGGCAAGGCCGTAGGACGTCGGGTTTCGGATCGTCAGGCCCCTCACGGTCATCCCCTCCACGTGCGAGAAGCGCATCGCCATGCCGAAGAAGAAGCCGTTCTCGTGCTTCGGCGGCAGGCCGCCCGCGCGCGGCGGCGTGCAGTGCCGGAGCTGCTGGGGGTTCGGCGACTGGTCGAGGTTCGCCATGTCCCAGATGCCGCCCGTGAGCGCGATGCGGCGGTCGCTTCCGCCGACGTAGCCCCTGTTCTCGACCATCGGGCAGTCCGACCCCGGCGCGAGGCGGACGACCGAGAAGCGGTCGAGCCGCAGCTCGGTGTCCGAGCCGATGCGGAGCGTCTTCGAGATGCGGTAGTGCCGCTTCGGCGGCGGCAGGTAGATGCAGGGCGCGCCGGAATCGAGCCGCGCCTGGATCGCCGCCGTGTCGTCCGCCACCCCGTCGCCGACGAGCGGCGGCAGGCCATCGCAGACGGCACTCGCATTCAGGGCCAACAGAACCATCGCCGCCCAGGCGACGAACGCGCGGATCGCTTTCCTCGTTGTCATGGGTTCTTCCCTCTTTTGCCTTGGAGTCAGTAGACCAGTGAACGGAAGTCCGTCACGCGGTGAAACGTGATCATGTCGCCGTTATGGGGCGACATGGCGTCTTTGTCCCCCGACCGGGAGACGATGACTTCGGACGTGGATTCGCGGCATTCCACTTCGTGAAGGCCGTATGCCAGGGGATGCCGACGCCGTCGATCTCGGGGTCTGGATTGCCCCCGAAGATGGAGTCAAAGTGGAACGACTCCGCAAATGTCCAGCTTCCCCGCTGCGTAAGGTCGTCCGTCTCCTTGGCCCGCATGAGGACGGGTGCCAGGCGATTCACGCCCCAGCCGAACTTCCGTCCGTCGGGAGAGGGCACCATCCGCTCCATCACGAGATAGACGTTCCCCCTTGCGTACCAGACGTTGCAGGCGGACTGATGCCAGCTCTGCCCCTTCGTCAGCCAGCCGACTTCGCTCCACGTCTCGCCCTTGTCCGTCGAGACGCAGACGCCGAGGTTTCCGCGATGCCCAAGTATGTAGAGCCGTCCGCCGGCCGTGAACGGGCGCGCATGACACATCGGGAAGCGCCCCGTCTGACGCCAGGTCCGGCCCCTGTCGTCGGAAACGGCGACACGCCCGCCCCACATGCCTTTCGGGAGATCTCTGCCGCCAAAGTCGCAGGTTGCGACCAAGCGTCCCGTGTCCAGCCGCGCGATGCCGGGCGTATAGCAGTAGACCGTCTTGGGATCGGGCGAACGGAACACCTCCACATAGCTGTCCGCCAGAGGCTTGATCCGATTGGGATTCACCGCCGGACAGGCGCAGACCATGCCGGCCGCCGCCAGCAGTGCCGCATACTTATTTTGCCTGAACTTCATCATCTTGTTTTGCCGTTCTTTCGTCCGTGGCTTTAACCGTCTCAAGGGAAGCGCATTTCGCACGCCGTTCAAACGGACCCTCCGCCACACATCCTCGCCTCGCTCACATCATCACGTGAGACAGGATAGCATAATTCGGCTCAATTGTGCAGACCAAAGTCAATGGGTGACAAGGCAGAGTGAATGCGACTGCCCGCGAAGCGGGGAGTCGCATTCACTCTGCCTTGTCACCCCCGGAAAAACTTGTTATGACAAGTGTATCGGAGACGTTTATGATGTGCTACAATTCTGTTCGCGAGCGGGGTGGCATCAATGCACGAAATCAAGCACAAGAGACTTTACGAGATCCTCAAGGCGGAAATCCTCGCAGGGACATACGGCCAGGCGCGTGCGTTCCCAAGCGAGGCGCAGCTGTCGCGGCGCCTTGGCTATTCGCGGACAACTGTCCGGCGGGCTCTTGACGAACTCCGCCACGAGGGGCTGATCAGGTGTCGTCAGGGGCGCGGAACCGTCGTCACCGATTGGGCCAAGCCGAAGACGTTCGGGCTGATCCTTCCCGGCGTGTCGCGCTACGAATACTTCCAGCCCATTGCGACGGAGCTCACACAGCTTGCGCAGGAGAGGCACTGCGCGTTCCTGTTCGCGAACATCGACGCGCTGGAGCCGGGCCAGCTGCGCCACAACGTTAGGGAACTTGCGGCGGACTTCATCAAGCGCCACGTGTCGGGCGTCGTCTACCATCCCATTGAGTTCCAGTCGGTGGACGACACGACGAACATCGACATCGTTTCCGTATTCCGGCGCGCGCAGATTCCTGTCGTGCTTTTGGACAGCGATGTCATCCTTCCCCCGGCGCGAAGCGGCATGGATGTCGTCTCGATCAACAATGCGCTGGCCGCTGAAACGTTGGCGAACCACCTGTTGACGGCAGGCGCCCGCACGGTTGACGTAGTGATGCTGCCGAAGATGTTCCCCAACATGATGGAGCGCGTCCGGGGGGTCGCCAACGCCGTCACCCTGGCCGGTCGGCGATGGTCGATGAGCCAGGTCCTGTTCGCCGAGCCAACGGACCAGAAGGCCATTCGGGCCTACATGCGGCGTCGTCCGCGTCCGGATGCCTTCGTCTGCCAGAACGACGCGCTGGCGGCGGATTTTGCGTGTTCGCTGAGGCAGCTTGGGTATTCGATTCCGGAGGACGTCATGATCGCCGGTTTTGACGGCATGGACATCTCGCGCGTCATGACGCCGCCCCTGACGACGATTCGTCAGCCCTATGCCGAAATCGCCCGTGCCGTTTTCGAGCAGCTGATGCGCCGGGTGCGGAATCCGGCGGGACCGGCCCAGCGCATCTACCTGCCGGAAAAGTTGATTGTCCGCGCGTCAACGCAGCGGGAAAGGAAGGGGCGTTCGGCATGAGGGGCCTCCGATTTGCCTTGCCGTGCGCGCTTCTGCTCGTCGGCATCTGTGGCCGCGGGCGGGAAACGCAGTCAGGCTTCCCTGCGCTTTCTGTAGATGCGCAAGGCGTCTTGCGGGATGAATGCGGGCGGGAAACGAACCTTTTTGGAGTCAACTACTACGCGTGCTTTGCCTATTGGAGTTCGGCTCTCGATCGCGCCGGAAAGGACCCGTTCGAGACGATGCGCATGGACGTGGCGCATTTTCGCAGGCTCGGCCTCGACTGTCTGCGCATCCACTGCTTCGATCGCCAGATCTCGGATGCGGAGGGGCATCTCGTCGATCCGGGCGGACATCTCGCGAAGCTCGACTACCTGATTGCGCTCTGTGCTTCGAACGGGATCGTCACCGTGTTGACGCCGATGGCCCATTGGGGCGCGGGCGGCGACTACAAGGGCGGTTTCTGCGACCGCTACTGCAAGGATGGTTACGAATCGCTTGTCGGGGACGAGCGGCTTTGGGGCGTGCAGGCGACGTTCCTGAAGGAGTTTGTCCGGCATCGCAATCCGCATCGCGGCGGAATGACCTATGCCGAAGATCCGGCGATTCCATGCTTTGAACTCGTGAACGAGCCGCATTACCCCGAAGGGACGCCGGACGAAAAGGTCACGCGCTACATCGACGCGCTGGCGGACGCGATGCGGTCGTCGGGCGTGGCGAAGCCCCTGTTCTACAACCCATGGCGCGGCCATGCGCGCGCGGCCGCTGCCGCCCGAATCGACGGCGTGACGGCGGCAAGCTATCCGCTGGGGATTTGTCGCGGGGGCGAGCGGCGCGGCAACCTCCTCCTGCGCCTCAGCTCCGAATCGCTCTTCGCCGACTGCGAAGATGCCTTTCGCGGCAAGGCACGGATGATCTACGAGTTCGACACGGCGGACACGACGGCCTCGTACCTGTATCCGGCGTTGGCGTACACGTTCCGCCACTCGAAGGCGCAGATCGCCGCGCAGTTCGAGTACGATCCGGTGCTGATCGCCGACACGAACGCGGGGCTTTGCACGCATTACCTCAATCTCGTCTACACGCCGGCGAAGGCCCTCTCGCTGGCGATTGCGCGTGAGGTCTTCCGTGCATTCCCGCGCGGGGTCGCCGCGTATGCGAGTGACGGCAAGGCGATCCGCTTCGGCGCCTTTCGGTGCGTGGCGGCCGATGACCTGTCGGAAATGGCGACAGAGACCGCCTTCCTCTATACGAACGACACGGCGACGCGTCCGCCGAATCCGGAGCGATTGACGCGCGTCTATGGGCGCGGACGTTCGTCGCTCGTCGCCTCTGACGGCTCGGGCGCGTACTTCCTCGACCGCATGCGGCGCGGCGTCTGGCGTCTCCAGGTCTATCCGAACATCCTTTGCGTCGATGATCCGTTTGTGCGCCGCGACAATGTCAAGCGCGTCATCGCGCACGGAGACGTGACGTTGACGGTCAGCGTTCCCGATCTTGGCCCGGCGTTCACATGCACCGTGGCGCCGGGCGACTGGGTATTGGAAAGGGGGCGTGCGCGGCGGGTGTCGCCGGCCGATGCCCGGATGACCCCATCCGTTCCGGCCTATGACGTCCCGCCGCCGGTCGATTCGCCTCCGCCGGTCCGCTTGTCCGGCAAGAATGAGTTCGCGCCCGTGCGAGATGCCTGCTCAGGCTTTGCCCATCGGGAGTATCGGCAACGCGTTGCACCGCTGGACTGGACGGACGGCGACGCGGTCTATGTGACGGTGCGCGCGCTCAGGCCGGCGACGACGAAGCTGGAACTCGTCCTGCGCAAGGAGGACGGAAGCGCCTGGAGCGCAACCATCGGCTTGACGGCGGACTGGCGGCGTCTGCGTCTGCCTTTGTCGGCATTTCGCTACCGCGCCGACAAGACGGCGGTTCCGCCGGACGGGAAGTCGCTTGCGCCGCTCGCCGGATGCGAATCGTGCGAGTTCATCATGGGACGCTGGCTTTTCCCGAAGACGTTTTCCGAAGAACAAGGATATGAGGTGCGCTACGTTGGCAGCGCGCCGGAGCCATGAGCATTTCAGCAGAAAGGAGCGAACACATGCAAAAGGTGCAGATGAGACGGATGAATCGGCGGCTCTTGGCTTGCGGCGTTGCCGTATCGACGACGGTCGTCTCCGCCGTGACGACGAACGTGTGGCAGGGCGCGGCGACGGGTGGCCTCTGGAGCGAACCGGGCAACTGGTCCCGTGCCCTGACGCCGACGGTCGAGACGGTCTATGACTTCTCTGCGCTCGCCGACGGCGGTGACGTCACGAATGACTTCGCGTATTCCCAGTCGGCGGCTCAGCTGAAGATCGCCGGCCTCGTCTTTGGCGCCGGCAGGGGCAGGATCACGCTGTCCGGAACGCCGACATCCGAGACGATCTTCGCCAAGAGCACGTCGATTGACGTTCCGGCTGGCACGACGCTTGACTGCAAGCTGCGCCATACGACAGGCCCCTGGAAAGACCAGGGGGCCGTCCTCTCCTTTGCCTCGTCGGGTGCGGTGCGTTTTTCCGGCAGCGCGTTCAAGCCGACGCTGTGGACATTCGCGTTCAGGGGGGCGGATGCTTCGGCGACGTTTGATCGCGTGGGCGGAACGTTCGGCTCGTCCAGACTGCTGTTTGGGGCCAGCCGCGTGACGGTGAACGTCGTCGGTGACGTGGCGTTTGCCGAGATTTATGACAACCAGTGGCCGAACAGCTGGCCGGCGGACGCGAATCGGATCGTCGGCGACGGGACGGCAACGCTGACGCTGACATCCGGATACGCTTTGCCGAAGTCGTCAATCAAGTACACGCAGGTGACGGGGTTCCAGACGGTTGTGATGAACGGGGGCGGTTCCCTGCTTTGCCGAGGTCCGACGTTGTCCGGCCGTTATGTGTTTCAGAACTTCGATGTGGACTATGGCCGTGCATGGAAGCCCTCGCTTCCGCCGGAAAACAACGTCATGGGCGGTCTCCAGTTGCCTCTTGGCGCGGCAGTTGACCTGGACGGCAACGCCCGTGTGCGTTTCGCCTGCGACCAGTTCCTTTCCACATTGTCGGGCCGAGGCACACACGGCCGCCTGGACATCGGCGGCGTCTGGGCTGACGACAGTGGAGACGTTCTCACCCCGGGCGCGCTCACGGTGGGAGAAGGGTTGACGGCTGAAACGGGTACGGTGTTCCATGCGCGCCTTGCGGGCGCCGGCGGCGGGTTCGTCAAGAAGGGGCCGGCTTATGAACTCACGCTGACGGGCGCCAATGTCCATACAGGCGCTACGCGCGTGGCGGAAGGTCGCCTGACGCTCAGGCGAAGCCTCGCGTACGACGAGACGGTCTGCTGGTGGTCGTTCGACGGCATGGACCAGACGCGTCCGAAGGCGGGGCCGTCGCGTCGCTCCTTCTGGTTCGGCGCCGAAGGGGCGGGGAGCGTCGTGCCCGTCGAAGACGGAGTCCGCGGGACACGGGCCGTGCATCTCGACGGTGCGCGTCGGGCGGGCCTCATCCTGTCGTCTGGAGCCGGCGGCCCGCTTGTGACGGGCAATGCGCCGCATTCGATCCAGCTCTGGATCCGTCCGGCGCAAGATGGTTGCTGTGCGACCAAAAGCCGCCTGACGTACGTTCTCGACTATGGGACGAACTGGGGCGCCGATTTCACGCGCGCACGCATCGTGCTGTATCGGACGGCGGAAGCGAGCGACGATTACGTGCTGGCCTTTACGCCCAAGAACTACAATTCGGCGGCCGTCCCGGTCGGGTACGGCGTGAACGTGCCATTGAAGGGCGCAGAGCTCTTTGACGGGAAATGGCATCAGCTCACGTGGGTCTACGGTCGGGAGCCGCGTCTGCTTGAAGCCTATCTGGATGGCGTATGCCGCGGGTCCGACAGGCTGGCGTCGGATCTGCAGCTGCCTGAGAACGACCGCCTTATGCTGGGCTACTACGATGGCCAAGACGTGAATTACTATACGGGCGGCATGGACGAGCTTAAGGTCTTTGCGCAGGCGCTCTCGCCCGAAAAGGTCGCCCGAAGCGCCGTGTTTGCGGATGTGCAGGCCTCCGCGCCGACGCCGACGCCTGTCGTGCGCTGGACGTTCGACGACATGACGAACATCGGCGCGGATGCCTGCGGCATCGCGCCGCTTGTCGCCGTTGACGGGCAGCCGTCGCCGAGCCTGGTCGCGGCGACACATGCCATCGGGCAAATGGCGCTGAAGAAAGGCTGCCCCTTGCAGGCGGAGCGTCCGGCGTGCCTGCCGACGGGCTCGCAGTCATTTACGGTCAGTTGCCGTTATCTGGCAAGCGGCGATGTCTCCAACAGCCCGATTCTGCTTTGGGGCGATCCTGCGCGGGAGTACGGCCATTTCCGTCTGCAAACGGCGAATACAGACCTGCGTTCGCCGGGGGTCGGCTATTCGTCCGCCAATTCGCTCCGCAGTTCGTGGAACGCTTGGGGCAACGGCGCCCCTGCGGCCTACCATGCGACGGGCGCGGCACCGGGAAGCGAGCCGTCGGCGGCGTGGACGGACTTCGCCGTTTCCTATGACGGCGCGGCGGGCGTTCTCGCGATGTATGTCGATGGATTTCGGATTGGCACGCAGGCGAACGTCAGCCTCATGATCGAGGCGAGTGATGTCGTGCGTGTCGGGCATCAGACGATTGACGGAAAGACGACGACCTTCCCCGGCCTCATTGACGACATCTCGATCTTCGACCGCGCACTTTCGGATGACGAAGTCCGCGCGGTAGTCCGGAGCCTACACGGCGAGGCGGTCGAGCAGGTGATTGCCAGAAGCCCCGTCACCGTCGCGTCCGGCGCCACGCTGGCCTTTGAGGGGCCGTCTCACGCGCTCACGTCGCTTGCGGTACAGGACGGAACGCTCGACATCGCCTATGAAGCGGACTTCACTCCGCCAGTCGGGCCGTTGTCCGTCGGCGCATTGACGGGTCGCGGACTCCTGGACATCACGTCTGGCGTGGACTGCACGGTGACGGAGGCCTCGGGATTCGGAGGGACGGTCAGGGTGGCTGAAGGCGGTCTCTTTGCCCTTGCGGCCTCAAGCGGAACGATGGCCGGAGACGTCTTTCTTGCTCCTGGGGCGCGTCTCAAGGCGTCCGACGGCGGAACGCCCGCGCCAATCCGCACGGCGGGACGCATCGTCCTTCCGTCGTCGTTGACGGTTGTCGTGCCGAACGGGACCGCTTGTGGCCACCCGTTTGCGCTGGTCGAGGCGGATGGCATCCTGATGGATCCGCCGACGTGGAGGTACGAGACGCCGGATGGCAGACCGCTGACGGCGACGGACTACAGGGTTTTGCGGACGGCGACAGGCGTGTCTTGCCGACGTCGGAGCGGGTTCAGTCTGTTTATTCGCTGTGGAGGTTTGGCATGAAGATGCGGCTTTCGGGATTGGAGACGATGAGGGCATGGGGCTTCGTCATGGTGGTCGGCGGCGGATTGGGCGCGGTCGCCGCGCCACGTCTGGATGTTAAGTTCGACGATGAGCGCGGCGGCGTGAAGTCCGTTGTGGTCGCAGACGATCCAGACCGGATGAACTGGGTCGAGGGCCTCGGGGAATGGGGCACGCCCGCGCCCTCTATGCGCCTGTCGTTTGTCGGCGCGAAGTCGTCGGGCGGTTCCCAGACGGCCGTCTGGACGAACCGGTTCCTGCGACTTGATGTCCTGCGCGAGGTCTGCGGAGATGCCCTGGACGAACGCTACGTTTTCACGGCCGTGTCGCATTGTCCCGTGTATTTCAAGCGCGGCGATGTCGGCCTCTACGCGACATTCAACGACAATTATGAGGATGCGCTCACGAGCCAGCGCAAACGGTGCCACGCGCACATCTGGTGCGGCGGGGCGTTCGGCGGCGTACGGGCCCTCAAGATGGGGCCTTCCCAGACCGAACTCGGCCTGTTCCTGACCGAGGGCACGTTGGACGCCTACTCTGTGCGACGGATCAGGAGCCAGTCCTCGAACGACCGCGGAGACTTCATACTCCACCCCGAGCCGTTCCACCTCAATCCCGGCGAGTCGAAGGCGATTGCTTGGCGGCTGACGGCCTATCCAGAGGGCGGCTTTCGCGCGGCGGCGCTCGCGTCAGGCGCGGCGGCCGTCCTGATCGACTTCGAGCACGAGACGGTTTTCCGGGGCGAGCGGTTTCGCGTGACCGCGACAGGCGCCGAACCGGTGCGCACGTGCCGCGTGACGGTGAATGGGCGCGAGGCGCCCGCTTCGGTGTCAGGGTCTCGCGTGACGCTGGACTTTCGTCCCGACTTCGGCGGAGAGGCCGATTTCGTCTTCGAGCTGAATGGGCGTCGCCATCGGGCGAAAGGCTACGTCTCGGACGATTTTCGGACGGTTGTCGGACGTCGGGTCGAGACAATCCTCCGCGAGAACCAGTGTCACGACGAGAAGAGTCCGCTCGACGGGGCTTTCCTCGTCTACGACAACGAGGAGTCCCGTCAGTATTACGATGCGCGCCTCGCCAACCATAACGCGGGACGCGAGCGCGTCGGCATGGGCCTGCTGATCGCACGCTGGGCGCAGGTCTGCCCGAGCCCCGCGTTCGACGCTGCGCTTGCGCGCTACGAGGCGTTTCTCGTGCGCGAGATCTGGGACGAACAGACGGGCGAGGTCTTCAACGACATCGGCTTGCGTGAGCGTCGCAAACGCCATTACAACGGGCCCTGGTACGTCAATTTCTGGTTTGAGATGTACAATCTGACCGGAAAGCCAATCTATCTTGACCGCATCGAGAAGGGCATTCGCCGCTACTACGAGAAGGCGGGGCCGACCTTTTACCCGATCGCCTGCAACTTCGGCGAATGTCTATCGACGCTTCGGAAGGCAGGCCGGGACACGGCCGAACTCGAACGGCTTCTTCGCGCCCACGTTGACGTGATGCTGGCGAAGGAGAACGGCTATCCGTCGCAGGAGGTGCGCTTCGAGCAGACGCTCGTCACGCCGCCGACAACGGTGCTGTCGGGCTATGCCGAACACGTGCGGCGCGATCCGGTCGTTCTTGCGGCTGTGTCGAACCACATCGCCGTGCTGACGCGGTTCGACGGCAATGCGCCAGACTATCGGCTCGCCGGAATGCCGATTCGCCATTGGGATGGCTTTTGGTTTGGCAAGGCGCGGCTGTACGGCGACTCCATGCCGCACTACTGGAGCTGTCTTTCGGCTTTCGACTATGACTTCTTCGCGCGCCTCACGGGCGACCGGAGCTATTTCCGCCGTGCCGAACGCATCTTCCGCAATCTGCTGTGCCTCTATTTCCCGGACGGCAAGGCGAGTTGCGCCTACGTCTATCCGTATTCCGTCACGATGATCGACGAGACGGGCAAGGTGCTGGAGCCGGCGCGTCGCGGGGAATGCTTTGACGTCTGGGCGAACGACCAGGACTACGGGCTTTATTATGCGCTGCGCGAGGGGACGTTCGACGGGATGGACCCGATGGGGCTTGCGAATGACGACGATTGGTCGGTCGTGACGGCCGATCGCCCGGGGGAGAAGACGACGGTGAATCTGGCATTGTCGGGGGCGACGATTCGCGGCGAATGGGAAGAGGTCCCGCGCGCAATCGCCGATGTCTGGGACGGCAATGACCGCTGGTGCCATTTCAATCGGCGGACGGTCGCCAACCGCGTCGTGCCGACGTCTTACGCGCGCATCCCTTGGCGGGCCGGGCTGAAGGTGCGGGTGACGGCGCGCGATCCGGCCGCGAAGCTGGAGGTTCTTCCGCGCGGCGGCCCGCTCCATGCGTTTGGCACGGGTGCGGTCGAGGTCGTGCCGCAGGGCCCGTGCAAACTGATCGTCTCGGCCGACGGCGACATGACAGGCCGAGCGCTGTGCCTCTTCGTCGAAGCGGCGGTTCCGACGCCGGATTGGGGCGCCTGGAAGAAGGTCGTCCGCTTTGGGCCCGGCTGGCACGATGCCGCGAACGATGCGCGCATCGTCCCGAATGCCCACGGCATGCCCGTCGTGTCGGTTGCGGACGACGACACGCTCGTCTACCTGGACGCGGGTGCGCGCGTCTGCGCGGCAATTGACGTGGACGGCGCGAAGCGCGTGAAGATCGCCGGCCCGGGCACGATCGACCTTTATCCGCGCGCACAGGGCTATGACCGGCAGTTTCGTGGCGGAGACCTCTGGGGCGTCGCGAAGGACTGGGAACTGCCGGCTGTATGGATTCATAACGGCGCGGAGGACGTCTCGGTCGAGGATCTCGTGATGCTGTGCTCGTTCCGCGGCATCTGCGTCCGCAATGCGAAACGCCTCTCGTTCCGGGACGTGAAGGTCTTTACGCACGCCTGTTCGGGCGACGGCATCAACGTTGTCAACCTGCAAGGGCTTGTCGCGCGCGATTTGTTCGTGCATTCGCAGGACGACTCGTTCTGCGCCTACAGCAACTACGACTCGTATCGTTATCTCTGGGACGGCCCGGAGGCCGTGCGAGAACGCCGTACGGCCGATCTGCTGGTCGAGGACTCGCTCTTGTGGACAGCCTGTCGTCCGCTCGTCTTCTGCGGACACGGAACGAACAGTCGCGAACAGCCGGATCTCTTGGAGAATGTGACGGTGCGCCGTTGCGTCGTTTTCCCGACGATGGGATGTGCGCAACCGCCCGAGAATCCGCTGGACGGCGGTTCGGGCGTTATCCGCGTCCTCAATCAAAGCGGCGTCTACGGTCGGCGACTGCGATTCGAGGACCTCGAAATCGACTGGACCAAAGGTTTTGTGAGCAAGCTCTTTCATGTGGAGGTTCGCAGTCGCGAGACGGCCAGCTTTGGCGAGGGCGACGGCTATCGGATCGAAGACGTCCTCTTCCGCAACATCCGTTGCCTCGGCATGCCGGACCGCGTGGCGAAATCAGTGATGGACGTGCGTCCCGTCAAGAATCCGCGCAAGGGCCGCGGCATATTTGAGGTCCGGGCCGAGAACGTCACGTACGACGGCGTGCCGGTCGATCCGTTCGCGGTCTTGCGCGGACCTTGATTCTTCTCTTTTGGTCGCATGCGAATGAACCGCGTTCCGTGACAGAATCCACTCGCTTCAGACGCTTCAACGTGGTGACTTGTAAGGGGTGGTGTGGCTTGCCTTTCTTCTTTGCTGCCCCATCAAATAGGTAGAGCGCGAAACTAAATGCACCATTGCGGAGGTAAACGCACCCGATCTGCTGACGAGGTGATATGTTTTGCGTTTCTATGTTGCGGCATTGAGGTGTTGATGGTGCCGCTGGAGCGGATTCGGGTGCATTAACCCTTGCGACACGTTCGGATGGTCGCCGGACGAAGTCAATGTGGGCATGAAACGGGAGGGACGCGCTTGTCGCGTCCGTTCTCTCCAATGGCACAGATCCCCGTTTCGCGGGAGGCGGGAGGGCGCGCGATGTACCCGCGCCGCCTCGGCGCGTGGCGGTGGAGCGAAGATCCGAGAAGGAAGTTTTTCACGTTCGGCAATCAATCACGCAGAGATGCTGAGAACGCAGAGGAACCCGGGGCTCCATCACGTGGCAAACCCGTCGACGTGCCCGGTCGCAGCAAGCTGCGACCCTCCCGTAGGAGGGGTACCATGTAATTTTACTTTTCAAAGACGAGCCTTTGGAACGTATGAATGTCGTTTCGACCTACAGAACAACGACCCCGCAGATTGCAAGGGCAAGTCGACGGTACCCGTTCCCAAACAGAACATCGTTCTTTACGACCCTTACCATCACATGTACGGGTTTCCAGGGATCAATCTCCTTTCTCGTTACATGAAGTAACGGGTAGTGGTTCAAGCCCCTTCTCGACGCAGTACGCCGTCATTGTCCTGCACCCTGCGGCACTCCACAGTATCGCAGAGATAAGGGACACAGGCAAAGCGGCCCGTGTTCGGCGACCGAACAAGTCTTTAAGCGCGAATGCGAACGCGATGTAGAACGGGAGTGAAAAGAGGAAGAACAACACCCCCACCAATGTATGCACCTCCATACCCGTAAAAAGATTCTCAAGAAAACATTTCATGCTACCAGATCCGATCTTTGCAAGAAAGATCCACGCGACGGCAACAAGCGCAGTCCAAACGTACACGCCCGACACCTTGCCTTGCCGCACAATGACGAGCATGAAGCGGGCACACAGGCATATCGTGGGGAAGTCCCCCAACATCTGCAGCGACAAGGCGGCAACCTCTTCCGTTGTCATGCAGACATCCCAATGGCCGCTCAATGCACGGAAGATCGTGACCGTGGCCAAGATTGTCAATGACGACAGGATCAAGAACATCGCACGAGAACAGATTCTTTTCATTTCAAGATACATTGAAACCCCAATAAGTTATCTAGGTCCTCGCGAGTGACGTTTCAGATAGTTTCTCCTTTCCCGCAAAAGGATGATGACGCTTGCGAGAGCTCCCAGCACAAATAAAGGCGATCCTGTAGACAGGAAGAACAAGCAAAACACTTCAAAGCAGATGCCAATTACGATACAGGAAACCAACATCCAGAAAAGAATCTCAAAAAGATATCTTGGCATAAAACACTTCCTTTATTACCTAAGGAGAATTTGAATTGTTGCCACACCAGCGGCATACGCCCTTGCACCTAACGAGAACCCGGTAGCAACTATCGTCACTCCGGTACCCACGGCACTTGCTTTCGTAAAAACCGTTTCCAACACTTGAGTCCGTGCAGCAATTTGCGCACCAGCCTGTGCCGCCTTACGGGGACAAGCCGCCCTACCAGGTTTGCGGATTGTCATTTTGGTAGGGCGCGTTGTCCTCAACGCGCCGCCCAAGTACCGCCTCACTTAACATCAAAAGAAGCGCAAGAAAGAAAAACACCTCCCTCGATGCTTCGAGTGAAGGTGCCTCGGATGGACCTACGAAAGAAACATCAAAGGTGGCGAAACTGCACGGACTATGGCAGTGTCCTCTTCAATGCGTCTTCCGAGTTCTAAGTTTCTGAGGCTTTTCACTCGACGCGTCCCAAACGCGGCAGTACTTCGGTGCCTATCTTTTTAGCACACCCTCTCGTACCCCACGCGGGAAATCTATTTCGCTCCGCTAAAGCGATTTTCGCTTCACCGAAACATTCTTTCAATCAGTTCTCTTTTTCTTCCTTTCATTTTTTGGTTACTGATGTGAAAATTATCAAAATGTCATCTCACTTTACTACTTTAAGCAGCATGAACTATTGTTCTATCCAATCGCGACTCAGGATACCCTGCCGCCACTCGTCCAATACGATTCAACTCCTCAAGAACCTTGAGCCGTTCGTCAATTGTCAACGACAAGCAAAACGCCTCGTCCTGCTCTTCTAAAGTAGTCATTTTTACAACTGTCCTATCCATTCTTCTTCTCCCGCAGTTTTTCCAATGTCAATGCATCGGCAATATCTTTCGGACGCCCAGACGAGCGCTTGTTAATTATCAAATCATCCAAAGACAAAACTTTTATCTCAAACCCGTCGACATTCATCTTGACAGCGCGATTTGACGCATCTGCATAATCAAGCCCGTCAACGGAAGAAATTATGTCAATACGCTGCGGCTCAACTCCAATTTGGAAAACCATTCCCGGTCTATGAAAATCATCCTCAGATAATCCCTGCAATGGCGCACCAAAAGCCTTTATCGCCCGCATAACTGCTTTGGCATTCTCAGGATTGGCCATAATCCAAAAGTCAATATCAAAGGTCGTCCTTGGCCAACCATGAAGAGCAACAGCATACCCACCTACGAGCATAAAATCCACGTCTTCTCTCAAGAGACATTCAACCATATCCCTATAATCCGGATTTAATAATTTTTCGCTCGTATTCATACTACGCCAGTCCCTTCCGTACATACGAACCGAAAACCCAAAGCTTTTCGGCTTTGTGCGCCCTTGCGAAAGCGTATACCTCATCACGCTTCGCACGTATCTCATCTAACATGTACATTTATATTCCCCGCCTTCCAGTAGCCAACGCAACACTCGTTGTGTAGCATAGTCAGGCAAGTACTTTCTTGTGATTGGTTGGTAGTATAGCAGTTTTCAGTTAGGCCAGTAAAGCAGGCATGGTGATTAATTTCAACTCCACTCTGCCGTGGCCCGGCTGGTTTACCCCTCGCCATTAACAAATTCAGCCGAATTTGAGATGATACGCTCGTCTGGACAGTAAAATCCTCCTCCATCGCTTTTTACCACAGAACACACTGAAGCCGCTTCGCGGCACACAGAAGACACAGAACTCCGAGGTCACTGTCCTTTATCCCCAACACTTTCTGTGTGTCCTATGACGGCCATAGGCCGTTCTGTGTGTTCTGTGGTAGAGACAGGGAACGCCCCCTCTTCGGTCTCGTCATCCAAAATGAATCCAACATGTTACAATCCACGCAAAGAAAATGATGTTCAAAAACAGCAACATCGAGTCATAGAAACAAAGGAAGCGTACAAAGGTACCATTTGTTTTAGGCGACCGCTGACCAAGAATTCGAATCCCCGCAAAACCGAGACCGACACAAACCGTTTCAAGGAGAATCCCCCAAGGGAACCTCTGTTGAGGTCTCGCATCCAAAATGATAACAATAAATGAAAGATCGATAAGTTGAACGACAAGTGCATAGACAATTAAACTGAGTTTGTAAATTTTCTTCATAACTACTCCTATGAGTGACAATTTCCAATCACATGACGGTTATTTTTTCCAAAGCCTTGAAAAATTCTGGAACATGGACTGCGAAAACGTCCGACAGCTTGGTCCAAATATTCGATAAATATCATGATTTCCACACCAACCCATCAAGAAAGTCTTCTGCAAATACATCTTGTTCCTTAGTTGCCGACATACAGAGGTCATTATCGACAGACGCCCCGCCAACCGCCATGACTCTTTTCGCATTCAACCGCATTACAATTCCCTTAGTTGCTCTTTTATAGATTTTCATGCAGACAAAATACCAAATGAGGCGGCATCCCGTCAATTCCGTTGTGGACTTTGGCGAGTTTTCATTGTGGACTTTGTCGCAATCCCGTTGTGGACTTTGGAGAATCCTTCATTTCACGCGCTGGACGCGGCGGAGATTCATCCGTATGAGACGGTCACATGTCCATGCGGCCCGAAGGCGCTTAAAGCCGCGAAGCGGCGATTCAACCACTTAAAGGCCGAAGGCCGACTTAATCTGGCTCTTCCCTACCTGTACCAGACCTTCCAGAGGAAGAGGCCCCGGCCGGGGGCCGTCTCGACGCGCGCCGTGCGCGGCGCGGCCGCCGCCAGAAGCTCCGTGACGGCGGCGGGCTTCTCGTTGCCCTTGCCGACGCTGAGGAGAAAGCCGACCATCGAGCGGACCTGCTTGTAGAGGAAGCCGTCGCCCTTCACGCTGAACGTGTAGCGGGGACCGCTGCGCCGGACGGTGAAGGCGAAGATCGTGCGGACGGTCGTCTCCAGGTCGCGGTGCGGGTTCGCCGCGAAGGAGACGAAATCATGGCGGCCGACGAAGCGCGCCGCCGCGTCCTGCATCGCCGCGAGGTCGAGCGGACGGTGGCAGAAGGTCCAGAACGGCGCAAGGTGCGGCGGCAGGATGTCCGCCTGGTAGACGAAGTAGCGGTACTCCTTGCCCTTCGCGTCGTTGCGTGCGTTGAAGTCCGGCCGCGCGAACGCCGCGCGCATGACGCGAATGTCGTCCGGGAGGCGCGCGTTCATCGCGCGGACGAGGTTCTTCGGCGGAATGGGGACGTCGAGGTCGACGTGGGCGCAGAACCCGCGCGCATGGACGCCCGCATCGGTTCGGCTGCAGCCGAAGACGCGCACGGGCGCGCGGTTGACGTACGCAAGGGCCTCCTCCAGGCGCTGCTGGACGGCGACGCCGTTCTCCTGCAGCTGGTAGCCGGCGTAGCGCGTGCCGTCGTACGCGAGGACGATGCGGTAGCGCTTCACTTCGTCTTGAACGTGAAGAAGAGCGGACGGTAGACGCCCTCCATCGAGGCGACGAGATCGAACGTCCCCTTCGCGCGGTCGTACGCAAAGCTCGCGAGGCGCCAGCTCTCCTTCAGGCCGACCATGCAGAACTTCCCGCCCGGAAAGAACGCAAAGTCGCGCGGGAACTGTCCGCCCAGTTTGGCGTTGTTCAGGAACGCCATCTTCCCCGTCCCGGCATCGACGTTGAAGACCGTGATCGAGTCGTGCCCCCGGTTCGAGCAGAAGAGCTGCGAGCCGTCCTCCGAGAGCTTGATCGCCGCCGCCTTCGAGAAATCCGTGAAGCCCTTCGCGAGAAGGTCCTTGATCTCGATGAACTCAAACCCCTCGCCCGTGTAGCGGTAGCTCGCGACGAGGTTCTTGAGTTCGAAGATGACGAACGCGAACCTGCCGTTCGGGTGGAAGACGATGTGGCGCGGTCCGGCGCCGGGGGCGATCTTCCGCGTGTCGATCGTCGCGGCGGGG
>ERZ1026780.657-NODE-657-length-26211-cov-4.774354_pt1 | contig 26211 bp, 38 predicted proteins | sample MGYA00380126_ERZ1026780 | MGnify/ENA primary metagenome ERZ1026780 (study PRJEB33269, sample SAMEA4719762) | human gut metagenome | biome: human-associated habitat; feature: organic feature; material: feces | place: Cameroon | collected 2013-10 ... | reverse complement strand
CCGAAGAAATGGGCATTTCTGTGTAAGAAATAGGTATTTCTTCCGAAGAAATAGGCATTCCTTACACAAAAATGTGTAGAAAATAATTTTATAACGTTCATTAACTTTCAAAAAGTGCATTTTCGGGCTTTTTCTGTCAACAAAATCGAAAACAAAGAAAAATTGGAAAAATTATTTCTTCCGAAGAAATGGGCATTTCTGTGTAAGAAATAGGTATTTCTTCCGAAGAAATAGGGTATTTCTTCACATTTATGTGTAAGAAATGGGCATTTCTGCTACATTAATGGGCATTTCTTACACCTAAAGTAAAGTAAATATATATATATCTACTACTACCGCGCGTAACACGCATGCGCGCACGTGCGAGGGAAAAATTCAGATTTGTTAAGAGTTGGTGAAAAACGAAAAGACAAAAGAAAACCTGCAAAGAAAGTTCCTTGCAGGTGTGTATTGCCGGGTAGCATCATCAGATAGTCGGGATGTTGTTTACGGCCGTTCGCTTCATCTCATCAGCAACCTTGGCATAGATCTGTGTTGTCTGGATTGACGTGTGTCCAAGAATCTTGCTCACTGTGTATATGTCTGCACCGAAGTACAGCAGCAGTGTAGCGCAAGTATGTCGGCTCATGTGGAAGGTGACGTGCTTCTCTATGCCTGCTGCCTTTGCCCATTTGTCAAGGTAGTCATAGATGATTGAACGGTCTCTGAACTGGAACACGTAGTTCTCACGGCCATTGATGCCCTGCTCAGGTAGCCACTTCCTGGCGTTTTCCGACAATGGCACATATACCGGTTCCTTCGTCTTCTGCTGCATCACCTCAATCTGGTATTCGTTGGCACCCACCTTCACGATATGCTTCCATTTGAGGCGTGACACGTCGATGTAGCGCAATCCGGTGAAGCAGCAGAACAGGAAGGCATGCTTCACTCTCCAGTCGTCACATGGCGTGTCTGCGAGCTTCTGAACCTCCTCGAGTGTAAGATACTCCTTCTTCTTGGTTCTGCGCTGAGGCTTCTCCGACTGGCTCAGCTTGTGGAACGGATTCGATGTTATCAAGTCCAGACGGACCGCCTTGTTCATCAGGATCGAGAAGACGGTGAAGTACGTGTACACAGTCTCACTGCTCAGCTTACCGCCATACTTGTTCGTTCCGTCACTGGTGAGATAGTCCAGGAACCTTCTCAGGAATGACGGTCTCACACCACGCAACTGTGTATTGGGTGCAAACCTGTTGAGGTGTACGATGAGGTTGTGAATGGTCTTGGAGTAGTTGTTGTTACCATGCTCCTTGTAGTACTTGCGCTGCTCTTCCATCCACTCAACGAGCACCACCTTGCCTGCTTCCTTGTCGTGGATCTCAAACTTTTCGTTCTGAATGTCCACGATTCTCTTTGCCTTGATTTCCTCAGCCAGCTTCATGGTTTCCCTATTGACCTGCTTGGCTGCACGGTTGGTCTCAGGAATCAGATAAAGGTTAAGAGACTCCCTTAATCGCTCTCCATCCTTGACGATGTCAAGGTAAAGCGAATTCTTTCCATTGGAAAGTTTTCTTGTCCTGATGTGAACAGGACCTAAATCAAATTGCTTCATACACTAAATGTTTAAAATTCTTAATTTTCGTGTGACAGATTCGAGCGACAGATATGTGACAGATTTGCGCCAAATAAACACGAACAAATATATAACAAACCTTAGAAAGGAACCTCCCTAAACGAAACAAAGCCGCTGGAAACCAGCAGCTTTGTTAATGTTTGATATACTTTTATTGATGTTTGCTAATATTATCCGAAGTTATCATACATTATTTTGCTGCAATTTATCTGTTCCCTTATGATAAGTCGGTTACACGATTATGTATTGTTTTCGAGTGACAGAAATGTGCCAAGCTACGCATTTTGGCATTATTTCGGTGTTCCTCTCACTCTGTTTTCTGTTTAAAGATATACTTCATTTCTCGCCTTCCTTCTGTATCTTTGCCGAAAATTCAAGAGATTATGATCAAGAAACTATATCGGCATATTGCCAAGCGATACAAGTACTGGCGCTACCGTCGGCTCCTGAGGAAGCTCTTCTGGCTTTACGCCAAAAAGACAAATTATGCTTCTCAGGCAATAGAAGAGACAAGCGAGGCGTTCGCTTGGTTCACAGGTGAATGTCCTGAAAAAGGCTTCAACAACATATGGTATTGCTCTTACCTCGAATCTGAGGCTTCTCGAGCGTGTCCGTTATAAATTCTTTAAGTTCCATACACAATTAAATTTTCAAGTTATGAACAATACAAACGACAACAAGAAAGAGAAGTTCTACATCGGTGGCTTCGGCTTCGTCTCTATAGAAGAGGCTAAGTTGCTCCTTCAGCGCATTGTTCCACTTGCACGCATCTACCAGAACACGTACAAGATTAAGAAGTGCTTTATGCCCCAAGAAGCAGAACAAGCCCGAATGTACATGGATGGTCTCCTGGAAAAGCAAGCAGAGAGCATCGTTGTGCAACTTCTAACTTTCGGAGGAGACAACCCTAACGATGTCAACCCGGATTGTGAAAACCATGGTTGATGGGCATGCGTACGGATGGTCTTTTGCTTCCATTCCGTTGCATTTCATCGTTCCGCTCCTTGTTGTTTCTCCATGAACAACCATCTGTGAAACGATGGAGTACAAATCAAAACCACGTCCTGTACATTCATCGTTGACGCAATCAAACTGAAATTCAGGCAGGAAATCAGGCTTATATATAGCAGTTCCCTGCTTAACAAGTACTTCACTCATCACGCTACAAGGATAAGAAATCTTGTAATCTATTTCTATCCTTTTGACCGTTGGCCACAAGTTTGATATTCTATATTCCATACACAATTACCTTTATTCGACTAAGACTAGGGAGGAACGATAAGGCAATTTGATTAATCATAATTACCCTTACGTTTGCGGATGGGCTATATTTCATCTTCTGCTTTTATGAAATTTTCACCCAAATAGACCACCATTACCCAAAGTTTCATTTCGCCTTTGTTGTTCTTATCTTTATCTATCGAGATACTTATGGAGTAATCATCTTCGGTTTTTTTATCCCAGTAGAAAGCTCTATAGCCATTATCTGCTATGTAGGAATCAACTCCATCATATTTGTTAGAATACAAGTCAAACAATCTATCTCGCATACTTTTAGCTTTGTTTGATTCTGTAAGCGAAAAATGTCTAAAGAAGAAAATATTTTTCAGGTAACTTCGTTTTCCGTCATTCTGAAAATAAAATGCAGCATGACTAAAGAACTCTCCTGCAAAATAAACACCATAGTAGTTTAATTCATTCTTTTCCAATTGGTAGCTTTTATTTCCATTTTCAAACTTATTGTCCAGCAAGACTTTACACTCATCATAGGACATGCCGAATTGAACACCTGCTATACTTTGCGAATAGCAAATTGACAGGTGAAAACACAGAATTAAAGCTACAAATATCTTTTTCATTTTCTATTCTCCATTAATACGTTTATCAATCGTTCTTTCTCTGCTACGAGTGATTCTAAAGCCTTTACTCGTTCTTTCAAAACATCTTCTGCTGAAGTAGAAATATTGCTATTTATTGCCGCAACAGATTTGTTTCCATTCGCAACAGCATTTTGAGAAGAACTGTCATTATAGAAATAACTTAATGGCACATTAAGTGCTTTTGACAAGTCTTCTATAAGCCCTGTCTTAACATCCTTGACGCTGAGTGCCTGGCTAAGGCTTTGGCGTGACATTCCCAGTAAAGAGGCGATTTCTGTAATTGAAACACCTGCTTTTTTCAGTTTTAATTTTACTTCTTCACCTTTCATACGAAACCCTTTCTTTTCTTTAAAGTGTTAAATTCGTGTTAAAAAGCAATGTTTTTATTGCTATTGTCAATAATTTCATTTATCTTTGCACCGTAAATCATACGAAATTGCATTGCAATTCATTAATATTAATCCGCAAAGATAAGGGTAATTATGGTAAAAAACAAAGATTTAGACGTAAAAAAGGTTAAAGTCATAAAGAAAGTTGACTTGATCGAAACCATAAGGCAGATACCGCATGGCGAGACTGTTCAGTTCGCACGCCAGGAGCTTGGACCAGAAGGCTCTGTAAGATCTGCCGTCTGGAGGCTGAACGACAGATTGAAGAAGCTCACAGGGAGCCAGGAACCCGAATACTCCCTTGAACTTGTTGATATGGGGTTGTTCTACAACATCACAAGAGTATAACGAAAAGACTTATGGTAAGGTTAGAAAACTACTGGTATCTGCGTGAAGGTGATTACCTGGTGGAACCATTGAGCAGCCTGTTCGGTGGCAAAGGACCACGCAAGGAGTTCATTCGCCAAATGTGGCGTGATGGAATGGTTTTCGATTCAGAGGAAGAAGCAACTGCATATTCCAAGAAGATTCGAGAAATGTTTAAGAAGAGAGTGCGCAAGCAGGTGTACATTATGGACTTTTCTGCTTGGACAATAACTGTTCTCACTCCTTTTGCCAAGGAAGAAGAGAGAGCGGCAAACTGGGTTGACGCTCTCCGGTACGTTCGCCATTATCTGAGATATGGCAAAGGGTCATTAAGGTGTCGCCTTACCTCTGTTTTGATAAAGGCGTTGACCTTCTCCTTGAAGCCACGACAAGCGTCTTCTTCCAAAGAGGACACTTCGACAGCATCATTCACACAAAGAAGTTTCACTTCATGATGCTTGCCACACTCAGGGCAGACAATCTGATTACACTTCTTCTCCAAAGAGGAAACGAAGTAAGTAGATAATAAATTCATCATATTTCTAATTTTATATTTGGCATTGCAAAGATAACGAAAAAAGGTGGATGCGCCAAGCAAATCTAATTTTTTATTTGGCGATTTAAAATTTCATAACTCAACGGTGCGTCCACCTCCACTTTAAATATTAAACTTATGGCAACAGAAAGTAAAATCCGCTCTCGTTCCGCAAAATGGTTCGAGTGTTCCGTCAGATACCAGAAGACCATGGATGACGGATCTGAGAGAATGGTCACAGAGCATTACGTTGTTGATGCCATGTCGTTCACCGAGGCAGAGTCTGCCATCATCGAGCACATGCAGCCTTACATATCAGGCGACTTCAAGGTCACCGGCATTCGCCCGGCTGCATATGGTGAAGTGTTCTTCTGTGAGGAAGGTAATGCAGACAGATGGTACAAGGTTCGCATTGCATTCATCACTATCGACGAAAAGACAGAGAAGGAAAAGAAGTCATTCGTTTACTATCTCGTCAACGCTTCATGTCTCAACGGAGCTTTGAAGAATCTAGACCAGGCTTTTGCAAAATCCATGCTGGATTATCAGTCGGTCAATATCTCAGAGTCAAACCTTCTCGATGTATTCGAGCATAAGACTGAGGAGAAGACAGACGAGAAGAAGGAAAAGAAGTAATAAACAATTAACAATACACAATTATGAGCGTAGAAGAATTAAAGCAAGTAGTAGAAAAGTGGAAAAACGAGGATGGAACAGAAAGAGCTGTCCTCCTTGTTGCCGCAGAAGGTTGCGACAATGGCGAAAGCCAATGCACAGATATGGCTATGAGAGGAGATAGAGAAAGATTAATCACTGCTCTACAGGCTATATTCAACGTCGAGGATGCTCCTTTGCGTGCCATGGTTTGCCTAGCATTAAGCAACTGCACCAAAATGAACACCCAGGTTATTTCACAAACAAACATTCAAGAAAATGGAGAAGCTCATTAAGTTCATCGTTTGTGCAGCCATCATCCTGGCCGCATTCAAGTTCGCAGGCGATATGGATCGCACCGAACATGCTCTTATGCTCATGTCTAAGTCAGAGTATGAGGAGATAAAGGATAGTTTGTCTAACATCCACGACTCTGAGCCATCTGAAAAACAGATTGCCAACGAGTGGTATAGCAGAAAGGGTAATTAGTATGAAGGTAATTTTGTTATTCGATGAGGGTTCCAAGATTGTCGCTGACCTCATCCCCGCCCCCCCACGTAAGCAACGTGAAACCCAGAAAGAGTATGAGCAGCGCTTCTGCGCTCTCTTCAATAAGTCACAACCCAACGCAGTGCATAAGGTTGTCAACTGTCACATCTTAAGAAATTAAAGTAATATGGAACCAGGAATTAAGAAATTAACTGAGGCTGTAAAACGTGATTGCCGAAAGGGGCAGGGTTGCTTTAACCCTAATGGTTGCGACCACGAGTTTATTCGTCATGTGCCAGAGACTGACCCTTTAATGATTAGATTAGGTCAGAAAACCAAGTGTATTCAAGTATCAAAATGCACCCACAAGTATTGCGATAAGTACAAGTGGATTCTCGATAGAGCCGAAGAATATGCCAAGGTACTGGGAGTAACACGTGATGATGTATTGAATGGCTGGGAGAAACATAGAGGCTATTGGTATATGAATTACTACCAAGGCTCCAAGCAGCCATCCCTGAAAGGCGACCAGAAGGTAATCAAGGTAGCCGACTGGCTGAAAGAGCTGAGATCTCGCTTTGGCGAGGATGATGAAGATTGGAAGTTCGTCTGCCCGTCTTGCGGTCATGTTCAGTCTGTAGCCGACTTCAATGCTATTGGAGTAGATGGAAACAAGGCTTACTACGAGTGCATCAGTCGATATAAGAATATTGATGGCAAAACTGATAAGAAGGCATGTAAATACACAATTTGCGGTCTCTTCCTCCTAGACCACGATACGGTTATCAGCAACGAGTTCCTCCCAGTCAATGTATTTAAAATGGCTGATGCGCCTGGTGAAAACAAACATACAGATTGATACACAATGCAAAAGTATGTATTGAAACTTGTCGTCAAAAAGAAGTGGTTCGATATGATAGTGTCTGGAGAGAAGACTGAGGAGTATCGAGAGATTAAGCCATATTGGATTGATAAGTTAGTCAACCAGGATGCGGATAGCGGTTTTATCGGGTATGCCAATGAAGATTTGAACATCAATAGCGAAGATTTCCCTTTCACTGTCGTGGGTGCCGATGAATCCCTGTTGCTTGGGGCTACCCATTTTGGAGAATGGGTTTATCCTAATGGAGAAAAACCCCAGCCTGAGATTTTCGGAGAGATAGAGTACATTCCATTCACTCACGTTCTCTTCTTTCATGGCTACTCGAAGAATCGCAAGAGCATCGAAAAAGAGATTGATAGCATCACCATCGGTAAGCCACAAAAGGGTATGTGCCCAGACGAATGGTTAGACACAGATGTTTTCATTATAAGGTTTAAGTAGATGTAATATGTTATGGCATTAGTAACGAAGTTGTCAGTTAGAGATATTCAACTGGCCCTATACAATAGCTCTCAATGGAATAAACGAAGCTATCTGTTTGTTCCCAACGTATCGTGGGGATTATTCGATTACGAACTAGACCTTGCCATTATGAGTAGAGATGGCTATGTCACCGAAATCGAAATCAAGAGAAGCTGGGAAGACTTTCTTGCTGATTTCAAGAAGAAGCATACACACAATGATGAAAAAGTATATTACTTCTATTATTGTGTCCCTCTGTCTATCACATCAAAAGTATGTGATTATATAGAGCAGCATTTCGAGAATGACAGCGAAAAGCCTGCCGTATTCTACTATACGGAAGACGGTTTTATTGGGCGCACGAATACAGGAATTGCATATAGACCTGGCAAGCATCGCAAACTATTCATAGAAGAGCGTTATCAGTTAGCCAGATTGGGTACATTTCGCTTTTGGGAGTCGTTAGTAAACAAAGTCGATGATACACAATGGAAATGATATTAACCCCCATCGTGCTTGCTATCTCCATCATGGTGATGCGGTACGTGGATAATAAATAAGGAATTATGAGCAACGAAGAATTTCTCGCACAGTTGCAGGATATACGAAACGCTACCCTGCTACAAAATAAAGAGATCTACAATACCGAAGAAGCCTGTCTCTTCCTCGGTATCAAGAAGAACTCACTCTACAATCTTGTGAAGAAGAGAAAGATTAAGTTCTTCAAGTCTCAAGGCGGAAAGCTTACTTACTTCAAGCGCAAAGACCTGGAGAAATGGATGACTGCCATCTGTATTCCTACGGAAGATGAGGAAAGAGCGATTTTCGACTCGTTGCTCTACAGAGAGAAATAAACTCTAATTTGTTCGATTATAAATGGTTATTTAAGTTTTGGAATCTAGTTTGTCATTAGGTTTTAGTTAAGGTTCAGAAGATTGTTTATTCCGCCATGTCACGGCCGTGAGGCTCATGGGCATGGCAACCCGGTGGGAACGGTTGCTTCTTTTCATACACATCATGCGAAGCCCTGGGTTCGATTCCCGGTCCCACCACAAAGGCAAGGCTACTTGCTGCTCATGATTGAGGGAGTGGATGCTTCTCTACCATGTGCATCCGCTTCCGATTTCAGAACGAGCAGGGAGCATTGACAGAGATATAGAGTTTCCGACGCATCCTTGGATGCATAGTTAATAACCAGGCGAAGGTGACACACCGGCAGAACACAGGCAACATAAGTTTAACAACAATGGTTGTATGGAAACCTGCTAGTATTATTAATCTGACCCCACGGAAAGACGTGAGCCAGTGCCAACCAGAAGCCACAAAACAAGAAAGGTAGGTGTAAATGATTACATAACATAAGTTTTTAGATTATAGAAATAGATATATTCGAACTTCATTCTCGTTCGCTGGAGTGACCAAACATCACTCCAGCGATTCAGATGAAATCATTAACATTTTAAACATTACACAATTATGAGCAACTTAATGAACATGGTTGAAACCATTAACTCGCTGAAGTTACTTACGGATGTTGTAAGCAACGACCTGGTACGACAGCAATTCATCAACGTTTACAATGCCGTCTGGAAACAGGGCGGTGAGCAGGTCTATGAGCGTGAGGCCAACTATTTCAACAAGATTCTACGTGAGAACAGCAACCTCAACGGATGCACAAGCCTATCCGTGTTCTTCGCATTCATCGACCTGGCAGTACAGGGTATCTCCGTGGAGCCAGGTGTCCGTGCCATGGCCTACCTTCTTCCTCGCAACTACAAGATAGGAACCGACCAGCAGGGAAAGAGTGTGTATGAGAAACGATGCAACCTTACCATTTCCGGCTACGGTGAGCTTTACCTCCGTGCCAGAGCTGGCCAGATCTACCATGCCGACAACCCGGTTGTTGTGTATGAGGGCGACGATTTCGAGTATGGCGAGCGTGACGGACGCAAGTATGTCAACTATTCCATGCACATACCTCGCACAAGTAGCCACATCATCGCCTGCTTCCTCAAAATCACACGCACAGATGGCACCATCGACTACTCGGTGATGCTCGAACAGGACTGGACACGACTTGCAGGCTATTCAGCAAAGAATAACAAATACTGGGATAATAACACCAGACAGTGGGTTGAGAAAGCCAACGAACTCTACACCTCTGGCGGTGGCGGCATCGACCCTGCCTTCCTCTGTTCAAAGTGTATCAAGCATGCCTTTGGAACCTATCCAAAGCTCAACATCGGCAAGGGTACACAGCTCGAAACCACGGTGAACGACATGCCTTCATCCGACTTCGATCCATACGGAGGCATCGACAGCGCAGCAGGTTGCAACCAGCAGGCGCAGACCCAGGCACAGAACGATTCCTTCGCCCCACCTGCTGATACATCGAATGGCGTAAGAATAGACCCGGCTGCCAATACACAGCAGAGTCAGGGAGGAACGGCAAATGAAGCAGCCAACGATACCTTCTAATCATCCATGCCACGGATGCAGTACCGTCCGCAACTGTCTCAACGGACGGTATTGCCCCAAGCTTGGAAGATATGTGGAGCACAGCGAAACAAAGCCTTGCGCCCCACGTGACAACAGTTACGAAAAAGCATTATCAATTTTAACACATATACAATCATGACAACAGAAGTAGCAATTATCAAGCAAGAGAACCTCCAGCAGATTATCTCCGGAGCACCACAGTCATACAATGACAACAAGCTGTCACATGACAACTGCATCGCCCGTGGCCAGCAGTTATTACAGGCAGTGCAGCAGCAGGGAGGATTGAAGAACGACGAACTGGATGAGCAGATAGCATCGTTCATCGCCAAGACACGCAACACCTTGAAGAAGATGAACGAGCGTCGCAGCCCGTTCACCAAGCTCTTCGACCAGGTACGTACACAGTTCACCCAGATCGAGAACGAGATTGACCCATCCAAGCAGGGCACCGTCCCTTACCAGTTGCAGGTATATCGCAACCAATATGCAGCCGAGAAGCTGAAGGCACAGCAGGAAGCCCAGCGCAAGGCCATGCTCGAGAAGCAGCACAAGGATGCACTCGACCGCATCTTCGAGAGCATGAAGAACGACTTTGAAAAGATGTTCCAGGACTTCCTCACCGGTTCCATCAACATGATGCAGAAGCTCAACGAAGCCATCACTCTCGAGAACTACGATGCTTCCATGGAGCAGATCAAGAATGTGCCGACAGTTTTGCCGGAGGCTTTCGTGCCCAGCATGAAGTTCACCCAGAGTCTCTCCTACTACCCAGGTGTCACACCTGCCGAAGCTGCCCAGAAGGAGACCGAAGCAAAGAACGCCATTGCCAACACCTTTGCCGAACAGTACAGATACGAGATTGAAACCAACCGTGACTACATCCTCGACCGTCTGCCTTCCAAGAAGAAGGAGTTGGAGAAGATTGCCACTGCCAATGCCGAGGAAGCAGAACGCCTGAAAAAAGAGAAGGAAGAGCGTGAGAAAGAGGAAAAGGAACGACTGGAGGCTGAGAAGCAGAAGAAACTTGCAGAAGCAGAAGAAGCCAAGAAGCTGGAGCAGAAGCAGAAGGAAATGGCCGGACTCTTCGAGGGTCAGGCGATTGCAGCTGTCGGACCATCCACCAAGGCCAAGGTTACCAAGAAGATTCACCTGCTGGATCCCGAAGGCATTCTTCCTGTTATCTCCATGTGGTGGAGCCATGAGGGCAAGAACCTCACAGCAGAAGAGCTGATGAAGAAATTCAAGAGTCAGATTACCTTCTGCGAGAAACTTGCCAACAAGGATGGCGTTACCATCAAGAGTGAGTTTGTTGAGTATGTGGACGAAGTAAAGGTTAAGTAAGATGGACAAGACGAAGACGAATCAATTATCACTGGCCACTGCCGATGTTGGCAGAGCAGCCATAGAAGCAAATGCCAACCTCGTTGTCGTATTTGACCACAAGAAACTCTTCTGGCCATTCGAGGGACTTGTACAGCTTGCCCAGCGTACACCGGCCGCATTAACCCTAGGCCTCTTCTGTTCATGTGTAGCCAAGGCTGGCGAGCCATGCAAGAGCAGAAAGACGGGTAACTCGTTCATGCTTGTGGCAAGAAACCTGTCACCCGAAAAAGCAATGAAGGATTTATAATACGCTCTGATTATGATACACAATATGAACCCCGACGAGTATTACAACCGGAAGGAAGTAAGCAACTCCGACCTTACCGAGCTGAAGAACCTGCTTCACCCCCGGGTGCAGTTCGGCAACAAGGAATTGGCTTTCCACTTCGGCAACCTCGTCGATGCAATGATAACGGAACCCGACCGTGTGGACTACTATCACTACAAGGTGAATGACGAGCAATACACGGAAGAGGAGTTCCTCCACGCCCAGGACATGCACAATGCCCTGCGCCATGAGGCTAGGCGTGACCCTTTCCTGGCAAAGGTGCTGGAGTTGTCAGATACACAGCGCTTCATGGTCAACAAGGCTCAGCCTTTCGAGTACTGCGAATTCCCGTTTGCCCTGGATACACGCTGCAAATGGGACTGGTGGCTCGACTTCGCTGGTTTCGGTGGTGACTTGAAGACAACCTTTGCCGAGACCCAGAAACAGTTTGACGAGGCAGTAGATTTCTTCGACTGGGACCGTTCGCGTGCCTGGTACATGGACATCGCACATTCACCTCGTGATTTCATTTACGGCATCAGCAAGAAGAACAACCGCATCTTCAAGAAGTTCATCAGCAGGGATGATGAAATCTACAGACGTGGTCGTGAGAAGTACGAGGAACTCGCCTTCCAGTACTGGTGTCTTAACCCAATAGCAGTTTAGATTATGCCAAGAGATTTTCATCAGGTAGGAATATATTTCTACGCACCTAGAAGAAGCAGCTTCTACATCTATCACCAGGATACGGAGACAACCGCAAGCCATACCGGTGAGGTGTTCTACAGCAGAGAGGCAGCCCGAAAGAGAGTGTACGAATTGAACGGTTGGTATTTAAAGCCAAAGAGAAAATGACAAACCAAGTTCTGAACCATCACCTCAAGGTGCAGCCATACCCTTACCAGGTTGACGGCATTGTGTATGGATTGCAGCACCACCGGCTTATCATAGGTGATGAGCCGGGTCTGGGCAAGACCCTGCAGAGCATCGGCATCGTTGATACCGCACCTGCCTACCCTTGCCTGGTAATCTGTCCGTCTTCGCTGAAGATAAACTGGCAGCGTGAGTTCGAGAAGTTCACCGACAAGAAGGCTGTTGTACTCGACAATGCCACACGTACCACATGGCCATACCTTCTGCGCATGGGCATGTATCATGTAGCCATCGTCAACTACGAGTCGCTGCGCAAGTATTTCGTGTGGGACATCGTAAGTGGAAGCAAGGAGTTCCGGCTGAAGGATGTTGTCTTCTCCGAGAACATCAGGCTGTTCAAGTCGGTTATCATCGACGAGTCGCACAGAGTCAAGGACCCATCAGCCCAGCAGTCTATCTTCACAAAGGGGCTTACCTACGGAAAAGAATGGGTAATACTGCTGTCAGGTACGCCTGTAGTCAACCGCCCTGACGACCTGGTAGCACAGCTATCCATCATGGGAAGGCTGCCGGAGTTCGGTGGAGCAACGAGATTCCGTGCCAACTATTGCACTGATCCGAAAGACAGGAATGCCAAACCAGCCGTTCCACTCTCAGTGCTCAGTGAGCAGCTCTACTCCACCTGCATGATACGCAGGGAAAAGGCAAAGGTTCTGCCCGACCTGCCCGACAAGACACGTGTCGATCTCTACGTTGACATCAGCAACAGAAACGAATACGACCTTGCCGCAAACGACCTGGCAGAATACCTGCGCCAATACAAGGAGTGCAGTGATGGTGAGATACGTCGCAAGATGCGCATGGAGGCGCTTGTCAAGTTCATGACGCTTCGCTCTCTGGCCACACACGGCAAGATAGCGCAAGCCATCGACTTCATCAACACCTTCCTCGAAAGCGGCAAGAAGCTCATCGTCTTCTGCTCGCTCCACGATGTGGTTGACCAGCTCACCAAGGTGTTTCCGCATTCCGTTACGGTCACCGGACGTGACAGTGCCATCAGTAAGCAGGCTGCCGTTGACAGCTTTCAGAACAACGAAAGCTGCAACCTCATCATCTGTTCCATCAAGGCGGCTGGCGTGGGACTCACACTCACGGCATCAAGCAACGTGGCGTTCATCGAGCTGGCGTGGACGTATGCCGACTGCTGCCAGTGTGAAGACCGTGCCCACCGCATCGGACAGAAGGACAACGTAACGTGCTATTATCTCCTGGGGCGTGGCACCATCGACCACACCATCTACTCGCTCATCCACAAGAAGAAGTCCATCGCTGCCGAAATAATGAACAGCGACGACGAGATTCCACAGGATGCCATGTACTTTGACCAGCTCGTTCAAACATTCCTAGACGGAGGACAACAGGATGGAGATATGCAAGACCGACCTCACACGCATCATCAAGTACCTTGACGATGCTTCGGTATTATATAAAGCCCAACCCCAGCAACGCTACAAGAGCCGGGCATGGGCACTAAGTAACATCAGTCGTAAACTTAAAAAGAAATTAGCAAAATGATTACAAAAGCAGACATTGTTGATGATATATTCATCATGCAGGAAAATGGGCAGAAAGGTTCATTGACAAAGAAAGAGATTGCATTCGTCGTAGATGGCATGTTGCAGGCTATCAGAAATCAGGTAGCTGTCGGTAACGCTATCCAGTTCCGTGACTACTTCACCATTATCCCGGTAATGAAGAAGGCGAAGAAGGCTCACGATTTCAAGAATTGCACAACCATCACCATGCCAGAACGTGTAGGCGTGAAGATTAAGATAAGCAAGGGTTTTGAGGACTACGTTAAGCACGAGTCAGGCATCTAGGATGGACATAAAAACCTTCGACGAACTGTTTGCAGAAGCACAGGCAAGGCAACCTCAACGCAAGCCACGTTCCGAACCCGAACACAACTTGCAGGTTGACTGCGTTCAGTGGTTCTCGCTGCAGTACCCTTCCCTCCGTGGGCGATTGTTTGCCGTTCCCAACGGTGGACATCGCTCCAAGACGGAGGCGGCAAGACTAAAGGCCGAGGGAGTCGTTGCCGGAGTCTCCGACCTCATTCTCCTGAAGAGCAACCACCAGTACGGTGCGCTTCTCATAGAAATGAAGACCACGGCAAGTAACTCCAGGCAGAGCGACAGGCAGAAGTGGTGGCAGGAAACCATCACTTCCCTTGGCGAATACAAGTACGTCGTATGCCGTACTCTTGATGATTTTATGCGCGAGGTACGCTGTTACCTTCAAAATATATTATAACACTCTTAAATAACATGAACGATATGGGACGCAAAGCTAAGATGCGACTTGACTATTTCCCTATGGATGTTGACATCTTCCAGGATCTCAAGATACGCAAGCTAATCAAGCGGCAAGGTGGAAAAGCCATAACAGTATATACTCTCCTGCTCTGTTATATCTACAAGAATGGGTATTACATGAAGTGGGATCCAGATCTGCCTTTCATCTGTTCGGAGCAAACGGGCTTTGAAGAGGCTTATGTACGTGAGGTGATTAACGTCTGCCTGCAACTCGGGTTGTTCAGCAAGTCTTTGTACGACAAGGACGGCATCCTTACGTCTCGTGGCATACAGGAGCGTTATCAACGTATCTGCCAGCTTACCAGGCGCACATCTACAGTAAGCGAATACTCGCTCATCGACGACGATGATGCAGAGGATATTCCGCAAGAGCCTACGACAACCAAGCGTGAAAACGTGCCTACACCTCAGCCCCCGTTCCAGGCGATTGCATCGCCTGTCCCAACGGAGAAGCCCACAAGGAAGACACGCAAGTCAACCAGGAAGGAAGAGCCGGCCGCACCCGTCAAGCAGCCTGCGGCAAGCAGCCCATCCTCCACTCTCGATGAATATATAAATGAGTTGGATAAGGACGACATCTGGCTAGAACAGATTCAGTTCCTCCACGGAATGAACAAGGAAAGTCTCAGAAACGAGCTGAAGAAGTTCCGGAGTGAGTGCATAGCCAACGGCAAGACACATCACGAAGACGTGAACGACGTGAAGCAGCACTTCAACTCATGGTTAAGAATAATCATAAATAAGATGAACAATGAAAGTATTAAACCCGCTAACGATAAACGAAAAGGACATCTTCTCTCTGCTGATGGAGAGAAAGAGAAAGACTACGGTGGAACGTTTTAGCTTCTCACCCTACACCAGGGAGCAGATTTTCCAGATGCTGATGGCATCATGCCAGGCAGAAGTAAGATGCAGGGGCAGAAAGTTTGAGTACACCCAGGAATACAAGCATCACGTAGAGGAGATTGCAAGCTGGCTTGCCACAAAAGACCGCTCATCATTCGGCCTGTTCCTTTGCGGCAACCGTGGAAACGGAAAGAGTACCATGGTCAATGCCATGAAGTTACTCTATCAGTTCCTCGATGATGCCCCGGCTGCTGAACCGGGATTGAAGTTTCCACGCCCAGGCTTTGAGATAGTATCAGCCAAAGAACTTGTCAGACTTACAAAGGCATACCTTAACCCTGGCAAGGAAAACCACGAAGATGTTTACATGTACAAGTGGTTGCGAGATAAGGAAATTCTTTGCATCGACGACCTGGGCACAGAGCCGAGAGAGTCAATGAACTATGGCGACTACGTAACGGCAGTGATGGACATGATAAACTTTCGCTACGAACATCAGCTTACTACCATCGCAACCAGCAATCTCACTCCAGGCGAGATTAAAGACTATTACGATGAGCGCTTTGCCGACCGTTTCCGTGAAATGATGACAGTCATTAACTTCGGTAATGAGAAATCTTTCCGCATGAGCCTATGAAAGATTACGAGAAGCGTGAGTGTGTATCCATCAAGTGGAGCCACCCCGAAGACAGCAGCCGCTATTTCAGCGTAGGAGTTTCCAAGTACGACCGAGGCTTCGGCTGGTCCGCAAGGGCATCCGATGGTGAAAACTACTTTTGGAAACGTGGTCACTACTACGATACCGATAAGCGGGCAGCCTACTTCGCCCTTACCTCTGTCCTCGACTTTATAGGCAAGCCGACTGACAGACTCGGCAAGTGCATGCGACTGGCCGTCTGGTCAAGCAGAGAAAAGTATAACATCAGGCAACTGGAGTTGTTTGAGTAAACATAAAAAGCATAACAATCATGAGCAAGAAAGCATTATTCTACACCCTCAATGGCAGCCTGCGCTGCCTGAGCGCCCCTCCACCGCTCCCTTCGCCCCCGTTCCAGGCGATTCTATCGCCTGTTCCACCCACCAGGCGAAGACCAAGAAGAAGATATAACCATCCTATCATCGGAAATCAATAAATTTGCAGGAGTATGAATAGCAAGGATTTCTACAATCTAGTTAAAATGACACGCTATGCTCAAAAGAAATACCTCTCAGCCCAGAGCGAAATAGAAAAGCAAGGATGGCTTTCTGCAAGTAAAGGCTATGAGAAGAAGCTTGATGATGAGATAGATCGTGTCGAGCAAATATTAAAGCAGAAAGGCGAATGAAAAAGATTAAATCATATATTGAAGGAAAGATTAAGCGAATGCTACGTAAGTGGCTAAAGAAAAGAGTGTATCGTCAAGGAATTAGTTTTTCCTCAAACGACGAGCGCTTTAAGTGGGTGTATGATGCACCGCTCCGAGAATGGAAAAACCGTCTCTGGTGCATCGACAACAATGAGCTGTATGACAATCCGGATCTCCTTCTGAAATTATATTTATACCAATAATAAATTCTTAACATTATTATGAAAAAGTACTTAGGAACAAAGCTTGTCACAGCTAAGCCTATGACAAGAGCAGAGGCCGAGGTTGTCCTTGGCAAGTTTATCAAGCCTGCAAAGCAGGAGTATTCAGGCGAGGGCTACCTCGTGCGTTACGAAGATGGTTATCAGTCATGGTCGCCAAAGGAAGTATTCGACAAGGCTTACAAGCCTGCCGACAACTTCCTTGACCGTCTGATCATCGAGCGTGATGAGGTTCAGCAGCGCCTTTCATCCCTCACATCAGCATTGATGCAAGAAGACTTCCAGGAGAAGGTGGGCAGCAAGCAGTACTACTGGATGCAGGAGCAGCGCAACGCAATGGAAATCTACGTTGAGGTGCTCAATAAGCGAATCACGCACGCCATCAACAACAAGTAGCCCATGCAAAGTATCTTGAAATCAAACCGTCGAGCCGACATTTCTTTCTCCCAGTCTGGTCAGATAAACCTATCGGCACACTTAGTGAAAGCCTTAGACCTGCACCCTGGCGATGCCATTGACGTGAAGACCGACGGCCATGAATACTACCTATACGTACGCTCGCCTGCCAGTCCAGGCGTGCGATACGAGGCCCAGTGCTTCCCCTCCAACAAGAAGGGGAAGCACTTTCGTGCATATAGCCGTCGCCTGTGCAAGGCCATCCTCGCAGCATGCAACTGTGTAGAAAAGGCCGACCTTCCCACTGGCGAAGTAATCACAGAAGGCGACACAAAGTATATAGCAATCATAACAAAACTCATTCTCAACCATGATTAAGGAAACAAAACTCAATGGCTTCTCTGCCATCCCTCTTGAATACGAGGTCGTAGATGGAGATCTCTCTACAGCTCTCGGTGTCGTTTCCGAGGATGGCTCGTTGAAGCCCATGCTGGAACCAAAGGTGATAATGAAACTAAATGATGGAGAAACTGTCAAGTTCATACACCAGACTTCATCCTATACTCATTATATCATCTATTCCAGTAAAACAGGAAAAATATCATCAATCAATAAGGATTCATCATCACGTATTGATGTTGGTACGCAAAATGATGTCACTCATTTTAATGCAATAGGAAACACGTTGCTCGTCTTCACTTCCAGCAGTTTTTATTATTACTTGTGGAAATCGAACGCATACGTGAAGCTGGGTGACCATATTCCTGATATTGAAGTTTCGTTCGGTCTAGTCGGACACCCTCGTCTATTTAGTCTTTCAGACGAAAGCAAAAGCACATTCACCATCAGCTTTGATGGAATAGCCGAGGACGCACTAAACAACGAGTTTACGGAAAACAACAAGACACGAATCACCGAGCAGATAATGGCAAAGGTCAACAAGTTCGTGGCGCAGGAAACGGTCAACAAAGGTCGTTTCTGCTTCCCGTTCTTTATCCGTTATGCCTTGCGTCTGTACGATGGCTCACTTGTATATCATTCCGCACCTATACTTATGAACCCATCAACAAAGGCGGCTCCTGTTGTCTGGTGGAATCGTGCAAAGGGAAAGCATAGTTATACAGAAGCCATCTGTGATATTATGCTTATGGCTGCATCAATCGACTATTGTGTTATGCGAAACGATGATTCAAACAACCTCAACGACTGGTCGGATGTAATTAAAGGAATAGATGTATTCATTTCTAAGCCAATCTACACATACGACCAGGAAGGAAAGATTGCATCTATGTCTGATACAGATAACTATAATACAAAATTCATCGGTCGTCTGTACGCAGACAATAAGGATGAGGTATCAACGACAAAGGCAGAAGACAAATTGCTCGGTCAGTTCGTATCTAAGGAATTTCTCAATTACTATTGCGAATGGGAGTTTTCAAAAATCTATGCCATGTATTACTCTGCTGATCGTTCCTATCCATCTACGACTTTTCATCTTCCGGAGTTCTCAGAGGGAAAAGTAACGGAGTCTATCAAGAATACATCCACATTCTACAAGTTGTGTTCCATAGAGATGGCAGATGTTGTTGCTGACAACAAGCGTAAGGATATAATTGTAGATGATGAATATCTTCAGTCACTTCTTACACGAGAGAGCATGACAGATGATTATCTTACACACGACCAGCTTCACGCAGGCTACTCGTTCGTCTATAATAGTCGTCTAAACTTGGCAGGGCTGAAGCGTAAGCCTTTCAATGGCTTCCTGGCTCAGTCAATGTTTGCCTACTGCAACAAACGCTTCAACTGGCAATATGACGAAACAGGGAAAACGCTTGATATTTCGATGGCTCCGTTCTCTACAGACCTTTACACCATTAAGGTTTACATCAAAGAAAACGGGCAAGATTATGCCGTTACCACAACAGAGGATTATTATTTGCCAGAAATGCAGTTGTTCTGCAGCTCCAAAATGACAGTAGAAAGTGGTTCGAGTCAAAAGGAAGTAATGAGTAAGCATTCGTGGGGATGTTATGTTTTCTATCCAAATGCAAATGCATACAAGATGGTTATATATAATTATGGAAGTCCATGCTACGCTATCAACCTCAAGCCGCATGAGTTCCTCAATGGTGCTTTTGCCGTTCTCGATTACGAAATGGTACGAGAAAAGAACTTCTCTTCATTGCCTTCTGTTTATCCTCCATACAACAGCAACGCATTCCAAATCGAGATACCAAACAAGATATACACCTCGCAGGTCAACAACCCTTTCTTCTTCCCTACCACTGGTATCAACACCATTGGCACAGGAAAGATTCTTGGAATATGCGCTGCAGTCAAGGCTTTGTCTCAGGGTCAGTTCGGCCAGTTCCCTCTCTACGCCTTCTCAACCGATGGTGTCTGGGCGCTGGAAGTCTCCTCTACAGGAAGCTATTCCGCAAAACAGCCGGTCACACGTGAGGTATGCGTCAACTCCGAAAGCATCACGCAGATGGATTCAGCAGTACTCTTCGCCACAAACCGTGGCATCATGCTGCTGTCAGGTTCCCAGGCTACGTGCATCAGCGATTCCATCAACAACTCTGTTCCGCTATCATTCATACCGAGTCTGTCTAGGATAAACTATGCGAAGGAGGTCTATATCAGCGAACTCCAGAAGATGCAGGCCAAACTGCCGGATTCCCTCGATATTGTTCCTTTCGTGGAGTACCTGTCTTCTTGCCGCATGCTCTTCGACTATACACACCAGCGCATCATCGTGTACAACCCTCAGCAGTCTTATGCCTATGTGTATTCGCTGAAAACCCAGCAGTGGGGAATGATGCTCAGCAACATTTCAGCTACGGTCAACTCCTACCCGGAATCACTTGCCATGGATGCAGATGCCAACCTGGTGAACTTCTCTGCTACGGAAGCAACAAAAAGTGCCATATTTATCATCACACGTGCATTCAAGCTGGATGATCCGAACGTATTGAAGACCATCGACGCGCTCATCATACGAGGAACATTCCAGAGAGGACACGTCAAAACCGTATTGTATGGCAGTGAAAACCTCTTCAACTGGCACCCGATTTACGGCTCGTGGGAGCATCACGTGCGTGGCTTCGGAACACCTTACCGGTATTTCCGTCTCGTCTTGTTCGGCCATCTGGAAAATGGAGAAAGCATCAGTTCTTTCTCTACCCAATACACACCTCGCTATACCAACCGACTGAGATAATGACACTAAAAAGAGGGGTATCATCACTGACACCCCTCTTCCCCAAAACTAACTACTAAAACTTACGATATAAAATCAATAAACAAATCAACAAAAAACATATTAACTAATATAAAATCAACCTACAGATTAAAACGGTTTAAGCTTCCGTCGTATGGTAAGCTTCCTGGAAAGCAATGCGGTCTTCATCTTGCTTTTCAGTTGAATCATCTTCTTCTCCCAGTTTGGCGCACTGTTCGGGAAGGTAATACTTAACCAGTCCTGCAACACCCGGCAAACCATATACTCATGAATCAGCGTCCTTTCCAGTTTCAAGGTGCTCTTGGCAAAGCCCTCGGGCAGCTTCATCACGATGGTGTATTCCTCGGGAGCCACAAGGGTATCGTCAAGCCTTTCGCCATCCTCCACCTCTTCATTGGTATAAGGGTAGAGCTGTTCAACGCATTCATCATGGGCGAGGTTCAGCACCCGGTTCACCCGGTCCACATTACCTTCCTCTGCTATGTCCTTCACCTGATGCCGTGCGTGTTCCGCATCCTCACCCATGATGTCGCCCTCTACGAAGGCGTAGTTGCTGATGTCATAGAGTAACTGGTTTCTCTTGAATACAAGGGTCACGGTCTTCGCCTTGTATTCCTTGCTGTCGTATAACTCCATAACTCACGGTTCTTTTATTTGCCGCCTTCCTGGTTAGTGCCAGGATCCGGAGTTGTGTATGTAGGACGTGTAGGACGGCTGCGCTTGTAAAGAGCACGCTTCACTACCTCCAGGCTTGCTGCACTATGATCCACATAGTCCTTGGCATCCTCCTTATTGGTGATGATAAACCACTCGCTCAGGGCTACATCTACCAGGTAAGCATGGATATTGTTACCCATTGCGTCAGACGAAGCACTGTTGTAGTTGCTCGGCAACTTAAACTCCAACTTCAACTCACCATCGCTATCAATCTCATTCTGAATGATATTGTTGGTTGTTGTCTTGTCCTCGTCCAGGTATTCTCCGAGGATGCTCTTCAAGCCGCTGAATGCGTTGGCCAGCGATCTGCGAAGCTGGTAACTGTTCTCATCGTCCTCGCTTGCCTGCATGTTGCTGGCTTCCTCATAGCCCTTGCCGCCTGCCTCGCGCGCCTGTCCGGTAAGGTATGCCTTGTTCATGATGTCGAACATCAGTTCCTGCACCTTCAGCTTTACCGTGAGATTCTTCTTGCTTTCTGCCATAATTCTTGTATTTTAAATGATTACTAACTATAAGTAGGCCGTGTCGGCTTCTTCTTGAACAGCACCTTCTTGTGTATGCCGACAAGCAGATGGGATGCCGAGCCTTCGTATTCTCCAGCCTCCTTCTTGTTGGTGAACACATACCACTTGGCCACGATGCCGGTAACGAAGAAGCTGAACAGTTCCTTCTTGATGCTCTTGGTCAAGGTGTCGTCAAACGATTCAGACAGTCCCAGTTTCAGGTTCCAGCCCTCATCGGTAGTCTCTTCCTGCTGGAGGAACTTCTTCAAGGTCTCGCAAACCGACACCTGGCATTCCGTCCAGAAGCGTTCAAGCATCTCCCGGTCCGACTTGGTCGTGAAGATACGCTCATACGCACCTTCCTCTCCCGTCATCTTGGCTCCAGAGTATGCCGTGGTCTTGGCAACCTCGTTGAGCACGTCGCCCTTGTTCACTGTTATATCTACGACTTTCATAATTCCTTGTTATTTGATTAGCGCAAAGTTAAGCCTTTCCCGTTAAACAGAAGGTTTATCTTGTTACGTCTAGAAGTGATAGCCTATACCCACGCCCACGTATGGCTGCATGCCCTTTGGTGTCATGCCGTACCCGGCTTGCAGGCCGAATCTGAAACGTCGCTCAGGGAGGCTCACTCTCTTCGGTGATGATCTTTGTTACATACCGGGTTGTTGAAAATACCTTGATACTGTCAAGGCAGGGTCGGTAACCGCTCACCCAGGCAATGTAGCTTGAGTCACGATACACATTCTGTGTCACTGGGATGTTACCTACTATCACCACGCTATCGCCTGTGGCTGAGTCATAGGCAGTCTTCACATCTACCAATGGAACCTTGCGTGTATCGTAACGCAAGACTACAGAGTCCTTTGGTACCGGCACGAGGTAAGGGATGGTATCCACATATACGGTGGAGTCAACCTTCACTTTCGTGCCATCGCCTTTATTCTTGTGGCCACTGTCTTCAAAAGTCAACATGCAGTTCAATACTATCAGTACTATGGCAACTGCCAATGGCCAGTATTTCTTTAGATATTTCTTCATTTTGTTTGCTTTATATAGTTCACGATACCATTCACATGCAGCTGCACAATAGATTCCCTGCCCTCGTTGGAAAGCAGGAAATCAACGTCCTGCTTGTTGTCCTGGAAGAAATTCTCCGTAAGCACTGCGGCACATCTGGTATGCTTCAGTATATAGAAACCAGCCTCGATGTCCGGATCTCCGTCCGAATAGTCCGTGCGCATCTTCTTACCTGGTAATGCTTCCTTGGCCGCATCATACAGGCAGTCAGCAAGCTTGTCGGCAGAAGTCTGTCCCCTGCTTGTGTATGCGCTCCATCCGGTTGCGTTCATCCACTCGCCATTGCCGGCAGCATTCACATGCACGCTTACCAGGATAACATTCTTGTTTCCCTTCAGCTCGCACCAGTTGTTCACTCGCTTGCAGCGGTCCTGTAGGGATACATCCCTGTCCTCTTCCACTATCAAGCCTGCATCATAGCCCAGTTCTTTCAGCCTGGCAACTACAGAAGCGGCAATCTCCCTTGCATACTTGTACTCACGCAATCGCCCATCTGGGCTGCGCTTTCCCGGTGTTTCCACACCATGGCCGTTATCAACTAAAACTTTAATCATTGTGTATCAAAATGCTTTAATGCTTCAACTTATCAAGATTCACATCAAGGTGACGCTCCGTCTTGTCAACCATTACCTGCTGCATCAGCTTCCAAAACCTACTCTCAGATTCCGGTCTGCAGCTGCTCTCGTTCTCCAGGATCGACCAGAACTGCTCGAAGCATATCGCACCCGTCACAACGTACGACAAGGGGATAGTAACATGAATAAATACCCAGTGCTCTGCCAGGAATGCAAGGATGATGAGCATGAGGCGTTTCGGAATCGTCTGCTTCACCACCTTGCCGAAGGCGAACGATGTGAACTTAGCCTGCTTTCGCTGAGTCTTATCAGGATAGGCGGTATGTACTCGCTTATCCAGCTTGTAAGCTGTCCATGCGTCATACAGGATAAACACCACGGCCACTACGGCCAGAGGAAAAGCAGGCTTGAACTCTCCTATCATCCATCCCACCAACCCACCGCAAGCCATTGCGGTAATCTTCCAAATCTTAAATACCATTTCCATTTCGTTTACATTTTAATCATTCATCTATCGTACCATCAAAATAATAACCTCGCTTGTTGCGTATCACGGTGTGCTGAGGAAGTCCCTGTCCGAGCGGAAGCTTCTTCAACTCCCTGGCTGGAGGCAAGGTCTTCAGGAAATCGGCCAGAAACTGATAGCCGCCACCGATAAATCTCTTCCTGCCCTCAAAGCGGATCTGTAGCTTCACGTAGTCAGTGCCAACCTTCTTCTCGCTTGGGCGTACCTCGAAGTCAAGCAGCTCTATCGGTCTATCCACTACCTGGTCTATCTTGATGTTGTCACCCTCAAATGGGCGCTCAATCTTTCTACCTAGGTCAGAAAACGCCATATTGTTTCCTTCCGTTAATTTCCGTATCAAGTTTTTGCCATCACAGTGCTCCACTATTCCTATGTAGCTAGGCACGCTCAACCTGCATCTGCGCTTCCTCGCAAAGCTCTGCTTGATGCGCTTCCTTACCAGCGTAAAGCCCCTGCGGTAAACATAGCCTGCAAAGTCAATGCCTCGCTCCGCCCTAGTCTTACCTATAGGATAAACCTGCCTTTTGCCGTTTATCTCCTGGTGAAGCACGTAGAACACGAAGTTCATGATTCGCCATTTCCATTCATGCAGCTTATGCTTGTCGTCACTTATCAACACCATATCATCCATATAGCGGAAGTAATCATCCGCCATCAATACCTCCTTGATGTATCTGTCAAGAAGGGTAAGCACGATGTTGATCCAGAGCTGACTCAGGAAATTGCCTATCGGCAAGCCCTTGCTTCCCTCGTTGAAGTTCAGCATATCGAGCAGCGCAAGCATCTTCTCGTCCTTGCAGTACTTCCTGTTTATCTCGGCCAGCAGCTTGTTATCTACGGTCGGGTAGCATTTCCGTATGTCCATCTGTAGGGCATACAGCCGCACACCGGGAGGATAGCTTTCTATGGCTCGCTTCAACTTATGGTTCAGGTTGTATCTCTTCTGCTTGCAGTTGATACCCCTGCCCACAAGGCAGGCATAGCTGTCAGAAGTGAAACTCTTCGTCCATCTGTCTCTAAGCACAAGCGATATGCAGTGCTGCACCACACGGTCGGGAAAGAAAGGGAGCTTGAAGATCTCCCTCTCTTTTCCATATTCCGTCTTCATGATGTCGCAGGTATAGGGCGAAGGAGTAAATATTTCGTTCACCAGCAATTTGTGTAGCTGCTCGGCATAATCATCAATATTGGCCAGCACCTTCCTCACCTTGCGGTATTTCCTCTTGCCCTTTGCGGCATTCCTGATGGCTGTCTTAATCAAATCTACGCTGCAAAAGTCATCCCAGACGTTACCTATTCTTTTCATAGCTCCCTGCACGCCTTTCGTGCATAAGCCCGTGTGAGCCTTTTCGCCAGCTTCCGAACGTGCCTACAAATGCACGCCTACTAACAGGCGGACAACCTCGCTTTTTCATGTTGCCTTGTCTGTCATTTTTCACCATTCGGGTGTGGTCTCCGTGAACCTGGTCTAACCAAGTTGATTATTAAATATCATGCCTATCACACGTAAGCTGGAACCGATGTTCGTGTTCGAATTCGACGGCTCGTTGTTCACATTCGCATAACGAAGAACGCAGATGCTCTCATTCGCATTGCCGCCAAAGTGAGACCCGCATTCACGGACAACCCTTCATGATGTCTAGACTGCTCTCACAGCTCGACTTTAAACTCAATACTTGTTGTTAAACATTCTCTTTACTCACTCTTGTCGTCCTCAGTGGCATAAACGTAGCCAGCAGCCAGGGCTGCCTGGGTCACCTCTGCCACGAAAGCCTTATACTTCTCCACCTCGGCATCGCCCTGCTTGGCAAATTTCAGCATGATGCGCTTCTGTGCATCCTCGCCAAACTCCTCATTCGTGGCTGCAAGCACGATGTTGTCAACGGTCAAAGGCTCATCAACCTTCTTAACCAGGTCGGCACGATAGCCTGTTTTCTTCTTGCCGTCCTCAATATATGGCTCCTCGTTGATGTTCAGAGGAACAATCTTTTTCTTGCCCCAGTCCATTGGCTGTGGCTTCTCTGCAAAGAAAATCTGTCTTTCCATATTTTTTTTACTTTTCTTATTCAGTGTTTATATT
>ERZ1026780.655-NODE-655-length-26219-cov-8.589933_pt1 | contig 26219 bp, 14 predicted proteins | sample MGYA00380126_ERZ1026780 | MGnify/ENA primary metagenome ERZ1026780 (study PRJEB33269, sample SAMEA4719762) | human gut metagenome | biome: human-associated habitat; feature: organic feature; material: feces | place: Cameroon | collected 2013-10 ... | reverse complement strand
CAGATATAGATCATTCTTTTAAAACTCCTATAAATGGTTTTAATGAAATAGATTATGTTAAAAATCATCTAACCAATTGGATAGATACGTTTGTTAATACTGATTTTTTGACTTATATTAACAACAAAATGAAGGAGAAATAAAGATGAAAATTAAGGATTTAATTAATGCACAAATAGTGCATCCGAAGTTTGGAAGTGGAAGTATAATTAGTACTGAAGCCGATAGAAAGTATCAAAACGACCCTCAAGGACGTATAACAATTCAATTTGAAGATGGTACCAAGAAACAATTTAACATAAACGAGCTTGGTAATTTTTTATCATTAAAAGATAAAGAGCTGCAAAAACAATTAGACGAAGCGCTTTCTCCTACACGCGGGGGTAAAAAATATTCTTCAAACACGCCAATAGATAAAATTACTAGTGAGTCCATTTATAATAAGTTAATAGCTGTTAGAGACAAGTATCGTCAAATGCGTGATAAAGCAATTGAACAAACAAATTCGGATTTAAGCGTACAATTGTCAAACACGATTAATGAAATTACTGGTTATATAAATGAAATCAGTAGTTACAGCGGTCAAGTAGTCGAAGAAGTGGCTAATGGACAAAACACTATTATTAAGGTTAAAAACGAAGCTTTTAAGAAAGTATTAAAGTTTATTGATACTATCGATAAAACAAATAGATTTAACAATATTGGAGAGCCTAAAATTAAAGTAAATTATGCTCCTAAATATAATACGGCTAATAGAGGTAATTTTAAACCCAGAGGCTTATCCAAAAGTAGATTGGATACTAAGGGTGGTGCTCATGATTATTATACCGCCGAAACTGGAAAAATACCCAAGAGCCAGATTTTTTCAAGTTCTCAATATGAAAGATTGGTTACTCGTGGATTTAGAGATATTGATAGGGAGATTGCATACTTTGCAAATAATCCTCAAAGATTAAAAAATTTACAAAGAGAAAAATTAAATTATCAAAAACCAGGTAAACGTGGTACCGCAATTCATGCCATTCAAGAATTTGTTAGCCATGATGCGCAAAATCGAAACCATGGAAAACTAATAAATTACGCTGCGATGGCTCAAAATCCAAAACTTATAGAGGCAACAATACAAAACCTTATCGCCAATTACGGAGAGGAGTTGGCCTCGCAGTATCAAAATCGTAATGGACAATGGAATTATCAACTTTTAGCCAGCGCTCTCAATGAAGCGACGAAGACATTGGACGTCATGCTCAAAGCAATGGGAGTGGAAGATTTACAAGGCTTTGATTTTGAAAAAACAACCGTTACCGAAATAATGGAAGGCGTATATAGAGCAGCTACTGCTGATATCGCAAAAATCAAAGATAATACATATATGGTGGGTGACTATAAAACGCAGTCTTTGGCGGCCCCAATGCAATGGTTAACTCAGCTTTTAGTTAATGTTCAAAATAAGAGAGTTCTAACAAAAAATAAAAATCTTTTTGGAGAGGGCGTTATAGCACACCGTCCTGGCGGAAAAGGTCCCACTACGGCATGGGGAATGAAGGTAGGAACTTATGAGGAAGTAGAAAAATTCTTAAATTTTCTCGAAGATAACGAAGGGAACCCAGACGCTATTCGCAATGCCATTCTTTCTGGCGATGTTAAAGTTCCAGGAAAACTGAATGTTGCCCTGGGTCGAAATCAAAAGGGATATATGACCTTTAATGGACAAACGGCATATGCACTTGCAAACAATAAGTATGTAGACGAAATGGATCTCATGCTTATGTATCAGAGTCTCCCTAAAGAGGCGCAAGAAGCCTTCGTCTCTGGAGCTTCTGCGGTTGTAAAATCGCAAGGTTACGAGGCCCCTGCGGGAACACAAGCATTTTTAATGCAACCTAATATCCCAAGTAGATTTAGCATTGCAGAACTTCGAAAAGCTGGCAAATTAAAAGAACATATGGAACACGGTGTGATGTCTGCTCCGAATAGGTTTATTCCAGGACTAGCTACCTTTGATGACAGTGGTCAACGTGTAATAAATCCTGAATATGAAGAGCGTCAAAAAAAGATAGCTGAACTCAGTAAGCAGATGAACGCTGAGGTTGCCGCTGTAAATCAAAATCAAGGTGGTCTGAGCGAACGTAAGCTCGCTTCGATGAGAAAGAAGGTAATGGATAAGTATGAACCTCAAATTCAAACTTTGATAGCTCTTCAACGAGAGCAGTTTCCCACGGTAGACTACCGTAGAATTGGCAGCTATAGTTTAAGCGATTTGGATAAACAGTACATGGAAGCTGTTCAAGCGCAAGATAATGAAACAGCAGATGCGATTGTAAATTATGCAATGGAAATTATAGGCAAAGACCAAACCGAGTCGAATGAAGTTTATATGAGGGGTTTTTTGGGTGATTTATCTCCAGGTACATATTCCGTCAATATTAAACGTGCGATCCAAGACAAAGTAAAAGGGCTTAAGTTTTATAATAAGTGGTATGGGGAACCGATATCAACCGAAGCTCGGGGGCACTGGTTCGATCTTGCTCAGCGTTTTTACGACGAAGCTGGTGATCTGCAAGCGGTTAGCCGTGATGACGAACGCAAAAATACTTATAGTCCAGAAACGTGGGATGTTGAAAAATGGCAATTGCAAAATTCCGAAAGCCGACTTAATTCAAAGATTAGTGGGTGGGCAAAAGCTTCTTGGGACCCTATACATGAAACATTGGCGTATCCGCAAGCGGTAAGAAGATTGGTAGACTTCTCGTCAAGTACAAAAGCATTGGCGAGTGTACTGGCCGCAAAACAGGCGGGAATGAAAGACGAGGATATTTTTTATGGTCCTGAGAGTGAACAAGCGGGACGTATTAAGTCGGAAGTTTTAGAATTAGATCCAGCTAATGTCCAAAAGAACATCGACATGCTATTACAAACAAATCCAGAGTTTCAAAAGTTATATGATTTTTCTGAAAAATTAAGAGATGAAATATACAGAGAAACGACCGACTATCAAGCGTTTGTAGGCGATGATAAAGCCGAGCTTCCGTATAACGAATTATTAAAAATAATTTTTAATCGTGTTATGGAAAACATTGAAGATTTACCAGCTATAAAACAAATGCTGGCTCAACAAGGGGTTTTCCAAGTTAATAATTATTCCCTCGACGAGTTGACTCAAGTTGCTGGAACACACGGTAGGGTTGTAAATGGAAAATATGTACCGTTTACCGAATCGGAATTACGAAACCAAGTGCAATTTGAAAAGTTTTCAAGGCTGCTTGGCGACGATGCTTTAGGACATACGATATGGAACAGAACGAAATTTGGTGTAAATTGGGGAGATCAAACTGTTGCCAAAGCATTTGTTGGTGGCGGCGCAAAAACAATGGGGCTTCCCAATCAAACACGAAAAGTTGCGCCTCAACAAATCGCACGCGAGCTTGAAAATAAATTGCTTGAAATAGTACAAGCAACCCCAAATTCATTTAGGAAACTATTGTCCTCTCTTGATAAGGAAGGGATTTATCCTAAATTTAAAGGGATGAGCATCGAGGAAGCCGTTCACGAAATAGCCAATGTTCCTAGCGCAATGGAGGCCGTATTCCCAACAAAAAATTCAGATGCATATTGGGTTAGTTTGTTGGGTGGAGATGAGGATAAATTTAGAAAATATTTTCTTCCAATGAAAAGGAAGATGTCGCAGGCCAAGAATGAAGCGTATGATAAAACGATGGAACAATCTACTCTTGGAGATGCATTTTCTGGTGGGGCTGGCTTGTTAGACACATTAAAAGTTGGTCAATCGTATTATTACAATCGAGATAAATATCACAAAGAACAAGAAAGGCTGCTCAAAGAACAACAGGATAGATCTTATCAGGAATTTGTGGATAAGTTGAGAAGGGAAAGTTCCCAAAGAGGCAAAAGTGGCGATTTGAATCAATTTGTCAGGAAGCCTATTTCACAAGATGTTATGTCTACCCTTTTTCCAGAGGATGTTTCAGAATCTTTAATTCCCACAAAGAAATCTTCTTCTCGTAAAAAACAACAAGGCCAAGTATTTGAACCAGTTATAATTGGTAATATCAATGATGGTACAACTGGTGGACAAGGTGGTAGTAGCGGGCCATACTATAATTATGGTTCATATGGCAAAGGTATTCCTAAAGTACAGGTGGCTAGCGACATTCCTATGTCGGATGAATTAAGAGGAAAGAAACCTAGGGCGACAATAATTGGCGCTGATGAAACTACCGTTGCTACAATTTATGAAAATGCCGCAAAGCGTATCTATGCTGATTATGGTCCTGGTGGATTAAAAGCTTGGATTGAAAGTCATAAGGACGCTGATGTCGAAAGCACAGGGAGAGAACTTGAGAATATATTGTCTAAAGTTCCTTCTTATGTCAAGGGTTCTGGTGCTCTTTCAAAAGCTGGAACGATGAGAAAAGATGAAATCATGAAGATGATTTTTGGAGATTCTTATCAACCTGGCGGTGGCGATAATGCATTACTCGAAGAAGTTAAAGGAATCCATGCTGATACAACAGCCATTAAAGATTTTAATGAGAATCTATATAACTTTGAAGGTCCGTCTGATATAGACGAAACGCAACCAACAGACGGAATAAATGCGAGTCCGAGTGATAATTTTGGTGGTGGTAATTCTACGAGCGGAGGCAAAAAACCCACTAAAGAGTCCGAAGAGCAACAAAACGATCGTATGCGCACCTATATCGAGCTTATTAAAGAAGAATATTCATTACTTGATAAAGTTGCTAAACTCAAACAAGAAATGTATGCCGCTCAGCGGCGCAACGAAGATGCTTCTGGAATTCAATCACAGATCGATGAATTAAATGCGGTTAAAGACTCTGTAATCAAAGAACAAGAGGTTGTAGAGGAAGGCGGATTTAGTGATAAGCAATTAGCACGCATAGCCGCCGAAAGAGATGTACAGGAGCAAAAATATAGATATAAAGCTGCTCAATATGGATATAATATTGATACTGGCGAGTCTCATTTAACCGTCCAAGATCAAATGGACAACGAGAAACAGTATCAAACGTTGTTGAGTCAAAGGCTTAATATTCAAAAACAGATTCTTGCAGCAGAACATACTATCGCTACGTCATATAGCGATAAAGAGAAAGATGCCCTTCAAGAAGTAATTTCTATTCTTAACGAAAAACTTCTTCTAAATAAAGAAGAAACCGATAATCTGCTTACGAATAACAATCTTCGTAAAAAAGAACAAGAAGCAATAGAGCGAAATTATAATCTTGAGTTGCTTCAAGTAAAAGCGCAGGAAGCAAGCAAGAAGCAAGGTGTGACAAATATTTGGGATATTATGGCCAACGATATAAAGCGTGCAACCATGCGCGTAATTGATTTTGGCTTGGCCTCAAAGTTGTTAAACTCAATACCTCGTTCGATTACGCAAGTTGCTCAAACTATAACGCAACTTGAAAAAGCTATGACGAACTTGCGTGTCGTTGCAGATTTAAATCGCGAAGAAGCTGAAAATTTAATGTTAACTTATAATAAACTTGGCAAACAATTGGGTGCTACTACGCAAGAAATTGCGGAAGCGGCAAACGACTGGCTTAACTAAAATGTCTGGGTCAGTATAAACCCCTTGAATTGCTGGAACTCCCTTAGAGTTGTATAACCACAACATAAAGATGAAAAATGCTTAAGTGTGATGGTCTAAAAAAAATACAAATTGGGAAATCAGCAGGTAAGCTCCGAATAGGAGAAACTTCAACGAGCATGTTCTACGAGTGTAGATAGCGGGGGGCTCTGCATTTTTATAATGTGAAAGATGTGCTCTGAACTTCATAGAAATATAAAGAAAATCTGTAAATATTTTACAGAATCTTTTAAATAGTAACGAAATTTAAAAGTAACATAATTATAGACAAGGTTACGATGTAGCCGAAGTTAATAAGTTAATCGAATCTTCAACGCGACTTGCGAAATTAGGTATGATATCTCAGTCGGAAGCAACAACGGCTTTGACGAGTGCTTTAAAGGGTTTCAAACTTGAAGCCTCTGAGGCGGCTTCTGTTGTAGATAAACTCACGAAGGTTGACCAAGTAGCGGCTGTTTCGGCAGGTGGTATTGCTACGGCGTTAAGTAAGTCTGCAGTATCGGCAAATCTTGCTGGTATGTCAATGGACGAACTTATTGCTGCAGTATCAACAATCGGTGAAGTTACGCAGAAATCAATGGATTCCGTTGGTGAAGCAATGAAAACATTACTTGCTCGTTATGGTAATGTTAAAGCAAGCGTATTTACTCAAATAGGTCTTGATGACGGTGGTGAAACCACTGATAACATTAACGATATCGAAAAAGTTCTTCGTACTCTGGGTATTCGAGTGCGTTCTTCTTCTTCAGAGATGCGCAGCATAACTGATGTACTTGATGAGTTGGCTAGCAAGTGGGATACTCTTGATACGGTTACGAAGAATGCAGTGTCGACTGCATTTGGTGGTACCAGAATGCGTGAAAACTTCCTTGTTTTGATGGAGAATTATAGCAAATATCAAGAATTAACTGAAGAATCGGCAGAGTCTGCTGGTACGGCCGAAGAAAAATATAATCACTACCTCGACTCTCTCGAAGCGTCGACCAAGCGTATTTCCAATGCTTGGGAAGAGTTTAGTATGAAAATAGAGAGTAGCTGGATTATGCGTACTGGTGCTAGTGCTATTGCTACCATAACTGAAAATCTTGGCAGTTTGTTACAGGTAATTTTAGCAATTGCTGGTGCGGGAATTGCTAATAAAATCCGTAGTGTTGGCGGGTTGGGTCAAATATTTGGTGGAGCCAGCAATCAAACAAAATCATTCTTTGCTGGTTTTGGCCGTCGTTCAACTTATAAATTTGATGCTCAAGGTAATTTAATTCAAGATAAACCAGCGCCCACACTGACAGAAACGCTTAATGGTAATGGTCCCGATAGTTATTTAGGCAAGTTAGTTGCTAGTATTGATCAAAAGGTTGGCGCAATTGCCGCAAAAGAAGGGACGGATGTTAGTTCTGCGGCTGGAGAAGAGGCTCAATCTATTAGCTTAAAATCGATAAAAGAAATTAGGGCGGCGAAAAAAGAAGTAAAAGAACTTTCTTCAAAAAAAGATTTAGATGAAGCGGGCTCTATGCGACTTTCGAACCTCAAACAGGCTCTTGCAGCCGAAAAGAAAGTAAGGCTTGGTAACGCAGCTGTATCTGGCGTGTTGGCTGGGGTTGTTTCAGGTATGAGCAAGACTGAGGTTGGTGGCGGATTATTTGGCACACTTACTGGAAATACACAAACCCAAGAAGCTACCGCAGGAGATAAGGTTGTACAAGGTATGACTACTGCTGTTACTACAGGGTTGGTTTCTGCTATTCCTGGTGTTGGTCCTTTGATTGGTCCTATTCTTGGTCCGATTCTTGGTGATACATTTGGTAGTTTAATTACATCCGTGCTTCATATCGAAGAGCTTGAACGCAAACAACGTGTTGAAGAGGCAGAGAAACAGTTAGAAGCCTTAAATAATATAGAATCCATTATTGAAACTGGTGATTCTATTATGTCGGAAACAATTTTGAATGCAGATGATTATAAAAAACTAGAAGAATATGCTGATAAAATAGCAGATTCATTATATGATTATATATCTGAATTTGGAACTGATATTATTGACGAAATAGCCTCTAATATGGGTGAATTTGGAAACGGAATTAAAACGATTTCTGATATATGCGATATTATTCGACAAGGAAATGTAGAAGAAAGAGAGTTGCTGCAAAGACAATTGGAGCTCACTCAAGAAAGAAAAAGTTATAATGCGTTAATTGCAAGTCAAGAAGAAAAACGCATAAACAGTCAAATTAATTCACTAGATGCCGAATTATACAAAGCTTACAAGTTCACGGGTGATAGCGGAATTGGATTACTATCAGATGTTAAAATTAACGGCTTTGATGTTTCCCAAAACGTTTTGGACATGTTGTCGGTTGAGGAGAATATTAGCAATTACACTAGTGGTAATACTTTTGATAAAGATTCATATCGTGTTATCAAGGATAAGGTCGATATTGCTGGTGGTAGTGCCAAAGAAAAGCTTAATAATGCAAAAAAATTATTGTCGGCATTAAAAGAAAACAATACAACACAATCCAACGCGTATAATAAATTAGTGGAAAAGCTTGAGGGATATATCAATGCAACATCGCAAGCTATTTCGGCTAATGAAAAATTAGACAAAGAGATTATTAACGCGCGTGCTAACATCGGATTCCTTGCCGCAGATATTTACGATTTGTCAGATAATGAACTCCAAGATTTAACCATGGACGGAGTTGTTGGTAGAGTTGTGACGGCACTGGAGAACGAGGGATACGCAGTTCGTGATTTAGCGGGTAATATTAAAGACGAATATTTGTCTCAAGTTAAGGCACTAATTAAATCTGATTCAAGATTTAATGCATTATTAAAAGACGATACGAGAACTTATCAGCAATTACGAAATTCTCAAGAGAAATTCAATATTATTCAAAAAGAAGGAATCGAAGGACTAATTGATGCTAATAAATCTTGGAGAGAGTGGAAGCTACTTGCATCACAGGGCAAATTATCTGAAGAGATCGCTAAGATTGTTTATGCGGCAGATCCTGATAGAATTCAGACTTTTGCGAATGCTTGGCATACCACCGTAGAAAATCTTGATGAACTAACTTCTAGATATCCTAATTTAACAACAGCTATTGGTCTTATGTCTCCGAGTGAAGTTAGAGAATATTATTCTTCGTATTCTACGCTCTTTGAAGATATTATATCTGACGCCGCATTGACTGCGGAAAATTATGAAAAATTGGTTTCCGACTATCCTCAATTAGTTAAGTATATGAAACAGGGTTCGGATGTGCTTAGAAGTGAATTATTTAAATCATTCGGCGAAGAACAACGCGTAGCTTATGTAAATGCTTTGTATAGTCAAGAAATGAGCAGTACTGGTTGGGGAACGGAGTTTTTGAAGCAAATAAAAACCTCAATAGAAAGCGGTGCTTCATATGCTGGTGTTTCATCCAATATTTTAAAAGACTTGTTTTATGATGAAAAGTATCTTGGAAACGTTAAAACTTTAAATGATGCCATTGAAAAAGCTAATATTCTAGAACAAAGTACCAATGATGTTGAAAGAGAACGTGGAAAATTAATTCGCCAAATGGTTGAAGAATACATGAATTTCGATCAAGAAATTGAATGGACTAATCAATTATACGAAGCCGCTCTCGAACAAGAGAAGAAAAATCTTGACGATAGAATTGACGCCTTAAATGATCAAAAAGATGCTTTGGACCAGGTGAACGATGAGAGGCAAAGGGAAATCGACCTTATTAAAGCAAAAGAAGCTCTTGAAAATGCCAGAAAAGAAAAGAAAAGAGTTTATCGTGCTGGTGTGGGCTGGACATACGAGGCTGACGAAGAGGCTATTTCTAGTGCACAAGAAACATTGGATAATCTTAATATTGATTTGCAGAAAGAAAGTCTCGAGTATCAAATCAAGCAATATGAACTTCAAAAAGAAATCCTCGATCGTTTAGACGAGGCGAAAGAAGAAAGAGAAGGGCAAAAACTGTTATCTGATTATTTGAGCAGTGCTGGTTACAGCAATGGCGATGTTACTGCGTTTTTATCTAACAAATATGGTTCAAGTAATATTAAATATAATGCTGCGACTGGTAAGTTTACTGATGCGAACGGAAAAGAATTCGATGCATCTGGATTACCCAACGAGATGCAAAATTTTATAGCTCGAAGAGAAGCCGCACAAACTGAATTGTTTGGCGACAATGGAGCCGTCCAAGAGTTTAAAAAAGCTAAAGAAACACTCGACAAGACTAGAAAGGGGAGCGCTGAATGGAATGATGTTGCAAGCGCATATAATGCGGCATACGACAGATTAGATTCTGCTATAACTGCTGGCAAGGACACTTTGGCAGATTCGGATGAATATCGAGAAGCGTCCGAGTTGTTGATTGGAGAAAGCAAGAAAGACACAATACTTTCTGGAACATTTAGTAATCCTAGCGGGCAATATTTTGATAAAATAACGCATACTGTCAGACTAGATCCGAATGCCAAAGATTTTACTGGGGCTGGCGGGAAACGTAGTTGGTTACTCGATAATCAAGCTGAAGGTGAGTTGTATATAGCAAGATATCTTGGTAATGGTCGGTGGGGCGACTGGACACAATATACCAAGGGTGATTTGGAAGACCTGCCAGATTTTACGATGGTTGCAAATAGTACTCATGGTGACGAATATGCTTTCATGTATGGTGGCGTCGCTAAAACATTGCATAATGAAAAGGATGAAAACGTAGCATATGACGGAGGAAAGGATACTGCTTGGAAAAATCAATGGGCCAAAGGTACGCTTTCCGCTCAATCTGGTTTATCGCTTATCAACGAGCTTGGCACAGAAGGGATTATTACTCCGTCTGGAACCTTAACCGCGCTTCCCGCTAAGTCGGGTATTGTTCCTGCCGACATTACTCGTAATGTATGGCAATTAGGCGAAGTTGCTCCTACACTTATTGCTCAACTTGGTTCTCTTGTAAATCAAAAGGCATTCACTAGTACTCCTCAAAGCGTTGTTAATGAAGAGGGTCAGTATATTGATAACTTAACTATGAATGTGTATCCGACAAAAGATTATGATATGGATGCATTGCTTGCTGAAGCTCGTGCTAAAGTAAGATTAACCAGACACAACAATTAGTTTTAACTAAAACTTAGGTGAGGTGGGTAGGTTTACCTCCTCACCCACCTTAACCTAATAATTTAAAGAAGGAGGAAAACATAATGGCAGTTTATAAGCCTAGCAATTGCATTCCGTTTATGGATGCATTAGATTTAACAAAGCCGCAAGATATATCTTGTGAATTAAATACTTCAAATATGAATATTGTTGGCTATAAATTAAAGGTTTTAGATAGCCAAAATACTGTAATTTTTGAAGGTTCTAAATTTACGCCGCTTAACGATAAATCTATTCGTAGCTACAACAATACAGGTGTTAACGGAACGGTTCTTACGTTGCCGTTAATTGTTACGGACGAAAGCTTAATGAATGAAAATACCATTTTATTCAAGGGAGTAGAGACCACGGACCAAGACAATTCGTTGTATGAGAGCTATAAGATTCCCAAAAAAGACGGCGAAGATGTCCTACCAGATAAATTATCCGCAATTAATAATTCTCTTTATTACAGATGGTATACGAGAGTCACGTATGATGATGTGTCGAGAGAAGTTTATGACGAAGCGACGGCTAATGGTGGTTTATATTATTTATACGCCACGTATGCGGCCGATGAAAACGCAGAGCCATACAATAAAACCTATGAGCAAGCTGTAGCAAACGAGTATTATTATTGCGAGAATTATATTGAAATTTCACCTAAGCCAGAATTCGATGTAGCGTGGCATAGGTTTTATTATATAAATAGTGATGGAGAGTTGAAGTTAGTTGATGGTAATGCTGATGCTGCTGCTGATTCTGCTGCTTACAATGCTTACAATGCTTACAATAATGCCTCTCGGGTTTATGCACGAGAGCAGCTTTTTGATTCAAAACAGAAAAGCTCCACATCGTGGAATATTGCAAAATCAGGACAGAATAACTTCTATTCTTTGGAACAATATCATTGTGAGCGCAAAAATGGTTTTACGGAAGGAAAATATTATACATTGGATGAAAATGGCGTACCCAAATTGTTAACAGAAGAAGCTTTTAACAAAGCAAAAGTAGTTTATGTCAAAATCACCGATATAAATTATAACTACGATGTTGTCAATGATTATCTGTATTATAGACCACTGATACAAGAAGACTACAACAAGCTTAAAGATGAAGATATTGTTTATGTTCCGAGATATATTTTCATTGGAGATATTGAACCGTCTGTTTATTATTCCAGTGTGTTAAGAGTATATGACAAAAAATATGATTTTGTCAATGCAATTGAAAGTGGTGCGCAGGTGCCGAATTATATAAGCGTAGTCGAAAACGGTAATTATTATGTCTCTCCTAATTTCGGAAAGTTTAAATTGATTACCGAAATTCCTTTTGGATACGAACAGATGATTAACGGTATAGACAATTTCTTGTTTGTTCGTAATAATGGTGAAAATCTGTATTTTAAAAAAGTCGAAGAGAATAAAGATGAGCCGATAACTGGTTTTTATAATGGTGCCCCAAATCAGCCTTATAAATGGCAAATTTCATTAGCACAGGGCGAATATGATATAACCCCAGATAAACTTGGCTCCAAGTGGTATGATATGACTATTACCACGGGTAAAGTAATTGGTTCGACGGCAGATCGCATTCAGGGTTTGTATTCAGAAGAAATTTACAAAGACTATTACATCCAATTGCATAAGGTAGATTCTAAAACATCTGAGATGGTAGGTAATCGTGTTAGAATTAGTAGTTACGATCATACTTTTGGATATGTTTACCCTGTTGAGGGTGGATTCCCTGAAGACGTTATTACCAAAGGAATTAATGAAAAGGTACCTAATTATTTTTCAATTTATAAATGGCCAAATGACCCAGATGTTGTAGCAGCGGCTAGGAAAGTTGATTATGTAACCGATGGTCATTCTGTTGATGTCGATATTAAAGGTATTAAAATAGTTGATGGCAGTGGATTCTCTTCTGGTAGTGCCACCGATACATATCGTAAACAGGTTTATAATGGTAAGATAGTGGCTTCTGACATTTCTCCGTCATTATATGCTGCGTTGAGCAATGGTGAACCTGGTGCGTGGGCACTTAGTGCAACAACATTGTTAATAAAAGATGAGAAGGATAAAAGTGGTCAATATTCCAAGTATAATGGCGTTTATAAGATGGTTTCAGTTGACTATGATGAATCTGCCAACCATACGACAATTCAGTGGCAAAGAACCGCAGAGGCCGATACTGTAGCGGATATGTTGGGGCGCGTTTTTTATATTTCTCATGGTAAAATGGCTGGTACGAATTATGAAAACACTCTTGAGGCTGGAGATGAAATAAATTCAACTCCGATTCAATTTAAAGTTGAACAACCTATTGAAATTTACCCTGAACCTGATAACAATAATGTTGGATATTATGATGGTTTGCATCAGGACGTAGAATTTCGCAAGCACTTTAGTCCTATATTCAAAACGACAAAAGATCAGATTTTTATCCGTCCGTTTGTTGGTGTTAATGCAGGGATGCGTTTTACATATAAGAACAACGCTGGTTGCTTCAATATTGAAGATTTGGATAATAAAATTTGGTGTATAACGCCTCCGAAGGATGAATTTAGCGAGACCGCCGCATTGAAGCCTGGCGATGATTATACTATTACGTCATATTTCAAGGTTAGCGATGAAAACCCGTTCTATGGGTATAGTACTCCGACAATTGATTTAATCATCAAGAATTCTACTGGAAGTTTCGATAGTTCTGGCGCAGAGATCGTTTCCGACCGTAGATTAAAAGTCGATGCTATTTATTCTCAATTACAAAATATTACTTGGAAGAATTACAGATGGACGTTGTACAATAATACCGATGGTTATGTTGTATCTCAAACGGACACGATATATACAGGGGACTTTGAGGGTGAGTTTGCTGGCTTGGAAAATGGTTCTTATTACACCATAACGCTCGAAGTTGAAACCGAAGCTGGGGATTATTTATCTGTTTCCAAACAAGTTTTAGTAAAAGTTGGCGTTGTTCATAAGATAGGTTTGCAGAGTGCGTTTGATTGCGGTTTGCAAGCTATTAAATTTTCATTTATCAGAGAAGGCATCATTACTCCTACTCCGCAAATTTCAGATAGTATTTTATACGGAGAAGGAAATGAAACCGACGATAAAACGCAGTTTATGAAGATAACCGATAATATTGAAGATAGAAATTATGGAGTTAAATATGATTCTATCTTATTATCTTCAATGATCCAAGAAGACTTGCAGGGACCAACTGACAATTCTATTACAATCAATTCTCAACATATTTTAGGAAACTATTTCGAAGGGGATATAATGGATGTAATAGTTGGTATCTCGGAGCAAGAAGGCAGAAAAATACGCCAAAGAATTACGATTGATACTGGTTATGACACCAAAAATGATAACGGTTATTATATTGAAAACCCCGATAGAAACCGCATGTTTGTTAATGTATATACCGAGGCTTATGAAGGTGGTGGCTGGAATGTAAAAGGCATAAAGGGTCCTATTCCTGTTGAATTTTATAACGAAGATGGAAAGACGCCGTATATAGCCAGTGATAAGTATATATGGAGAGAAAAGAAAAAGGTGCTTTTGGCATATAATGCCAGCGGCACCGCCGATGATGATTACGACTATCTTGTGATAAGCGGTCCCGATTCCAACGATCGCAATCTCAGATATTTGCTTCCTCCCACTTACGAGTATAGTGTGTTCCAAAAATCGTTCAACGAAGAAACGTATAATGGGAAAACAGTTCTCAATCCTTTAACTAAATTGAAGAAACCGACGACCGAATCAGAATCGACAAGTGATAAGTTTATGCCGACCGTGTGGGTTGACAATGAAGTTACTCCACGGGAACAGGCCGATGGTTCATACGTTGGTGTATTACATTTGGACAAACCTACGGTGTGGGCAGACAAAAATTCTGACAATAGTGATTTGTGTTGGCAAGATCAAAAAGAGAATTCTTTCCAAAAACAAGTTTATGTTAATGAAAATCAAAACCATTCTGGTAGACAAGATTTTGCAACGCGCTGTTTTACATTTAATATAACGGTTGATAACTTAGATCCTATGATTAGTCGGAACGAGATGCAGATTAGTGCCAAATGTTTTGTAAAAACAATCGAGGATAACGATAAAGTATGGCAAGAAGGTGTTGTTGTATATGTCGATAATACCAAACGTAAAGCAAAGCTCAATGGTAATATTTTGATGATTTATCCGTATGACGAGGTGAAATAAATGAATAATAATATGAGTATTGTAGTATCGCCTACGAATAATAGCACCGATACTAACGTAATTCACAAAGGTCAAACTGTTAATTTTATCAATATTTTGAACGGCGTACATGTAGCAAACGAAATTCCTACGAAAATAAAGTATACCGAAGCTGATAATTTGGAAAACGTGGCTGCTTTGTTAAATTATGTCGCTATAAAGGTAAAAGAGTATAGCTATGGTAGCCAACAAGGATTTGCACCTGTGCATAGCAGCCAAAATCAAACTGCCGATTTATTCCGCAGAGAAGTAACAACAAAAATCGAAAACGGGGTTGAAGTCGTCGACAGACGACTCACCCCGCTTGAATTGGTAGGCGAGAGTATTCAAGATTTTACATTCTACGACTTTAATGTCAGCAACAATAGAACGTATCAATATGTGCTTTATCCTACTATCGATGGTGATGATGTTGATCGTGAAGAAGTGATAGTTCATACCAATTGGCAGGCTTGGAGTATAACAGAGTTGCATTCTACGGGTAAAGGAAACAATTCTTATTATGCTACGGCAAATGATGTTTGGCTGTTTAATCTTAATGTTGACACTGGCGAACAGACGCAGAATTTGACGCGCAACGAAGTGCAGACACTCGGTGCATATCCAAGATATTCGCAAGGTAGACAAAATTATGTCAGCGGTACGGTTAGCTGTTTAATGGGCAGCGACGTTTTGCCAGTCAGTTATTTGAACGGCAAGATGGAGGGCGGTTATACCGAGAAGAGATTGTTTGATGTCAATCCAACATCTAATGAGCGTATCGACATGCTTAATGCTTGGAGAGCTCTTGTATTCTCCAAGAATCCCAAGTTATTAAAAGATAGAAAGGGACAAGCTTTCCTTGTTACGTTGACTCAAAGTAGCAACAAACCTTACGATGCTGTTAGACGTCAACCAGATACGATTAGCTTTTCGTGGACGCAAATTGGCAGCCTTGATGAGGTTACAATTCTAAGTTCAAAATAATTATAAAAATTATTTAAAAATGTTGACCTGTAATAAAAAACATAGTATAATATAAAGGAGGGGTAGGGGTGGCAATCTATAAAACGAAAAATATAAGCGGAGACATCTTGTCATATTATAATGATGCGCTGTCTACCCCGCTTTCTATTTCGGCAATAAAAAATGAATTGTCGAAACCAATTATAAGACCAAGATTTCGTCTTCATTGGCTTAATGAGGACGAAACGGTCAAAGATATTCTGCCGATGGAAGATATCGTTAGTGGTAGTTATAATGAAAATTATCAAAACGGACAAAGAAGAAATATATCTTTGACATTGCATAATGAAGACAAGAGATATACCCCATCTATAAATGGTATTTGGGACAGTGTTAAATTTTCTTTTGAATCTGGTATCGAAATAGATGGCGGAGAAACAATATGGTTTCCAAAAGGAATTTATATCGTTTCCAATGTTACATCTTCTAATTCTTCTGGCGGCAAGACTGTTAATGTTGATTTAACAGATAAGTATTCGATATTTGAAGGTCGAAGTGGTACTTTTGAGACTACGTATAGTATTAGCCCTGGTATTACGATCCAAGATATTATTGTTGATATTTTGAATTATAATAGAGGTGATGGTACGCGTTTAGACTCAAAACCGATGGTGTACAACTCGGCGTTCTTAAATAAAAAAACTCAGGCTACTATCACAAAGGAAGCTGGTTCAAACTTCGGAGAAGTACTTAATGAATTAGCAACGCAGCTGTCTGCCGAGGTTTTCTATGACACGTTGGGTAATTTGACTTGGGTTCCAATAAATGAAACGAGCGACGATATCGATAAGCCCATTATTTATCAGTTATATGATGTCGAGGGTGATTTTAATAATAATGACCTATCGTTCGGAATGAGCGACATTGTGAATAGGGTTATTGTTACTGGCGCAACTGTAAATGGTGGTGTATGCCGAGCGACCGCTTTAAATGACGATCCGTCTTCTCCGATGTGTTATCAACGCATTGGTTATAGAACCGCAGACGTTATCAATGATACTAATATAACGTCTGACATTTTGGCGCAAGAACGCGCCGATTACGAATTGCGCAAAAGACTCATTCTCAAAACCACTGCGAGCGTCACTACAATGTTTAATCCGTTGTTAATGGTGAACAATATGGTTGGTATCACTGATGAGTTTTATGGTTTTGAGCAAGAGAAATTTTTAATACAAAGTCTGTCATATTCACTTGATGCAAGCGGAACGATGAGTTTGTCATTGACAAACGCACGGAATTTGCCGTTTGTGGTGGGAGGTAGGTAAGATGGGAACTCCCGAACAATTAATAAATTTAATTAGAGAATTAGTAAAAGAAGAAACCAGAGGAATTGACAGATCTGTTATTTGCGAAGTTGATTCCGTCAATTCTGACGGCACAGTTAATATCAAATTGCTGTCTGATGAAAGTACAATTTTATACAATATTCCAAATGGTTCTGGTTATTCGTTTGAGAGTGGCGATCATGCTGTATTGTATAAGATTGGCAATGCTCTTAATAATGCGTTTATTTTCAATAAAGTAACAAACGAACCTCTTGTTGTTGGCAGTGGTAATACTACTATCAATAACATCATTTCGAGTGGTGGTGGCGGTGGTACTGTAGTTACTTCTGGCGTCACATCTCTTGGAGGTGCAAGCGGAGAAATATTATTAAATGATACTCTGCAAATGAATAGCAACGTACTTCAAACTGCTACTTACATACACAATCAAGATGTGTCTTCGGACACTTGGAATGTTAAGCATAATCTTAATAAATATCCAAGCGTTACTGTTATAGATAGCGGAGACAACGTAGTATATGGAGACGTAAAATATATAGATAAAAATAATTTACAAATAAATTTTTCCGCTGCATTTGGCGGTAAAGCCTATTTGAATTAAAGGAGTTATAAATGAATTATTTTAATAATATAAATTTAAATCAAAATGAGCTTCAAAAGGCTGTAATGCATCCATTGGCGCAACCGCCCGCAACCGCCAAACAAGGACAAATATACTTTAATACGGTTGACAAAAAGTTGTATTATTATAATGATACAAAATGGGTAGCGGTAAACGACATAGATTTATCTAACTATGCCACGATAGCTCAATTAAATAATAAGCTTGATAAGCAAACCACAACAGACTCCAATACGCAAGTTTATGCTGTTACTGGTAATACGCAAAAAATGATAAATGCTACCAGCGAAGCTACTAAAGATACCGTTGTTCTTAGAGACACAAATGGTAGATTACAAGTTGCTGATGGTGCGGTTGCCGCAGATGCCGTGAATAAAGGTCAAATGGATACTGCCATTGCGACAGCAATCGAGGCTGGTATAAGCGGACTTGAGCACACTGACAACAAAGTAACTACGATCACAGGCGAAGGGAGCGAGGTGCAATACCCCAGCACTGGTGCAGTAATTAACTATGTTAAAGGTCAAGTGAGTAAAGTCAAAGATGTGACGCTTGATGGTGAAAGTATAGTTAATGATCAAGGTATTGTTCCTCTTGAATCCACATATTATGTGGAGTTGACTGGTGCAAGCGGCACGCTAACAACAGAGGAGGTTACAAAATTAGCCGAAGACAATAATAGTTATATTAAATGGAAAGCAACTTCTAGCGGTGTTTTCTTTGCTAAACTCACGTTATCATTAGATACTGGTGATGAACTGTATTATGAAACAATTCACGACGGCAGTATGTCGACAAATTATGCTTCCTTGTATCTTCGTCAAATAGTTATTACAAAATCCACTGGTGCTTGGACTAGGGTTACGATAGCGGGCGAAAGTATAAATAATAAAACCACTAGTATTACAAGTTCATCCACAGATATTCAATATCCTTCTGCTAAGGCTGTTTATAATTATGTTCAAGCCGAAATTGGTAAAATTGACCAGTTTGAATATAAGGTTTCCACTGATGCGGCATCAACCCCAGAAGGTGTTATTTGGTATAGTGGTACTACAGAAGACACAAAAGTTACTGGTACATTGAAGGCTAGTGGGTCTACCGAATACACTATCTACCTTGTTCCCTGTAAACATACTGCTGAAGAAGACCAGCAAGGTTATGATGAGTATCTAACAATCAAAAATAGTGCGGGCAAATATGTATGGGAAGTTCTTGGTAACACACGTGACCTTGATTTAAGTGATTATGTGTCTAAAACTAAAACAGAACCGCAAGCAATTAAGAGCTCACTACAACTTGGGAGTGACACTCAAAATTGCGCTTTTATTTCTGAGGCGGGAAGTTATAAGCTAATAAAAAAAGGTGTTATAACTGAATACAACGCAGATAATATTAAACATGGTTCGTATGAGTTGACATTACCTTCAAAGACAGGCACCATTGCTCTTTTGAGTGATATTCCTACTTCACCTACAAATATGGTAACGACGGATGGTAATCAAGATATTACTGGCGTAAAAACATTTAAGGCAAATGTTATCTTGAATAGTACTTTGCAAGCTGGTACAAGCGTTGGGACCGCTGGTCAGGTGTTGACTTCGCGTGGTGCTGGCAATGCACCTCAATGGACGACGTTAAATATTCCTACAGATAGTGACTATTTGACTTCAACACCTGCCGAACAGGTTATTAGCAACGGAGTCAACAAAAAACTTGGTGGTTCGAGCGATTTCAAAATACAGCTTGTTGACACTAGTAGTTTTAAGGTAACGGATTCTACAAATAGTGACAATCTATTATTTTCTGTTGTTAGAGGACTTGATAGTATGGCAAGTCCCAACAGAGTTTATATCAATGCTCCGTTGGCAATAGGAAGTAGCAGTACTGCGGTTGGTACAGCTGGGCAGGTCCTTACGTCACAGGGTGATGGTAAGGCTCCTATCTGGCAAACCGTTAGTGACGTTCTGCCCGATAATGTGGTTACTACTGACACTCCGCAACGAATCACTGGTGCGAAAACATTTTCTGCTACGACTGAGTTTACTAACGCAATAAAAGTGAGCGGTGTTGTTGGTACCGCTGGTCAAGTGATGGTCTCACAAGGCGCAGATAAATCGCCCGTTTGGACCACGTTGATTATTCCTCAAGGAACGGTTAAAAAGTTTGTTAAAGATTTTACTGGTAAAAATACCGATACTGAATTTTCATACGAACATGAATTAGGTACCAATCAATGCACGGTAAGTCTATACAAACTCAATGATAGCAATAATTATGAAATGGTAATGGCTGATATTATCCTTACAGCAACCAATGTAATTGTTAAATTTGCGCAAGCTCCAGCTACAACCGATAGCTTTAGAGTGGTAGTAACTGGTTAATAAAAAGAGGTTTTTATGAAGAATTACGGAACAAGGACCGACAATAAAGATATTGTCAACAAAGAAGATTTGCAAGGCTTTATGCAAAGTGGTACTTTAACTATTAAGATAAATGGGGTTGAAGTAGGAACTTATAGCGGTGGCAATGCCACAATCAATATTAATTTGTCGGACCTTATTTCCGAAATTGAGTGTGGCATCACCGATGCTGAAAATTAAATAGGAGAAAACTTATGGCTGATTTAAGAGAGAAGGCCACTCAGTTAGTTAGTTATGGGGAATATCCTGCATTAGCAACTAGAGTGAGTATTCCAAATGTTAATTTATTAAGTAAAAAAGGAAGTATATTATATGGAACTGGTAATCCTGCTACAAAGGATGCGACCATTGGCGAAGAGACTTATCAGTATGCTGAAGTGAAGGCTTTGATTGTAGAATCCGACAAAACAGGACTTTTCGTTCTTAGCAACAACAAAGATGGGAATTTGAGATACATACCAGTCATCAACGATTATACAGATTATGGTTCGGAGCTTGGTATCTTAAGCGCATCAGTTGCTTACGACATTAATAAGAAATTACATATTGCAAATGCTGTTGCAAGAAGCGGCATATCAATGGGTGATAACGCGACTGGTTTTGCAAATAATGATATAGCTATCGGCGATGGGGCTAATGCGACATCTACTTCGGGTAGTGATAATTCGGCAATTGCAATTGGTAAAAAAGCGCAAGCGACAGATAGCAATATAGCTATCGGCGATGGGGCTGTGTGTGATTTTATAAGTAAAACAATTCAGCTTGGTACTGGCGAAAACCGCGTAAGAGATAGCTTTCAGGTCTGGGATACACCAATGCTCGTTAATGGTAAAATACCATTGAGCTCTCTTTCGCCTACGATTACCGTCAACAATAAAACGGGGTTGGTTTTAAGTAATGGACAAACTGGTGAAACAATGTCTTATGATGGAACCGTTGTGCTTGGTCCGCAAGCTGTTACGACTGAAACAGAAGGTGTAGCTATTGGCAATCAGGCAATCGCTAGGGGCGCTGGTATAGCTATTGGCGGAGGTAATGTAACTGCTAACGGTAGCGGCGTCGCAATTGGTGCTGGCGCAGAAGCTGGCACAGAAGGCATTGCTATTGGATCTACTACTTTTGCTGGTGAAAATAGCATAGCTATTGGTGATTTGGCCGAAGCTGCCGATGAAACCATTCAACTCGGACGATTTGAATCAACTTTTTTGTTTAGAGTGGGTAATTTTACGGTAATGAGTAAGGATGGTCAAATACCTAGTCAAAGGTTGACGGACGCTCTATCGTCAATATACCAAAGATTAGATGACTTGGGTTTTAAGGAGGGAGTTGCCACTTATACGAAGTCGGGTAGTGGAACTGCAGCATCTGTAGAAAGCGACATAACCGTACAGACCAACTCCCTACAAAAAATGGGCAAGTGGTGCATCTTTAACTTTAAGGTACATATGAAAGGGAGTCGCGGTGTTACTCGTAACATTGATATTACGGTACCAAATGATTTTAGGCCAAAAACAGATACCATTATTAAACTTGGCGGGGCCGATACTACTATCAAAAGTACTGGTGTAATAGACACAATAACCTGGAAAGCTAGTAATGAGGTTGCTGATGAAGCCGACTTTGTTTATTATAATGCTTGGTGGGAGTTGCCTTAAAGGAGGTATAAAATTAAATGGCAGAAATAAATAAAAGAAATTTAGTCAATGAAACTGCTAAGGTTTACGCAGCGAATACATTAGCCAATGAACCAACGCCTCTTTTTTCTACGGGGATGCCTGCAAAAATAATTCGTGCAAGCATAGCAAACACAAACTTATTAAGTAAAGACGGAGATCTGTTTGTTGGTACTGGCGGAACCTATACAGAAACAATCGATGGTGTCGAATATACTTATGCTAAGATTGCGAAAAAGAATCAGAGTGAATTATTTGTTAATGAATTGACTAATGAGTCAACAAATGTTGGTTTAGCGGCAAGTGTGGGCAAATTTATCGATGATAGGTTACACATTTCTACGGCTGGAACCCATAGGACCTCTATCATAATGGGAAACGATGCGGCTTCTACTGGTGCCGATGCGATTGTAATAGGTGTTTCCGCTCGCGTGGATGATGATGCTGATAACAGCGTGGCTATTGGTAAAAGTGCTTATGTGGGAGATAAAAACGCAATTCAACTTGGTACGGGTTCAAATACTACTCAAAACTCATTTCAAGTTGGTGCACATCAGATGCTTGATTTGAGTACTGGAAAAATACCATTCAATAGAATCAATCAAAGTAGAAACACGTCGCTTGTGTTGGGTAGTAATCAAGGTGAAGGTGGTTCAATTTACGGCAACACCGTTTACGGCATAGGTGCAAAAATACCAACCGTGAGTAGCGATGCAACCGTAATTGGTCATTCCGCCGAGGCGTCGTCAGGGGATGTTGTAGTTGGTGCTAAAGTATATTGCAAAGGAATTAATAATATTGCTATTGGATATGGCGCAACTCTTGGAATCAAAGACGAGGCCATAGGTATAGAAAATTGCATCGTTATTGGTGCCGAAGCAAAAATTGAAAATAGTGCGTATACAGAAACTGCTATTCAGCTTGGCAAGGGCACCAATTCCGCTGGCGGTTTTCAGGTGTGGGATTATCAATTATTAACTGCTGGTGGTATGATTGTAAGAGACAGGCTTCCGACACTTTACAAGCACAGGTTGAAGAAAGACGTAGCGACTGGCGGTAGTGGCAGCGGCGCATCATTTGACACTTACATCTGCGAATGGTATAGTAATAAGCGCGGATTGCCTACTACACAATTTAATGTAATGGGACATATTGTAAAATGGAATACGCAACAAACAATATCAACGGGTGAGTCTTTGGCGGATTTTGAATTCAAGGATGACAATTTGACAGTTAAATATCTTGGAGGCGAGGGTACCATAGCAACGTTCACCTATAACGAAATCAAAGAGAGCTTTGGCGTACAAGAGATATGAAATGTTCAATTTATAATACTCTCTGTAAGACACATTTTCTTTGTTGCCATTTTTGTGACAATAAAAAATGTGAATGGCGTTGCCTTGATGCTCGCGAAGGTTGTAAATACGCCGTTGAGGGTAAATACTCTTACGAAAAAGAATGCGAGGAAATAAAATTTAAACAATCGAAATTGTCGCGCATAGCTGCCGAAGAGGCTGCGCGACAAAAAACGATTAGAAAACCCAAAAAGAAAGGTTGGGAGGAGATATAGTATGTTATATTTGGATTATGCAAAACAGATGCAAAATGGTTATATTCTTAACTTTTTTGCTGACAATGAAAAGGATATTGAGGAAGTTTCTGGCGGCAAAGAGTTTATAACGCGCAACGGGTTAAGTTATGGTTCTCCTCTCGCAGGCAGCACAATTGTTATTACAAATCCCGACAAAACTAAAACTACGTTTGTTTTGAATAACAATGGCGAATGGAAAGAATCGAAGATGATTACGGTTAATAGCGCATATACGGGTTTTCCTTGGCTAGATCCCAGATCTGGTTTAATTGGCATTGGGCTTGAAGATATGGACGGGTGGCAAACCGTAACAGAGATCCCTGAGTTTGTTGAAGGTATGGAGTGGCATGGTTCGTTAGACGAAAATAAAACATATTTGGCGATTTGTAGCAACAACAAAACAGGTGAAGGCGAAGGAAATCAAGAAATATATCAACACGCTTTTACTTGTAAAATGAAACATTATGAAAGATATGATGAATATTTTCTTGTAAACGTAGAAAGCAAAAATACCGCCGAAGAATTAGATGCATTTAGTACGAGTTCTGTGGATTCTACCAAAATTGATTTTAGCACAACAACGTTTATGCTGAGTATTGGACCTGGACCTTATCGTTATACGCTTGAGGATCGGTGGTTACGTATCAAAGACGAAAAATTGACATCCGCCAATGTCATCGTACTTGAATTAAACTAATAAAGAGGTGAATAAAATGATAATTTTAAAAAAGATTTGGGAAGTCATTAAAATAATCTTCTTTGTTATTTGGGGATTGCCCCAAAATCTTGTCGGAGGCATTATCTACTTGGTGTGTGCTTGCAAGAAAAGAGAACACGAAATTTTTATGGGAAATCGTATTATGACCCACTGGGGATTAGGTAGCGGACTTTCTTTAGGATTCTTTTCATTCGTATCTACGTATGCAAGTGAAAACACAAAGAAACATGAGGCAATAGGACATTTCAAACAATCACTTTTGCTTGGTCCTCTATACTTGTTGGTGATTGGACTGCCCTCGCTTATTTGGGCGGCTTGTTTTGGAGAATATCGTCGCAAGAACGGTGTTTCATATTATTCATTTTATACTGAAAAATGGGCCGATAAATGGGGTGGCGTAGAAAGAAGATATTAAAAATTTTTTTAGGTTGGTGTTAAAATACTTGACACCAACCTTTTTTTACGCTAAAATAGGATAGAGGGATGGAAAAGTATTTTGTTAAAAAATATGAAAAATTTTTGTGTTATTTAGTTGACAGCGATTAAATTATGTGGTATACTACCATTGAAGATATAGGAGGACGATTATGAAAGAAGCCAAATATAAAAACCGAATAGAAGGGGGGTGAAGAAATTGCTAAAAAGCTTTAAAACGGAAATAGATCCGACAGTCGAGCAAAAAATTAAGATTAACAAAACTATCGGTACTTGCAGATTTATCTATAACTTCTATCTTGCTCGCAATAAGGAACTTCATGAAAATGGGGAAAAGTTTATAAGTAGTAGTCAGTTTAGAGTTTGGCTTAACAATGAATATCTTTCGAGTCATCCAGAGTATTCCTGGATTAAGGAAGTTTCTTCAAAATCGGTAACGCAAGCAGCGAATAACGGGCAAATCGCATTTACAAGGTTTTTTAATCATAAGAGTGCTTTTCCTAACTTTAAAAAGAAAGGTAAGTCTGATGTAAAAATGTATTTTGTAAAGAACAATCAGAAAGATTGCAGGTGCGAGAGGCACAGGTTGAATATACCCACTTTAGGTTGGGTGTGTATCAAAGAAAAGGGATATATACCAACCACAAAAGATGAATATGTAATTAAGAGTGGTTATGTCTCAATAAAGGCTGGTAGATATTATGTTTCAGTTCTTATAGAAATCCCAGATAAAGCAACAGTTAATAATTCCAACGAGGGAATTGGCATTGACTTAGGTTTAAAAGATTTGGCGGTTGTTTCTAATGGTAAAACTTATAAGAATATCAATAAATCTGCCAGATTAAAAAGGCTTGAGAAAAAGCTTGTTCGAGAACAAAGATGTTTCTCGCGCAAATATGAAAATTTAAAAAAAGGAGGGTCCACTCAGAAAAGAAATATAGAGAAGCAAAGGCTCAAGGTACAGAGGCTTCATCAGAGAATCAATAATATTCGTACTGATTATATTAACAAGATAATCGCAGAGATAGTGAAAACCAAGCCATCTTATATAACGATTGAAAATCTAAATATATCAGGAATGATGAAGAATAGGCATCTATCAAAAGCTGTTGCATCGCAAAAGTTCTATGAATTTAGGACCAAGCTTAAAGCTAAATGCAAGGAGAACGGTATTGAATTTCGGATAGTAGACAGATGGTATCCGTCATCTAAAACATGCCATTGTTGTGGCACCATCAAGAAAGATTTAAAGCTTTCGGATAGAGTTTTCAGGTGTGATTGTGGCTATGTCGAAGATAGGGATTTCAATGCTGCGCTCAATTTGAGAGATGCTGTGACTTACGAAGTTGCACAATAAAAGCAAACGTAAGTATGTACTGCGGGCTATCGCAGGAATTTACGACTGTGGAGT
>ERZ1026780.654-NODE-654-length-26258-cov-4.029806_pt1 | contig 26258 bp, 21 predicted proteins | sample MGYA00380126_ERZ1026780 | MGnify/ENA primary metagenome ERZ1026780 (study PRJEB33269, sample SAMEA4719762) | human gut metagenome | biome: human-associated habitat; feature: organic feature; material: feces | place: Cameroon | collected 2013-10 ... | reverse complement strand
GTGTCTCTGTGAAGGCCTGGGGCTTAACAGATATCGGAAATGTGAGAGAAGTGAATCAGGATACCTTCCGGATGATCTGCCGGGAGGACGCGGATATCGGCGTGTTTTTAGTGTGCGACGGGATGGGCGGCGCAAAGGCGGGGGAAGTCGCCAGCTCCATGGCGGCAGACGCGTTTTTGAAGGAGATCGGCTCGGCCTGGCAGACGGGCTGTACCCGCGCCATGCTGGAAGACGCCTATTCCAAGGTCAACGACACGCTGTTTGACGCCGCCCGGAACAACCCGGACTATTCCGGCATGGGGACCACCATGGTCTCCGCCCTTTGCCGGGGCGGGAAGGTCCTGGTGGGCAATGTGGGCGACAGCCGGGCCTATTTTCTGGACGAGACCGGCATGCGCCAGGTGACGGAGGATCATTCGCTGGTGACGGAGCTGGTGAAGCGGGGAGACCTGACGCCTTATCAGGCCAGCCGGCACCCCAGCCGCAGCGTCATCACCCGGGCCATGGGTGCGGAGGCCACCGTCTGCTGCGATGTGTTTGCAGAGCAGGGAAGGCCCGGGCAGTATCTGCTGCTCTGCAGCGACGGGCTGATCCGCGAGGTCAGCGATCCGGAGATCTATTACGAAGTATTTCAGGCGGAGCATCCGGAAACGGCCTGCCAGCGCCTGCTGGACCTGGCGAAAAGCCGGGGAGGACGGGACAACATCACCGTCGTCCTCATCGCGTTTTAAGGAGGCGACACCATGGATAAATTTATCGGGACCATCCTGGATAACCGTTATGAGCTGCTGGAGGTCATCGGCGTGGGCGGGACGGCCGTGGTCTACAAGGCCAAGTGCCATCGGCTGAACCGCTATGTGGCCGTGAAGATCCTGAAGGAGGAATATGCCCAGGACGAGGAGTTCCGCCGGAAGTTCCACGACGAGGCCCAGGCCGTTGCCATGCTGTCCCACCCCAATATCGTCAATGTTTACGATGTTTCCCGCTCGGGCAGCATCGAATATATCGTCATGGAGCTGATCGACGGCATCACCCTGAAGGAATATCTCAGCCGCCGGGGCCAGCTCTCGCCCAAGGAGGTGACGGTCTTCGCCACCCAGATCGCCCGGGCGCTGGAGCACGCCCACAGCCACAACATCATCCACCGGGATATCAAGCCCCAGAACATCATGCTCCTGCGGGACGGGACGGTGAAGGTGGCCGACTTTGGCATCGCGCATTTTACCAACAACGACAATACCTATTGCAAGGGCGAGGCCATCGGCTCGGTCCATTATGTCTCGCCGGAGCAGGCCAAGGGCAGCTTTGTGGACAACCGGACGGACCTTTATTCCCTCGGCGTGGTCATGTATGAAATGATCACCGGCCGACTGCCCTTTGAGGGCGACACGCCGGTCTCCATCGCCCTGCAGCATATCAATTCCATCGCTCTGCCGCCTTCGATCTTCGCGGAAAATGTCCCGCCCCAGCTGGAGGAGATCACCATGAAGGCCATGAACCCCTCCCTTTCCAAGCGCTATACCTCTGCGGCTCAGATCCTGAAGGATCTGGAGGAATTCCAGAATGAGCAGCAGTTCAAGCTGAATATCCCCCGGGAGGAGGGCATTGTGGTGCAGGAGGAGCCGCAGGATCTGGACGCCACCCGCAAGCTGAACAACACCGGCGAGGTGGCCGCGCTGATGGAAAACGAACGGCGGGAGCCGCCGGAGCGCCGGGAGACCGAGGAGCCCCGGCACGGAGAGGAGGAGGAAGCACCCGTGGAGGAGCAGAAGGAAAAACAGAAAAAGCACCGGTCGCCGGTCTCCGCCGCGCTGATCTTCAGCGTTGTCGCCGTTGTGGTCTTCTGCGTGGGGGCCTTCTGCTTCGTGCAGAAGATCCTGGATCCCTTCGGCGGGACGGATTCCAGCAAGATCAACGCGCCAAACCTGAAGGGCCTTTATTATTCCCAGGTCATCGCCGACCCGCAGTATTCCAATGTGGTCATCGCGGAGGGGGAATATGTCTATAACGAGACGGTGGACGCGGGCAAGATCATCTCTCAGGAGCCGGAGGCCAACCGGAAGATCGACCCCGGCGCGACCATCACCGTCACCATCAGCCGGGGCAACCGGACCTTTGCCCTGCCGAATTATGTGAATTCCGACGCCCGTCAGGCCAAGATCGAGCTGGACCGCTTTGGCGTCCAGTGCGTGGAGGCTGCGCCGGAATATAACGACGAGATTGAAAACGGCTTTGTCATCCGGACGGATCCCGCCGCCGGGACCATGCTCACCGAAGGGGATACCGTTACCATCACCGTCAGCCGCGGGCCGGAGTTCGTCATGGTGGATATGCCGAATCTCATGGGCAAACCCCTGAACACGGCGCTGGAGCTGCTGGATGTGGGGGGGCTGGAATGGGACGAGCCGGTCTATACCGAGGCCGACGGCGAGCCGGATCTGGTGATCTATCAGAGCATCGCCCCGGGCACCCAGGTGGAAAAGGGGACCCGCGTCAGCTTCCAGCTGAGCAAGGAGCGGGAGCTGCCGCCGGAGCCGGTGATCGTGGACTATGTATATACAGTGACGCTGAACCAGTCGGCCAACCCCATCGATGTGGAGATCTATCAGGACGGCGGCCGGGTCTATAGCGGGACCCATGTCTCCGAGGAGATCACGGCCACGGTGATCCTCACCGGCGAGGAGGGCGAGCACCAGATCCAGGTGTATCAGGACGGCATCCTGCAGACGCAGGAATATGTGACCTTCTGATGGAAGCGCTGGAGAAGGGCGTCGTATTAAAGGGCGTGGGCGGAAATTATGATGTTGCCTGTGGGACGGAGACCGTCCGCTGCCGGGCCGGCGGAAAAGTGCGGCAGGAGGGCGTTTTGGCCTGCGGTGACCGGGTGACCCTCCGGCGCAGCGCCTCCGGCGGCTATATCACCGGGAGGGAGCCCCGGCGCAACAGCCTGATCCGCCCGGCCATCGCCAACATCGACCAGCTGGTGATCCTCTGCTCTCAGGCGCCGCCGGTGACGGATCCCTATCTGGTGGACAAGGTCACGGTGGTGGCGCTGTATCAGGGGATCCAGCCGGTGATCCTTTTGAGCAAGGCCGATCTGGACCCCAGCACGGCGCTGGAGGAGGCTTACCGGCAGGCGGGCTTTCCGGTTCTGCGGGCCAGCGCCGTCACGGGAGAGGGCATCCCGGCGCTGAAGGCCCGGCTGGCGGGGCGGATCTCCGCCTTTACCGGCAATTCCGCCATCGGGAAATCCAGCCTGCTCAACCGGGTGGACGGCCGCTTTTCCCTGCAGGTGGGGGAGATGAGCCAGAAGATCCAGCGGGGCCGCCACACCACCCGCCATGTGGAGCTGCTGCGGCTGGAAAACGGCGGCTTCGTGGCGGATACGCCGGGCTTTTCCACCTTCGACGCGGTGCGCATGGAAAAGCTCACCCGGGAGAGCCTGCAGCATTATTTCCCGGAGATCGGCCGGTGCTTCGGCCGGTGCCGCTTTTCCGACTGCCACCATATCCACGAGCCGGGCTGCGCCGTGCGGCAGGCCGTGGAGCAGGGGGAGATCGCCCCAAGCCGCTACCGCAGCTATCAGTTGCTCTTTGCAGAGGTTGCCGGGCAGAAGCTCTGGTAAAACCGGTTTGACTTGCCTGAAAGGCCGCCTGCGGGCGGCCTTTTTGCTGCGCTTTTTTGAAATTTTCCCCAAACACTATGCAGCCAGTTAATTGTTTTCGCCCCAAAGGCTGCCTATAATCGAATTATCGGGGAAAATATCGATCAAAGGAGCGAAAAAGCATGAAAAAAGTTCTTGTTCTGCTGGCCCTGCTGGCGGCGGTCTGCGGTCTTCTGACCTTCTCCGCCGCAGCGGAGAGCGCCGCGGCTTCTGGCATCTGCGGCGAAAACCTCACCTGGACGCTGGATGCGGCAGGCACGCTGACCGTCTCCGGGACCGGCGCGATGGAGGATTATAACTATTTGGGTGCGCCCTGGTACCAAAGCCGCGACAGCATCAAAGCCGTGGTGGTCGAAAGCGGCGTCACCGCCATCGGTGAGCGCGCGTTCAACGGTTGCAGCAGCCTGACCAGTATCACGATCCCGGAGGGCGTCACCGCCATCGGCCACAGTGCGTTCTCCGGCTGCAGCAGCCTGAGCAGCATCACCATCCCGGAGGGCGTCACCACCATCGGCCGCATGGCGTTCTTTGGCTGCAGCAGCCTGAGCAGCATCACCATCCCGGAGGGTGTCACTGCCATCGACATCGACGCGTTCTACTGCAGCGGCCTGAAGGATGTTTCTATCACCGATCTGGACGCCTGGCGCCGGATCGATTTTGCGAATTTTTACGCGACCCCCATGTGCAACGGAGGGAACCTCTTGCTGAACGGCCAGAAGCTCGTCTCTGTCACCGTTCCCGAGGGCGTTACAGAAGTAAAGGCTTACACTTTTTACGGCTTTAAGGACCTGATTCAGGTCACCCTCCCGGCGGGCGTCACCACCATCGGCGAGTACGCGTTTTCCCGCTGCAGCAGCCTGACCAGTATCACGATCCCGGAGAGCGTCACCACCATCGGTGACTCCGCGTTCCGGTTCTGTGACAGCCTGACCGATGTTTCTATCACCGATCTGGCAGCCTGGTGCCGGATCGATTTTGCGGATTCTTCCGCGACCCCCGTGTGCAACGGAGGGAACCTCTTGCTGAACGGCCAGAAGCTCGTCTCTGTCACCGTTCCCGAGGGCGTTACAGAAGTGAAGGCTTACACCTTTTGTGGATTTAAGAACCTGATCCAAGTCACCCTCCCGGAGGGCGTCACTGCCATCGGCGATGGCGCGTTCTCCGGCTGCACCGGCCTGAGCAGCATCACCCTCCCGGAGGGCGTCACCACCATCGGCGAGGCCGCGTTTTTGCGCTGCAGCAGCCTGAGCAGCATCACCATCCCGGAGAGCGTCACTGCCATCGGCATCCACGCGTTCGACGGCTGCAGCAGCCTGACCAGCATCACGATCCCGGAGGGTGTCACTGCCATCGACATCAACGCGTTCGACTGGTGCGGCAGTCTGAAGGATGTCTATATCACCGATCTGGCGGCCTGGTGCAGCATTGCTTTTGGCAATGAAGAGGCCAATCCGCTGTATAAAGCCGAAAACCTCTATCTGAACGGAGAACTGGTGGAGACGCTGGAGATCCCGGAGGGCGTAACGATGATCCGCCAGGGGCTGTTCCGCAACGCTGCCTGCATCCGGCGCGTGGCGCTGCCGAAGAGCCTGAAGGGCGTGTTGGCCAACGCGTTTTATGGCTGCAAGAAGATCCAGGAGGTCTTTTACGCCGGCAGCGAGGCAGAATGGAACGCGCTGCCCATCGCCACGGGCAACGACCCGCTGAAGAACGCCACGATCTATTTTAACTCCACGATAGATGACTATTATTGCCGCATCACCGTGGTGGCCAGCGAGGGCGGACGGGTCGCCGTGAGCACCAATACGGCCAAGGCGTGGGACACCGTCACCGTCACGGCCACGCCCTACCGGGGCTATGCGCTGAGCGCCATCTATGTGGACGAGGAGGAAATTTCGGGCGATACCTTCACCGTCACGGGCAACCACAGGGTCTCCGCCGTCTTTACCCGCCTTCCCATCGTGGGCGGAAATGAGGATTTCCGTCTGGAGGGCATCACCGTTTTGGATGGGGCGGGCAATCCGCTGCAGGAGCTTCCGGCGGAGCGGCTGCTGGTGACGGTGGCTGTCCGCCATCTGAAGGAAAGCGGCGGCGGAACCGTCATGCTGGCACAGTATGATGAAAAGGGCCGCTATCAGGGCCTGCTCTGGCTGACGCTGGAGGAGATGCCCCAGGGCATGACGCTGAAGGTGACCCTCCCCGTGGACAACACCGGGGGAAGCATCGCCCAGCTGAAGGTCTTTCTGGTGGAATCGCTGTTTTCTCCCGCCCCTGTGGGCGAGGCGATCTCCTTCGGTACGATCTGAAAACGATAACTCAGGCCGCCTGCGGGCGGCCTTTTCCTGTTTCATATTTTCCCGCTCCGGCGCATAGGATGGAGCAAGAAACCACTGTGGAAAAGGAGAAGGAACAAGCATGGAACTGGTAAAAAACAGCTATGACCGGTATGTTCTGCTGACCCAGACGGAGCAGATCCGGGAGGAGAGCGCGGAGGTCATCGTGCCGGATACGCTGGCGGATGTTTATGGCGTCCTTACGGCAAACGCCGTCTGCCAGATCAAGCAGCGCAGCCTGAAAAAGGACGCGCTTTTGCTGGAGGGCGTTGTGGAAATGGAGGCCGTCTGCCTGACAGAGGAGGAAAGCTGTCAGTTCGTCCGGGGCAGCATCCCCTTTTCGCAGGAATATGCCCTGCCCGGCTGCCGGCCGGAGGATGTGGCGGAGGTCCATCTGGAGCCGGTGCGGGCGGAAGCGCTTTTGCGCAATCCCCGCAAGCTGCAGCTGCAGACCCAGCTTTCCCTGCAGGCCAGAGTGTATCAGCGGCAGCAGCTGACCCTTTCCGAAGGGCTGCGGGGCGCGCCGGAGGAGGGCGTCCAGACGCTGACGGAGCAGGTAGAGCTGGAGGTTTTGCGGGCGGTGGCGGAGAAAAAGGTCACGGCGGCGGATGAGATCCGCTTGAACGCCAGCGGAAGGCTCTTGCAGTATGAGGTGGAATGGCGGCAGGAGGAGCAGCGGATCCTTACGGGCAAGCTGATGCTCCGGGGTAATGTTTGCCTGCGGGCCGTTTTGCTGGATGGGCAGGAGACCCGGGTCCAGGAGGCGCTGATCCCCTATTCGCAGGTGATGGAATGTGAGAGCGTGGAGAGCGGCGACGCGGTGACGGTGGAATATCAGACCATGCAGAGCCAAGTCAGCCTTTTGGAGGGGGAGCAGCCGACGCTTTCCTGCAGCATCACCGGCTGCGCCTGGGCCAAGGCGGTGCGGCGGCAGCGGTTTTCCGTCCTGCAGGACGCCTACAGCACCGGCTACGAATCGGAATGTACCACGGAGGCGCTGAACTGCCCTGCGCCCCAGCAGGTGGAGACGGCCATCCCCGTGAGCCAGGTCTTTGCCGCGGAGGAGCCGGCGGGACGCATCGTCAACTGCCGCTGGTGCGCCCGGGGCGGCGCAGAGGAGGGGCGGATGCTGGGGCAGTATACCTTCCGGGTCCTCTATTGTTGCCCCCGGGGCCGGCTGCACTGCGCGGAGCATACCGTGGTGGTGACGGCGGAGGAGCCGGTCTGTCTGGAGCAGCTTTCCGTGCGGGCCTGTCTGCGGGAGCTGATCTGTCAGGCGGAGAGCGACGGGCGGATCTCCATCCGGTTCCGGGCCGTTTTGCAGGGGCGGGGGCAGGTCTGCAGCAGCTGCCGCCAGGTGAGCGCCTGCACGCTGGAGAAGGAAAAGCCCCGGGCCCTTCCCCCGGCGGGGACGCTGGTGCTCCGTTGCGCCGAGCCCAAGGAGACCGTCTGGAGCATTGCCCGGCAATACGGCGCCCGCCGGGAGGAAATTCTTTCCGCAAATCGTCTGGAGGAGGGGAGCCTGAAGCCGGGCCAGCTGATCCTGATTCCCTTTAGTCGATAATCGGAAGAGAAGGCAGTCTCCTCTGATTCGGGCCGCGTTTGCGGCCCTTTTTTCTTGACTTTCTCGCGGCCCGGCGGCATAATAGAAGAAGATCATTGGAGGGGATGCACCATGGGGCGGATGGCGGATAAGCGGCTGTTTTTGCTGGATATGGACGGGACCATCTATCTGGACGACCGGCTTTTTGACGGGACGCTGGACTTTTTGGCTCATGTCCGCGCCATCGGCGGCAGGGCTCTTTACCTGACCAACAATTCCTCCCGGGGCGTTTCCGCCTATGTGGAAAAGCTTACCCGGCTGGGCATCGGGGCGGCGCGGGAGGATTTTCTCACCTCCGTCCATGTGACGGCCCGCTATCTGCAGAAAAAGCAGTATCGCAGGATCTATGCCTTCGGCACGGCGTCCTTTCGGCAGCAGCTGGCGGAGGCCGGCCTTCCGGTGACGGACCGGCTGGAGGAGGGGATCGACTGTCTCTGCTGCGGCTTTGATACGGAGCTGACCTTTCAAAAGCTGGAGGACGCCTGCATCCTGCTGAACCGGGGCGTGGACTTCGCGGCCACCAATCCCGACTGGGTCTGCCCCACCTGGTACGGCTCCGTTCCGGACTGCGGAAGCGTCTGCGAGATGCTGTTTCGCGCCACGGGCCGCCGGCCCCATGTTTTGGGCAAGCCCCAGGCGGACATGCCCCTTCTGGCGCTGGAGCAGACAGGCTTTTTGCCGGAGCAGGCTGTTTTGCTGGGCGACCGGCTCTATACCGATATTCAGAGCGGCGTCAACGCCGGCATCGACACGGCGCTGATGCTCAGCGGCGAGGCCACCCTGCAGGATGCGGAGCAGAGCCCCGTGAAGCCCACCTGGATCTTCCGGGACATCCGCGCCTTTCTCACCGCCCTGCAGCAGGAAGCCCAGGCAAAGGGATGACCGTTTTATAATCTATATAAAATAAAGGAGCTTTTATCATGGGTCTGAATCAGGAATCCGGCATCCGGATCGGCAAGGGCAAGCCCGGTCCCCGCAATCTGATCACCGATGTGCCTGGCGTCAGGGTGGGTCATGTGACCCTGCGGGACGGCAAGGACATCAACACCGGCGTCACCGCCATCCTGCCCCACGGGGGCAATCTGTTTCGGGACAAGGTGATGGCGGCTTCGGCCGTGATCAACGGCTTTGGCAAGACCATGGGTCTGGTGCAGGTGGAGGAGCTTGGCACCATCGAGACGCCTATCATTATGACCAACACCCTGAGCATCGGCACGGCGGCCACCGCCCTGATCCGCTATATGCTGGCCCAGAACCCGGAGATCGGCCTGTCCACCGGCACGGTGAATCCCCTGGTCTGCGAATGCAACGACGGGCGGCTCAACGATATTCGCGGCCTGCATGTGCAGGAGGAGCATATTTTTCAGGCGCTGGAAAACGCTTCCGAAACCTTTGAGGAGGGGGCCGTGGGCTCCGGGACGGGGATGTGCTGTCTGGGCCTGAAGGGCGGCATCGGCTCTGCCTCCCGGGTGGTGGCGCTGGACGGGAAGGACTATACCGTCGGCGCGCTGGTCATGAGCAATTTCGGCTCCGCCGGCAACCTGACCGTAGACGGCCGGCACCTTGGCCGGGACATCAAGGCCATGCTGGATGGCAAAAAGAAGGATCAGGGCTCCATCATCATGCTGCTGGCCACGGACATCCCCATGAGCGAGCGGCAGCTGAAGCGAATCTGCCGTCGGGCGGGCGTGGGTCTGGCCCGGACAGGCTCCTTTTACGGCAACGGCAGCGGCGATATCGCCATCGCCTTCACCACGGCGAACAGGGTCCCCCATTTTGGGAAGGGGGCCTTTGTCTCCATGCAGATGATGGACGACGACAAGATCGATCCCGTCCTGGAGATGAGCGCGGAGGCCGTGGAGGAGGCCATCATCAGCTCCCTCTGGCACGCAGAGACCCTCACCGGCCGGGCGGGCCGCGTTCAGCACGGTCTGCAGGAATGCCTGGCGGCGCTGCAAGAATAAAGAAAAAACCGCTCCTTCGCGCCGCGTCTGGCTGCGAAGGAGCTTTTTTTGCCGGGTCACGGGCGAAGGAGCCCCCGGAACCAGCGGAGATCACTTTTGCTGACGCTGCCCAGCAGCCGTAGAAGCAGCCCATAAAAGGGCACGGACAGGAGCAGCAGCATCCCGTCCGGCAGCGCCGGAAAGAGCAGCCGGGGCAGCAGCATGGCCCCGCAGGAGGCCAGCAGGGGCGCAAGCACGCTGCGGTAAAGGGCCAGCCGCAGGCCCGCCGTCTGGTTCAGGCGGCGGTAGCTCAAAAGAAAGTTCAGGGTCTCGCTCACATAGATCGTAAAAAGATAGCCGGCGACGCCCACCCGGGGGATCAGCTGCCACACCAGCAGCAGGCTCACGGCGGCGTCCAGCATATTGATGCGCATGCTCACCGTCTGCAGGCCCATGCCCTTGAGCATGGCATCCACGGTATTGTCCAGATACATCAGCGGCGTCAGCGGCGCCAGCAGGCGGATATAGTCTGCCGCGTCGCCGGAGCGGTAAAGCAAAAGGCCCAGCTTTCCTCCGTAGCAATAAAGGGCGCCGGCGGCAAAGAAGGAGAGCAGCAGCGTCAGGTGCAGCGTCCGCTGGAGGATGGCGTGGAGCCGGGCCGTCTGGCCCTTGGCGTGGTTTTCCGCCACCTCCGGGACAAGGAGCCCCGCCACCGTCCCCAAAAAGACCGCAGGGAAGCCCAGCACCGGCAGCGCCATGCCCTGGACCACGCCGTAGGTGGCCAGCGCTGCGTTTGCGCTGGCGCCGGTGCGCCGCAGGCCCTTTGGGATCAGCAGATGCTTTGCCGTCACCAGACCGGAGCGGATCCAGGAGCCCACCGCGTCGGGCAGCGCGATCTGCAGCAGCCGGGGCGTCATGGAAAGGGGCAGGGGACAGCTCTGGCGCCATCGCTCCCGCCGGAAGGTCAGCCAGGAAAACAGCAGCGAGCCCAGATCGGAAAGGCACCCGCACCAGACCAGCAGCGTGCAGGCCCGCACCGGGTCGTCGCCGGAAAAGCGCAGCAGCGCCGCCGCGGTCAAAAGGGCGTGGATGGCAAAGGAGCCCATCTGGATCCCCGTGATCCGGCCCGCCTGCCGCAGGGCGGAGAAGCATCCGTCCAGACAGGAGGAGAGCGCCAGGCAGGGCAGGCTTGCGGAAAGGATCCGCAGACATTCCGTCAGCTCCGGCCGGTCCAGCCAGAGGGCGGCCACCGGATCTGCGCAGCACCACAGCAGCACCCCTGCCCCCGACCCCAGCAGCAGGGCATAGGTCAGGCAGAGCTTTACCACGCCGCTGCGGGAGCTGCGGCGGGAGGCTTCGTTTTCCATCAGCAGGCGGATGGTGGACAGCCGCACGCCGGAAATGGCCAGCGCCGCCGCCAGCCCATAGGCGGACATCAGCAGCTCATACAGGCCGATGCCCGCCGCGCCGACCTTTTTGCCCAGCCACGCCTGGAAGCCCATGGATAGCAGCCGCATGAGCAGCGCCGAGGCTGTCAGCAGCAATGTGTTTCTCAAAAACAGCTTTGCTCGTCTCATGCTGCAGTCTATGAGAAAAATTTGAAAAATATGAAAAAAACACTTGCAAAATGGGACAAGGTATGATAATATAAGTTTCGTTGACCGGGTGTAGCGCAGCTGGTAGCGCGCTTGACTGGGGGTCAAGAGGCCGTGAGTTCAAGTCTCGCCACTCGGACCAAAGGTCCACCGTAATTTCGATCGAATTACGGTGGGCTTTTTCCTTATGTTGTGCGTAGCAGAAATATAACAGATCATGATTTGAGGAGGGGAGCGGATGGATATTTCGTTCAATCAGGAGAACCAGAAGTTTAATTACAGGGTGTGCGCAATGATAATCTCGGAAAACAGGCTTCTGGCGATGCATGATGAACGTTCGCCATACTTTTACCTTCCGGGGGGAAGGGTTAAGATGGGTGAAACGGCCGAGCAGGCGGTGGTACGGGAAATCTGGGAGGAACTTGGCGTGACGCTGAAGATCGCCCGCCCCTTGTGGCTCAATCAGGCGTTTTTCACCGAAGATGTGGATGGTATTCGTTATCACGAGCTGTGTATATATTTTTTGATAGATATCTCAAATACAGATTTATTAGAAAGAGGCAACAGCTTTACGCTAACAGAAGGGAAACATACGCATACATTCGAATGGTTGGCGTTTGACAGCTTGAAGGACGAGTACTTCTACCCAATCTTTTTGAAAAAACAGATTTTCGATCTTCCAAAGACGTTTACCATTCGCACAGAATGGGAGTGAAGCCTCCTCTGAGCAGAATTTGTCCTCTTAAACGGTTTCTATCAAAATTACGGTTCTTCTCCAGCGAAAAGCATTGGAAACACATCGTTTCCGGTGCTTTTTCTTTTTCTTTGGGAAAGAAAAAAAGCCCCGCCTGCGTTTGACAGGCGGGGCAGGGAAGCGATGGATTACTGATAGTTCACAGTCAGGTTGGAGAACTGGACATCGGCGATGTCGCCAGCCTTGACAACGGTGCTGTCGATGGCGACCTTGCCGTCCACGATATCCTGGAACAGCTTGTTGTAATCATCCACGGTGAACTTGGTCAGGGACCAGGTGGCGGTGGGCAGGCCGACGGAATCGTCCTTGGCGCCCAGAGAGGTCAGCTTGCCGGCGATATCGGCAAACTTCTCGGCGTAGACCTTGTCCAGAGCCCACTGCACGGAAGAGGCCAGGCCCTTCATGGCGGAGGTCACGACGGTGGCGGAATCAAAGGACTGGTCCACATCCACGCCCACGACCTTGCCTTCGTTCTCGGCGGCCGCGGCAGAGATGGACTGGAAGATGGAGCCGCCGCAGGCGAAGACGATCTCGGTGCCCTGCTCATACCAGCCATTCATCATGGCCTGCAGCTCGGGAGAAGCGGAGAAGGTAGCGCCGTACTGCCAGGTGTAGTTCATGGTGACGGTCTCGTTCAGAGCCTTGGCAGCGTCGTTGGCGCCCTGCACAAAGCCATAGCCATAACGGCAGCAGGCGGGGTTGTCGCCGCCGCCGCCGCCGGCGAAGCCCAGGGACTTATAGCCTTCCATGACCACGGCATAGCCGGCCAGATAGCCGCACTGCTCTTCCTGGAAGGCGATGGCGGCCACATTGTTCAGGATGTTGCCGTTGGCATCGGCCACGGGGCTGGAAGCGTCGATGAAGACGAAGTCCACATCGGTAAACTCCGCAGCGGCCTTGACCAGCGCGTTGGCCTGCATGAAGCCGGCGCAGACGATGACCTTCGCGCCGTTCTGGGCGGCGGCGGCCATGGCGTCGTAACGGTCGTCATCGGTGGCCTGGGCGTCGTTGGCGGGCTGATAATACTTATAGGTCTTGTTGTTGGCGTGGGCATAGAGCTTGACGCCGTCGAAGGTGCCCTGGTTGAAGGACTTGTCCTTCAGAGCGCCCACATCGGTGATAAAGGCGATCTCGTACTTGCCGTCCTCGGAAGTCATCTCATCGGGGATGTCGTCGGCGCTGATGGTCTTGTCGGAATCATTGTTTCCCTTGGTGTTGTTTTCGCCGCAGCCGGCTGCCAGAGCCAGAAGCATCATGGCAGAAAGCAGCAGTGCCAGAAACTTTTTCATTTTTTGTTTCCTCCTCTTTCATTGTACGAATGTACGGCTGGCATCTTATGCGGAATATGCTCGGATACCATGTGCTATATTATCATTTCTTACGAAAAAAAGCAAGCGGGTTTATCCCAGCTCTTAACATTTCGCCTTTCTTTCTCCCTTTTTGCAGATTTCGGGCGTTTTTTTCAAAGGATTTTGTGGAAAACACAGATTCTTTTTTGCATTTTGGCCGTTTCACAGAGCCGGCCGGCGGAAAAAACGGAAAAAACGGCCGGGTTTTCCTGCGCCGGTTATTTTCGCCGGGGGCGGGAAAGACTATGGATCAGAGGTGATCGTTTGAAAGCACAGGTTTATCCCACCCTGAACGAGAATATCGCGGAGATGAAAAAGAGCCTTCCCGGCGACAATACCCTGATCCAGCGGGAGTTTGCGCCCAGGAGCCTTCCCGGGCTGCGCTGCTGCCTGTTCTGTATTGATGGCATGGTCTCCTCCGAAGCCATCAACAACGCGGTGCTGCGGCCGGTGACGCTCCTTTCCAGAGGGCCGGAGCCGGGGGAGGACGCGGCGGAGTTTTTGCAGCGGCAGGTGTTGCAGAGCTGCGAGAGCAAGCCAGCGACAGAATATGCCGAAATCCTGCGGGCGGTGCTTTATGGTGACAGCGTTTTGTTCGTGGAGGGCTGCCGCAGGGCGCTGCTGCTTGGGACCAAGGGCTTTTTGATCCGCGGCGTTTCTGAGCCCTCCGGCGAGACCTATCTTAAGGGCCCAAGGGAGGGCTTTGTGGAGCCTTTGCTGCACAATCTGGCCATGCTTCGCCGACGGCTGCGGACACCGGATCTGAAGCTGGAATACTTTACTCTGGGCACCACCACAAAAACGGACTGCTGCCTTTGCTATCTGGATAGCGCAGTGGATCGGGCCATGCTGTCTCTGCTGCGGCAGCGGCTGGCTCGTATTGCGATAGACGGCGTTTTGGACAGTAATTATGTAGCGGAGCTGGTGCGGGACCATCGCTGGTCGCTCTTCCGGACTACCGGCTCCAGTGAACGACCGGATATCGTAGCTTCCAAGCTGATGGAGGGGCGAGCAGCGATTCTGGTAGACGGAAGCCCGGTGGCCGTGACAGTGCCATTTATTTTTCTGGAGCATTTTCAGTCCGGCGAGGATTATTATGTGTCCTACAGCTTTGCGGGCATCAATCGCTTTCTGCGGGTGACGGGCTTTTTTGTGGCCATTTCCATTTTGCCAATCTATCTTTCGCTGGTGACCTTTCATCAGGCGTTCATGCCTCTGTCGCTGATCCTGAGCATCGCCAGAGCCCGGCAGGACATCCCATTTCCCATCCTGATGGAGGCGATCCTTCTGCTGCTGGCCTTTGATATCCTGCGAGAGGCCGGCGTCCGAACGCCCTCCACCATCGGACAGACCCTTTCCGTGGTGGGTGGACTGGTCATCGGGCAAGCGGCAGTGGATGCCCGGCTGGTCTCTGTCCCGGTGCTGATCGTGGTCGCGATCTCCGGCATCTGCGCCCTGATCGCACCGAAGCTGAAGGCTGCTGTGGTGATCTGCCGGTTAGCTTTGATGGTGCTGGGGGTGTCCTTCGGGTTTTACGGCTATCTTCTGGGGATGTTGGGGCTGATGGCCCTGCTTTCCCGGCAGCATTCCTTCGGCATCAATTATCTGGCAGGGCTGCCTCTGGAGCAGACGGATAGCGCAGAGGACAGCATCCTTCGCACGCCTTATTGGCTGATGCGGAAATATGGACGCTTTCTGGCGGGAAAGGGCAAGGGACGGCGATGAAGCGTGTAAAACTGCCAGCGGCGCTGCTGGCACTGCTGTTGCTGCTTTCCGGCTGTCAGTCCGGGATGGAAGCCTCCTCGCTGACGGTGGTCACCGGTATCGGGCTGGACGGGCTGCCGGGGGAATGCCGGGTCTCGGTGGAGGCCATTCAGCTGACCCAGACCCAGGAAGGCGGCCAGCGGGTGCTGCTCCATGCAGACGGCGTCACTCTCAGCGACAGCATCCTCAATACCGTCGCCATCACCGGCCGGCGGCTGCACAGCAATCATGCCGAGGTACTGGTGATCAGCAGGGAGACGGCGGAGGCCGGATTGGAGCCGGTGCTGGATGACCTGCTGCGGCAGAACCAATACCCCGTCTCCATGCAGCTGGCCATCGCCAAGGGCTCCGCGGAGGAGATTATGCGCACCAAGCCTGTGGTGGGAGATATCGGCAGCATAGAGCTGGATACCATGCTGCAGGAGGGGCAGGATCAATGCCGGACGCCGGCAGTGACCGCCTCGGAGTTTTATCAGCAGGCCTGCAGGCCGGGGGCAGAGCCTGTGCTGCCCTTTGTGGAGCTGCGGCAAAACGGCGAGACCATGGTGCGGGAGGTGACAGGCTGCGCCCTGTTTCGAGATATGAAGCTGTTAAGTATTTTGGATGGCTGGGAGAGCCGGGTGCTGCTGTGGATGCTGGGCCGGCCCGGCGGGAGCCTGATCGGTGATACCGCCATTTTTGAGATGAAGCAGCTGGAGCGGCACATCGACACCGGCCGGGAGGGCGGCGTTTTGACGCTGACCGTGACCCTCAAAACCCAGGCCGACCAGCGGCGGCAGGCGGAGTTGGAGGAGGAGGCAAGGCGGCTTCTGGCGGAGCAGTGTCAGGCGGTGCTCTCCATTTTGCAGGCGCAGCAGTGCGATGCAATAGGCATAGGAAGCAGTATATATCGCCATCATCCGGCCCTGTGGCGGCAGGTGCAGGACCGTTGGCCGGAGATTTTTTCCGACTATCCCATAGAGGTGCGGGTGAAGATCCGTGAGATGCGCTGGGGCCGGGTCTGGAACGCAAAAAATCTTGAGGAATGGGAGATCGCAGACTATGGAAAATGAGGGGCTCACGGCGCGGCAGGTTTTCTTCATGCTGACGCTGTTTCTTACGGGAAATTTGGTGGTGAACCATGGAGCAAAAACGCTGCCTACCGGATGGCTGGCCTTTTTGACGCTTGCGGCGGCAGCGGTGCCGCTGCTGCTGCTTTATGCATCCGCCGCCGAAAACTGTACCGCCTGGGAGATCTTTCCGGCGGCCTTCGGCAAGGCGGCGGGCGGCGGAATGACAGCGCTTTACTGCGCCTTCGCTCTGCTGCTGGCCGGCGACGCAGTGCGGACCTTCTCCGATTTTATTGTCATCAACGACCTGAACAACGCGGGCCCTATCGGGAACTCCGCGATTTTGCTGGCGGTTTCCGTGCTTTTGCTGCTCTGCTCCATGGAGACCATTGGCAAGGCTGCTTGGCTTACCCAGCCGCTGATCGCCCTTCTGATGCTGGTGAGCCTTGGGCTGACCATTTCCGGCGCGCGGCTGGAGCGGGCACTGCCTCTGTTTGCTGAGGGCAGAGAGCGGCTTTTGGAGGGAATGACCGTGAGTCTGGCCCGGACGCTGCTGCCGGCCGTGTTTCCCATCTTTACCATCGGCGGCACCGTGCGCGGACCATGGAAAAAAAGCGCCTGGCGGGCGGGGCTGGTGATCTGTCTGTTTCTGGCGGTAATGTCGCTGCGGGACACGCTGGTGCTGGGCTATCCGCTGATGTCGGTCTTCCGCTTCCCGGATTACATGGCCGCCAACACCTTCCACCACAGTGAGGTGCTGGTGTCCACCGCCTTTGTTTTGAGCCAGCCCTTCCGGGTGGCCCTGTGCCTGCGGTATGTGCAGGAATGTCTGGTCCATTGGCGGCCGCAGGGACGCTTCTGGTATCCTGCGGCGCTGGCTGCGGCGGCGGGAGGGCTTTCCTGCATGGATCTGCAGGCCCTGCCCCGGAGCTGGCGTCTGCCGGCCAGCGGAGCCGCCGCCGCAGTCCTGATCCTTCCGCCGCTGCTGGCGCTGCTTCTGCGGCGGGCAAAGCGCCGCCGCGCCCTGCGGCAGAGCGCAGCCATCCGAGATTGACATGACGGCGCGCCGCCGTGCATAGGATGAACTGATCTTATGCACAGGAGGATTCGCTATGAAAACACCGATCTTCAAAGGCAGCGCTACGGCGCTGGTCACCCCCTTCGACCGGCAGGGCGAGCTGGACGAGCCGGCGCTGCTTGCCCTGATCGACTGGCAGCTCCGCTGCGGGACAGACGCGCTGGTGGTCTGCGCCACCACGGGAGAATGCGCCACCCTCAGCGACCGGGAATGGAGCCGGGTGGTGTCTCTTGCCGTGGAGCGGGCGGCGGGAAGGGTCCCCGTCATCGCAGGCACCGGCCGCAACGACACCATCCACGCCCTGCGGCTGGGGCAGGAAGCAAAAGCACTGGGCGCCGACGCTGTCCTCACCGTGACGCCCTATTATAATAAGACCACCCAGCAGGGCCTGCTCCGGCATTATCTGTTTCTGGCGGAGGGGGTGGAGCTGCCCATGCTCCTTTACAATGTCCCCTCCCGGACGGGCATGAGCTTCCGGGCGGAGACCTATGCGGCGCTGGCGGAGCATCCCAATATCTACGGCGTCAAGGAAGCCTCCGGCGATTTCGGCCTGATCCTCAGGACCAGAGCCATCTGCCCGGAGGACTTTGCCCTCTACAGCGGCAACGACGATCAGATCGTCCCCATTCTGGCGCTGGGCGGCCTTGGGGTGATCTCCACGGCGGCAAATGTGGTCCCGGCGGAGCTCCACGCCCTGTGCGACAGCTTTTTCCGGGGCGATCTGCCGGAGGCCAGAGCCATCCAGCTGCGGCTGCAGCCGCTGATCCAGGCGCTTTTCCTGGAGGTGAACCCCATCCCCGTGAAGGCGGCGCTGGCCGCCATGGGCCGCATGGAGGAGACCGTGCGCATGCCCCTGACGACCCTTGGTCCCGCGGCGCGCCGCGCGCTGGAGCAGGCCATGGATGAGCTTTCGCTGCGTTGATTTTTTTTGGAAAAAGGCTGGAATTTTCGGGGGAAATGCCGTATAATAAGGCCAAATAAGGCGCGTTTGCGCCGGGATTTGGAGGAAGCTTTTATGCAGAAGAAGATCAATACGGAAAAGGCGCCCGGCGCCATCGGCCCCTATTCTCAGGCAGTGGAGATCGATCATGTGGTCTATACCTCCGGTCAGCTGGGCATCGACCCCGCCACCGGCGCGCTGGCAGAGGGCATTGAGGCCCAGACCCGTCAGTCGCTGGAAAATGTCAAGGCCATTCTGGCCCAGGCCGGCCTGACCATGGAAAGCATCGTCAAGACGCTGGTCTTTCTTCAGGATATGAACGACTTCGGCAAGGTCAACGCCATTTATGCGGAATACATCCACGGCGATGTTCTGCCTGCCCGCTCCTGCGTGGAGGTGGCGGCCCTGCCCAAGGGCGGCCTGGTGGAGATCGAGGTCATCGCCAAGAAATAAACAGGCAAGAAAAAGAAAGCGGGCCGCCTCCGGAAGCGTTCCGGGGGCGCGCTTTTTTCGGAGAAACGGGGGAGCGCCATGACGGTAAGGCTGGAGGAAGGGCTGATCTATGAGATCCTTTCCCTGGTGGAGGAGATCCCTGCGGGATGCGTGGCATCCTATGGGCAGATCGCCCGGCTCATCGGCCGGGAGCGCAGCGCCCGTCTGGTGGGCAGAGTATTGAGCATGGCAGAGACTTACGGCGACTATCCCTGCCACCGGGTGGTCAACCACGCCGGGCGGCTGGCGCCCCATTTCCCGGAGCAGCGGCAGCGTCTGCTGCAGGAGGGCGTAGTCTTCCGGCGCAATGGCTGTGTGGACATGGATGCCTGCCAGTGGCGCTGCTGAAGCGCAAAAAAACAGACCGCCGGACCCCTGGGGGGCGTCCGGCGGCTTTTTTGATCCTTTGATGCTTTGGAGGTCAGCAGGCGTGGGTCGGCTTTGGCGGAAGGCCGCAGGCAAGCCTGTGGTTCAGCTCGGCAATGGTGCCTCGGTAGAGACAAGTCACCTCCGGCAGCGTCAGAAATTCCTGAGGCCGCATAAGTGAGGGCGGCTTAGAAAGCTGCACCGCACCGCTTTGCTGCAAAAGATCGGCCACGAACTGCGAGCAAAAATAGGCGTAGGCCTTCTGTCGGCGAATGCCAAGCCGGCAGGAGATCAGCCCGGCGTAATCATAGCGGTAGCGGCGCCTTTCCGCCAGCATGGCCGCCGCCCTTCTGCAGACGGCGTCGTAGACCCGGTCAGAGACGGGAAGCGCCAGCAGGGCACAGGGAATATGGGCATGGCGGATATAATTGCCGGCCCGCACATCCTCCTGCACCAGCCCCGCCGGGATGGGAAAGCGCCAGTAGCGCCTGGCAAAGCTACACAGCGTGGAAAGCGCAGGATCCCAGGCCAGAGCCACATGGGTATAGGCATCGCCGGTGGCCAGACGGATCACCCGGGAGGCCGCCGTTGGGACGCGAGTCAATAAGATATACAGTGTTTTCATCGTAAGGCTCCCATGGATGCGCTTCAATACTGGGCTTCCGCCATCAGGCGGCGCAGAAGCTCTGCGGCTCGTTCCACTGCACCGGGGGCATAGGGCAGAGGAAGCCCCGCGTCGGACAGCGTTTCGGCATAGGGCTTGCTGCTGCCGGAGGCGCACAGGGCATGATACCGGGCCCAGCCCTCAGCGGGATCGGCGTCATAATCTGCCTTTAGCTGTAGGGCGCAGACGATGGATAGGGCATAGCTGACCACATAACGGGGAGACATATAAAGCGCCATATTGGAAAAAAGATCGCAGCCGGCCAGAACCTGCTGCCGCCAAGGCTCGTTGTTCAGGGCGCGGCCGAAGGATTTTTCGATTCGGTCAGCTTCAGAAGCCCATTCTGCCAGAGAAGCCTCCGGGTGCTCATAGAGCCAGGTTTCAAAGGTGTGGATGGAGCAGAAGGCGCAAAGCTCCTTGACGAAGCCGTAGCAGTGCTCCGTCCGGAACTGGCCGGCTTGGTCACCGAAGAAATCCCGGGCGTAGGGCAGGCTGAAAAGCTCCATGGTCCTGGAATGGACCTCCGCCAGATCGGGGCCGACGCCCACATAATCCGCGGAAGGCTGGGCGCGGATGGAAAGATAGCCCTGCAGCCCATGGCCCAGCTCATGGGTATAGACCGTCACATCGCTGGAGGTGCCATCGCAGTTGGCAAAGATGAAGGGCATCTGATAGGGCGCACCCAGCATATCGCAAAAGCCCATACCGGCGATCTTGTTGGGAGAGCCCTCCACATCCAGCATCCCGTGGCGGATCATCTCGTCGAAAAACTGTCCGGCCTCTGCGCTCAGCGCGTGATACATCCGGTCGGCGGCACGGGGAAGCTCCTCTGCTGAGACAGGTATGGCGTTTCCCTCCGGAAACACAAGCACCCGATCGTAGGGCATCAGTTTCTCCACGCCCAGCCGCCGGCGCTGCTCCTCCTGCAGCTGAAGATACAGCGGGATAATATGGGTCTGCACCTGACGGCAGAACGCGTCCAGCTCCGCCCGGCCATAGCCCAGCCGCTGATGACTGAGATCGCCGTAATCGGCAAAGCAGGCGAAGCCGTTGGCCCGGGCCAGCTGATTTCTGGCGCAGACCAGCTCCCGCAGCAGGGCTTCCATGGCGTCTGCCTGCGCCAAAACGGTTTTCTGCTGGGCTTCATAGGCGGCCCTGCGCCGCTCCCGGTCGGGGCTTGCAAGGGCGGCACGCAGCTGGCCGCCGCTGAGGCTCTCGCCCTGGACAGAATATTTGGCGGAGGCCGCCAGCTGCTGATATTGGGCCGTCAGCTGGGCGATGCGGGCCTGCAGCTCCTTTCCGCCGGTGCGGAGCCGGTGCTCCAGCGTCAGCAGGGCGCGCAGCTGGGGGCCGAAGGCCGCATCTACCGCCGCCGCATGGGGGCTTTCCGCAATGGCCGTTGCCAGCGACTGGCTGTCCAGCAGCTCCAGCCGGGGCAGGGTCTCCTGATATTCCTTCTGATAGAAGGCATCGGTCACATCGTGAAAGGCGCGGATGGTGACGATGCTCTGACACAGGGCCACCTCCTGCTGGAGGGCGTCCCGCTCCCGAACCACCTGCAGCAGCTCCTCCGGGCAGGCGGCGGCTCTGGCCCGGCTCTTCAGGTCGTCATAGCGGGCCTGAAGGGCCTCGGCGTCGGGACGGGTATAGGGGATATCGGAAAACATCCAATCAGGCTTCATGCTGCGTGGCCTCCTCTACGATATGTGAAGTCTTATTTTCAGCATAACACAGCTCGGGTTTCTTTGCAAGCCCGCGGAGGAAGCGGAAAAACAAAAGCGCCGCCAGCCCGCAGCAAAGAAGGTCTGCGGCGGGCGTCGCCCAGCAGGGGCCGAACACCGGAGAGACCAGCCGCAGCAGGAGCATCAGGGGGATATCCACAAGGCCCTTCCGGCAGCTGGCCAGCAGGAAGGAGCGGCGGCCCTGGCCCACGGCCTGGAAAAAGGAGATACAGAGATAGGCCCAGGCAGAAAAGGGGGCTCCCAGCGAAAGAATCTGCAGAAAACGGGCCGCATAATCCAGAGAAGACGAGCTTCCTCGCAGAAACACGGCGCAAAGAGCCCTTGGAAACAGGAGGCAGGCGACGGTGCAGAGGCTGGCCGTCGCCACGGAAAAGGCGGCGGAACGCGCCACCACCGCCCGCATCCGCCGGTGGTCGCCGGAGGAATAGCTGTAGCCGATCAGGGGCAAAACGCCCTGGGCCATGCCCCGGACGATGCAGTGGGCCAGCATATTCACCTTTTTTGCCACGCCGACGCCGGCCTGAACGGCGGTCCCCTGCAGGGACATCAGATGCTCCAGCACGGCGAAGGAGAGGTTTTCCAGCAGCGTCATCAGGCAGGCGGGCAGCCCGGCAGACAGCACGCCCCGGGGGATATCGTCCTCCAGCATGGCCCGGCAGGGCCGGAAGGAGAGATCGGAATGCTTCCGCCCCAAAAACAGCACCGCCCCGTAATAGAGCAGCGAGATCAGGTTGGAAAGCATGGTGGCGATGGCCGCGCCCCGGGTCTCCTGCCCGGCGGGCAGAAGGCGGAACATCAGCAGCGGATCCAGCCCGATGTTTAGAACGCCGCCCAGCGCGATGCCGAGGCTGGCCTGCAGCGACCGGCCCTCCGCCCGCAGCAGGTGGGAGAAGAGCGTGTTCAGCGCCGTGGCTGCGCCGCCCAGCACAACGGTATAAAAAAGATAATCCTGCGCTAAGCCTAAAACGGCGGGATCCGCTCCGCCCAGCAGCCGGATGAAGCTGCCGCCCAGCAGCCAGACCAGCAGCCCGTAAAGGACGGAGCACGCCGCGCAGCCCGCCAGAGAAAAGGCCGCGGTGTGCCGGGCAAGGCTGTGGCGTCCGTCGCCCAGGGCCCGGGCGATCATGCTGGCGCCGCCCACGCCGAAAAGATTTGCAAGGGCAGACAGGACCAGAAAGGCCGGCATGCAGAGGGTGACGGCGGCGATCTTTTCGTCGCTGCCGGTGAGCCCAACGAAGAAGGCATCCGCCATGTTGTAGATCACCAGAATGATCTGCCCTGCCACGGAGGGCAGGGCCAGCTTCAGGATCGCCTGCCAGACGGGCAGGGTCTCAAACAGGGCTTTTCGGTTCAGACGCTTCTGTTCCAAGGGGGATCTTCCTTTCTTTTGGAAGGCGCGGGGCCTTGCAATTTCCTTGCCCGTATGATATGCTGTTGGCAGGATAAAAGCAAATCATATTATTTTTGACCATGATAAAGAAACGGAATGATGAGCTATGCTGGGAACCAAAATGCAGACGCTGCTGGCCGTGGTGGAGGCGCAGAATTTCACCCGGGCGGCACAGGCGCTTTCCATGACGCAGCCCGCCGTCAGCCACCATATCAAGCAGCTGGAGGAGGAACTGGGCGCGCCGCTGTTCGTCCGGAGCAAAACCGGTCTGCGGCTGACGCCCCAAGGGGAGATCGCGGTAAAATACGCCCGCCGGCTGAAGGCGCTGGACGAAAAGCTCCATCTGGAGCTGGAAAACGCGGAGACCGGGCGCACGAACCTGCGGGTGGGGATCACCCACACCTCCGAGAGCAATCTCACCACCGCCGTTTTGGCAAAATGCAGCAGCGAGCACCGCGGCCTGAGCATAACGATCACTACGGACACCATAAAAAATCTTTATGAAGCCCTGGGCAATTACGAGATCGACCTGGCCATCGTGGAGGGCCCCATGACCGACCCGCAGTTTTCCTCCATGATGCTGGATACGGATTATCTGGTGTGCGTCATGTCGGTGGGCAATCCTCTGGCGCGGCGCGGCGCGGTGACGCTGGGCCAGCTGAAGCGGGAGCAGATGATCCTGCGGCTGCCCTCCTCCGCCACGAGGATGCTCTTTGAATCGGCGCTGGAGCGCAACGGAGAATCCATCCGGAGCTTTCATGTGGCAGTGGAGGTGGACAATATCGCCACCATCAAGGACCTGATCCGGAAGGATCTGGGCGTCTCCATCCTGCCCCGCAGCGCCTGCATGGATGAGCTGCGCAAGGGAAAGCTGGCGGCGCTGCCCATTGAGAACCTGAGCATGGTGCGGGAGACCCGCATCGTTTATAACCGGGATTTTTCTCATTCGGAGATCCTGGACGAGATCATCCGGGCCTATCAGCAGGAGATGGACCGGCTCTGAGCCGCTTTATGATTTACAATAATTAAGGAGGACTGTCCTTGAACGGAAAGAAAATGTGGGCCAGGGAGCTGACGGCGGTCCGCTACAGCATCCCCATCCGGGCCTGCCGGACGCCGGTGCGGATCCTTTTTTTCTCCGATCTCCACGGCGCAAGCTTTGGGGAGGGCAACCGGCAGCTTCTGGAGCTGGCGCTGGCCCAGCGGGCCGACTTTGCCGCCCTGCCCGGCGACCTGATCTCCCGGGACAGCCCGCCGGAGACGGTGGAGCGGGTCTGCAAGCTGCTGGCGGCGCTGGCCGGGGCCATGCCCGTGTATCTCTCGCTGGGCAATCATGAGCAGGACTATCTCGCCCACAACGGCCCGGGGCTGCGGACGGCGCTGGCGCAGACGGGCGCGATCTTGCTGGACCAGAGCTTTCGGGAGATCACCGTGGGCGGGACGGCGCTGCGCATCGGCGGCCTGAGCCGGCTGGCCTGGCGCAATCTCTCCCCGGAGGACAACACCGGCGCGTATGACTTCCTGAAGGAATATTGCGGAACAGACCGGCTGAAGCTGCTGCTTTGCCACCGGCCGGAGAGCTTTCTCCCGCCGGAAGCGGCGAAGGCCTGGCCGGTGGATCTGATCCTCAGCGGCCACGCCCACGGCGGGCTCATCGACCTTCCGGTGCTGGGGCGGCTCTATGCCCCGAAGCAGGGCCTTTTCCCGCGGCTCTGCTATGGGCTGCACCGGCTGGGAAACGACCGGATGCTCATCACCTCCGGCTTTACCGGCTCCCACGGCGTGCCCCGGCTCTGGAACCCGCCGGAGCTGGTCTGCGCGGAGCTGCGGCCGGAGGAAGCATAAAAAATTTGCGAAAAAAGAGGAAATCGCAGGTTTTTGCCGTATTACTTCTGTGGAAACCAAAGGAAAGAGGAGCACATCATGGAGCCTATGACCATTCGGGAGCGCATCGAAGAGACCGAGCGCCAGCTGCTGGCCCCCCAGGCGGCGCTGGCCGCGGAAAGCCGGGGCCGGGAGCGGGAGGAAGCGCCGGACGAGCTGCGCACCTGCTATATGCGGGACCGGGACCGGATCATCCACAGCAAAAGCTTCCGCCGCCTGAAGCACAAGACCCAGGTCTTTCTTTCGCCGGAGGGCGATCATTACCGCACCCGGCTGACCCATACGCTGGAGGTGGCGCAGATCTCCCGGACCGTGGCCCGGGGGCTGCGGCTCAATGAGGATCTGACGGAGGCCATCGCGCTGGGCCACGATCTGGGGCACACGCCCTTTGGCCATGCGGGCGAGCGGGCCCTTACCGACGCCTGCGGCCACCCCTTCCGTCACAACGAGCAGAGCGTGCGGGTGGTGCGTCTGCTGGAAAAGAGCGGCAAGGGCCTGAATCTGACCCGGGAGGTGCTGGACGGCATCCTCTGCCACACCAGCGGCACGGAGGCCTTTACCCGGGAGGGACGCATCGTCCGCTATGCGGACCGGATCGCTTACATCAACCACGACATTGACGACGCCGTTCGGGCGGGGGTGCTCAGCGAGGACGATATCCCCTTTGAGCTTCGCCTGGGCCTCGGCGTGACCCACAGCCGCCGCATCGCCGCGCTGGTAAACGCCCTGATCCAATACGGTCAGCGCACCGGCGAGATCGGCATGGAGCCGGAGATGGCGGCCCAGATGAACGCCCTGCATGATTTTATGTATGAGGCCGTTTACCGCAACCCCGTGGCCAAGGGGGAGGAGGGCAAGTGCGAGGAGATCGTCCGCTTCCTCTACCGTCATTTTATGGAGCATCCGGAAAAGCTCACGGGGGAATATCTGCTTATCGCCGACCGGGACGGCAAGGACGCCGCCGTCTGCGACTATATCGCCGGCATGACGGACCGGTATGCCGTGGCGGTGTTTGAAGACATCACCGTCCCCAAAAGCTGGAGCAAATATTGAGCCGGATCCAGCAGAAAGAGAGAACAGGGAAGGTAGGGGGAGCGCCGTGTCGCTGCCGCCGCAGTTTCTGGACGAGCTGATCGCCCGGACGGACATCGTGGAGCTGATCAACCGGTATGTGCCGCTGAAAAAGAAGGGCAATAACTTCTGGGCCTGCTGCCCCTTCCACCATGAAAAGACGCCGTCCTTCTCCGTCTCGCAGGACAAGCAGTTTTTCAAGTGCTTCGGCTGCGGCGAGGGGGGCAACGCCATCCATTTTCTCATGAAGATCGAAAACCTGCCCTATATCGACGCGGTGGAGAAGCTGGCGGAGATGGCGGGCATGGAGATGCCCCAGGAGGAGGACGGCGGCAAGCGCCGCTTCCAGCGCCGAAGGCTGCTGGATCTGAACCGGGACGCCGCCCGCTATTATTATGAGACGCTGGCAGGGCCCGCCGGCGGGGAAGCCCGGGCCTATCTGGCAAAGCGGGGCCTGACGCCCCAGACCATCGTCCGCTTTGGGCTGGGCTATGCCGGCCAGAGCTGGGACGGGCTTTCCCGGGCCATGCGCAGCAAGGGCTATTCTGAGCAGGAGCTGGAGGAGGCCCGGCTGGCG
>ERZ1026780.653-NODE-653-length-26259-cov-4.015570_pt1 | contig 26259 bp, 20 predicted proteins | sample MGYA00380126_ERZ1026780 | MGnify/ENA primary metagenome ERZ1026780 (study PRJEB33269, sample SAMEA4719762) | human gut metagenome | biome: human-associated habitat; feature: organic feature; material: feces | place: Cameroon | collected 2013-10 ... | reverse complement strand
TGGGTTCTTTTGCGGTTTCCTTTTGGGAAAAAGCTGCGGTGGTTTCCTCCTTTTTTTCGGCTGTTTTCTGCGGTTTGCCGAAGGGCGCAGGGATTTTTTTTCGAGAATACATGACAGCCTCCGTGGGTTTTCTTTCCTTTATATATATGCCAGAAAAAGTTTTTTATGTTTTTCCTATAAATAAACAGGCTTTTGTGGTATCATATATCATAAGAGAAACGAGAAAAAAGGAAACTCCTGAAAGGAAGCTGTAAATGAAGGAGCGCAGAGAACGAAATTTCCGTATTCTGGAATTTCGAGAAAATAAATTTGATATCATTGGGGATGTGCATGGCTGCTATGATGAGCTGATGGAGCTGATAGAAAGGCTCGGCTATGAGAAAAAGGATGGCTGTTATACGCATCCGGAGGGCAGAAGGCTGATTTCCGTGGGAGATGTGGCGGATAAGGGCTGTCAGAATTTGGCGTGTCTGGATTTCTGGATTGAGCAGGTCAATAACGGCGGCGCATTCTGGGTGCATGGCAACCACTGCAATAAGCTGTATCGCTATTTTCTGGGGAATCGTGTGCATCTGTCACACGGACTGGAGCGGACGGTAGCGGAGCTGGAGGCACTCCCGAAGGAAGAACGCATGGTGTTTCGCAGCCGATATATGCGCTGCTATGAGAGCCAATGCTTTTATCTTCTGCTGGACAGAAAGCGTCTTGCGGTGGTGCATGGGGGCTTGCGTCCCGAATCCATCGGAAAATTTTCCAATAAAATACGCGCGGTTTGTTTATATGGCGAAACAACGGGCAATTTTGACGAAAACGGTAAGCCTGAGCGTTTGGACTGGGCGGCGGAATATGACGGGCAGCCCTTTGTGGTCTACGGGCATACGGTGGCGGAGAGACCCGAAATCATCAACCGCACCGTTGATATCGATCAGGGCTGTGTTTATGGCGGCTATCTGACGGCATTGCGCTACCCGGAAATTGAATTTGTGCAGGTGCGCGGCAAAAAATATGCGGAATATCACGGCGGCGGAAAGGTGCCGGAGGAATGAAAAGTCTTAGAGAATCGGAAGCTTTAAGGCTTTTTTTCGTGCAGAAAAAGGAATTTTCGGGAAAATGGCGTATTCTAAAAGTAATAGGAAAGATTTCGACTGATACGAAAGGCGGAAAAGGAGGGATTGCTATGGAATTACGGCGGTTTCAGGAGGAATTGGAGGAGAAAATCCTTGGGGAATATGCAGCAAAAAGCAGCCGGACGAGGGGCAGGGAAAGACCTGAGGAAAAATGCGACATTCGGACGGATTTTCAGCGCGACAGAGACCGTATTATCCATTGTAAATCCTTCCGCCGCATGAAGCACAAAACGCAGGTGTTTATTTCTCCTGAGGGCGACCATTATCGGACACGGCTGACGCACACGCTTGAGGTTTCGCAGATTGCCAGAAGCATTGCGCGCGCATTGCGGCTGAATGAGGACTTGACAGAGGCGATTGCCCTTGGGCATGATTTAGGGCATACCCCCTTTGGACATGCAGGTGAGCGCAAGCTGGATGAGCTTTGCAGGGATACGGGCGGCTTCGCGCATAATGTACAGAGTCTGCGTGTGGTCGAGCGGCTGGAAAAGGACGGGCGCGGACTGAACCTGACCTGGGAGGTACGGGATGGGATTCTGAACCACCGCACAAGCGGCAATCCTTCTACCTTAGAGGGGAAAATCGTGCAGCTTTCCGATAAGATTGCTTATACGAACCACGATATTGACGATGCCATCCGCGCAGGCATGCTCAGACCGAAGGATATCCCAAGGGATATTGTTGCGCGCATCGGCACACGCTCCAGCAGCCGCATCAATGCCATGGTGCGGGATACCATTTTTCACAGCATGGGCATCAACGATATCCGCATGAGCGAGGAAATGCGGCAGACCCTAAAGGAGCTGCGTGCCTTTATGTTTCGTCATGTGTATGCCAGTGATATTGCGGTGGCGGAGCATAAAAAGGCGGAGAAAATCGTGGGGGATTTATTTGATTATTATCTGGAATACCCGGAGGAAATGTCGGGAGAGTTTCAGGCACTTCTGGATGACGGAGATCCGGTGCGGCAGGTGGTTTGCGATTATATTGCCTGCATGACGGATCGCTTTGCCGTTGCAAAGTATAAGGAGCTTTTCATTCCGCAGGAATGGACGATTCTTTGAAAGGGTAAGTCGAAATCAGGATTTCGACTTGTTTGGACAGAAGAATAAACAGATGCGTTCCGGCGGTGACAAGCACCTTGAAACGCCCTGTTTTCCTCGAGTGGGCAAAGCCCTCTCTGCGGATTCTATTTGGGAAACGGTTTTGTTTCCCAAGCCCTTCCGCTGCCCGAAATCACTTTGGCTACAGGCTGAAAAAGATACCAATTTTGGGGTAAAATATTCTTGCATTTTGCACATAGTTTGAAAAAGTCAAGGCTTTTTTGCAAAATTTTTGTTGATTTCTACAAAATGTATACAAGGAGAAGGATTTTTCTCAAATGTGTCGAATTTAGTATATAAAAGGGAGTGAAAGAACTTCCTTTTCGACTGTTATGGAAGGGGGGATGATGCCATGAGATATCCGAGGGAGGTCGTGGATGAGGTGCGGCTGCAAAATGATATCGTAGAGGTCATTTCCCAGTATGTGCCGCTGAAGCAAAAGGGCAGCTCCTATTTTGGGCTTTGCCCGTTTCATAATGAAAAAACGGCATCCTTTTCCGTCAACAGCGAAAAGCAGTTTTATTATTGCTTCGGCTGCGGCGCGGCAGGAAATGTGTTTTCCTTTTTAATGGAGATGGAAAACTGCGATTTTCCCGAAGCCATGAAGCGTCTGGCGGAGCGGGCGCATATTACCCTGCCCGAGCCGGAAAAAAACGCGCAGGCAATCGCAGCGGAGCAGCTCAAGAAACGATTATTTGAAATGCACACCCTAGCAGGAAGGTTCTTTTATGAAGCCTTGCAGGAGGAGGAGGGGGCAGAGGCGAGAGCCTATCTGCAAAAACGGCAGATGGATCCCCGTATGGCAAGAAAATTCGGCATAGGCTACTCTCCGGACAGCTACGATGCGCTTTTCAGGCATTTGCAGGAGAAGGGCTTCAAGATTTCGGAGATTTTGAAAACAGGGCTTGTGCTGGAAAATAAGGATGGCAAGGGCTATCATGACCGTTTCCGCGGCAGGCTGATGTTCCCCATTTTTGATGTGCAGGGGCGTGTGGTCGGCTTCGGCGGCAGGATACTTGCCAAGGGTGAGCCGAAATATTTAAATTCCCCGGAAACACTGCTGTTTAGCAAAAGCAGAAATCTGTATGGACTGAATTTTGCAAAGCAGACAAGAAAACGAGAGCTGATTCTGGTGGAGGGCTATATGGATATGCTTTCCATCTATCAGGCAGGGTTCCATAACGTAGTGGCATCATTGGGAACAGCCTTCAATCAGGAGCATGCAAGAACCCTGAAGCGCTTTGCGGATGATGTGATTTTGCTGTATGACAGCGATGAGGCAGGCACCAATGCCGCACTTCGCGCCATTCCCGTGCTGGTGAAAAACGGCTTTCATGTGAAGGTGACACAGGTGCCGGACGGAAAGGACCCCGATGAATTTATCAAGGCAAAGGGCGCAGCGGAATTTTCCAAGCTGTTGGTGAATGCTGTGCATTATATATCCTTTGAAATTGCCTGTATTCAGCGCAAATATAATCTCAAAAATCCGGAGCATCGGGTGCGCTTTGCCACAGAGGCGGCGGAAATCCTTGCAAAGCTGGACAGTGAGATTGAGCGTAATGTTTACCTTGGAGAGGTAAGCAGGGTGACAGGCGTGGAGGAGGAGGCCATCCGCAGTGAAATTCGGAAGCTGGTGCAAAAAGAGGATGCGGCTTACCAGAGGGAGGCCGAAAAGCGGCAGCAGAATCTGAAGAATTACACACCGGAGGGCAGAAGAAAGGATAAAGGGCTTCTGGAAGCCCAGAGAAGCTTGTTATATTATGCCGCCCAGCATCAGGGCATCTATGATACGCTCAAAGAGATTCTGGAAGAGGATGATTTTACAGAAGGAATTTATTGGCGCACCTTCGGCGATATCGGGGATTTATGGCAGAATGCAGGTCATGTGTTCCCTGCCGATTTGGTCAGCCGCTTTGAGGATGCAAAGGAACAGAAGCAGGTGACAGAGATTTTTGCCGTACAGCTGCCGACAGAAAACGGGGCAGATATGGAAAAAGCCATCAATGAACAGGTGAAGCGGCTGAAACGGACGAAAATCGACCATTTGACGGCAAACGCCGCAACCGTTGAGGAGATACAACGGCTGGTGGATGCCAAGAGAAAACTGGATTCCCTGTATATTACCATTTGATATGGTTAGACTATAGGAACAGAGAGAAAGGAAGGATCATGTTGAAATCCGTCGAAGAAACAACATTATTGACCAAGCTGGAGGAACTGGTGCAGCTGGCCAAAAAGAAAAAGAATGTACTGGAATATAAGGAGATCATGGATCATCTGGCGGATTTGGATCTGGACCCCGACCGCATTGACAGAATCTATGAATATCTGGAAAGTCAGAATATTGATATTCTGGGGAATATCGAAGCGGAGGAGGAGGTTGAGAAGGAGCTTGACCTGACTCTCCCTGAGGGCATCAATATTGATGACCCCGTCAGAATGTACCTCAAGGAAATCGGTAAGGTGCCCCTTCTGACGGCAGAAGAAGAAATCGAACTGGCGCAGAAGATGGAGGAGGGCGGCCCTGAGGGCGAAGCTGCCAAGAAGAAGCTGGCAGAGGCCAACCTGCGTCTGGTTGTCAGCATTGCAAAAAGATACGTTGGGCGTGGGATGCTCTTTCTTGACCTGATTCAGGAAGGGAATTTGGGCTTGATTAAGGCAGTTGAAAAATTCGACTTCCATAAGGGCTTTAAATTCTCCACATACGCGACCTGGTGGATTCGTCAGGCAATCACAAGGGCGATTGCAGATCAGGCAAGGACGATTCGTATCCCCGTACACATGGTGGAAACCATCAACAAGCTGATTCGTATTTCCAGACAGCTTTTGCAGGAGCTGGGCAGAGAACCGACTGCGGAGGAGCTGGCTGTGGAAATGCAGATGCCGGAGGAAAAGGTGCGCGAGATTATGAAAATCGCATAGGAGCCTGTTTCCCTCGAAACGCCTATCGGCGAGGAGGAGGACAGCCATCTGGGTGACTTTATCCCCGATGACGATATCCCTGCACCTGCGGAAGCCGCAGCGTTTACGCTTTTGAAGGAGCAGCTGATGGAGGTTCTGGATACGCTGACGGAAAGAGAAGAAAAGGTGCTGCGTCTGCGTTTTGGTCTGGATGACGGCAGAGCAAGAACACTGGAGGAGGTTGGTAAAGAATTTAATGTTACCAGAGAACGTATCCGCCAGATTGAAGCAAAGGCTCTGCGTAAGCTGCGCCATCCCAGCAGAAGCAAAAAGCTGAAGGATTATCTTGAATAAGAGAATTGGAACAAAAGAGGGCGAAACAAATAGAGATATTTGCTGCGCCCTTTTTTTGAAAATAAGGAGTCGAGGCTATGGAGTTATCAAAACGATTGGAGATGGTCGCAGGTCTGGTGACGCAGGAGAAGATTGCGGATATCGGCACAGACCATGGCTATGTCCCCATTTATTTATACAAGCAGGGCAGAATCAAAAAGGCATACGCCTGCGATGTACGCAAGGGGCCTTTGGAAAAATGCAGAAAAAATATTGCGCTTTACGGTGCGGAGGATGTCATTGAAACGCGCCTTGGCAGCGGCTTAACTCCCCTGCGTCCCGGTGAAGCGGAAACGGCAATTATGGCAGGGATGGGCGGCATGCTGATTGTACATATTTTGCAGGACAGCCCGGAGGTGGCGGATAGCCTCAAGGAGTTGGTGCTTTCGCCGCAGCGTGATTTCGGTGCGGTGCGAAAATATTTGCATCAAATCGGCTTTGCCATCCGAGAGGAGCATACACTGAAAGAGGAGAATAAACCGTATGTGCTGATGCGGTGCGAACGGGCAGAGGAGCATTATGACAGGGAGATTGAGTATCTATACGGCAAAAGGCTGTTGGAGAAGAAGGATCCTATTTTAAAAGAGGTGCTTCTGCACGAAGAAGGAAAATATAGCCGTTTGTTTGAAAGCCTCAAAAGGAACCCGACAGAAAACGCACAGAAGCGTCTGCCTGAGGTGGAGAAGAAGCTGGCTTTGATGAGGGAGGCGTTGGAATGTCTGTAAAAGCTGTAAGGGTAAAGGATATCATGGGCGTGATGGAGAAAATCGCACCGAAAAAGCTGGCGGAGGGCTGGGATAAGCCGGGGCTTGCCATCGGTGATCCCGAACGAGAGGTGAAAAAAATTCTGGTCGCACTGGATGTGATTGACCCTGTTGTAGAGGAAGCAAAGCGCATTGGTGCGGACATGATTGTGACGCATCACCCGATGCTGCTGTTCCGCAAAATCGAGAGCATTACGGCGGATACCCTTCTGGGGAAACGCATTTTTAATCTGATTCAGAATAACATTGCCGCTTTTTCCGCACACACGAATCTGGACATTGCCGCAGGCGGTACGAATGATGTGCTGGCGGAGCTGGCAGGCTTGAAGAATATTGAAATTTTGGAGGAAACATGGGCGGAGAGCCTGAAAAAAATCGTGGTTTATGTTCCTGTGGGGCATGAACAGGCGGTGCGTGATGCCATGTGCGGCGCAGGGGCAGGGCATATCGGTGCCTATTCCCATTGCACCTTTGGCGCGGCAGGCAAGGGAACCTTTCTTCCTCTGGAGGGAACAAATCCCTTCTTGGGCGAGCAGGGCAGACTGGAAACGGCGGATGAAATCCGTCTGGAAACGATTGTTCCTGCTGAGAAGGTACACGCCGTTGTGCAGGCAATGCTTGCGGCGCACCCCTATGAGGAAGTGGCGTATGACATTTACCCTGTGGAGCAGACAGGGAAAAAGGAGGGCATTGGGCGCATTGGAGAGCTGCCGCAGGCAATCCCCTTCAGGGATTTTGCAAAGCAGCTGAAGGAAAGGCTTGGTCTGGATGCCATTCGTCTGGTTGGGGATGGCGAAAAGCCTATCAAGCGCGTTGGTCTTTGCACAGGCGCAGGGGTGGAATTTGTTTCTCTGGCGGCGGCAAAGGGCTGTGATGCCTACCTGACGGCGGATATCAAATATCACGAAGCGCAGAAGGCGGTTGAGCTGGGCATTGCCGTTGCGGATGTGACGCATTACGCGAGCGAGGTGCTGATTGTGCCTGTTCTGCAGGAAAAATTGCAGGCGGCGGCCAAGGAAAACGGTTGGAATATTGAGGTTGTCTGCTCCGCAGTGGATGGGCAGACCTTCTGGACGATAGAGTAAGGAGGGAAGACAAGTGGAAACAAGAAAAGTAAATGTAATGGGAAAGGAAGTGCAGATTCCCAAGGGCATGACCTTCGGGGAGCTGGCAAAGGAATTTGAGGGCGAGGTTTTCGGCAAAATTCTGGTGGCAAAGCAGGGAAATTCCCTGCGCGAATTGATTTGCCCCATCCGCACCGATGAGGATATCACCTTTTTGGATTTTCGAGATAAGGAGGGCGTGCGCGTTTATGAAAGAGGGATTTCCCTGCTGCTGGTGAAGGCGGTGCGCGATGTGCTGGGGACAGCAACAGGCGTGGAAATCGAACATTCCCTGCGGGGCAATCTTTACTGCGAGCTGCGCAGCCCACAGCAGGTGCCGGATGCAGACCTGCTTGCCAAGATTGAAGCACGCATGAAGGAATATGTTGCGGCGGATACGCCTATTGTGAAGCATGTCTGCCCCAGAGAGGTTGCCATTTCCATCGTGAAGGAGCAGGGCTTGCAGGATAAGGTGGAACTGTTCCGCTATCGCACTGCTTCCAATATCAACCTTTATGAACTGGATGGCTTCTATGATTATTTCTTCGGGTATATGCCGGATTCCGTCGGCGCATTGGAATGGTTTACGCTGATGCCCTTTGAAACAGGCTTTCTGGTGCGCTTCCCCGATCCTGCAAAGGCAGGGGAGCTTCTGCCGGAGGAACAGCCCAGAAAAATCAGCAAGGTATTTCTGGAGCAGATGCACTGGTGCCAGCTGATGCAGGTGCGCAACGTGGCGGAGCTGAACCGCACGATTGTCGAGGGGAAATTCGGTGACCTGATTCGCGTGAATGAGGCGCTGCATGAAAAGAAAATTGCGGAAATCGCAGATCAGATTCATCAGCGGATGGATAAGGTGCGTGTGGTGCTGATTGCGGGGCCGTCCTCCTCCGGCAAAACATCCTTTGCAAACAGACTATGTATTCAGCTGCGTGCGCTGGGCGTGAAGCCGCACAAGGTTTCTCTGGATGATTATTTCCTCAATCGGGAGGATACCCCTCTGGATGAGCACGGCAAGAAGAACTTCGAGCGCATGGAGGCGTTGGATTTGAAGCAGCTCAATCAGGACTTGAAGCAGATTATCGCGGGAGAGAAGATAGAGCTGCCTTATTACAACTTCGTGACGGGCAAGCGTGAGCACAGCGGCGAATTTGTGCAGCTTGGCGAGGGCGAAATTCTGGTAATGGAGGGCATCCATGGCTTAAATGACCGCCTAACCCCCGAAATTCCTGCGGAATGTAAATTCAAAATTTTCATCAGCGCTATTACGCAGCTGAATGTAGATGACCACAACCGCATTTCTACCTCCGACAGCAGGCTTATCCGCCGCATTGTGCGCGATTTCCAGTTCCGCGGCAGAAGTGCCAGAACGACCATCGAATCCTGGGACGAGGTGCGTCAGGGCGAGGAGGATAATATTTTCCCGTTTCAGGAGAATGCGGATGCGGTGTTCAATTCCGCAACGCTCTATGAGCTTTGTGTTCTCAAGCAATACGCAGAGCCACAGCTATTCGCGATTGAAAAAACCATGCCGGAATACCCCACAGCAAAGCGGCTGATTAAATTCCTAAGCTATTTCCTTGCCGCGCCGGGGCTGGAAATCCCGAATAATTCGCTGATTAAGGAATTTGTCGGCGGCAGCTGCTTTAAGGTTTGACAAGAAAGGGAAGTTGTTTTATAATAACTTGGATTATGTGAGTAGGTTGGACAGTCGCGCTCGTAGGAGTGAGGAAAGTCCGGGCTTCGCAGAGCAGGGTGCCGGCTAACGGCCGGTGGAGGCGACTCCAAGGATAGTGCAACAGAAATAGACCGCCGAATTCGTTTCGGTAAGGATGGAAAGGTGGGGTAAGAGCCCACCGCTGCGGCGGTAACGTCGCGGGCCCCTGTAAACCCCACCCGAAGCAAGACAAACAGAGACCATGGGGCTGCTCGTTCCGTCTCGAAAAAGTCGCACGATGCCGTTGGCAACAACGGACCAAGATAGATGGCTGTCTGAAAAACAGAACCCGGCTTACAGGCCTGCTCGCTTTTTCATTATCCGACAGAAAAAACGTTTTCTCATTAGGAAAACCATGGTTTTCCACCCCATACTTAACCACTAAAAAAAGTCCTCTTTCGAGGACTTTCTTTTTTTTGCTTTTTTTACACAAACTCCACAACCCAGAAGCCGATTTTCACAACATCCACATTACAGCCGGTATGCTTAATGGTAATGGCATTGCTGCTCAGCGTATAGGAAAAGTTGATGAGGGAATCGGAGATGTTATTCAATCGTTCTGTGATAACGAATGTTTTTTCGGGTGTAACCTCCTGAATTGTCACCGTGCCGCCGTAGGAAGGGGTTTTCGGTGCGGCGTATACCACATACTGAATCGAGCGAATCACCGAGCCGCCGTTTTGCAGCAGGGAAGAAATGCTCTGCCCATCGGGGGGCGTGCCAAGCTTTTTATTGATAGCGGCGAGGGATTCCTCTGCTGTGGCAATGCTTGCCTGAATTGCCGCCGCCTTTTGCTCCGCCTGTGCCAGCTGTGCATCAATGGCATCCATGTTTTCATTGAAATCCTGAATGTCATAATAATCCTCGTTGTCGGGCTTAATCAAATCGTAGTTTTCCGTAAATGTACTCATGTGTTTCACCTCCTTTCTGCCCTATAGTAGCGGGTTCTTAGTCTCATGTAGTCTCATGTTGTAATATTCCTGCAATATTTCAGTTTTGTTACAAAACGCCAAAACCCCTTGTCAATTTCCTTTTCTGCTGATATGATAGCTATGCAAAGTAAAACTGACGCAGGAATGGAAACCAAACCGGAACGGAAGAAACGGAAGCCGAATCCTTGAATGGGTGTGGAGGAAGCGGAAGGGCCCGAAGGGAAGGGGCGGCGGAAAGGGCGGCGGCGGAATGAACTGCATTTCGTTGTATAATTATGAAACGAAGCGAACATTCAAAAATGAAAAAGGAGGAATGAGACCAATGAAGAAATTTATCTCTATGGTCATGGCGGCAGCTATGGTAGTATCCCTGGTTCCCGCTACAGCATTCGCTTACGATGTTACATCTACAGCTAAAGTTGTTAGTGCTGCAGATTTGACAGAAACAGAAGCGAAAACTGCAAACAAAACCAAATTGAGTGATGTTACAGGCTTAAAAGTTCCCGAACTGCAGCTGTCTGTTAAATCTGTTGATTACACAGCAGCAGATAAAGCAGCAGCAGTTACTTATGAAGCTACAGTAACTCTGGACAATGCTGAATGGGCAAACAACAGTGCTATTGCTGATTTGGTAAGAGTTGAATACGACGAACCCAGTGGCAAAGTACAGCCTACAGTAACAACAAAAAATGTTAGTGATGACGAAGCTACCATCGTACTCACAATGCACAAGGGTAGCGAAACAAATGCTGTTAGCGAAACACTGAGCAAGGATGACAAGGTTATCCTGAAACTGGATACTCGTCTGACAAAGACATCCAAAAACGCAAAAGCTACAGTATCCGTTGATTCCGACGATCTGGGCGTAACATCCGATGATCTGGTATTCGCAACAGTTCTGGACAGCGGTCTGAAAGCAACACTGAAGAAAGTAGCAGAAGTTGCTGAAGAAGAAACAACAAATCTGGAAAGAGAACTGAAAATCGAAGCAGCAGTTGGCAAATTCGTAGCAAATCAGGTTATCGAACTGAAGCTGACATCCGGTTTCGAATGGACTGGCGTAACAGCTAGCACAACAGGCACAGCAAGCACAATCGCTAACGGTGCTCTGGAAGTAACAGATGTTGATGACAATGTTCTGACATGTAAAGTTGTTACAGGCGGTACAGATACAATCACAATCGCTAAAAACGATGTAGCAATTGATGCGGTAGATTCTAAGGTTGGCGCAGTTGCTAAAATCACTGTAAAGGCTAAAAAAGGCGCAAACGGTGAAGGCTTTGCAGCAACAGCTGATGCAGTAGAAGCAGCTAAGGTTGTAGACGGCACAATCACAGTTTCCGTTGATGAAGACGAAGATCTGCCCGTAATCTACAGCGGCGTTGACGCTGACAACACAGGTATCACAGATGATTCCGACCACAAGGCTCTGGAAGTTACAATCAAAGAACCTTCCGTTGACACTCTGGATGCTAAGAAAGAACTGACAATGGAACTGCCCGATGGCGTATATGCAGTTGACGTTGACACAAACGGTGACTTTGGCGCAACCAAGGCTAAATTCGAAGCTGCTTACGATAAGGGCGATTTCGAAACATTCAAATTTGCTAGAAGAACTCTGACAGCTACAACAACAAGCACAGGTAAGGGCGAACTGAAATTCACACTGAAACTGGTTGCTGAACCCGGCTTCACAGGCGACGTTACTCTGAAAGTAGATGGCGCTGGTCTGGATAAGGCACAGGAAGTAAAGATTGCTAAGTTTGTATCTCCTTACACAGTAGAAGCTGCTCAGAATGACCTGATCATCGACTACAGAAACACAAAGGTTCCTACCAACATCGTTGTGAAGGAAGCTGAAGAAGGTCTGTGGAAGAAGAATTCCGAATTCACATTCAATATCGATAAATTCGGTAAGAACGCTTTCGAAGACGATGCTACTTACACAGTAGACGACAAGTCCGACATGAAAGTGAAAGCAATCAAGGCTAAAGATTCTAAAGTTGCATTCAAGGTTGATGACGAATCTTCCGATGCAGCAGCAGCAGTAACAATCTCCGGTATCTCCCTGTACATGGACAGAAGCCTGGCAGCAGGTGCTTATGACCTGACACTGGATACAGACGGTTCCGACGCATTCATGGCTCAGCATGTTCTGGGTGCAAAAGATGATGCTAAGACAACCAAAGAAGATGAAAGAGAAGTTCGTTCTAACTACTATGACAACGACGAACAGTTCGGTCACACAGTAAAAGAAGGCTTCATCAACATCATCACAGCTGGTAGAGACCAGGATGATGCTTCCTTCACAAAGAAGGTAGTAGTTCCCGTTGGCGAAAAATACCTCATCGCAGGTGAAGAACAGGTTGCTCTGGATGTACCCGCTTACATCTCCGCTGCAGGCTACACAATGCTGCCCGTAAGAGCAGTTGCTACAGCACTGGGTATCAACAACAACAACGTTCTGTGGAACCAGGCTTCCAGAACAGTAACAATCCTGTATGGTCAGAGAATCATCACTATGGTTGCAGGCCAGAAGGTTGTTACAGTTAACGGTAACACAATCCCCGCATCCGCTACAGTACAGATCAAAGACGGCAGAACATTCCTGCCTATGAGAGATCTGGCTACAGCTCTGGGCGTAACAGATATCACATGGGATGCAGCTACAAAGACAGCTACAATGAACGGCAACCAGAATAAGTAATTATTCTTTCCTTCATTCTAACTGAACAAGTAGAATCTCTAAGAGTACCTCGCAAGAGGTACTCTTTTTTTGCATAAAAAAAAGACCTGTTTAAGGTGTGTCCCAATAAGAAAACATGAAGAAAATGAAATAGCTGAAAGTCTGCGGATACAAGGAAGTTTCCCGCAGGCATCCTTTGACTTAGGCTGTCAAGGGGAACTGACGTAGTAGCCGTAGCTTTCAGCATTTTAGAATTCATGGTTTTTTATTTGGGCGCACCTTTTGTAGGTCTTATTTTCTTTAGCGGAAGGTTTTCGCAAGCGCCTTTATCGCCTGCTCCGCAAGCAGTGCTTCCCCATGCTCCAGCAGATAATATTTCGCCAGTGGCGTGGAGATGTGCTTCTGACCGTATTCCTTCAAAATGCGCTCCGCATCCTCTGCGGTTTCCTCCGTGGTGTATGTATCCCCCTGCATCACAAGGAAATACCGCCCATCATTCTTGTAAACCGCGCTTTCGCCCTTGAATGTGCCATCCAGACGCAGGCTCACGCCAATCACATCATCCAGAGAAGGGAAGGAATAAATCAGAATATCCGAATTTTTTTCCTCCTCATGCGCCGGCGTATCCATGGGCTTCTTTTTCCAGCGGCGCAAATCCTCGTCCGCGTGTTTCTCTTTATTGTTCACCTTCGTCACGATGATCATGATACCATCGCCCCCCGAAGGGATCGCCTCTACCATCAGCGGTGTGTTTTCCGAAATGAAATCCTCCTCATCCAACGCCTGCTCCATAATATCCCGAAACAGCTTCTGCGTGCGCTCCGAAGGGGAAATCAAATCCTCCAGCTTGATTTTTCTTTCCGCTAAATCTGCCTTTGTCAGGGTCAGCTTCAGCTGGTTTTCGCTTATCCGTTCTATTTTCATGCTATCACTCCCTTTTTCCCGTTTTGCGGGGCATGATGCGGAAACGGTCAATTTATTACTATAGTATATGCAATCCTGCGCCGGATGTAAAGAGGGGATTGCCGCCAAAGTTTTGAATTTTTTATGAACACCCCGATTTCTTACAATTTCTTGAATTTTTGCCGCTTTGGTTGACACTGCGCCAATAAACCTGTAAAATATATTAGATAAAATGCGATTTTTGTGTGAAAATGTTTTATTTTCAGAGGATATATTTTTTTTGGAGGGAATCACATGAGCGATGATAAAATCGGCAATAAAACAGGCTCGGAGGGTCTGAGCGAAACAGATAAGGGCTATTATGAGGATTTATATAACGACCTGCCGAAGGAGGTTGTGGATATCCTCATGCAGACGCACCCCCTCATGGGCAAAAATGACGACCTTGAGGCAACCGCCTACCGCGCACGCCGCCCCCAGAGACGCGAGGATGTGGAGGAGGTCAGAGAGGCGAGGATGCAGCAGGTCGGCAACGAGATTAACGAGGTGAGCCGCGCACCCCAGCAGGAGGGCGACCCTACCCGTTACGTTTCCCGCCGCGCAAGAAATGCGGAAAGCGCGCATACTTCCGCCCCGAAGGGGAATACAATGAATCAGGATGATTATGATGATGGGATTCAGTATGTAAGCGTGCTGCCCGCGCGTAAGAAATCTAAAATCGTGGAGGAGGTCACCTTGCAGACCGCTGCCCCCGCGAAGCATCATGGCAAAAAGAAAAAGCATAAAAAAGAAAGAGAACCCATGCCTTTTGACGATATGGGCATGGAGGAAAGAGATTATCGCCCCCGTTATGAGGATATGGATTTTGAGGAGCGCGCAAAGCAGGAGCACCTCGACAGCCTCTATGACGATGAATATTATGACGATTACGGCAGAGGCAGAGGAAAGCTGCCGATGATTCTCGGCGTGGTTGCCGTTGTGCTGATTATCTTCCTTATTTTCCGTACCGTCAGCCTGAGCAGTAAGCTGGAGGAGGTACAGAACCAGCTGACACAGTCTCAGGATTATAAACAGAAATACGAGGACATGCAGCTGGAAAATATGCAGCTGCAGGAAAAACTGGACGGTAAGGACACCAAAACGACAGGCAATTCTGATACTGCGGACACCAAGGCGGACACCAAAGCGGACACCAAAAAGGACACCGCTTCCACCTCCTCCGGCACGAAGGAATATACCGTGCAGAAGGGCGATACTATGTGGACAATCGCGCAGAGCCAGCTTGGCAATGGCGCGGAATATCAGAAGATTCTGGATGCCAACGGTCTAAAGGAGAGCGATACCTTAGTGCCCGGCACAGTAATTAAAATCCCACAGTAAGAACAGGAGTGTAGCATGAGCGATTTGGAGAAAAGAACTCTTGTGGAATTGAGAAAAATGGCGAAGGAGCTGGGGATTCCTGCCATTTCCGGTTTGAAGAAAAAGGAATTGATTGAGAAAATTGAGCAGTCCTCTGAGGTGCAGAAAAATGATTCTGTACCTCGGTCGGCTGCTTCCGACTTTTCTCATAGAAATTTCGACGAAAAAACCGAAGCTCCGCAGGAGCATACGGAAAGGGAAAAGCAGTTTTTTGAGGAATTGGGAGAGGGGATTCTGGAGGTACTGCCGGATGGATATGGGTTTCTGCGTGCGGAAAATTGCCTGCCCGGTGCAAATGATGTGTATGTTTCTCCGGCGCAGATTCGCAGATTTAATCTGAAAACAGGCGACAGAGTGATGGGAAATGTGCGCCCTGCCAGAGAAGGCGAAAAGGTCGGCGGTCTGGTTTATGTGCAGACGGTCAATGGAGATGCGCCGTATCTTGCGATTCACCGCCCGAATTTTGAGGATCTGACACCCATTTATCCTGAGGAGAAGCTCAAGCTGGAAACAGCGCAGAGAGAACTCTCCGGTCGCATCATTGATCTGATTGCGCCCATCGGCAAAGGGCAAAGAGGGATGATTGTTGCACCGCCGAAGGTCGGGAAAACAATCCTTCTGACGAAGATAGCAAATGCAATCACCTGCAACCATAAGGAAGTGCATCTGATTGTGCTGCTGATTGATGAACGCCCTGAGGAGGTAACGGATATTCAACGCTCCATTGAGGGGGAGAATGTCCAGATTGTGTATTCTACCTTTGACGAGGAGCCGGAGCATCATAAAAAGGTAACGGAAATGGTTCTGGAACGCGCGAAGCGCATGGTTGAGCAGGGGAAGGATCTGGTTATCCTGCTGGACAGCATTACTCGTTTGGCGCGTGCGTATAATTTGACGATTCCGCCAAGCGGACGTACGCTGTCCGGTGGTCTGGACCCCGCGGCGCTGTATATGCCGAAGCGGTTCTTTGGCGCAGCCAGAAATATTGAAAACGGCGGCAGTCTGACGATTCTTGCAACTGCGCTTGTGGATACGGGCAGCAAAATGGACGAGGTTGTGTTTGAGGAATTCAAGGGCACCGGCAACATGGAGCTGGTGCTGGATAAGCGCATGGCAGAGCGGAGAATCTTCCCTGCGGTGGATATTATGAAATCCGGCACAAGACGAGAGGAGAAGCTGTTTACGCCGGAGGAGCTGGAGTGTAATTATGCGCTGCGGCGGATGGCAGCACAGCTGAATCATACGGATATGATTGAAGGCTTTTTTGACCTGATGCGCAAGTCTAAAAATAACAAGGAATTCATGGAGCGGCTGCACGTTTGGGAAAAAACGTTAGGTCTGCATGAAAAATAACCTCGGTTTTTGGATAAATCTCTCAAGAATACGGAAAATGCTGATTTTTCGGGGAATTGCGGTTGCCAAGCCGAAAAAAATATGCTATAATGCTCATGTTGTCTTTAAATAACGTAGATTATTGATCAACAAATACGAAAAATGAGGTGAAAGAAAATGCGCGAAGGTATCCATCCCGAATACAAACAGGTAAAAGTAAGATGTAACTGCGGCAATGAATTTGTAACAGGTTCCACAAAGGACGAAATCAGAGTCGAAGTTTGCTCCAAATGCCATCCCTTCTACACAGGCAGCCAGAAACTGCTTCTGGAAGCCGGCGGCAGAGTTGAAAAGTTCAATAAGAAATACGGCAGAAAGTAATTCTTTTCGGATTGCTGAGCTGCAAAAAATCAAGACAGAATATAAAAAGGGCGAGGCCAAGGGGCTTTCGCCTTTTTTTCATGCAGACGGATTGTCGAAAAAAGGAAAGTATGATATGCGGTAAGAACGGATTATCGCTTGGCGGTTCAGTCACTCTCTGCAAAGGGGGTGATGCTATGTATGTTACATATTCGGATTTGTTTCAATTCGGTATGCTCATTGTAGCTATTATCGCCCTGTGTAAAACAGGGGATAAATAAAAAATGACCGCCTAACAGAAGTTAGACGGTCTCTCACAACTTATCGGGACTGACCGCCTCTCCAAAAGCGGTAATCCTTTTCTTATGCTTATGATAACAAAAGAAAGTGTTTCTGTCAACAAAACCGTTTTGCTTAAATGCGTTTGATATGCTATAATAAGTACCTGTTAAAAGGAGATGATTCTGTGTCAGATAGAAAAAGACCAACCAATATCGGCGGTCAGGCGGTCATTGAGGGCGTTATGATGCGCGGAAAAAAGATATATGCAATGGCAGTGAGAAATCCCGAAGGGGAAATTGTTGTGGAAAAGAAGCCTGTCGGCGGCCTGGGGAAAAAGGGACTGTTCAGATACCCTATTTTCCGCGGCATGGCGGCGTTTGTGGATTCCCTTGTTACCGGTACGAAAATACTGATGCGTTCTGCGGAAATTGCAGGCGAAGGCTGGGAAGAGGAAGAGCTTTCCCCCTTTGAGCAATGGCTGAAGGACAAGCTGGGGGATAAAATCAACGATATTCTGATTTATTTCAGCGTATTCATTTCCCTGCTTCTGGGCATGGGGCTGTTTTTTGTGCTGCCCGTTGCCATCGGGAATTTATTCAAAACCCTTGTGCCGACATGGGCACTGGGCATTATCGAAGGCTTAATCCGTATTGCGATTTTCCTTGGCTATCTCTGGCTGATTTCTCGTATGAAGGAGATTAAGCGCGTATTCCAATACCATGGCGCGGAGCATAAGACGATTGCCTGCTTTGAAAGCGGCAAGGAGCTGACGGTGGAAAATGTACGCCCCTGCACAAGGCTGCATAAGCGCTGCGGCACAAGCTTTCTGCTGTTCGTGATGCTGATTTCCATGATTGTGTTTTTCTTTGTTCGCACAGATGTATTCTGGCTGCGGCTGATTACAAGAATCTGCCTTGTGCCGTTTATTGCGGGGATTTCCTATGAGGTTATCCGCTGGGCCGGCAATTCAGAAAGCAGCTTTGTGAAAATCGTCAGTGCGCCGGGTCTTTGTCTGCAAAAGCTGACAACGGCAGAGCCGGATGCAAGTCAGATAGAATGTGCCATTGCGGCAATGAAAGGGGTTCTGGAAGATGAGCCTGAGGAATAAAACCATTGCAGAGGCATTGCGCGAGGGGAAGCAGCGGTTGCGGTCGGCAGGAAAGGAGGCCTACGCCGTTGAAGCGGAGCTGCTGCTCGAAAAAGCTGTCGGTTTGAATCGAACGGCTTTATTTTTGCGTGGAGAGGAGCCGCTTTCTGCGGAGGCTGCGATGCAGTATGAAGGCTTTCTTGCGGAACGGGAGAGTGGTCGCCCGACGCAGTATATTCTCGGCACATGGGAGTTCATGGGACTTCCCTTTTCTGTGGGCGAGGGCGTGCTGATTCCCAGAGGGGATACGGAAATTCTGGTGGAAACCATTCTGGAGAAGCAGCAGACAGAACCGCTGCGGACGATTCTGGATATCGGGACGGGGAGCGGCTGTATTCCTGTCAGCCTGTCCCATTACGGGAAATTTGAACGTGTTCTGGCGGTGGATATCAGCCGGAAGGCGTTAGGCTATGCAACGAAAAACGCGGCGGCAAACCATGCGGAAATTTTGTTTTATGAAAGCGATTTATTTCAGAATGTGCCTGCGCAGTGGAAAGGAAAGCTGGATGCGATTGTTTCCAATCCGCCCTATATTCCCAAGGAGGATATCGCAGGGCTGATGACGGAAGTGAAGGACTTTGAACCCAGAAATGCACTGGACGGCGGTGCGGACGGTCTGGATTTTTACCGCGCGATTGCAGCGGAAAGCCGAGAATGGCTGAAACAGGGCGGCTGGCTGTTTTTTGAAATCGGCTATGATCAGGGAGCGGCCCTGCGCACGCTTTTGGCAGACTTTGGCTATACGGAAATCGGCATCCGACAGGACTTGGCAGGACTGGACAGGGTTGCCTTTGGGAGATATACAGGAAAGAAGGAGGGGACATAAAAATGTTAGACCGTTTGGCGGAAATCGAGACGAAATATGAGGACTTGGCGGAACAGATTAACGACCCCGACGTGATTGCCAATCAGACAGAATGGCGCAAGCGGATGAAGGAATACAGCGATATGACTCCCCTTGTGGAGAAATATCGGGAGTATAAGCAGGCGAAGGAAGGGATTGCCGAAAGCCTTGCCATGCTGGAGGAAAAGCAGGAGGAGGATTTTCGGGAACTGTTGAAGGAAGAACTGGCGGAAAACAAGGAAAAGGCGGAGCAGCTTAAGCAGGAGCTGACGCTTTTGCTGATTCCGAATGACCCCAATGACGAAAAGAATGTTATCATGGAAATCCGCGGCGGCGCAGGTGGAGATGAGGCAGCATTGTTTGCAGGGGATTTATTCCGCATGTATGCGCGCTATGCAGAGCGGAGAAAATGGAAGATAGAAATTATGAATACGAGCGAGAGCGACCTTGGCGGCTTTAAGGAAATTTCCTTTATGATAAAGGGCGAGGGAGCATATTCTCGTTTGAAATACGAAAGCGGCGTGCATCGTGTGCAGCGCGTGCCGGTGACGGAAAGCGGCGGACGCGTGCATACCTCAACGGTGACGGTGGCGGTGCTGCCGGAGGCGGAGGAGGTCGATGTGCATATTGATATGAACGATGTGCGCGTGGATGTGTTCCGTGCATCGGGCAACGGCGGTCAGTGTGTCAATACAACGGATTCTGCGGTGCGGATGACGCATATCCCGACGGGGATTGTGGTTTCCTGTCAGAATGAGAAATCGCAGCTCAAGAACAAGGAGCAGGCGTTAAAGGTGCTGTATGCCCGTGTGTATGAACGGGAGAGGCGCGCGCATGATGCGGCAATTTCCGCCGACAGACGTTCACAGGTCGGCACGGGGGACAGAAGCGAGCGGATTCGCACCTATAACTTTCCGCAGGGCAGGGTGACGGACCACCGCATTGGGCTGACACTGCATAAGATTGATGCCATTATGGATGGCGATTTGAATGAAATTATGGATACTCTTGCAACGACAGAGCGTATGGCGAAAATGCAGGAGACATAAGAGCAGAAAAGAGGATAGCAATGAAAGAATTATGGGAATTATTTTCTTCTTTTGCACGCATTGGCGGTTTTACCTTTGGCGGCGGCTATGCCATGCTGCCGATGCTGCAGAAGGAGGTTGTGGAAAAGCACCAATGGGCAACAGAGGATGAAATGCTGGATTATTTTGCAATCGGGCAATGCACCCACGGTGTTATTTTTATCAATACGGCAACCTTTATCGGCTATAAGCAAAAGGGCATACCGGGCGCGATTGCGGCAACGGTCGGGAGTGTGTTTCCGTCGCTGTGTATTGTGATGTTCATTGCGGCAGTGCTGAAAAACTTTGCGGAGCTGGCAGTGGTGCAGCATGCCTTTGCTGGGATTCGCGTTGTGGTCAGCGTGCTGATTCTCAATGCCGTGATGGGACTGCGGAAAAAATCCATCGTGGATAAGCTTTGCGTGGTGATTGCGGCGGCTTCCTTCTTTGTATCCGTATGGGTGGATATTTCCCCCGTCTGGATTGTGCTGGCGGCGGCGATTCTCGGCATTGCCGTTTCCTGCGGAAGGGAGGCGAAGGAGAAATGATGCGCCTTCTGATTCTGATTTTTGAATTTTTCAAGATTGGGCTGTTTTCCATCGGCGGCGGTCTGGCAACGCTGCCCTTCCTCTACCGTCTGGCGGATAAATATCCATGGTTTTCCGCGAAGCAGATTCCCGATATGATTGCTGTTTCGGAATCGACCCCCGGCCCCTTGGGTATCAATATGGCAACCTATACGGGCTTTCAGCACAGCGGCGTTATCGGCAGCATTGCGGCAACCTTTGGCTTGGTGCTGCCCTCGGTTATCATCATTATTCTGATTTCCAAGGTGCTGGAGAAATTCCGCAGCAATAAATATGTGGAGTATGCGTTTTACGGACTGCGTCCTGCGGTTATGGGGCTGATTGCGGCGGCAGGCTTTGGCGTGCTGATTGGGGCGCTGTTCCATTCTGCGGCGCTTTCTGATTTAACGCTTTCCAATCTTGGCAGCTATATCGGCATTGAGGAATGTATTCTGTTTGCGGTGCTGCTGTTCGCAACGAATAAATGGAAAAAGCACCCGATTTTTTATATCGTGCTGAGTGCCATTGTGGGGATTGTTTTTGCGCTCTGATGCGGCATGAAGGCTTTGTCCCTGCCATATTCTTTTTCTAAGAGGGTATGATGGGGTGATTTTATGGAAAAGGTCTGGGTGCTCCTTCTGGTGGGGTATCTGATGATGATAAGGACGGCAGAGAGGCGGAACGCCGCGAGTGCTGTCCTTTGCTTTTTGGAGGGGGCTTATCTGGCGATGCTCTGCTTCGCGGTTTTGCCGCCTGCCATGGGTGCGGCGCGGTTCTGGGGTGCGGCAGGCTGTGCGGCGGCAGGCATTGGGGCAGGGCTTCTGGCAGAGAAATATCTTCCGTGGGATGTGCTTTTGCGGCGTGCGCTGTTTCTTTTTCTGACGGCGGCGGTCTGCTTCTCATGGGAGATTCCCGTATTTCCGCTGGCGTTTCTGGGCGGCGTGGGGCTGTATCATGCCTCGGCAGGCATTTTGCCTGAGCCTGTTTCCATACGAAACGCACTTTTCAGCGCAGGGGGCTTTCTTGCGGGAGTATTTCTTTTTTCGCCGCTATTGTAGCGGAAAAAAAGGAGAAATTTGCCAAGCCTTCTTTTTTTTGGTATGATGAAAAGGAAAATGTACAGAATAGCATACAAAACAAAATTTTTGTAGAAATAGAGAAAACCTTAAGGGGGTTTAGTATGGAACGAATTGAAAAAAAGGAACTGAAGAAGCTCATTCGGGAGAATGTGAAAACGCTGTACCGCAAAACACTGGAAAATGCATCGCCTGAGGAGCTGTATCAGGCGGCAGTGTTTGCTGTGCGCGATGTGATTACCGATAAATGGATGAAAACCCATGATGAATATTATGAAAGGGATGCAAAGGTGGTTTATTACCTCTCCATGGAATTTCTGATGGGACGTTTCTTTGGCAATGCACTGATCAATCTGGAAATGTTCGATGAGGTGAAGGAGGTCTTTGCAGAGCTGGGCATTGATTACAATATGGTGGAGGAGGCAGAGCCAGACCCCGGTCTTGGCAACGGCGGCCTTGGCAGACTGGCGGCCTGCTTTCTGGAATCTCTTTCCACGCTTTCCCTGCCGGCTTACGGCTGTGGGATTCGCTATCATTACGGCATCTTTGAGCAGCGGATTGAAAACGGCTATCAGGTCGAGGTGCCGGATAACTGGCTGGAAAACGGCGACCCATGGGGCATTAAACGGAACGAATATGCCGTTGAGGTCAAATTCGGCGGCAATGTGCGCGCGGTGGAAAAGGGCAACGGCGAATATCGCTTTGTGCAGGAAAATTATCAGTCTGTAACGGCAATCCCGTATGATTATCCGGTGATTGGCTATGGCAATAATACTGTAAATACCCTGCGTTTATGGGAGGCAAAGCCTAAAACCAGACTGGATTTGAAATCCTTCAATGAGGGCAATTATCAGAAGGCGGCGGAGGAGGAGCTGCTTGCCAATACGCTGACGGATGTGCTGTATCCTGCGGATGAGCATATACAGGGGAAGGAGCTGCGTCTGCGTCAGCAGTATTTTTTCATTTCCGCAACGGTGCAGCGTGTCATTGCGCGCTTTAAGAAAAAGCATACCGATTTTAACGAGCTGCCCGATAAGGTGGCATTTCAGCTGAATGATACCCACCCCAGCATGGCGGTGGCAGAGCTGATGCGTGTGCTGGTGGATGAAAATGATTTGCCTTGGGATCAGGCATGGGATATTACAAGAAGGGTCTGTGCATATACCAACCACACGATTATGTCCGAAGCGTTGGAAAAATGGCCGATGGAATTATTCAGCCGCCTGCTTCCTCGTATTTATCAGATTGTGGAGGAAATCAACCGCCGATTCGTTCTGGAACTGACGGAAAAATATGGGAACAATCCCGATAAAATCAGAAAAATGGCAATCATTGCAGATGGGCAGATTCGCATGGCATTTCTGGCAATCGTCGGGAGTCATTCTGTCAACGGGGTAGCGGCACTGCATACGGAAATTCTGAAAAAGCAGGAGCTGCATGATTTTTATGAGCTGTATCCCGAAAAATTCAATAACAAAACAAACGGCATTACCCAGAGAAGATGGCTGCTCCATGCCAACCCGAAGCTGGCAGAGCTGATTACCGAAACCATCGGCAAGGACTGGATTACCAATCTGGATGAGCTGAAAAAGCTGGTGCCTTATGCAGAGGATGCCGCCTTTCGCAGCCGATTTACGGCAATCAAGAAGGAAAACAAAATTGCATTGGCGCAATATATCAAGGAAACAAAGGGGATTGATATCAATCCCGATTCCATTTTTGATATTCAGGTGAAGCGTCTGCATGAATATAAAAGACAGCTGCTGAATATCCTGCATGTCATTGGGCTGTATAACCACCTGAAGATGAACCCCGGACTGGATATGGTGCCGAGAACCTTTATTTTCGGGGCAAAGGCGGCGGCAGGCTACCACAGAGCGAAGCTGATTATCAAGCTGATTAACGCTGTTGCGGATGTGGTGAATAACGACCCGACCATTCATGGTAAGATTAAGGTGGTATTTATGGAAAACTACCGCGTTTCTCTGGCAGAAAAGATGATTCCGGCAGCAGATGTCAGCGAGCAGATTTCGACTGCGGGCAAGGAGGCCTCCGGTACAGGCAATATGAAGTTTATGCTGAACGGTGCGCTGACAATCGGCACGATGGATGGTGCAAATGTGGAAATCTGCGAGGAGGTCGGCAGAGACAATATCTTTATCTTCGGCATGAGCGCGGCGGAGGTGCAGCAAAAGACGCAGGAGGGGTATGATCCCTGGATGGTCTATAACATGAATCAGGAGGTGCGGATGGCGCTGACAAGCCTGATTGACGGCACATTTGACCTCGATACCAATCTGTTCCGTGAGCTGTACGATGCACTGCTGAACGGCTGCGGCGGCAGAGCAGATGAATACTTCGTTCTGGAGGATTACGCCGATTATGCACGCGCACAGTGGGACATCGACAGAGCCTACCGCGATGAGGAAAAATGGGTGCGGATGGCAATTCTTAATACGGCAGAGAGCGGCAAATTTTCTTCTGACCGTACCATTCGTCAGTATGCCGATGAAATCTGGCAGCTGCCTTCGGTAGAGATTGTTTAAAATGAAGCTGCTTTTGACGAAAGGAAACAGGGGGAAAGGAATTGACATTTTCCACGATTCCATGTAGAATAGAAAAACGGGCTGAAACACAGCCCTTACGCACCCGTAGCTCAGGGGATAGAGCGTTCGGCTCCGGACCGAAAGGCCGCAGGTTCGAATCCTGTCGGGTGCAGCGAAGAAGCCTTGATTTTTCAAGGCTTCTTTTTTATGTGATTTGCTTTAACGCTGTGCCTGCCCGAATCAGCTGAGGACTGAGCAGACAGAGCGGAGGAAAGCGGTTCTTCGGCAGGAAGAAATAAATAATGAGGCATAAAAATAACCCCGTTTGCCGAACGGATTTCGTTCAGCAAATGGGGTTATGATTTTATCTGATTAAGTCAAGCGCCTTCGCACATTCCTCCAGCGCATCTACAACCTTGTCCAAATCCTCCTTGGTGTGGTCTGCGGAAAGGATGGTACGCAGGCGTGCGGTTCCTCTGGGTACCATGGGGAACTGCAGGGCCTGTGCATAAACGCCTCGTTCATACATCATTTCACTGAGCTTCTGCGCCTTTTCGGCATCGCCGACGATAATCGGGATAACAGGTGTGACGGATGTGCCGATATTCAAGCCGAGCTTGCTCAGACGGTCGGCAAAGTAATTGCGGTTTTCCCACAGCTTATCTACCAGTGCCGTATTTTCCATTACCAGATCTACAGCCTTTGCTGCCGCCGCTGTCAGGCAGGGAGCCATGGGGGAAGCGGTGAAGATAAAGCTTCTTGCCTTGGGACGCAGTGCTTCGATGAATTCCTTCGGGCCTGCCACAAAGCCGCCTGCAGAGCCGAATGCCTTGGAGAGAGAGCCTGTTTCAATGATGATGCGGTCGCGCAGACCGAAATGGTCTACCGTACCTCTGCCGGCAGGGCCCATTACGCCATCCCCGTGGGCATCATCTACCACCAGAAGGGCATTGTATTGATCTGCCAGATCTGCCATTTCCGGCAGGGGTGCAAGGTCGCCGTCCATGCTGAATACGCCGTCTGTGATGATGAGCCGTTTGCCTTCGACAGGCTCCTGCAGCAGCTCTTCCAGATGTGCCATATCCATGTGGCGGAACACCTTGATTTTCGCGCCGGATAAGCGACAGCCATCAATGATGGAGCCGTGGTTCAGTTCATCGCTGTAGATAAAATCACCCTTGCCGACCAGCTGTGGAATCAGACCGGAGTTTGCGGTTACGCCGCAGTTGAATACCAGTGTTGCCTCCACGCCCTTGAATTTTGCCAGCTTTTCCTCCAGCTCATCATGCACGGGATAATTGCCGCAGATGTTTCTGCTTGCGGTTGTGGCAACGCCGTATTTTTCCAAAGCCTCCTTTGCGGCAGCAACAACGGCAGGATGGTTGGCCAGGCCAAGGTAGTTATTGGAGGCCATATTGATAACCTCGCGTCCATCCAGGATAATGCGACCGCCCTGTGGGCTGCATAATGTTCTGTACATAAAAACACCCTCTTTTCTATCAGTGCTGTATGATTGATTGCTTTTATCATACTACACAGAGACAGAAAGGGGAAGATTTATAAAATACAGTTCATTCTGCATAAAATGAAAAAATGTTCAGTGAGTTTTTTGCGGAGCATTTCTGCGTAAAAGGGGAACGGCACCTTCTTGGGGGAGAAGGTGCCGCGTAAGGGTTGCCATTGCTACGCAAAAAAACGATAAAGGGGGTGCTTTTTTACGCTTGGGAAGCAATGACAAGAAGAGATGAAAAGTTTGATTCAAAATAGCTTGAAGTTAGGAGAAAAACCTCAAACTACAGAAGCAAGCATACTTAAAATACAAGAGCGGAAAAAGGATTTGCCGTTCTCGTTTTTTCTTATATACATCATACATGATTTTCAACCAAATATCAATAAAAAAATGCAATCAAACCCATAGAATTTTTTAAAGGCTGTATGCAAAACACAAAGAACAACAGAAAAATATCTGTCTCTTATACACATCTGACGCT